>Ga0222713_10000481_pt1 | contig 45197 bp, 40 predicted proteins | sample C33_649DmetaG_FD_165061 | JGI IMG/M metagenome (GOLD analysis project Ga0222713, IMG submission 165061) | Estuarine water microbial communities from San Francisco Bay, California, United States - C33_649D | ecosystem: Environmental > Aquatic > Marine > Unclassified | place: USA: California... | reverse complement strand
AGGTGGAGGCCGCGATGCGCAGCGTCGGCCTGATCACCGATGTCAGCTCTGACCGCATGGACGGCGGCCTCAAGGCACAGGTGCAGGTCGACCGCGCCGGCGCCGCGCGCCTTGGCCTATCGATGCAGGCCATTGACCAGGCGCTGTACGACGCCTTCGGCCAGCGCAGGGTGTCCACCATGTACCGCGAGATGAACCAATACCACGTGGTCATGGGCCTGGACCCGGCGCAGGCCGGCAAGGCGGCCACCCTGGACCAGCTGCACGTCACCGCCGCCGATGGCGCGCTGGTGCCGCTGTCGGCCGTATCGCGCTGGGACACGCGCAGGACCAGCATCTCCCAGTCGCACCAGGGGCAGTTCCCGGCGGTGACGCTGTCTTACAACCTCAGTCCCGGCGCCTCGCTCGGCCCGGCACAGAAGGCGGTGGAGCAGGCCGTGGCCCAGCTGCACCTGCCCGCAGGGGTCACCGCCGCGCCCGCTGGCAACGCCAAGGCGTTCAAGGACACGGCCCGGACGATGCCGTTGCTGATCCTCGCCGCGCTGGTGGCGGTCTACATCGTGCTGGGCATGCTCTACGAGAGCTTGCGCCATCCGCTGACCATCCTGTCCACGCTGCCCTCGGCCGGCATCGGCGCGTTGCTGGCGCTGGCGGTGTGCGGGTTCGAGTTCAGCATCATTGCCTTGATCGGCGTGATTTTGCTGATCGGCATCGTCAAGAAGAACGCGATCCTGATGATCGACTTCGCCCTGCAGGTGGAGCGGGCCGAACACCTCCCTGCGCACCAGGCCATCCTGCGCGCCAGCCTGGTGCGCCTGCGCCCGATCATGATGACCACCCTGGCCGCGCTGCTGGGCGCAGTGCCGCTGGTGCTGGGCAGCGGCTACGGCTCCGAATTCCGGCGCCCGCTGGGCACGGCCATCATCGGCGGGCTGATGCTCAGCCAGCTGCTCACCCTGTATTCCACGCCGGCGATCTACGTGCTGATGAATCGCTTCGGCCGACACCCTCGCCATGAGGCCACGCCATGACCCGACTCCCCCGATCACGCGGGCGCCTGCTCGTCTGCGTGCTGCTCCCGCTCACGCTCGCCGGCTGCATGGCCGGCCCGGACTACGTGCGCCCCACCATGCCGGTGCCGGCGCAGTTCACCGAGGGCGACACGGTGTGGAATCGCACCCAGGCGCCTGCCGCCGATTCGTCTGGCGCCGCCTGGTGGCAGGCCTGGCACGACCCGGTGCTCGACGCCCTGCAGCAGCGGGCGCAGCAGGCGAACCTGTCCATCGCCACGGCGGACGCCGCCTGGCGTCAGGCGCAGGCGGCCATCACCCAGGCGCGCGCGGCCGCCCGTCCGCAGGCCAGCGTGGGCGTGACCCAGGGCCGCAGCGAGAACAGCGTCGCCGCCCAGGGCCTGGACGAATTGGCCGACGGCCGCCCCCGCGACACTGCCCAGGCGCAGGCGACGCTGAGCTGGGAGCTGGACCTGTGGGGCCGCACCCGGCGCGCGGTGGAAGCGCAGGGCGGCCAGGCCCAGGCCTCGGCCGAAGACCTTCGCGCGCAGTGCCTGAGCATCGCCGCCAGCGTGGCCAGCACCTATCTGTCCCTGCGCCAGGCCGACGCCGAACTCGCGCTGCTGGACGACCAGCTCCAGGCCAACGCCGCCCTGCTTCAGATGACCGAGGCCGCGCACCGGCTGGGCGCCGCCTCGCCCGATGACATCGTCCAGGCCCGCAACAACGTCGATGCCAGCACGCTCGCGCGCGAGGCCACCCGCGCGGCGCGGGCCAAGGCGCTGCATGCGCTGGCCGTGCTGACCGGGCAGGCACCGGCCGGCTTCACCGTGGAGGCAATACAGGGCTACGTCTTCGCCGCGCCGGCTCCGCCGACGGTGCTGCCGGCGGATCTGCTGCGCCGCCGCCCGGACGTGCGCGCGGCCGAGGAGCAGGTCCGCGCCGCCAATGCGCAGATCGGCGTGGCCAGAGCGGCGTACTTTCCCAGCCTGGGACTGTCGGCGAGCGGGGGCTATGTCGGCGCCAATGTCGACGACCTGTTCGACGCGCCGCTGCGCACCTGGTCAGTCGGCGGCCAGCTGCTGGCGACACTGTTCGATGGCGGCGCACGCCGCGCCCAGGTGGCCCAGGCACAGGCCGCCTACGACGGCACCGTGGCGCGCTACCGGCAGAGTGTGCTGACCGCGTTGCAGGACACCGAGGACGCGCTGTCCGACTACCAGCACCAGGAGCGCCAGGCCCTCTACGCGCGCCGCATGGAAGACGATCGCCGCGCCAGCTGGCAGCGCCGTCAACAGGGCCTGGCGCTGGGCACCTCGGCCAAGCGCGACGCCCTGGTGGAGACCCTCAGCCTGCTCGACGCGCGGCAAAACGCGCTGGACACCCAAGCCACGCTGTCGCAGGACGCGGTGGCGCTGTACAAGGCCATCGGTGGCGGCTGGACACCCTAAGCGCGTGCCCACAGCACCCGCCTCACGCGTGTCGCCGCGTCTGCCGGCGCTACGCCAGTAGCGCGGCCATGCGCGCGGCATGATCCTGCAGGCCCGCAGCGATGACCCTGGCCTACCGCAGGTTTCACGCAGCGCGACCTCGCTCAGAAGGCGCAGGGCATTAAGCCGCGCCTAATAACGATTGGAAGGCGGTTGCTAGCGAGAAGATGGACCCTGAATTTTCGCCGCATTGATGTTGTGGGAGGCTCGCATTCCTCCGGGAAGTCGCTTCGCCTATGGCTTCTTCCCAAGCGCAGGGAGATCTCTTCACCGCTCGTCGGCAATGACCTTCGGCACGCTTGACTACAGGTGTCGTCACGACTAGCTTTGACTACAAGTGTAGTCAAAGGAGACGGCCATGCGCCGCAAGAGCATCGGGGACCAGGAACTGGCCCTGCTCCAGTACATCGGGGAGCGGGGCGAGGCGACGGTGGGTGAGGTGGCGGCCGGCTTCGGCGAGGCGCGCGGGCTGGCGCGCTCGACCGTGCTGACCATGATGGAGCGCCTGCGCACCAAGGCTTACCTGAGCCGCAAGCAGGTCGGGGGCGTGTACCGCTATGTCGCCACGGCCGGTCAGGATGATGTGGTCCAGGGCGCGGTGGCCAGCTTCGTGGAGAAGACGCTGCAGGGTTCGGTATCGCCCTTCGTGGCCTGGATGTCCCAGCGCAGCGAGGTCAGCGACGACGAGCTCGCCGAGCTCGAAGCCCTGGTCTCCAAGCTGCAGTCGCAGCGCAAGGAGGGTTGAGCGTGGACGCCTTCGCTTCGGAATTGATCACCCGCCTGGCCACGACCAGTGTGCAGACCGCACTACTGGTGGCGTTGGTGTGGGCGCTGTGCCGCGCGCTGCCACGCCTGCCGGCGTCCACGCAATGCTGGCTGTGGTGGACGGTGGCCCTGCAGGTCGTGATCGGCCTGGTCGCCGCACCGCTGGAGCTGCCGTGGCTGCCGGCCGCCGCGCGCGCATCGGCCGCCTCGACCGCTTTGGTGCCTGCGGCCGAAGCGACCGCGCCGCTTGTTCTCGCGCCGGTCGCGCCGCTTGCTTCGGCGTCCGCCCCCGCGCCGCTGTGGACGCTGCCAGCCTGGCAGACGGCGCTGCTGGCGCTGTGGCTGGCCGGGATCGTCGTGATGGCCCTGCGCACGGCGCTGGCCTGGCGGGCGAGCCGCGCGCTGGTGCGCGCCTCGCATCCCTGCGATGACGCGGTGCTGTCCGGCGCCCTGCGCCTGGCGGCCGAGGCCCACGGCCTGCGCACCGCACCGCCGCTGCGGCTGTCGCGCCAGATCAGCTCGCCGCAGTTGGTGGGCGTTTTGCGTCCCGTGCTGTTGCTGCCGGCAAGCGAAGCGGCCCGCATCGGCGACGACGACCTGGACATGGCGCTCACCCACGAGCTGGTCCATCTGCGTCGTCGCGACCTGTGGTGGGGCCTGCTGCCCGCGCTGGCCCAGCACGTGGCCTGGTTCCATCCGCTGGTGCATGTCGCACTGCGCGAATACGGCGTGGCCCGCGAGGCCGCCGTCGATGCCGCGGTGGTGGCTGGCAATCGCCATTGCCGCGGCGACTACGGCCGCCTGCTGGTCCGTCTCGGTGTCGCGCCGAAGCCAGGCGTCGGCCTGGCCAGCGCCTCCCCGTCCTTCATCACCCTCAAACGGAGACTGCTCATGCTGCAGAACACCCGCACCTTCCCGCGCTTGGGCGCGGGCTTGATCCTGGCCGCGGTCGCCGTGGCGGGCGTGACCCCGCTGCGCCTGGTCGCCGCTCCGCAACAGGTCGATCCCGCACAAGCGGCCGCATCCGCACCGGATGCACCGCCCCCACCGCCTGCCGCGTTGCCGGCAAAGCCCACCCTTCCGCCACCACCGGCCAACAAGAGCAAGCGCGTCCCACCGCCGCCTCCGGCGCCGCCGGCACCTCCGGTGCCGCCGGCCGCGCCCGCGACACCGGCCACCTCCATCACCGGCCTGCATATCCCGGACAAGGGCAGCAATACGGTCTGGTTCGAGCGCGATGGCGCGCAGTACGTCATCAAGGACGCCGCCACGGTTGAACGTCTGCGCACGCTGCACGAACCCAGCAAGCGCCTGGGCGCACAACAGGGCGAGCTCGGCCGCCAGCAGGGCGCACTGGGACGTGAGCAGGGCGAGCTGAGCCGGCAGATGGCGGCCATGGGCCACGAGATCGCACGCAAGGCGACCGAGGAAGCCCGCATTGCGATGCAGGCCAGCCACGGCGCCGCCCAGAACGAAGCGATCGCACGGCAAGCGGCGGACGCCGCGCACGCCGCAACAGAGCGGGCGACCGAGACCATGCAGCGCAGCGGCTTGACGGCAAAGATCGAGGCCCTGGCGCGGGAGCAGGCCGAACTGGGCGTACAACAGGCCGAGCTGGGCAGGCAACAGGCCGAGCTCAGCGAGCAGGCGGCCAAGGATGCCGAGTCTGTCCTCGAGCGCGCCATGCGCAGCGGCCTGGCCCAGCGCATCGACGGCTGATCCGCAGACCTCGATCGCTTTCTTTCCCCGCGCGCTTGGCGACGTGACGCGGGGATCCGGTCGCTCCGGAATCGGAGCGGACCCTGCTCGCGCGACCGTCCGCGCCCTGTGCGATGGATGACGCAGATCGGGCGGTGCCGTGCCTTGGCGCGTTGATCCCAGTCGCGAATTCGGGTTAGATCGGGGCAGGCCTGCTGGGAGCCGGCCGATCTTCCCCTCGCCAAGGACGCTGCCCATGAAATCCGCATCGGTCATCGCGCCCGGCCTCATCCTGGCGCTCGCCGCCACCGCCTGTGGATCCACGCCCATGCACAGCCAAGTCCCGCGCACCCACGTGGACGTCAAGGACAACCAGCCGCCAAAGCCGGTCATCCAGCGCAACCCCCATCCCACCGCCTATGAGGTGACCCTCGCCATCAAGGACGCGCCGGGGCCATTCGAGGTGGTCAAGGCCGCGATGCAGTACGAGGTGTTGGAGCCGAGCTGCCGTCCTGACCTCGGTGGCATGGCCGGCACCCGCGCCAGCCTGCTGGAGTGGGTCCCCGTCGAGCTGCACAAGCAGGCCGACGGCACCTATCGCGGCACGATCTACGACGGCTTGTTGAAGGACGAGGACTACTACGGCCTCGGCGTCTGCCACTGGTCGCTGGTGACGGTGCAGTTCAAGCTTCTTAAGAGCCTTCAAGAGAGCGACCCAAGTTTTTCGTACCACCTTTGGCACGAAGATCTTCAGCACGCTACGCAGGTGCCCGCCTATTTCCCCCGGAGCGCCTACAACGACACGAGTTCCGAAGGCATCGCGTTCCCTGGTGTCGACTCGCCTGAGAAATTCAAGCCTGAAGCGCGCGACAAACTCTTTGTGATGAATATTTCCATCAATTAGGAAGCATCATGACGGTCTCGACGGAAGCGAGAGCTGTACTGGCAGCGGATGCCTACGAATTCCACCCGCGCGATAACTGGGACGAAGGTGTTGATGCCGATGGTGTCAAGTACGTAATTGTCAACCAGGTGTCGCGCCCGAGCGGATATCAGGGAACGCTCTATAAAAATATCGACACGGGCGAGCTTGTCGTCGCGCATCGTGGGACGGAATTTGACCGACAACTGGTCAAGGATGGTGTGTTGGCGGACGGCGGCATGGTGTTGGCGGGCGTCAACAGCCAGGCAGAAGACGCAAAAGCTTTCACCGAATCGGCGATGCGTGAATATGAGCGCCTGGGCCGTCACGGCTACGAGACGTCTCCTCCCATCGTAGTTGGCCACTCCCTCGGCGGAACGCTCGCCCAGATCACTGCGTACGAGTACGGACTCAAGGGCGAAACCTTCGACGCATATGGCGCAGCTGGGCTAACCCTGCACATCCCGGAAGGCGGGCAAGACGTCATCAACCACGTGCGTGCGACCGATTTCGTCAGCGCGGCCAGCGCGCACTATGGCGATGTCAGAACCTACGCGACCGAGCAGGACATCGCCGCGCTCAAGGAGCATGGCTATGCAAATGATCATCGCGTGCTGACCGATCTGCGCAATCCCTTCGGGGTGGCGTTCGGCGTCGGAATCGCCGCGCACTACAGCAGCAACTTTTTGCCCCACAATCCCGAAGGCGGCGGTTCGATCATCAACGCCGACGACGCGGCGCGCTATGCCGAGTATCAGCCGATGGTGGACAAGTACCGCAACGACATCCATCTGGTGCATCAGGGCCTGGCGTTGCCCCGCAACGTCGTACACGGCATCGGTGATGTGTTCGGGCACGGCCGGGAGGCGTCGCAGCCGGTCGGCGGCGTGGTGCAGCCTGCTGTCGTGCCGGCGCCAGCGCACGCGGCGCTGCGCCTGGACCCGATGTTCCAGCAGATCCAGGGTCACGTGGCGCAGCTGGACGCAAGCCTGGGGCGCACCCCGGACGCGGCCAGCGAGCGCATGAGCGCCAGCCTCTACGCCAAGGCCGTCGAGTCCGGCATGACCCGGGTCGATGGCGTCCATCTCAGCGTCGAGGGCACGCAAACGCGTGCCGGCGAGCGCGTGTTCGCCGTGCAGGGCACGCCAACCGACCCCGCGCACCTGCGGACCTCCGTGTCCACGGAGGAAGCGGTCCAGGCACCGGTCGAACAGTCCTTCACCCAGGCCGCGCAGCAGCGGGCCATGCAGCAAGGCCTTGCGCAGACGCCGCAGGTGCAGGCCGAGTCCATGGGCGCGCTGTCGCGCTGAGGAGCATCAGGCGGACCAACGCCGTTCACCAGGCCGCCGCGTGCCGTCCAAGCCTCTGGTGTGATCCTGACCATCACTGAGGCGACCCGCCACGCGGTCTTGGCTACGGTGCCTCCTCGAACACCAGCACCTCGCGGTCGTCTTCCTCGGCCTGGACCAGGCGCTGGAGGAGCTGTGCCAGCGTGACCACGTCCTGGTGGTTGTGCTCGGCCACGCGGCGCAGGTTGCGGGCGCTGCCGCCGCGCAGGTAGGACAGCCACGCGGCAGGCGCTTCGGAACCGGGCAGGTCGTCCTCGCGCACGATGCGCAGCAGCTGGCGTTCGATGGTGGACAGCTTGCAGTTCTCCCAGGTGCCGCGGTACCGGCGGCGCGTGGGGTGCAGCAGGTCCACGTGGTCCAGCGCCGACAGGGGCTCGATCTGGCGCGCCAGCCGGTAGCGGGCCTTGAGCAGCGGCGCGTCGTAGCTGCGGCCGTTGTAGCTGCACAGCACGGTGCTCGGTGAAAGCCACTCGGCGAAGGTGCGCAGCATCGGGCCTTCGGCCGCCATCGTGGACATCATCAGCTGGCGGATGCGCAGCCCTTCGGTGCCGTCGGCCTGCACGTGCCAGTCGGCTGCGCCGATCATGAAGGCCCGCGTGCCGGTGCCCCCGGCCAGTCCGGTGGTCTCGGTATCGAAGAACAGCAGGTCACGCGGCGACACCGCGTCCTCGTGGCGCCGCGCGAAGGCCAGCGACAGCGCAGCGTGCGGGATGGCCTGCGGCAGGAAGGCCTCGATCAGGTGCAGCCCGGGCGAGCGTTCGCGGCCGGGCAGCTGGCGATCCAGCGAGACGGGTTTGCGTGCCGGCGCAGGCGCGGTGCCGGGCCTGCGTTCGCGCGTGGCGATCAGCTTGCGCAGCGCGTCCACGTTGCGCGGCTGCAGGCTGCCACGTGGCGCCTCGTTGGCGGCGGGGCCAGCGGGTGCATCCATCCAGTCCAGCACCGAACGCGCGCGCTGCGGCTTGGCCTCGTCCGCGCTGCGGTCGCGGGATTTCCACCCATGCGTGGCCGCGGCGTCCGGCAGACAAGCATCGACGTCCGAGGGCTGGTGGGAGGGCTGTTGGTTCGTTCGCTTGGAGGGTGCTTCCTGCGTGCGCCGCGGTGGTTGCACCGCCTGGGCGTTGGCAACCCCGGCAGACACTGGTGCGGCCGACGCGGTAGGTGCCTGAGTCGAAGACTGCGCCACCGACGCCTCGCGCACGGTCCTGTCGCCCGCCTGTTTGCGCAGCGCTCGCAGGCGATCCGCGCTGATGCTCATGCGCGTTGCCCCGCTTGCTGTGGGAGCGGCCATGGCCGCGATGGCTTGGCCGGGAAAGCCCGATCGCCGCCATGGCGGCTCCCACGAGGGTTGCAGACAACATCGCGTGCCGGAATCACGGCAGCGTCTCCAGCGCCGCGCGATCGTCTTCCAGCGCGTGCAGCGCCGGATCGAGCGGTGCGAACACGGCCTGGCCGTCGAAGGCCTCGCCATGCTGCACGTCGGCGTCCAGGTCCGACAGCAGTGCCAGCACCTTCAGCGCCAGCGTCTTGGGCGAGGCGCCCTTGCCGTCCTCGTGCGCGGCCAGTACCGGGCCGACGCAGGCCGGGCAACCGGCCTTGCAGTCGCAGCGCTGCACCAGCTCGCCTGCGCGCTGCACCAGTTCGCCCTGCCGCAACCACAGCGGCTCGCTCAGGCCCACGCCACCGGGGAAGTTGTCATAGAGATACACGGTGGGCACGAAGGCCTGCTCCAGCTCCACCGTGCCTTCCTGCCCGTCCACGCCGCGCAGCTGTCCGCGGCCGGTCTGGTCGGCCATCGCGAACCACGCGCCATCGCCGTTGCCCACGGCCTTCTGCAGGTCGCGCGCATCGGCCATCACCGCCACGGTGGCGACCACGTGCAGCGCATACGAAGCCCCGAGGAACCCATCGAGCGCATCCTGCTTGCTGGCGAACGCCTTGCCCAGCGTCGCCTGCGGCAGCTGCCACCACAGCGCGGTGGTGTGCAGTTCCTGGTCGGGCAGGTTGACCGGGCCGTAGCCAATGTTCTCGTGGGTGTAGTAGCGGATCTTCTTGTAGCCGCTCACGCGCCGCACCACGTGCACCTCGCCGTGATGCGCATCGCCGCATCCGGCCGGCCCGCCGTCGAAGCGCTCCAGCACTTTCAGCTTGGTGTAGTCGATGCTGTCGGTGTAGTAGTCCACGTGCGTGCGGGTGACGTAGGCCTTGCGCCCGCCCCAGTCCAGCCGCTCCACCTGGTAGGGCGTGGACTGCACCATGTGGATGGCGCCTTCGTACAGGGTCAGGGCCGCGGCCGAATAATCCACCTCGGCAATGATGGTCTGCTTGCCGTCGGTCTTGTCGACCACCACGAAGTTGCCGTCGGCCACCGAGCGCAGGCTGACCGCGTTGGCCGGATAGCTGTCGGCGATCCACTCCCAGCGCTCGCCCTCCTGGTGCACCACTTCGCTTTCGGCCAGGGCTTCCAGGTACACCAACGGATCGACCGGGCCGAACGGCTCGCCCGCGTTGAACGGCAGCTCGAACGCCGCACAGCGGATGTGGTCGAACAGGATCAGCGGCTGGTCCGGCGCGGTGCGCGCATGCTCGGGCGGTGCATCGGCGAAAAAGTCCGGATGTCGCACCACGTACTGGTCCAACGGCTGGCTACTGGCCACCAGCACGCCCAGGCTGGGCTGCTGGCGCCGGCCGGCCCGCCCGAAGCGCTGCCAGGTCGCGGCTACGCTGCCCGGATACCCATTGAGGATCACCACATCCAGGCTGCCGATATCCACGCCCAGCTCCAGCGCCGAGGTGCTGACGATGCCGTCGATGGTGCCCGCGCGCATGGCGCGCTCGGCCTCGCGGCGCTCGGTCGGCAGGTAGCCGCCGCGATAGGCGCGGATGCGTGGGGCTTTGCGTGGGTCGTGGTCGAAGATGTCCTTCAGGTACTTGGTCAGCACTTCCACCATCAGCCGGCTCTGCGCGAACACCAGCGTCTTCAGGCCCGACTTGATCGCAATGCGCGCGATGCGGTTGGCCTGCGAGCGCGCCGAGGCGCGCAGGCCCAGATCGGCATTGACCACTGGCGGGTTCCACAGCAGGACGTGCTTGTCGCCAGTGGGCGCGCCCGACTCGGTGATCGCGTGCACGCGGTCCTCGATCAGCGCCTCGGCATGCGCCTGGGGATTGCCGATGGTGGCCGAGCACAGGATGAATTGCGGGTTGGCGCCGTAGAACGCGCAGATGCGCTTGAGCCGGCGCAGCACGTTGGTGACGTGGCTGCCGAACACGCCGCGATAGGTGTGGATCTCGTCGATCACGACGTAGCGCAGGTTCTCGAAGAACTGCGCCCACTTGGTGTGATGCGGCAGGATCGCCTGGTGCAGCATGTCCGGGTTGCTCACCACGATGTCGCCATGCAGGCGGATCGCCTGGCGCGCATCGCCAGGGGTGTCGCCGTCGAAGGTGAAGGCCTTGACCCCCAGCTCGCCGGCGCGGTTGAGCTCCAGCAGCTCGGCCACTTGGTCCTGGGCCAGCGCCTTGGTCGGGAACAGATACAACGCCTTGGCCTTGGCCGTCATCGCCGCGCTCACCACGGGGAGCGTGTAGCACAGCGACTTGCCGCTGGCGGTGGGGGTGACGATGGCCACATGCGCGCCACGCTGGCTGGCCGACCACGCCTCGGCCTGGTGTGCGTAGAGCTGCTCGATACCGCGGGCGCGCAGGGCTTGCGCCAACGCAGGCGGCACGTCCTCGGGGATCGGCGCATAGCGGCCCTCGCGCCCGGGCAGGTTGAAGCTGCCGGTGATGCGGTCGGCATAGCGGCGTTCCAGTCGCGCGGTGAGCAGCGCGCCATCCTTCGATGGCTGCCCGTCGGTGGTGGCCAGGGCGCGCTCGGCGTCCTCGGTGCGGCGGGCCAGTGCGTGGGCCATGGCGGATCATCCCCAAAGACGCGTAGGGAAGCCCATGGTCGTCTCAGCGCGTGAGACGCCTTGCCGGCCAAGCACTTAGACGCCGGTGGGACCTTCAGGCCACCGATGCATTCGCTTGCTCGATACCGAACACGGGCACCCGAAGGTGCCCGTGCGGTGCTTTCAATGCGGCCTTGCAGGCGTTGGATCAGAACGCGTATTCAGCCGAGATGCCCAGCAGCGCGGTGGAGCGCTTGGGGCCATCGAACTTGTCGCCGGTGACCGGGTCGCGCAGTTCGCCGGACTTGGCGCGGAAGTAGTCGTAGTGCAGGCCCACGCTGAAGTTCTTGGTGGCATTCCAGCCGGTGCCCACGCCGGCATACCAGCTGTTGCGCCCGTCGTTGCCGCCGCTCTTCAAGCCCAGCTCCTGGCCTGCGGAGTTGTAGTAGTTGGCGTTGTTGTCCGAGGCGCGGAAGTAGCCACCGCGGGCGCCCAGGTACCAGGACGGGGTCAGGTTGAAGCGGGCATTGCCGCCCAGGGTCCAGCCGCGCAGCGCGTTCTCGCTGTCGTGCTCATCGACCGGGTCGTCGTTGAAGGCATTGCTGACCTTGATGTTGCCCAGGTCGGTGTATCCGCCTTCCACGCCCAGGCCCCACTGCGGGCCCAGCTTCCAGCGATAGCCACCGCCGAGCTGGTAGCCGGTACGGCGTCCGTCACGGCTGTGGAAGGTGTTGAAGTCGCCGCTACCAAAACGATCGGCCGTGCCGCCGTCGGTACGGCCCACACCGCCGGACACGAACCAGTTGCCCTGGCCAGTGGCCAGGTCCGGGCGATAGGTATCGCCACCGGCGCTCTGGGCAAAGGCGGCAGGCGCGGAAAGGGCAGCCACGATGGCTGCAGAGATCATGATTTTTTTCACTTATGACTTCCTTTAGTGCTGGGCGGTTCATGTCAAAGCGAAGCGACATGCCGCAATTGGACGCCGACCGGACTGGGTGCGACGTGGGCGCCAGTAGAGACTTTTCGACCTGAAGCGCGTCGAAATATTCACGTTCTTCGAAGCTTCCTTTAACGCGTGATTCAAAGCGGGTTCAAAGGCATGAGCGTGGCGCGAAACTCACTGCGAAAGTGGACTGCCGGACTAACATCCGCGCTAGCCGTGGCTGCTGAATACAGCGTCAAGCGATTGGTTGACAGCTGCACCTCGATTGCAGCGCTGCTTGCGTCGCGCGATGGAGATCGTGCGGGCGGCGCGGCGTCGAGATGCGTTCGTGCTGAAGATCCACGACCGCTCGCTTGGTCGTCATCCTCGATCAAGGTTGCCGAAGCCAAACGCTGCCTCATGGAGATGGGTGGCGGGCTTATCCGCCACGCCAACCGTGGAGTTGCTCGCATCTGCCGATGGCATCGGTGGCACGCCCGCACGCATCCGGTTCGTTCCGTTCGCCGCGTCAGCTCGCGCGTCGCGTGCGAGACATCCGCGTGGTTGGGTGAGGAATACACCGGCGCATCCGAGGCGGCGCTGAGCGGAGCACCCCCGGGAGCGATCGCAAAGCGGGCATCTTCGACGCGGGCGCATGGTGAACGATCTATGCGCCTGGGGGACGGGCGCACTGCAACGGTGGGATGCACGTGCAGGCCGCTGCGCCACGCGACGATTCGGCGACAGCGTCGCAGCTCCGCTGACGGAGTGCATGACCCCGTTGGCCGCGGCGTGGGAACGCCACGTCTGTAGCGAGGTGCGGCCGATCTCCACCCCGGGATCGCCGTCGACACAGAGCAGCATCGGCCACGCCGTGGGTCGCAGCGGCGGCGGTATCCAGGGCCGTCTCGGTCACACAGCCGGGTGAGCGAGGCCTTGCGGGACGCGATCACGCGCTGGCGGATGGCCGCCTTCGCTCGCTGTGCACCTGCCCGGCGGCATTGTCGCGCCTTGCCCCTCCCGGATGCTCCCTGATGGAAGTCCCTGCCGCCCCCGCCCCGGGTCCCCTGCGCGCTTTCGCCGCGCGTGTGCTGGTCGTGCTGGCGTTGGGCGCGCTGGCGCTGCTGGCGTGGAAGCTGTCCGAACTGCTGCTGATCATCTTCGGCGCCGTGGTCGTGGCGGTCCTGCTACACGGCCTGACGGCCTTGTTGCGGCGTGGCCTGCCGGTGCCGGAATGGGCGGCGCTGGGCCTGGTGATTACGCTGCTGGTCTTGCTGCTTGCCGGTGTGATGACGATGTTCGGCGCCGAGGTCGCCGGACAGATCGACGCCTTCCGCACCACGCTGCCAGCGGCCTGGAACAAATTCCACGCCTGGTTGCAGTCCGGCCCGCTGGGTCCGCAACTGGAGGAGCTCCCCGATCAGCTGCGCCAGGGCGCCTCGACGCTGGCCACGCATGCCGGCGCGATCCTGCTGTCCGCCGGTGGCGGCATCACCGACGCGGTGCTGATGGCGGTCGGCGGCGTGTACCTGGCCGCGCAGCCGCGGCTGTATCGCCATGGCGTGTTGCGCCTGCTGCCGCTGGACCAGCGCGGCGTGGCCGACGAAGCCCTCACCGCCAGCGGCACCGCGCTGCGCGCCTGGCTGGGTGGCCAGCTGCTGGCCATGGCCGTGGTCGGCACGCTCACCGCGCTGGGCTTATGGATGTTGGGCGTGCCGGTGGCACTGGGCATTGGATTGTTGACCGCGTTGCTGGACTTCATTCCCATCGTGGGCCCGATCCTGGCGGCTGTCCCGGCCATCCTGCTGGGCTTCACCGTCAGCCCGCAGGTGGCGCTGGGCGCGCTGGTGCTGTCCGTGGTCCTGCAGCAGATCGAGGGTCACCTCCTGCAGCCGCTGATCCAGGCGCGCGTCGTGAACCTGCCGCCGGCGCTGCTGCTGTTTTCGCTGTTCGGCATCGGCGTGCTGTTCGGGCCGATGGGCGTGGTCCTGGCGGCACCGCTGACGGTCGTGGTGTTCGTGCTGGTCCGGCATCTGTACGTGCGCCACGCGCTGGGCGATCAGGGCCAAGCCGCCTGACCTGCGCGCAACGGAAAACAAACCACGGTCTCCAACGCGCTCGCTACAGTCCCGCCTGGCCGAGGCAAAGCAAGGGCGCGCCGCCTGGCGCGCAAGGAGCGAAGCAGGTGAAGCGGGCACCACACGTAGGGCGATGCATCGTCGTGATCGCCGGCTGGGTGGCTGCACCGCTGTCCCAGGCGCAGGATGTCGCCGAGGCCCCGCTCGCGGTCGCGCAGCAGGCGCCCCCCGCGACCGACGCGCCACCTTCTCGGCTCAGTGCCGGCGATGCGGTGCCCACCCTGGGGGAGGTCAAGGCGCTGCCGCCGGACGAGGAGGAGGCGCTGGATCTCTATCGCTTCCGCAATCCCATCCAGATCGATCCCAATCCTTTTGCGAAGGGCTATCGCCCGCCACCCTCGCCGAAGGAGATCTCGGAGAATGGCGGCTATCTGGCCTATGGCCTGTCCAAGCTGATCGGTGCGGCGGCCAAGGGGCTGCAGCACGTACCGGGCGTCCGGGGTCAGATCGAGCCCGCCACCGCCAGGCCACCGCCGCTGAGCTTGGAACAGATGGACCGCGCCGCACGCGTCTGCGGCGCCGACGGTACGGACTGCATGGCGCCGGCCGCCGTGCCTGCCCCGCCATGAGCCGCGTCGTGCATACCTTCGGCGGTCTGGTGATCGGCGGCCTATTCGGCGCGTCGCTGCCGCCGGCAGCGGCGCAACAGACCTTACCCCGTGATGCGACGCAGGCGGCACCTGCCACCACGCCCGCGGCCGAGCCGGCACCGTCCGCCGCTGTGGCCGCCGATGCCCGTGTGCCCACGCTGGGCCAGGTGCAGGCCCTGGCCCCGGAGGACACGCATGAGGCCCTGGACCTGCACGCCTTCCGCAACCCGGTCACCGTCGACCCCAATACTTTCAGCAAGTCATACAACCCGGGGATCAGCCCCGAGGAGATGGCGCTCAAGTACGACGGCTACGTCAACTACGGGCTCAACATGGGCTTGCTGCAGACCTGGAAAGGCATCAAGCACATCACCGGCATGCGCGCCTACGAGCATCCCGCCAGCGCCCGCCCGCCGCCGCTGACGCAGGTGCAGATGCACCGAGCGGCGCGAGGCTTGGAAACCGAGGACCAGTGACGCTCCGCCCGCTTGTTCCAAGCGTGATGCTTGCCAGGTCAGGACATGATCGATCGCCGCTTGCGGCGTTGCGCACCCACGGCCAGCCACAGTGCCGAAAGCAGGAAGTAGACCGCGCCCACCGCCGCATAGCCGGCGATGCGGTCGATCGAGGGCATCTCCGGCTTCAGTGCCTGCTGCAGGAACAAGCCGCCGGCCAACGCTGACTGTGCGCCGCTGAGCATCATGGCCCACTGCCCGCCCACGGACTTGCGGCGTGCGATGGCAGCGCCAAGCTGCAGCAGGCCGGCGGCGATCGCCCAGGCGCCGTACACCTGCAGGACCGCATGCATGTCCGCGCGCAGGGCGATCAGGACGGCAATCGTGGTGGCGCCACTGACCAGCGCATTGATCGCTTGGCTGCGGTTGCGCGCCAGCCCGCCGCTGCACTTCGCATCGACCACGTTGGCCAGGGCATCCCAGGCGGGATAGATCACCAACAGGACGGCAGCCACGGCGGGGATGTGCAGGCCAATGCCGAAGGCCGCCGCGACCCAGATGAGAGAGAACACGCCACGGCCGGTGTAGTAGCGGGTCAGCCAGCGCTGCGGGGCAGGTGACGGGGAGGCATTCGAAAGCTGGTTCATGGGAAGCTCCGTTTGTTTGGGGTGCAGCGGGACGCTGGCGCACGCACGCGTGCCCAGACCGGGGACAACCTTTGGAGGTGCGCTTAGCTGGGCGCGAGTCGCTCCAGCGCGCGCTTCATCACCACGCCGAAGACCTCCGGCTCGCCGTAGGCGCGGGCCGACAACATGGCGCCATGCACGGAGGCCATCAGGGCCTCGGCTTCCACGCCCGGCGTATCGACCAGCTGGAATTCGCCCTGCGCCGCGCCGCGCTCCAGCAAGGCGGCCAGCCAGGTCGACAGGTCGCGGAAGTACCCCGTCACCTCGGCCGCCACGTCGTCCGGCAGCTGCGGCATTTCGCTGGCCAGCAGCGCGCAGACGCACAGGGGCGCCGTGCCATCGGCAATGCAGCTTTCCCAATAGCCCACGTAGCGCTGCAGCTGGAGCGCAGGACTGGGCGTGCTGCGCTCCAGCTCGGCCAAGCCCCAACGGGCCTCCTGCCGATAGCGTTCCACCAGCACGTGGACCAGTTCGGCCTTGCTGGGGAAATGGTGGTGGATGCTGGGCTTGCGGATGCCGATCCGGCTGGCGATATCGGCATAGCTAAAGCCGTTATAACCGCCTGCCAAAAGCAGTGTGCGGGCCTGGGCGAGGATCTGGTCCGCGGTGGAGGGTGTCGATTGCATGCAGGCATGCTACCTACTAGTAGGTAGGCATGCAACTTGGCGTCTCGCGCCTTCCTCCGATCGTTCAGGTCCACGGCAAGGGGGTTTGGCAACGTCGTGAAAGTTGACGGACCCAATGCATTGCCCCCGGCGCGGTCGTTATTGAGCTCGCCCCGTCATCGGCGTAGGCGGAACCGGCCGATCAGGAGGCGGAGTCGAAAAAGTCCCCGCAGCCGAGCTGCATCTTTCGGGGTCCGTCTTCGAGTCGAAAGAAGTGAACCCTTCCGCCGACCGTATAGCGACCAGCGCGTGCCTATTGACGCCCCGCGCCGAAACATCCGCCGCCGTCGCTATTGATCGCGCCGTGCATTGCCACCGATCCAAAACAACCAGCGGCGCTCCCTCATCTCTGCCCGCTCGAAAGGCGGCGTGACTTTTCGTACAGCAGCTTGGCACCTTGTGTATCACCCTTGGCCGCATGCGCCTCGGCCAAGCTGTCCCAGGCGTTGGCAGAGTCCGGGAAGAGCACCGTGTTCAGCAGGAATTTTCAACCCCGAACCGCAACACCAGATCGGTCCAATCGCTGTTTGGGTCGAGCGAAGAACACCTCCATCGGTGTGCGGAAGCCCATCGAGGCACGCGGCCGCTGGTTCATTTCCAAGGCGATAGCGTCGAGCTGACGCTGGGAGTAGACGCTCAGGTCCGTGCCCTTGGGCAGGTACTGGCGCAGCAGGCCATTGGTGTTCTCGCAGATGCCACGCTGCCAGGGACTGTGCGGATCGCAGAAGTAGATCGACAGGCCCGTGTTGTCAGCCAACTGCGCATGCAGTGCCATTTCCTTGCCCTGGTCGTAGGTAAGCGTGGTGCGCACCTTCGCCGGGAGCGGGGCGAAGGCCGTGGTGAAGCCTTCCAGTGCGTGCAGTGCAGAACAGCCGTCCATCTTCACCAGCATCAGGAACAGGCTGTGGCGATCGACCAACACGCCCACGGCACTGCGATTGGCCGCGCCCTTGATGAAGTCACCTTCCCAGTGCCCCGGCACCAGCCGGTCCTGGGCCGCAGGAGGGCGCACGTGGATGCTGACCATGTCCGGCAGTTGGCCGCGCCGATCGGTGCCACGCGAACGCGGCAGGCGCTTGCCGCGGCCCTGACGCAACAACGCGGTCAGCTCGCGGCGCAGCTCCCCGCGCGGCATGGCGTACATCGCCGTATAGATCGTTTCGTGGGCCACGCTGCCCAGCTTGCCTTCAATCTGTTGCGGCGACCATCGCTGGACCAGCAGGGCGCGCACCTGCGCCCATAGCGCACCGTGTGGGGCGAGCTTGCGCCCGGTGCGGGGCTTGCGACGCAGGCGCCTGGCACGGGCGCCTGCCAGGCTGGCTTGATAGCCCGGGTCATGGCGCGGGCGCCCAGTGGGCAAATTGCGCCGGTCCAGGTGATCGCCATTGCGTCGCAGTTCGCGGCAAATGGTGCTCGGTGCACGATCCAGCACACGCGCCACTTCGCGGATGGAGGCCTTGCGCTGACGCAAGGCCATGATCGTGCCGCGCTCCTCGGCGCTCAGTTGCTCGTAATGGATGCCCATGGATCCCTCAATGCCCGGTGTTGCGCTTGAGGTTAGAGACTGCCGTCTCAATTGTGGGGCGGCTGTGGAGGTCATCACCGTATCGTGAAGTTGATCGGCGTGGCCACCTCCACCGGATCGCCCGGGATATCCGCCGGCGGTGGCGGCAGTGGGCTGGCACGTTTCACCGCGGCCAGCGCCTCGCCGTCCAGAGTCTCGTGGCCGCTGCTCCCGGCCAACTGGACCGCAAGCACGTTGCCCCGTCGATCCACGGTATAGCGGACGGTTGCGGTACCTTCCTGACGGCGGCGCTGGGCGGCGCGCGGGTAGCGCTTGAAGCGTTCCAGATGGCCCAGCACCTGCGACTGCCAGGTCGCCAGCGTCTGGCTGACGCTCCCGGACAGGGACTGGGGGGCGGCATAGCGGCTGCCGGTTGGCACCTGCACGCTGGGCGGCGTGGTGGTCCGGTCGACGTCGGTCGCGGCGTTTTCCTTGGCTGGTCGTTCCTGTGCCCGTTGCGGCAACGCGACCTCGGCCTCCCGGCGGATGACTTGCGGTTGCGGCGCAGGGGCCGGCTCTGCTTCGGACTGGGTCTGGCGCTGTTCCTGCTGAGGTGGGCCGGGCGGCAATTCGGTCGGTGGGGCCGGCGGCGCGGTGGGCAAGGGCGCGAGTTCCACCATCACCGCTTCGGCCGACGCAGGCAAGGGCAGTGGTGCGCGGCGCGCGGACCACCACATCGCGGCGCCGATGAGCGCCGTATGCACCATCAACACCGCGCCGAAGCTGCCGCCCCAGCGCAGCGCGGCTCGGTCCTGCGTGATCCCTCTCATTCGCTGGCCTGCTCCAAGCCTACCAAAGCGATCTTCAGGTAGCCGGCCGCGCGCAGGGCGTTCATCGCCCGCATCAGTTCGCCGTAGGGGGCGCCCTTGTCGGCGCGCAGGAAGATGCGCTTGTCGTGGTTGCCCTCGGTCAAGGCATCCAGCTTCGCGGCCAACTCGTCCGCCGTCACCTTGTCCTGATTCAGGCTCAGCGACAAATCTTCCTGCACGGTCAGGTACACCGGCGCATCGTCCTTCGGCTGCGGCGCGGCGGTGCTGGCGGGCAGTTCCACCGGCACGTCGACCGTCGCCAGCGGTGCGGCGACCATGAAGATGATCAGCAGCACCAGCATCACGTCGATGAAGGGAGTGACGTTGATCTCGTGGGCTTCGTCCAGATCGTCGTCATCGCGGCTTGTCTTGATCGCCATCGCGCTATCTCACTGTGCCGTGTGGACAGCGGTGTTGCGGGCCTGGGCGATTCGCGCCGGTCCAGTTCGCGCGAGACGATCTGCTGCACGCCCGCCGATAGGTCGCCAAGGCTGCCCTTGATGCCGCCCAGCGTGCGGGTGAAGTGGTTGTAGATCACCACCGCCGGAATCGCGGCGACTAGCCCCAGCGCAGTCGCCAGCAGCGCTTCGGCGATGCCCGGCGCGACCACCGCCAAGTTCGTCGTGTTTGACTTGGCGATGCCGATGAAGCTGTTCATGATCCCCCACACCGTACCGAACAGGCCCACGAACGGCGCGACTGCGCCGATGCTGGCGAGGATGCCGGTGCCGGTGCGCAAATGACGGGCATAGGCCAGTTCGGCGCGTTCCAGGCGCGAGGCCAGCCGTTCCTTGATGCCGGTCTTGTCGGTCAGGCCGGCGGACTGCTGCAACTCGGCGCGTGCTTCGGCCAACAGATCATGGGCGATGCCTTCTGCCAGGTGCGGATTGGCTTCGGCCTCGGACAACTGCCCGGTTTGAGCCAGCACCTTGCGCGCGGTGCGCAGCGAGCGCCCGATCTTGCGCAACTCCCAGGTCTTGGCGACCAGTACCGTCCAGGTTGCGCTGGAGGCCAGCGCCAGGCCGATCATAACCGTCTGCACCACCCAGTCGGCATGCAGGAACATCTGCCAGGGGCTGAGGTCGGGGGGAAGTTGCGTGATGGCGGTTTGCATGAGTCAGTCCAGTTCTTCGGGAACGCGTGCCGGCGGGTCGGCGATCTGCCGGGGGTGGGGAAGGAGCATCCAGCGACAGCAGCCCGGCCGATGCCAGCGCCGGCAGCACGCGGTGGAAGGCCGCGAGCGATACCGCGTAGCCGTGGCGGCGCGCGGCGGCGTGCATGTTGGGCGGGGTCAGCTTGCCATCCGCCTGCAGCAGCGCCGGCCCCAGGCGTAACGCGGCCAGCCGCGCCGAGGTGACGGTCAGGCCGGCGGCGCGCAGTGCCGCAGCGTGCGGACTACCGGAGAGAGCGCGTGTGCGCACGGAGAGGGCTATCTTCATCGCCCACCCTCGGTCGCCAGGCTTGGGGCCGGCCGGGACAGGACATAGCCGGCACTGACAGCGAAGAACAGGCCCACGCCTACAGCCAGCTTCCAGTGCGGATGCGCGCCGCAGAAGAACAGCCCATAGCCCAGCACCATGCCGGCGGTGGCGAAGGCCTTGCCCTTGCGGCTGATCGCGCCCTGCTCGCGCCACAGTCGCAGCGGCGGGCCGTAGCGGGGATGGTCGAGCAGCCAGCGCTCGAAGCGCGGGGAGCTGCGCGCGAAGCAGCCCACGGCCAGGATCAGGAAGATCGTGGTTGGCATCACCGGCAGCAGCGCGCCGATGAAACCCAGCGCCACCATCAGCCAGCCGAGACAGAACCAGATCCAACGCATTAGGCTTTCCCGCGGCCCCATACGTGAACCGGGTTCATGCGATTTCCTCGCGCACGTAGTCATGAACCGTGCGGAAGGCGTTTTCCGCGCCCCGTACCGCCTCGTCTTCCTGTGCTGGCGTCAGCGGAAGGCTGTCCAACACCTTGGTGAATTCGCGCCAATGCCGCGCCGCGCCGTCCGGGTGTGCTGCCAGGTGTTGCGCCCCCAGACCGCTACCCAATCCCAGCTTCTGGCTCGCCAGCTTGAACAGGATGGCGCCGCCGAGGTTGGAGCCTTCGGCCACGTACAGCCAGCCCAACGCGGTTGGCAGCGATGTGGACCTGTCCAGCTTGCCGGGTGCCGGCGGTGGCAACGTCTGTCCCAGGTCGCTCAGGTCGTTGGCGATCTTCAGCAGGCGCCGGCGCTCGTCCAGATTGGGAATCAGCGCCGCCAGCGCTTCGTGGTCGTACAACGCGTCGATATCGTGGTGAAAGCGGTATTGCACGCGCACGAACTTCGCGAACTGCGCGCGGCTGGCGAAGATGTCGCCGGCCATGATGGTCTTGTCCAGGCGGTCGTGGGTGGCGTGGGTGGCTGCCTTCAGGCGCTGGCTGCGGGTGGTGATGGAGGCGAGGGTGGTTTCGTTCATGGCAGTTCGTGGGAAAGCGGGGAAGGGGAGGACGTTGGCGGACATGGGCAAAATGGGCTACGCGGCGCGATCCAAATCAGAACGCGCGTTCGAGTTTCAAGTTGACGACGTTCTTGTCGTAGGTGTAGAGCCAGTCGACGTTGCTGCGGACGTCGTTGCGGCGCAGGGTAAGCAGCGGTGTGAAGCCGGAGAAGCTCCACCGTGTGGCCTTGATGATGAGCGTGAGGTTGTCCTCGCGATCGCTGCGGCGGGCATCCAGCAGGGCGCTGTAGGCGTCGTAGTCGCGCCAGCGGCGCGAGGCGAACAGCGTACTGTTGAACCCTTCGGGCCACTGCAGGGACGCGCCCAGGCGCAAGCCCTTCTGCAGGTAGGCGTTCACCGCCACCGGTGCGCTGCTGTCGAGCACGTCCACGCCGCCGAAGACCGTCCAACGCGGACCCAGGCTGCGGAACCATGTGGCGTAGAGCGAGCGCAGCGCGCCGTCGTAGTTGCTGGCGAAATCGGCGCGCCGGTAGCGCAGGTCCTTCCAGTCGCCTTCCAGCTTCAACAGCGACTTGGCCGAGGCGACATAGGTCCATTCGCCGTGCACGCCCCAGGCGCCGTACAGCGCCGTATTGCCCAGAGCGTAGTAGTCGAACGACGGCGCCAGCGCGAGGTTGTGGCGGCCGCTACGGTAGGCATAGCCGGCTTGGGTGTTGAGGTTGAGCTCGTTGTAGGCGCTGTTGTCGCGGTAACTCTGGCCGAACAGTAGCGAGCGCAGGTACAGCCCATGGTGGCCATGCAGTGCCCAGTGCTTGTCCAGGCTGGCGTCATAGTCGATGCCGGTCGAGACAATGGCATCGGGTGTGCGCCGTTCGATGAAACAGGTGTCCTCGAAATTGAGCAGGCATGTCCGGCTGGCCGACGTGCGGTTGACGTTGTCGCTCCAGGCGGGGCCGAGCGCGAAGGAGCCGTGCCAGGCGCTGCGGTTCTCCAAGGCCTGGCGGAATGTATCCAGGGTCTTGCGTACGCCTTCGGTGGAAGGATCGGTCGCGTCGATGCCGGCGGCGATGTCCTCGAACAATGCGGCGGCCTCGCGATCTTGCTGGTCCTCGAACAGCACGCGAGCCAGCTCCAACCGGCCGGGCAGGAAATCCGGTTGCAGGTCCAGCAACGCGCGGAACGCACGCTCGGCCTCGCGATAGCGCCCGGGGATACGGGCAAGTGCGCCCTGGGCGTAGTGAACCAGCATCGGGTCGCGGTCCGGCAGGGTCAGGTACTCGTCGAGAAACCGCGCGGCCAGGTCCCATTGGCGCTGTTGCAACGCCAGGTACAGCGCGCGGCCGACGTCGTTGGCGTTGTGCTTGATGGTGTAGGTCTGGCCGTCGACCGTCAGGGTCGGGCGGGCGCCATCCTGCTCGGCCTTGAGCAGTTCACGCTCGCGCTCCAGCGTTTGCCGTTGCAGGCGCTGGTCGAGGATGCGGCGCATGTCCTCCTGGTCCTGGGCACGTAGCGTCGGGCTCGCCAGGCAGGCCAGCAAGGTCAGGGCAATCGCATATGCGCCAGGTGCGCGCGCGCGCGCCGCGGAGAAGCGAATTCGCATGCGTTGGGAATACCGGGACAGTGGCAAGGGCTGGCAGAGACGGCTGACCCTTGCCGTATCGTCAAAAGAACTGCAGTTGGAAACGAATCAAGACCACCGGTTCGTCATTACTTGGTGCCGCCGAAGGCAGTGTTGTAGGCGTGGCCGGTGCCGAAGTTGGCGATGCCCGCCAGCGCGGCGGCATTGGCACCGAAGAAGTTGCCGGTGGCCGTGCCGCTGGCAGCGCCCGCGCTGCCCACGCCCGCCGCCGTCCCCGAGAAGCTGGCATTGGTGCTGTTGATGCTGGCATTGACGCCGATGGTCAACCCGCCGCCGGCCACACTACCGGTCAGCGTGTTGGTGCCGCCGAAGGTCGCGGTCAGCGTCCCGCTCAGGATGGTGCCGCGATTGATGCCCTTGGCGACGTAAGTGGCCGTGCTGGTCGGCAGCGTGGTGCCGGCGTTGTCGCCGACGTAGTAGGCCTGACGGTTGCTGTAGCTCGGGCTACCGTCGGTGGACCACTCGCCGATCCAGACATCACCGGTGCCGACGCGGACGAAGTTGAAATCGCCCAGGCCATTGTGCGGCGGATCGTTCGGATCGCCCGGGGTGCCCGGCGTGGTCGGGTCGTGCAGGTTGTACAGGGTGAAGTTGTTGCCCAACGAGGTTGAGGTGCTGGAGGCGGTCAGGCCATCGAAGTCCACCCTCAGGCCGCCGGCGAAGTTGGAGATGCCGATGCCCGCTTTGCCTGGCGTATGCGGGCCGCCGAGGACCTGCGATTCACCGACGGCGATCGACGGCGTGCCGGTGGTGGCGGTCTGGGTTCCGACGATGGCGGCCTGAGCTGCGCCGGCGAGGGAGAAGACGGCCAGGGCGGCCGCCAGCGAAGTGATGCGATTGCGGATGTTCATGGAAGTTTCCTTGATTGATGGGGAATCTCTTGCACGTTCCAGTCGAGCAAGTGTTTGCGATAGTCGATGGGGCGTTTCTCCTGGGTGGCGTCGGGGCGACGGAAATCAGAACCGGGCGGTCAAGCTCAGCTTCAGCGTGCGGCCGGGGGCCGGCAGCAGCGAGCGGGTGGACGGATCGGCGTAGTACTGGTTGGTCAGGTTGGTGCCAACCAGTTCGAGCTGCAGCTCGTCGTTGACGCGGTAACTGGCGTAGGCGTCGAGCAGCAGGGTGTCGTCCCACGAGAACGGGACGTTGAACACGCCCAGGTTCTGGTCGGTGACGTCGGCGAAGTCCTCCAGATCGCGGTTGCCCTTGCGCTTCTCGTAGTAGGTGACGCGGCCACCGATCTCCAGGCGGTGGTCGAGGAAGCGCCCGCCCAATGACCAGTTGGCCGACAGCTCCGGGATGGCCTGGGTCAGCAGGTAGCTGCCGATGAAGCCCTGGTCCACGCAGGTAGGAACCCGACCGAAGGTCGGGTCGAGCAGCAGCGCAGTGTTCTCGTCGCAGACCTCGTTCTTCAGAACGTGGGCCACGGCCAGGTCGGTGAAGAAGCGGCCGTTGTCGTAGCGGCCCTGGAACTCCAGTCCGCGTACGGTTTGCTTGTCGATGTTGTGGAAATAGAAGCTGTTGTCACGCTCGATCAAGTCGTCGGTCTTGCGCGAGTACCAGGTCAGCTTGATGTCGGCGATGGCGTTGCTCGCCAACAGATGGCCGAGGTCGTGGATGTAGGCCAGTTCGTAGTTGTAGACGTGCTCGGGCTTGAGCTCGGTGAACGGGTTGATGCTTGCACTGAAGGCTAGCGTGCTCTCGAACATGCTGGGATAGCGCAGCAGTTCGTTGTAGCTGAAATAGGCGCGGTTGTAGTCGGAGAACTGGGCCGTCGCCGAGAACGAAGGCGTCCACCCGTGATCGCGATGCTTCTTGGCGGTGGCGTATCCAGACCAGACCAGGTTGGTGGCATAACTCATCCGACACGGCCCCTCGAACATGACCGTGCTGTTGACGTAGGGGTTATCGGCCACACTGCCGTTGAGGCAGGCGTTGTCTTCGCGGTGGTAGCTGCCGTTGGCATCCGGCGTCCACGGGACGGTGTGCTCGATGCCGTTCCAGTTGGCGATTCCGTCGTTAACTAAGGCATCAACTTGCTCATCGGTATATCCAAAGAGGTCCTTGAAAATTTCCCATGTGGCACGCTGCGACGCTTCAAATTCGGCTAGTTCCTCCGGTGACTTGGTGAAGTAGCGGGCGCTGTAGCCGGAAATGGAGCTGCGAATCTCGTCCGGGTGTGCGGCGACGAAATCGTCGTAGGCCCAGAACGAGGAGTAGCGCGCGCCGGCGGTCACGGTCAGGAAGTCAGCCGGCCGCCACTCGAAGTTGAAGTTGGTGTTCCATTCCTCGCGGCGGCCGGCGCGCGGAAACATGCGCCAACTGGCGGTGGGGCCCAGGTACTCGTCGCGCGAACGCAGCTTCTCGTGCTGGAAATCGCTGCCGACGGTCAGGTCCAGCGTGTCGGCGAGGCGGAACCTATTGCTGAGAGTGATGCCGTCGCGGGCGTTGTCGGTATCGGCCAGGCCGCCGTTGGTGATGACCGGATGGGTGCGGTCCCAGTAGTTGGGGTAGCTGCCGGCGGTGTAGGTGGCGCTGTCGGTTTCCGAGCGCCATGCGTTGATGTACAGGTCGATCCAGCGGTTGTCCTCGGGCCGCCACTTGTATTCCAGGTTCCAGGACCTGGCGTCGACGCGGCTGAGCGGCCATTGCGGCACGCCTTCTTCGGTGCGGTTGATGCGCGAGGGCATGATCTCGCCGGAGTGCGACAGGCTGTCGCGATAGCCCAGTTGCAGTTCCTGGTCGTCGCTGGGTCGCCAGGTCGCCTTGAACAGCCACGACTCCATCTTGCTGGAAGTGTTGGTCACTTCCTCACCCGGCCGGATCCGGCTGGCCATGGTGGTGATGTAGTCGCCGATGCTGGCGTTTTCCGACGGCTGCGAGTAGTAGCTGGTATTGCGCTCGCCGGCGTAGTAGTTACCGCGGTCGCGATAGGCGTAGGCGGCGAGCAGGTCCACGGCGTCGGATTTCCAGCCCAGTGCCAGGCGGTAGGCGTAGTCCTCGCCGTCGAAGACGTTGTTGCCACCGCCGCCGCTGTGCGGTTGCACGCGCAGGGTCGGATCGTTGGCCGGCGTGGTCGTCGCCAGTTCGGGCACGTCGCGGTAGTCCTGGCCGGTATACAGCCGCGCCGGCGGCCGCGGCTCGACCGCGTTGCTGCTGCCCTCGACCTTGAACTCGCCACCGAAGCGTTCACCTTCGGGCACGATGTCGTCCACGTCCAAGGTCTTGATCACAACTGCGCCGCCGATGCCGCTGTTGACGTTGCGGGTCAGCGACGGCCCTTTGAAGATCTGCATGCCGCCGATCAGATTCGGGTCGATGTAGTTGCGGTTGCTGACGCCGTTGTAGCCGCGCCAGACGGTCAGCGCCTGCTCGGTGCCGTCGATGGTGACCGGCACCCGGCCCGGTCCCTGCACGCCGCGGATGTTGACGTCCAGCGCGCCGCTGTTGCGCGCGTCGCCGCTGAACACGCCGGCGACGCCGTTGAGCAGGTCCGAGGGCGTGGCGCCCTTGTAGCGTTCGATCTCCTTGCGGCCGACGTAGGCGGTGGAGATGTCCAGGTCGTAGACGTCGTCGTAGCCCTGGACGTCGCGCTGGGCGCCGCTGGCATTCTCGGCGCGCGTGCCGCTGACGCTGAGCGAACCGGTGACTAGGGGGCCGGAACCGATCGTGGCCTGAGCCGTCACCGGCGCGACCACGACGATTCCCGGCTCCCGCCAGCGCCAGGCCAGCCGGGTGCCGTCCAGCAGTTGGGTCAGCGCCTGTTCGGCGGTGTAACGCCCGGCGATGCCTTTGGCCTCCGCCCCGGCGACTTCGTCCGAGGCGAACAGGATGCGCACGCCCGCCTGGTCGGCCAGGCGGGTCAGCGCGGTGTCCAGCGGTTGGGCGGGAATGTCGAACTCGGCGGCCGGCGCGGCGGCCGCCGGCACGGCGGTTTGCGGGGATTGGGCCATGGCCGACCCAGCCAGCGCCAGGATGACGCCGACGGCCAACACGGAATGCAGGCAGGCGCGGGAACGATATGCGGTGGAAGCTCTCATGTAGTCGGGTGGTCGATGGGGAATGGGTGTCCCGGCGAGCGGGACAGATGCCAGAGATACGAATGGCTCTCATTCCTATAGACGCACCGACGGCGGCAAACTTGCAGCCGGACTTGGCGACTTCTGCGACCGGTGTTGTTCCGCCGTCAGCCGCGCGAGCAGCCGTGTGAGGCTATCCCGCTGCCGGCAACGGCCGGGTATCGCGTGCTCAGCGGATCAGGGTGAGCAAGGGCAAACGCACGATTTCGGCCTTGGCCAGCGCAGCGACGGTGCGCAGCAAGGCATCGGTGTCGTCCAGGTCGAAGACGCCGCTGAGCTGCAACCGACGCAGGTGATCGCCCATCACCACGACTTGGCCTGCAACGTAGCGTTCAAGTTCCGCGGCGATTGCGGTCAGCGGCTGCCGGTTGAAGATCAGCTTGCCACGAACCCAGGCGGTGAGGGTCTCGGCATCCACCGTCTCGACCGATCCCAGCAGGTCGGGGCTGAAGGCGATGCGCTGGTTGTCGGCGAGAGTGGCGGTCCTGGCCGCGGTGCGGACTTCGACGGTGCCGGACAGCACGGTGAGGGAACTGTGCCGCGCATCGCGCCGCAGGGCATAGCGTCCCGCGTTCGCCTGGGTCTCGCCGTCGCGGGTGCTGGCCACGAACGGCCGCTGTGGATCGTGGGCGACTTCGAACAGTGCTTCGCCGGCCGTCACCGAGACCCTGCGCAGCGTCGCGGAGAAATCCAAGGACAGCGCGCTGACGGTGTTGAGCCAGACCCGCGAGCCGTCGGGCAGCAGCGACTGCCGGCGCTGGCCGATGCGGGTGGACTGGTCGGCGAACAGGCCGGCCGGCGGGCCGAGCGCGCCGCTGCCGACCAGTCCCACGGCCGCTACCGCGGCGGCCGCGGATGCGCCGCCGACCAGTAGCGTGCGACGGCTGATGCCGCGCCGCGACGGCGTCAGCGCCTGGACCCATTGCCTGTATTCGGCCGCGGCCTCGGTCTGGCCCAGGTCTTCCAGCAGTGCACGTGCCTGGTAAACGGCGTCGGCGTGTGCCGGCGAGCGCCGGCACCATTCCTCGAACGCCCGCCGCTCGTCAGGGCCAGGGTTTCCCTCCAAGCGCACCACCCACTGGATCGCCTCGTCGCTGAGCGAGTTGTTACGGGAGCGGAAGCGGTCGAACATCGTGGCGTGGCGGCGGGCTGCGCGGGAAGGGGGGCGGAAAATTCTTACCTTATAACTACTAGGACGTTTGGTGAGGTGAGAAATTGCAGTGGCATGACCGCGGCCGGTCACCGTCGCGGCGAGGAAAGGCGGTCGCGGCAGTGGCGCATCGCTTGGCCGATGTACTTGGCGACCATGCTTTCCGAGACCGCCAGCCGCCGGGCGATCTGGGCGTGCGACAGCCCCTCGACCCGGAACAGCAGCAGTGCCAGACGCGCCTTGGGCGGCAGTTCGCGCAGCGCCCGGTCGAGTTGCCGCAGGCGGTCGTGGGCCAGTGCCTGATGCTCCGGGCCGGGTGCCTGATCGGGCAGGGACGGGTCGGGCTCGCCGTCGCCGGCACTGCGCTGGTCGCGACGGGCCGCATCGATGGCGAGATTGCCGGCGACCCGGTAGATGAAGGCGCGCTCGTCGCGGATCTCCCCTTGCGAGGACCTGGCGTCCAGCAGGCGCAGATAGGTGTCCTGGACGGCATCCTCCGCACGCTCGCCGCTGCTGGTACGCCGGCGCAGGTGACGGGCCAGCTCGTCGTAGAGGCCGAGGAAGCTGTCGATCAATCGGGAAGGGGGGCCGGACACTGCAGTCAACCTTGGGAGTCGCCTGACTTTGCGCACAGGCGCTAGTTGCTAGCTGGCAAGGGTGCTCGCTCGATTTTTCATCATACTCCAGATTCAGCGATGCTGAAGCCCTTGAGCCAGTGGCGGGCCGAACAATGCGACCTGCTGGCCGGCGGGCACCGGGAAAAGCGCTTTTGGCGCCGGACTTCAATTGCGGCGGTGGGTTCAATGCTTCTGGACGGGATTTGCCGCATCACAGGTGCCGGTTCCTGCGGCCGGCAACAATTGCTGGCGCACCATCCACAGGTTGGACGGCACGAACAGCTTCGGTGGCATCGCGAACGGCCTTTTCACATCATCGCCCAGCAGCCGCATCACGCACGCTGCGCGACCGATCAACGAGTCCCGTAGTGAGCAGGGGCTATTTCGAGAAGGGCGCCTTGTGGGCGCCCGCAGTGACAAGAATCTGAACGATGTCGCGCGACTTTTCGGATGCGCTCAATACGGGCTGGCGGTGAGTCGGATGATGATCTCGCTGACGTCCACGCCATCGGGTTGCGCGATCGCGTAGGCAATGGCCTGCGCCACGGCCTGCGGCGGCAAGGCGAGGCGGCGGAACTCGCGCATGGCCTCGCGGGCGCTGGCGTCGGTGATGTGGTCGGCCAGTTCGGATTCCACCACGCCCGGGCTGATCACCGTGACCCGGATGGCATCGGTCTCCTGGCGCAAGCCGTCGGAGATCGCACGCACCGCGAACTTGCTGGCGCAACACACGCCCGATGACGGCCACACATGGTGCGCGCCCACCGACGCGGTGTTGATGATGTGCCCGTGGCCTTGCGCCTGCATGACGGGCAGCACCGCGGCAATGCCGTGCAGCACGCCGCGCACGTTGACGTCCAGCGTGCGGTTCCATTCGTCGATCTTCAGCGCGGCCATGGGCGAGAGCGGCATGATGCCGGCATTGTTGATCAGCACATCGACACGGCCTTGCGCGGCCTGCGCGCGGGCGACGACGGCTTGCGGGTCTTCCAGGCGCGTGACGTCCAGTGCCACCGCTTCGACATGGCCGCCTGCGGCGCGCAGCTCGTCCTGCAGGGCCGTGAGGCGGTCCAGGCGGCGTGCGCCGATGTAGAGATGGTGGCCTTGCTGGGCCAGATGGCGGGCGGTCGCCGCGCCGATGCCGCTGCTGGCGCCGGTCAGGATGATGACCTTATTTTAACTGGCGAGCCGTGCCTGTGCCTCGGTCACCTCCCGCAGCAAGGCGATGAAGGCCCGGAGCGGCGGCGGCACGTGGCGCCAGCTGGCGTAGTACAGGCACAGGCCGGGATCTGCGGGCGACCAGTCCTCCAGCAGCAGGACCAGGCGGCCGTCATCGAGCGCCGGGCGCGCGAACGGTTCGGGGACGAAGGCGATGCCCAGCCCCTGGATGGCGGCATCGACCATCAGGTCGCTGTTGTCCAGCAGCAGCGCGCCGGGAACATCGACGGCCATCTCGCGCCGGCCCTCGGCGAATTCCCAGCGATAGCGCTTGCCGCTGGGCAGGCGCTGGCGGATGCAGTGGTGGTCGTGAAGCGCTTCGGGCGTGGCGGGTCGCCCGTGCGCGGCGACATACGCGGGCGCGGCGACGGCCACAAAGCGCAGCGTGCCGCCGAAGGGGATGGACACCATGTCCTTGGGCACCGCTTCGGCCAGGCGCACCCCGGCATCGAATCCCTCGGCCACGATGTCCACCAGCCGGCCTTCGCTGACCAGCTCCAGCGCCACGCGCCGATGGCGCTGCAGGAACGCCGGCGTCACGTGTTGCAGCAGCCAGCGCGCCGCGCCGGTGCTGGCGTTGATGCGCAGGGTGCCGACGATTTCATCGGGCCCATGGCTGATGGTGTCCAGCACGGCGTCCAACTCGTGGAGCAGGGGCGTCAGCCGTTGCAGCATCTGTTCGCCGGATTCGGTGGGCGCCACGCTGCGCGTGGTCCGGTGCAGCAGGCGCACGCCGAGGCGCTGTTCCAGCCCGCGCAGGGCGTGGCTGAGCGAGGAGCGCGACACGCCCAGGCTGTCGGCCGCGCGCTGGAAGCTGCGATGGCGGGCCACGGCGGCAAAGGCTTTGAGATCGGAAAGGGTGACGTCGGCCATTGGTGGTGAATCCTCACCAGCTCATGCGGATTGGTGAGGCTTATCCTACGCGCCGGCCGCGCCTACCTTCGTTGCAACTCAACGAAGGAGCTTGCCCATGAAGACCTGGCTGATTACCGGTGCGTCCTCCGGCTTGGGGCTGGAAATGACCCGCGTCTTGCTGGCGCGCGGGGACCGGGTGGTGGCCTGCGCGCGTCGCGTGGTCCCGTTCGCCGGACTCGAGCAGCAGCATGGTCAACGCCTGCGGGTGGCGCAGTTCGACCTGACCGACACCACGGCGCTGCGGCGCGAAATCGATGCCGCGTTCGCGGCCTTCGGGCACGTCGAGGTGGTGGTCAGCAATGCCGGCTATGGCCTGTTCGGTGCGGCCGAGGAAGTCAGCGACGAACAGATCGAGCGCCAGCTTTCCACCAACCTGACCGCCTCGATCCAATTGGTGCGCGCGGTGTTGCCGCACCTGCGCGCCCAAGGGGGTGGCCGGCTGCTGCAGGTGTCCTCCGAAGGCGGGCAGGTGGCCTACCCGAACTTCAGCCTGTACCACGCCAGCAAGTGGGGGATCGAGGGGTTCCTGGAATCGGTCGCGCAAGAGGTGGCCCCGTTCGGCATTGAGGTGCTGATCGCCGAGCCCGGTCCCACCCAGACCGGCTTTGGCGCGGGGCTGGATCATGCGTCGCCGATGGAGGTCTACGAGGCGACCCCGGCCGGCGAGCTCAGACGCGCCATTGCCGATGGCAGCCTGGCGATCAAGGGCGACGCGGCGCGCAGCGTCGCGGCGATGATCGACGCCGTCGATGCCGCACGGATGCCGAGGCGACTCGCCCTGGGCAGTACCGCCTTCGACAACATCCAGCGTGTCCTGCAGGCGCGCCTGGGGGAGCTCCTGCCGCAGCGGCAGGTGGCCTATGGCGCGGACCAGGGGTGAGTGCGGCGGGGCGTGGCGCGATCAGTGCGATGACACATACGCCGCCACCGCCTGCTTCGGCGGCACCGCGAAGTGCTCGCGCATGCGCTGCACTTCGCGCGCGGGCGTCAGGCCGAACAGGCGCTTGAACTCGCGGTTGAACTGCGAGGGGCTTTCGTAGCCCACCGCATGACAGGCCGCGGCGGCGGTCATGCCTTCGCGCACCATCAGCAGGCGGGCCTGGTGCAGGCGCGTGGACTTGAGGTACTGCATGGGCGAGGCGCAGGTGACGGCCCTGAAGTGGCTGTGGAAGGACGGTGCGCTCATGCCGGCCTCCTGCGCGAGCTGGGCCACGGTCAGCGGTTGCGCATAGGCCGCATGCAGGTGCTGCAGCGCCTTGCCGATCTTGCCGAAGCGGCCCTGCATGGCCAGCGCCGCGCGCAGCGTATGGCCCTGCGGCCCGGTGAGGATGCGGTAATACAGCTCACGCAGCAGCTGAGGCCCAAGGATGGCCGCCTCCATCGGCGCGGCCAGCGCCTGCAGCAGGCGTTGCACGGCCTGGTGCAGCGTCGTGTCGATCGGGCTGGAGACCATGCTCTGCGGCGGCGTGCTGGCCGGCACGCCGCCGTGGCGGTCGATCTGCAGCATCAGCTCGGCGGCCAAGGCAAAGTCCAGATGCAGGTACAGCGCCAGCAGGGGCTCGGCCGCGGTGGCGTCGGTTTCCATGGTGAACGGCACCGGGACCGAGACGGCCAGGTACTGATGCGCGTCGTACACATAGGTGCGCTGGCCGAAATACCCGCGCTTGCGGCCCTGGCAGACGATGACGATGCCCGGGTCGTACAGCACCGGCGTGCGCGCCAGTGGCCGGTCCGAACGCAGCAATCGCACGCCCTCCAGCGCGGTGAGGGTGTAGCCCTCATGCGGGGCCAGCGCCGCGACCATCGGGGCGAGCGGCAACAGGCCTGGCGCGTTGGGCGTGGTTGGGGATGGGACGTCGATCATAGGAATAGGCAATGATTCGAGCCGGAATGGCCTTCGAATGGCGCGAATGCATCTCTATTGTGCACATCTTTCGCACAACAGGAGCTCCTCCATGTCGACTTCCAAACGCTTCCTGATCACGGGTGTCAGCAGCGGCTTCGGGCGCGCGCTCGCGCAGGAAGCGCTGGCCGCCGGGCACTACGTGGTCGGCACGGTGCGCAGTGCGCAGGCGGCCGAATCGTTCGAAGCGCTGGCGCCGGACCGTGCCGTGGCACGGGTGCTGGATGTCACCGACACCGCCGCGATCCAGCCTACCGTCGAGGCCATCGAGGCCGACATCGGCCCCATCGACGTACTGGTCAACAACGCCGGCTACGGCCACGAGGGCGTGCTGGAGGAATCACCGCTGGATCAGATGCGTCGGCAGTTCGAGGTGAACGTGTTCGGCGCGGTGGCGATGATCCAGGCGGTGCTGCCACACATGCGCGCGCGCCGCGCCGGCCACATCCTCAACATCACCTCGATGGGCGGCTTCATCACGATGCCGGGCATCGCCTACTACTGCGGCAGCAAGTTCGCGCTGGAGGGCATTGGCGAGGTGCTGGGCAAGGAAGTGGCCGCGCTGGGCATCCGGGTGACCTCGGTGGCGCCGGGCTCGTTCCGCACCGACTGGGCCGGACGCTCGATGGTGCGCACGCCGCGCAGCATCGGCGACTACGACGCGCTGTTCGATCCCATTCGCCAGCGCCGGCAGGCGGTCAGCGGCCGGCAGCTGGGCGATCCGCGCAAGGCGGCCCTGGCGATGCTGACGGCGATCGAGGCCCCCGAGCCGCCGGCGCACCTACTGCTGGGCAGCGATGCGCTGGGCCTGGTGCGCGAGAAGCTCGACGCGCTGAAGGCCGAACTGGCGCAGTGGGAAGCCTTGACGGTCTCCACCGACGGGTCGCAGGCGTAGTGCAGCCGAGGCCGCGGGTCAGGCCAGGGGCCGGGCCTGCAGGGCGGGCGCCGGCCGGCGCGGGACCGCAAGCGCCGGCCGGACGCGCTGGACCCACATCTGTCCCATCAATGCGTCCAGGCCCTTGTCCAGGCCGGTGACCAGTCCGGCCCCAGGGGTGAAGGTCAGCTCGCCGAAGTAGATGCGACCGGCCTGGATGTACCAGTCCACCCGGACGTAATCGAACTCCGCCGCCAGCGCCTTGCTCAGCTCCAGCGTGTGCTGCAGCTGGGCGCCCGTGCATGGCGGGCTCAGCCCCGCATCGCGGATGCCGTGGAAGGGCACGCTCAGGCTGTTGACGAAAAAGGTCATGGACAACGGTGCTCCGCTGCTGCGGTAGATCACCTGGAGCACGTATTGGAAGCGTCCATCGCGCTGGCGGAACATGTGGAACTTGTAGTCCACGGGGGGCTGCGCCCCGTCGCCGATGTACTGCTCCACCAGCAGCCGTGGCGGAATGCCGCGGTAGTGGATCTCGCGCACCGCCTTGGAAAAATCGGTGCGCAGCCAGCGTTGGCAATCGGCCACCAGCGCCTGGCGTCGTGTCTGGTCGGGCTCGTCCAGCATCAGCGCGACCATGCCCGAGCCGTGGCTGGACTTGATCACCGTGCGCTGCCACTGGGTCCGCTCCAGCAGCGAGGCCGGGTCGGTGGTGTCGTGGAGCAGGGGGATCAGGTACTGCCGGCCGACGCGCGCGGCCACGTGCGCGCGCACGGCGAACTTGTCGGCCAGCCGGCGATAGGTCGGGTGGTCCCCGTAGACGCGCTTGCGGTAGAGCACCTTCTCGTTGAAGGTGCGCGGCTGGCGCAGATTGGGCCACCGCCTGAACGTCGCCAGGAAGTAAATCCGGTCCTGCAGGCCCCAGGGCAGTCGCACGACCAGGACGTGCGCCAGCTTGCGCGCCAGGCGCATCACGGTCCCACGGATCGGACTCGGCGCGGGCGTGTGGGGGGCGGTGGCCGCTTGGGCAGGCGGGTGTGCAGGAGCGCGCCGGTCAGCGTCCTGCAACGGATCCGGAAAGGACGTCTCCAGGCTTGGCCGCTCGATGGCGATCATATGGCTGTCCAACACCAGCAGCTCCATGGCAACTGCGACACAAACTATGACGCGAGTCACCTAACAAACAGGACTTGCATAGTAAAAGAAGCGCGACTTACGTCTTTTTCACAATGTGAAACGTGCATTATCGGCGGCAGGGTGACCGTCGAACGGGATCGCTGGGAAAGGCGGTCGCGCGGTGCGGAGAGACCTGGGCTGGACAGGGGCGCCCGGCTGGCCTGCGCGTCGTGCAGTGCTGACAGGTCCCCATGCGGGTGATGGACGCTGGGAAGCCGGAATCGCCTGGGTCCTTCAGGATGCCCTGGACCGGAGCGGTCGGTGCGCCCGACCGAACGAGGCGTGGGTCAGGGCGTCGCGGAGTGCGACGAGAGCCGTTCCCAGAGCTGCCGGTTGGCGTCCTCGTCCGGCTCCAGGGTGGCCAGCATCGCCAGGGCGTTGTCCTCGGTCTCATCGTCGCTGCGCACCAGCATGGTGAGCACGGCGGCCAGGCGGCCGTAGCGCAACGCCTTGCCCAGGGCCGTGGTGGGCACGGTGTGGTCGCGTTCGGCGCGCTGGTCGGTCAGGGCTTCGGCCAGGGTCGGGGGCAGTTCCCAGCCCACCGCCACGGTGCGTGCGGTCGGGGTGACGTGCCGGTCCAGCAGGGCCGCGGCCGTGACCAGCTCCTTGGGCACGCCGGGGTGGCGGGCATAGGTCTCGCTGAGCACGCGCATCACGATCACCGCGCCCAGGCCCTGCAGCAGGCCGAGCAGCTGGGCATGCAGGGCATCGTCGAGCGTGCCGTTGCGCTGGGCGTGGTGCGCGGCGGCCACCGCCGTGCGCAGCGCGTAGTCCCAGATCGCGGCCGGCAGCCGCGCAAACAGCCCGCTGTCCAGGCTGAGCACCGGCTGCATCAACGCCGCCACGACGATCTGGCGGACCCCGTCGGTGCCGATCTGCGCCACGCCGCGTTCGATGCTGTCCACCGCGTGGCCGTCGCGCGGCCGGTACAGGGCGCTGTTGGCGATGCGCAGCAGGCTGGCGGCCAGGGCCGGATCCTGCGCGATCACCGCGGCGATCTGGAAATGTCCGGGTCGTTCACCGCGCGCATGAGCTGGGGAAGCAGGTGCGGGCGACGCGGAATGTTCTTGGGCCGCACGTCCAACTGGGCCAGCTCGACTGCCGCTTCGGACAGGATCTGCGCCTGGATGCCACCGATCGGCGTGGCCGGATCGATCAGTTCCGGGGCGTGCATGACGGCCGCGTACATGCGCCGGATCAACGGGCGCAGCGCCGGCGGCGGCAGGGAACTGGGTGCCGCCGGCGTGGGCGTGTCCTGCGCGTCGGCCTGCGCCGGGGCTGCGGATGGCGGGGCGGGGCGCGTGTCGCGGCGACGGTGCCACCACAGCGCATAGGCCACGCCCAGGACAAGCACGATCAGCAGCGGGATGGCGATATCCATGGACGGGCGGTTGGCGGGACGGCCTTACTATCAGGTGCCGCCCTGGTTCAGGCAATGGCCGCTTCCCTGGCGCAATGGTGCTGCTGCGCACCATGCACGCATGTCCAGCCGGCGTGCCGCGTGCGGCGTCGACAGCGCGGGCAGAGGGAGGGCCTTCGATGCAGCGCCCCCAAGCCGGAGTTTCTCCGGAGCGGGATGAAGCTGTCCGATGGATGGGAACCGCAGCGGCGTCGGTCACACATGAGGATGGCGCCGACCAGACCGGTGGCCCTATCGACAGTCCACAGCGCCATGGCACCGCGGGGCCTGCAGGATTTGGGCCTCAACCCCTGGCGCTGGATTGCGACGCGATGAAGCGGCCGTTGCACGCATCCGCCGGGCCGGCGGCGAGCCATTGTCCGAGGTACACGGCAACTCCCGCCATGAGGACACGCCCGGCGACGGCGGCGTGTAGGCGTGCGCGCGATGGGGATGGGCATGTTGATCGAACTGCAGGCCATTCCCTCCGGAGACATCCGTGGCTTGGACAGCGAAGTCCAGGCCTGGCTACTGGCGCGCGCCACCGGGGACGGAGCCGCGCATGTGGCGCCGCGGCGGGTGGCGACCGCGTCCACCGTGGCATGCTCCTGGCCCGCCGACCAGGAGCTTGACCGCCGCATGGATCCCACACCTCGCCTGCCAGCACGCTGTTGGCTGGCTGTCCTGTTGCTGACGGTCTGGGGCCAGGCGCGCGCGCAACATCCCCTTCCCCCGGCGCCGCAGTCCGATCAGGTCATCGCCGTGCAGGACTACCAGGACCGGGTGCTGGCGTCGTGGCTGGGCCAGATCATCGGCAACACCTACGGTCTGTCCTACGAGTTCAAGTACATCGACGCACCGGGACCGGACCGGTTTCCCTACGGGTTTGGCGAGTACCTGCAGCAGGTGAAGGCGGTCAACGGCGCCTTCTCCGACGATGACACCGATATCGAGGTGATGTACCTGCTGCAGATGGAGCGGCATGGGATCACGCCGAGCTATGCGCAGCTTGCGCAGGCGTGGCAGTACCACGTGCGCGAGAAGGTCTGGGTTGCCAACCGCGCGGCGGTGACCCTGATGGCGGCTGGCTACCAGCCACCGCTGACCGGCGCGCGGGCCTACAACCGGCAGTGGTTCCAGATCGACCCGCAGCTGGTCAACGAGATCTGGGCGGTGACCGCGCCGGGCATGGTCGGCTATGCGGTGGACAAGACGCGCTGGGCGGCGCGCATCACCAGCGACGACTTCGGCACCGAACCGGCGATGTTCTACGGCGCCCTGTACGCGTCGGCCTTCTTCGAACACGACATCGACCGCCTGCTCGATCGTGCCGAAGCCGCCATGCCGGCCGGCAGCCGCTTCGTGCAGACCGTGCGCCACATGCGCCGTCTGCACACGCGCTACCCCGATGACTGGCAGGCCGCACGCAAGGAGATGGCGGCCGCCTATTACCGCGATCTGGGCTACAACCACGACGCCTGGCGCGTGGTGGACGCCAACCTCAACGGGGCCTGCGCGATCCTGGCCCTGCTCTACGGAGGCGGCGAGGTCCAGGCCACGCTTGATTACGCCAGCGCGATCGGCTTCGATGCCGACAACCAGGCCGCCACCATGGTCGGCCTGCTCGGGATCATCGGCGGGACGAGCGCGCTGCCGCACGACCTGTTGTTCCCCTTGCCGGAGGCCGGCTGGCGCAAGCCCTACAACGATCGCTACATCAACGTCAGCCGCCACGACCTGCCCGATGCCTCGATCGAGGACCTGGCCCGGCGCATGGCCGTGCAGGGCGAGCGGGTGATCCTGGCCAATGGCGGGACGCGCTTTACCCGGGATGGACGCGACTACTACCGCATCCCGGCGCAGGCCGCCTTCCTCGCCCCACTGGCCTTGCCGGCGGCCCCGGCACAGGTGGCCGAGGTCGGTCGCCCGTTCTCGCTGGAAGTGCTGGTCGATGGCAGCGCGGGCGAGCGCCTGACGATGGCCGATGGCACGCTGCCGGCCGGCGTGGCCCTGGACGCCACCGGCCTGCGTGGCACGCCACGGCAGGCGGGCGAGTTCGCCTTCACCCTGCTGCGGCAACGCGGGACGGCGCAGGCGCGCCAGCACTACATCATCCAGGTGCATTCGCCCAACCTGGCGCCGTCGGCCTCGCAGCTCTTGCACGGCACACCGGGTCGCGACCTTTCGGCGATGCGCGATGGCCGGGCCGAGCCCACCTACTACAGCCCGCACACGGCCGCGCCCGGCCGTGTCGTCTACGGCTACGCCTGGGAGCACGCGCAGGACATTTCGGTGCTGGTGTTCAATCCGGGTACGCCGGAGGAATTCGGCGGCTGGCTGACCTCGCTGGCGGTCGAGTTCCAGGATGCGGACGGGCGTTGGCGGCCGGTCGACGGGCTGCAGGTGACACCGGCGATGGACCTGGAAAACAGTCAGTGGCGAAAGGGCACCGATATCGACCACACCCTGCAGTTCGCGCCGGTCAGCACCCGGGCCATCCGCCTGGTCGGGACCTCCGGGGGCGTCGAGCGCGACGCGCGGAATGGTGGTGGGCGCGTCTACTACAGCAGCCTGGGCGAGCTGGCGGTCTACGGGCAGTGATCGGCCAGGACGCAACACCGGTCACAGTGCGGAGCTGAATGGGGAGCGCGTTTTCCCCTCCCGGCGCGCGTGTTTCACGCCTGCCAACCGGTCCGGGGCCTAGCTTGGAGGCTCCCCCGAATGTCTGCAGGACGCCACCATGTCGCTCACCGAGCCTTCCACCCGGCGCATGCCGCGCACCGCCGCGGCGACGCTGGCCGCACCGCGCGGCCCCGAGACCCGACTAGCCACGTCAGCTTGGTCATCGCGCGCCAAGGCCGGCTTGGCAGGGCGTCTTCCGGGCTCGCCCGCGCTCGCCGAAGCCGTCGCGGCCTTCGGCCGTGCACTGGATGCGCGGCTTCCCTTGGTCGAAAGCGATGAAGCGTGGTGGGCGGCGCTGACGCCGGTCCATGTCGCCCTGGCGGCCCGTGTGCCGCCGTGCGAGGCGGGACGCTTCGAACTGGAAGTGGATACGATGCTGGCCCGTCGGGGATCCCCGGGCTGGGCCGTGCGCCAGATGATGGCCAAACTCGGCCGCTGACGGGCCCTCAAAACGAAAACGCCCCCGACGGAGCAAGTCCGTCAGGGGCGCTGCGGGCAGTGCCGGTCGGCACCGCCAAGTGGCCATCAGGGGAAGACGCGGAAGCGCTCGCTGTCGTCCATGAAGTCCTTGTCGCCGAACGGCGCTTCGTGCGAACCAAACGGCATCTGCGCACGCAGCTTCCAGCTGGCCGGCAGATTCCACTTGGCGGCGGCGGCTTCATCGGGCAAAGGGTTGTAGTGCTGCAGGCTGGCGCCGATGCCCTCATTGGCCAGCGCCGTCCACACCGCGTACTGGGCCATGCCGCTGGACTGCTCGGACCAGATCGGGAAGTTGTCCGCGTACAGGGGGAACTTCTCCTGCAGGCCCTTCACCACGTCCTGGTCTTCATAGAACAACACCGTGCCGGCGCCGGCGGCGAAGCTGTCGATCTTCTGCTCGGTGCTGGCGAAGGCGTCGGCCGGCACGATGGCGCGCAGCGCATCCTTGACCAGGCCCCAGAACGCATCGCTCTGCGCGCCAAACAGCACTACCGCGCGCGAACTCTGCGAATTGAAGGAGGTCGGCGAGTGCTTGACGGCTTCCTGGATCAGCGAGGTCACTTCTTCCTGCGACAGCGGCAGGGACTTGCCGAGGGCGTACTGGGTGCGACGGACCTTGATCGCGTCGATGAGCTGGTTGGTCATGGGGATGGCCTGTTGGGAGAGTCGGCCTTCAGCGTAAAGACCCGACGCAAGGTCAGCCAGCACGCTTGGCGAGACAATCCGTTACTGCAATCGAAATTGCGCTCGAAGATGAAACGATGCCCCATCGCGATCCGGGTGCGCGGCGCGGGTTCATTCGGACGCGGCAGGCGCGGTCGCCCCCCGCGCCAAGGTCTCCTCGATGGCGCTGAAGGCCGAGTGCCGCCCGGGCGGGCTGCCGCCCACCCCCGTGGCGAAATAGGCCACGCCTGTGCCGGCCGCGCGGTCGATCCATAGCCCGGACAGCAGTCCGTAGGCTTCGCCCGCGTGGCCCACGCGCGCCACGCCGTCGCCGAACAGGTCATCGCCACAGTCGCTGCCCGGCGTGGCCAGGGTCTGCACCGCCAGCCCGTAGCGGCAGATCATGGCCCGCCCCGGCGTGCTGCCGTCCTCCTCGTAGGCCACGCCATTGCCGGCGTGCCAGGTCCACACCGGCGTGGTCAGTGTCCGCACCGAGGCGGCGCTGAGCAGGCGCACGCCATCGACCTGGCCATCGCCCAGCAACAGGCGCCCGATGCGGGCCAGGCCGTCGGCCGAAATGCGCAGGCCGCCCTGCGGGGAGAACGTCGCGCCGTTGGTACCGGGTTTCCATACCGACAGATCGCAACGGCCGTTGCGGGCCGGCACCACCGAGCAGGCCGGGCGCGCACCGTGGTTGTCGTCCTTCACCGGCGTGCCGTCGGCGTCGTACAGGACGACCGCGCGCGCAGCGATTGCGGCGCTGCAGGTGTCCCAGTTGTAGCAGGCGTCCAGCTTCAACGGCGCGAGCACCAGGCGTTGCATCAGTCTGTCGAAGCGCTCGCCGGTGGCGCGCTCCATCACCGCGGCCACCAGCGGGAAGTTGAGGTTGGTGTAGCGAAAGAAGGTGCCCGGCGCATGCGCGCCATCCCAGGCGCGCGGATCGTCCAGGATCTCCTTGAGCTGGCCGTCCAGCGGGGTGGCGTAGTAGCCGGCTGCGTCGGTCAAGCTGGAGCGGTGCGAGAGCAGCAGGCGCAGGGTGATCGGGGTGTCGGGGAAGGCCGGGTTGCGCAGGGACCAGCCAAGCTGGTCGGACACATCCGCGTCCAGATCCAGGGTGCCGGCCTCGACCAGGCGCATCACGCCGATGGCCACCACCAGCTTGGAGATCGAGGCCACGCGCACCGGGTCGTCGGCGGTGACCGCCCGCCCGGTGGCGCGGTCGGCCACGCCGTGCGCCTGGCGCGACTGGATGCCGTCGCGATCGAACGTCACCCGGACCGCCGCGACCGGTGCGCCAGCGTGGGCGGCCAGGCTGAGCAACAGCAGGACCGACAGGGACGGGCGAGGCAGGAGGGAGCGAGTCATGGTGGACCCGGGCAGTCACGATGCAGGGGATGTTAGCGACCCGCGGGCGTCCGGGCAGCGTGCGCGCGATGTGACGCCTGCGGTCATCGCGCCCTCACCTGGCGCAAAGGAGCACGGTGGTTTGCTGCGGCCCTGCCCCCGCCCGAAGACGGCGCACCATGCCCAACGCAGCCATCAAGACCCCTGGCCCCGACCACCCGATCACGCTCGCGGCCCATGCTGGCCGTGTGGTGGTCACCCTGAACGGCACGACCCTGGCCGATTCGCCCCGCGCCCTGCTCCTGCAGGAGGCCGGTTACCCGCCGGTCTACTACCTGCCGCGCGCGGATGTGGACATGCGCGCCCTGGCGCGGACCCCCGAGTCGACCTACTGCCCGTACAAGGGCCATGCGGCGTACTACGCGCCGGTGGGAACGGCCGGCCCGGGGATCGCCTGGAGTTATGAGCGCCCGCATGCGGCGGTGCACGCCATCGCCGGCCACCTGGCGTTCTATCCCGATCGGGTGGACGCCATCCAGGTCGACTGAACGCGTCGGCCCAGGCCAGGGCGGCCTGAGGGTGGTCGATCGGCGGTGCCGTACGAATGGCCAACGCCAGCGCCAGCGCGGTGCCTGCCGCCTGTGGATGTCCCGGCGTGTCCGAGCCCCGTGCGTTCGTGGCGTGGGCGACGGGTGTTTGAGATCCGGAGGCGGGCTTGCCACGGTCGACAAGCAGACGAGCAGACGCCGCGACGGGCTGTGGCCGAGCCATCGGAAGTGGTCGAACACCGGCCGGATGACGGCGGGCCGGCCTGCATCGGCACGCAGCCGACCAGGTGAAGGGACCAGGCCGGGCCGGCGTGTGCCGTGCCCGGACCGAGCGAGCGCCGGTGACCTGGATTCACCCCCGGCCACCGGTAGAATGCGCGCTGGCCCCTCAACCCGCACCGGCCCGGCCTTTATCGATGTCGAACTTTCCTTCGGTCCTGTACCTGCTCACCGTCGCCCAGAAGCGCGCGATCCTCGAGCGCCATGGCTATACCCTGCATCCGGAAGATCGCGAATCGGACCTGGACTTCACCCTGGCCGGCGATGTGGACAGTGGCGCCATCGGCCTGGAGGAACTCGAGCAGGCCATCGGCCGCTGAGTTCGGGGGTCGGAGTTTTCCTACAGCCGCCCGCGCCGATGCCCGACAGACGGCCCGGCCGGCCGGGCGCATGCTGGCTCTGCCTCCGGCGGCAACCCTCGCATCAGCATTGGATGCTGCTCGGCACGGATCCCAGGGCGCGACATTGAGCACGTCGCATCGCACGGGCCGGAGGCTACCCCTTCTATGGCCGGTCACCCCGGCCTTCTTTTTTTTCCGGTTCAGGCCGTCGCCGGCACGCCTGGCATGACATGCACGCCCCGTTTCAGGCGCTTGGCCTCGCGCTTGGCGCCGGCCGCGCAGGAGGCGATCGCCTCGGCCCCTTCGAACCGGGCCGCGTCGGACGGGACGATGCCGATGGTCAGGGTGGTCAGCGGGAAGCTGGCCTGGCGCCCGCTGCGGTCCTCGCCTTCCAGCATGCCGCGCGCGACCTCGCGTGCGTCGAACAGCGACAGCGCCCCCTGGTTGAAGTCGGCCACGATGGCCTGGCAGCGTGCCAGCCAGTCCTCGCTCTGCATCAGGATGACGAAGTCGTCGCCTCCGACGTGGCCGACGAAGTCCCACTGCGGGTCCACATGCGCGGTGATCACCGAGGCGACCAGCTGGATCATGCGATCGCCGCGAAAGTACCCGTATTGGTCGTTGTAGGGCTTGAAGTTGTCCAGGTCGCAGTAGCAGGCCACGAACGCCCGCCCGCTCTCCAGCAGGCGGTTGATGTGCTCGGTGATGGGAATGTTGCCTGGCAGCAGGGTCAACGGGTTGGCGTAGCGCGCCGCCTCGATGCGCAGTTCGGTGACCCGGCGCACCAGCGCCTCGCCCGCGCCCACCCCGCGGTAGCGACCGTGCTCGGTGACGATGAACCCGTCATGCAGGTAGCGCTGGTCCTCGCCGAGCAGGATCTGCGACATCTCGTCGATGCTCTGGCCCACGTCGCACAGCACCGGCGAGGCATGCATGTGCACGGTGCAGGGCTTCTTGCCGATCAGTTCGCGGGCGAAGGGGATGGCCATGCGCTCGTTGAACACGCGGCGGTTGATCAGGCCCACCGGACGCTGCTGCGCGTCCAGGACCGGGATCGCGTTGAGCTCGGGATTGGCGCGGAAGATCGCTTCGGCATCGTTGTTGGTGCTGTCCACCGGGATGCTCGGCGCTTCGACCAGCATGTGCTCGGCGGTGACCCGGCGGATGCCGCTGGGGCGCCCGCTGCGCGGCCACACCGGGGTCTTGCCATGACCCAGTGCCTCCAGCTCCGCGGGCACCGTGGTGGTGGTGTGGAACGCCGGCCGTCCCAGCAGGTAACCCTGCACGTAGGGAATGCCCAGGTCCTGCAGCAGGCGCAGATCCTCGATGCGCTCCACGCCTTCGGCGATCAGCTCGGTGCCGTAGCTGTCGGCCACCTGGACCAGGGCGCGCACCACGGCCAGCTTGCCGGGGCTTTCGGACAGGCCATCCACCAGGTACCGGTCGATCTTGACGAACTCCGGCAACAGCTCGTGCCACAGCTCGAAGTTGGAATGCCCGTTGCCGAAGTCATCCAGGGCCACGCGCGCGCCAGCCGCGCGCAGGTAGCCCAGCACGTGGGCCAGGCCCTTGGCGTCCTCGACGATGTCGCGCTCGGTGATTTCCACCACGAAGCGGCTCAGATCCTGGCCCGAGCCCTGCAGCGCGCGCAGCACCTCGCCCGAGCGCACGGCACCGCGCAGCAGCGCATTGGCACTGAGGTTGAGCAGCAGGCGGCCGCCGGTGGCGAAGTCGAACGCGCGCACGGCGGCCTCGACCGCGCGGGTCTCCAGTTCGCCCAGCGTGCGGCGGTGGCGCGCGGCCTCCAGCAGGGCCAGTGGCGAGCGACCATCGTCCGGGCGCATCAGGGCCTCGTGCCCGGCGACGCTGCGGTCGCGCAGGCGCACGATGGGCTGGTAGGCCATGCGGAAGCCGGATCCGGATGCTGGTCCGGGCGACGGCGCGGTGGCAGCGGGCGTGTCGAGGACCGCGTCGGCCGACGCGGCAGGCAGAGGGTCCATGAGGGGCGTCCGAAGATTGGGGTCGGGCGCGCCGGGGGACGCCGCCAGCAGGACGGGCATCCAGTCACCGTCCACGGGGCGGCATTTTCGGGTCGCGGCCATGACGTGCGCATGACAGCGACCGCACTGGAGACGGGGCTTACTTGGCGAACAGGCGCGAGAGATCGGCGAAGGCCTTCAGCTCGATCGCGTTGCCGCTGAGATCCAGAAAGAACATGGTCGCCTGTTCCCCCGGTTCGCCCTTGAAGCGGATGTAGGGGGCGATGACGAATTCGGTACCGGCGGCGGTGAGGCGCTGGGCCATCGCCTTCCACTCCTCCATCGGCAGGACCACACCGAAGTGCCGCACCGGCACGCCATGGCCGTCGACCGCATTGGTCGCCGCCGCGCCGGTCTCCTGCGGGGCCAGGTGGGCCACGATCTGGTGGCCGTGGAAGTTGAAGTCCACCCATTCCGGTGAGCTGCGTCCTTCCGGGCAGCCGAGCAATCCGCCGTAGAAGCCGCGCGCAGCCTC
>Ga0222713_10000480_pt1 | contig 45212 bp, 45 predicted proteins | sample C33_649DmetaG_FD_165061 | JGI IMG/M metagenome (GOLD analysis project Ga0222713, IMG submission 165061) | Estuarine water microbial communities from San Francisco Bay, California, United States - C33_649D | ecosystem: Environmental > Aquatic > Marine > Unclassified | place: USA: California... | reverse complement strand
TTCTTTGGTGTTTCATTTCCGATTTGGTACCCGCTCGACGCCGATGGTTCGCCCATCCACGATCAACCCATCACCGCTGACGAATCCGCCCTCCCCATTGATCCTGCGACCGACACGCCTACGGGCTACACCGAAGCACAGCGTGATGTTCCGGGCGGCTTCACCGGCGATCCCGATGTCATGGATACGTGGGCGACCTCTTCGCTCACTCCCCAGATCGCAACCGGCTGGGGCGAAGACGACGACTTGTTCGCTCGCACCTTCCCAATGGACATGCGCCCGCAAGCACACGAGATCATCCGCACGTGGTTGTTCTCCACCACCGTTCGTTCGCATCTCGAGCACAACTCGATTCCGTGGCGTAACGCCAGCATCTCCGGCTGGGTACTCGACCCCGATCGCAAGAAGATGTCGAAGTCGAAGGGCAATGTCGTCACTCCCCTTCATCTTCTAGAGCAGTACGGCTCCGATGCCGTTCGCTACTGGGCAGCAAGCGCTCGCCCTGGCACCGACACCGCCTTCGACGAAGGCCAGATGAAGATCGGTCGCCGTCTTGGCATCAAACTGCTCAACGCGAGCCGTTTCGCACTTGGACTTGGATCTGAAGATGGCGTCGCTCAGATTCATGATCCGTCTGCCATTACCGAACCGCTCGATCGCGCAATGCTCGCCGACCTTGCTGCGCTCGCTGAAGATGCAACCACCGCATTCGATGGTTACGACTACGCCCGTGCCCTCGAACGCACCGAAGCGTTCTTCTGGCAGTTCTGCGATCAGTACCTCGAACTCGTGAAGACCCGCGCCTACGGAAGTCGCGGCGACGCTGCTCGCTCAGCCCAAGCTGCATTGCAGCTCACACTGTCGACGCTGCTCCGTCTTTTCGCACCGTTCCTTCCCTTCGTCACCGAAGAAGTGTGGTCGTGGTGGCAGAGCGGTTCAGTCCACCGCGCGCCGTGGCCCGATGCATCACAACTTCGAGATGCTGCGGCCGATGGCAATCCGCTCGCCTATGCGATGGGTGCAGAAATCCTCAGCGCTGCACGTCGCGCAAAGACTGAAGCGAAGCGTTCGCTCAAGTGGCCGGTCGATCTCATCGACGTCACTGACACCACGCCACGCACCGAGGCGTTCCAAAGCGTTCTTGAAGATGTTCGTGAAGCGGCGAACGCAACGTCAGTCAGCGTCGCCGTCGGCGCTGAAGCCAGCGTCGCTGTCACCCTCGCCGACGATCCCGACGCCGTCTGACGGAGGCATATTCGCCTTTGATGCCGCTTTAGGTGTCGGCGGCTTTGGCGGTGGAGTTTCGGTCAGCACGACCTGCGTCGGTGAACCGGCATAGGCAAACGAGATTCCGCGCTCGTCAAAGGTTTCCTTCAGGCGTGCCCGCAACTCGCGCAACACGCCGAACTGAGCTGCAGGCTCGGTCTTGATCACCATGCGCACATGCACACCATCGGGATCGAACTCTTGAATGCCCCAAATCTCGGCGCGTTCGGTGATCTTGGTTGACCATTCCGAATCGGCCTGAATGGTGTCAGCGACTTCCTGCATGACATCACTCACTGCGGAGATGTCGGCGTCATACGGAAGCACAACGTCGATGAGCGCGCGCGCCCATTCCTGACTTTTGTTCGCAACCTTCACGATCTGCCCGTTCGCGACGTGCCACATCGTTCCCTCTGGGTCACGAATATGCGTTGCCCGCAACGTGATGCGTTCTACGACGCCCTTCGCACCGCCGCCGACGTCGATCGTGTCGCCAACACCGAACTGATCCTCCGCGACGATGAAGAAACCACTGATGAAATCTCGGACCATCGTTTGCGTTCCAAAGCCCAACGCAACACCAACAATGCCCGCAGTGGCGAGAAGCGGACCAAGGCTGATCCCCAATATTTCAAGTGCAAAGAACATAGCGATGAACCACACCAGTGCTGTACCGATCGATCGGAAGACAGCGGTAAGCGTTTCGAGACGAGCATCCGTGCGTACCGACGAGTCTCCCGAGGCCAGCAGAACCTCTGAGGTGCGGCGACGCAATCCACCTTTGCTCACTCGATTCTTCGACGAGCCCGGAAGGAACAACCGGTTCATCGACCGAGAAACCATCCGACGAACGATCATTGCCACGAGCCCCGCGATGATGACCACGCAGAGAATCGAAAGTGGTTTGGCGATGAACCATTCCGCGGCGCGAGCCCACGCCTTTGAACCGGTCCAGTCGAAAACGCGCTCGCAGAACCATCCGGTGTTGTCTCCACACGCATTCTGAAGCGCTGCGGGATCGGTTGCGGCGAGGACCAGGGAATCAATCACGACTAGTGACGGTACGCGAAACGGGACCCCCACAGGGGTCCCGTTCGAGAATTAGGCACTGCGCTGGGATCAGGACGCCAGGTTGGCGTTCACAAAGTCCCAGTTGACGAGGTTGTCGAGAACGACCTCGATGAACTTGGCGCGTGCATTGCGGTAGTCGATGTAATAGGCGTGTTCCCACACATCGATCGTGAAGAGCGCCTTGGCGCCGTGCTTCATCGGAAGATCGGCGTTCGGGGTCTTCATGATGGCGAGCTTGCCGTCCTTTTCGACGAGCCATGCCCAACCCGAACCGAACTGCGTAAGGCCAGCATCGGTGATCTGTGCACGGAAGGCGTCGTAGCCACCGAAGTCGGCGGCGATGCGATCGGCGATTGCACCAGTGGGCTGACCGCCACCATTGGGTGACAGTGAGTTCCAGAAGAAGGTGTGATTCCAGACCTGCGCTGCGTTGTTGAACAGCGGTCCTTCGGCCTTCATGATGATGTCCTCAAGCGAGGCGTTCTCGTCGGCGGTGCCGGCGACGGCCTTGTTCAAGTTGTCGACGTAGGTCTGATGATGCTTGCCGTAGTGGTATTCCATGGTCTCGGCACTGATTGTCGGTGCGAGCGCATCTTGGGCGTACGGCAGAGCGGGAAGCTCGAAAGCCATGAAGGTTCCCTTCCTCGGAAGTTCGTTGGTGAGGATCGGCAATCTAGCGGAGTCCAAGCAAATCAGAGCAGCCGGGCCAGGCGCCCCATCCCGACCCTTCGAGCACCCGTTGTGCAACTTCGATCTGCTGCTCACGAGTCGCATCGGCAGCCACTTCGGCAAATTCGGTGCCGCCATTCGAGGCCCACGTGCCGTGGGCAAAGCCGAGACCACCCGAAAACCCAGCCACTGAATCGGTGGCCCAGTTGCCGCGGGTCTCGCAATGAGCCAACGCGTCCCAGACGCCTGGGTCCGATGGATCAACGATGACGGCCGGGCGGGTTTGCACTTGGCGAGCCGACACAACCGTGGTGGGCGGAGGGGGCGGAAGTTGGGCCAATTGTGCGGCCACATTGGCCATCGCGCTGTACATGTCGACTGACTCAACAGCAACAACAGGAACGGTCGCTGTGGGTTCTTCGCCCTTTGCGCTCGTGGCGCCGGTGACCACACCGACAACGGCGACTGCCATCACCAACACGAAGGCCAGGACAACAACGGCACCGTGGGAGAGGCGAACAGCGGAGAGTGCGGGAAAGCGGACTGCAGACATCGTGTGCTCCTTTCGTGCGCCTCCATAAGCTCCGCGACGTTCACGGAGACTCCGACCGGGCGGACCCGTTCGTCATGGAATTGCAACAAAGCACACAAAGGTTTGTTGGGTTTGTCATCGAACTGCAACGACCCTCGGGCCCATTTCTACGTGACATCGGACACGCCCCAAGGCCCCCTTGGGATCGCTCCAGCAGTACACCAAGTTATTCACAGGAGATCCACAGGCAGGAAACCCCTTTTTTTGACGCGAAATCTGTTTCGGCCGGGGTTCAAACGCCAGAAATGCCGACCGGGCAGGTCACCCCGGTGCCACCCAAACCGCAGTAGCCATTCGGGTTCTTCGCCAAGTACTGCTGGTGGTAGTCCTCGGCATAGAAGAACGGACCAGCCAGTTCAATGTCGGTGGTGATTGGGTCGAACTTCGCGTCCGCCAGCATTTCGCCGAACCGAAGAGCGCTCGCCTGCGCTGCATTCAGTTGCGCATCGTCGGTGCAGTAGATCGCCGAGCGGTACTGCGTGCCAATGTCGTTGCCTTGGCGCATGCCCTGGGTCGGATCGTGGTTCTCCCAGAAGCACCGCAGCACTGCGTCAAGATCGGTCTGGGTACGGTCCCACACCACAAGCACAACTTCGGTGTGACCGGTGAGACCCGAGCAGGCTTCTTCATAGGTTGGGTTCGGTGTGTAGCCGCCGGCATAACCGACCGCCGTCGTGTACACACCGGGCAGCTGCCAGAACTTCCGCTCTGCACCCCAGAAACAGCCCATTCCCACAACGATGGAATCGCAGGTCTCGGGGAACGGAGGGGTCATGGGCGTTCCAAGGACGAGGTGTGCTGGAGCAACGGCCATCGTGGTCTCGCGACCAGGAAGCGCTGCATCGGGGACGACCATCTCGGGTGTGCGGGATCCAAAGAACATAGAAAAAGGCTACCGCCGAAAACCACAATCGGCCCGGGTCGTAGGCTCATTCCATGCGCATTGAGGCGATCGAACTGCGAATCATCGCCCTTCCGATGGTGTCGCCGTTCGTTGCGGCTCATGGCACCGTCAGCACCCGCACCTCCGTCATTGTTCGCGTGATCGGTGCCGACGACGAAGGCTGGGGCGAATGCGCCGCCCTTCCCGATCCCACCTATACCGAGGAATACGTCGATGGCGCGTTTCTCGCACTCGAGGAACAACTCATTCCGCGACTCCTTGCAACTGACGGAACCATCCGCGCAGGCGACCTCGGTTCCCTGTTCGCCGATGTCGTTGGTCATCCAATGGCGAAAGCATCGCTTGAGCTGGCATTGCTCGATGCAGAAGGTCGTCGGGCCGGAACGTCTTTGGCAAACGTGCTTGCGCCGCATCCTCCAGGGCCATCCGAAATCGTTCCCGCAGGGGTCGCCATTGGTCTTCTGGCATCACCCGAGGACCTCGCTACGGAAATCACGAGTCGAGTTACCGAGGGATATGGCCGCATCAAGATCAAGATCGCGCCTGAACGTGACATCGAATTTGTTCGAGCAGCTCGCAACGCAATCGGACCGAACCTTGAATTAAGTGTCGACGCCAACGGGGCCTACACACTCAACGATTCACATGCGCTGGCCGGACTCGACGAGTTCAACCTTGCGTACGTCGAACAACCACTCGCCGCCGACAACCTTCTCGACCACGCCGAACTCGCACGTCGCATCAACACCCGCGTCTGCCTCGACGAATCGCTGACCTCGCCAACCGTGACTCGTGTAGCGCTCGATATGGGTGCTTGTTCGGTCGTTTGCGTCAAGGCGCCGAGATACGGAAGTTGGCTCGAAGCAGCCTCGGTGCTTGATCATTGCGCCGGTCTAGGAATCGACGCGTGGGTGGGAGGAATGCTCGATTGTGGTCTCGGTCGCGCAGCCAACATCGCGCTTGCCGCCCACCCCGGCGCGACGCTCACTGGCGATATCGCTGCAACCAGTCGCTTCTTCACCGACGACATTTGTGCGCCGATCACGGTCGACGGTCGAGATGGGCAGGGAACCATTTCCGTGCCCTCAGACTCTGGGTTGGGTGTGGCCCTCGAAGCCGCTGCTCTTGCTCGGCTGACTCAACGATTAACCACGTTCCGCCGCTAGTGCCTCGGTGGCCCTAATGTCATCGCCCATGAGTCTTCTCGATCGTTTCCGCGTTGATGGCAAAGTCGCAATCGTCACTGGTGCAGGTCGCGGTATTGGCGCTGCCTCTGCCCTCGCCCTTGCCGAAGCTGGCGCCGATGTCGCCATCACTGCTCGCAGTGCTGACCAACTCGAAGAGATCGCAACCGCTATTCGCGGTTTCGGTCGCCGTGCATTCGTGCTTCCGGGCGATGTCAACAAACTCGATTTCCTGACCGAGTTCGCCAACGCTGCCAAAGAGGAACTCGGCAAGATCGACATCGTGGTGAACAATGCCGGCGGCTCACCACCCGCTGCGATCACCGATGTCACCGCCAAGTCCTTTGAAGATGCGTTTCACTTCAACGTAACGACGGCGCTTGCACTTACCCAGGCCTGCATTCCGCAGCTCGTTGAGAATCATGGTTGCGTGGTGAATATCTCCTCGATGGCAGGACGCACTGCTGCTCGTGGTCTCACGCAGTACGGCGTCGCAAAAGCGGCACTCACTCACCTCACCCGTTACCTCGCAACTGACCTCAATCCAAAGGTGCGCGTCAACGGCATCGCCGTTGGCTCCACCGCAACCTCAGCGCTTGAGACAGTGCTCGTGATGCCGGAAATTCGCGACGCAATGATCGCCAACACACCGCTCCGCTTCATCGGCGAACCGGAAGACATTGCGCTGGGTGTTCTGTATCTGTCGTCACCGGCAGCGCGTTATGTGACCGGCAAGATCATCGAAATCGATGGCGGCACAGAATCAAGCACGCTCGAAATGCCGATTCCGGACTTCTGAGCAAACGGTTTCGTTAACTCCGATTCGTTAGATCGCGACTGTTTCGGTGTCGCGACCAGAACGCAATGTGGTTCCTGGGGTGTCTCCGGTGACTTTGCCATCGCGCACGATCTCAACACCGTTCACGATGGTGGCCTCGATGCCGGTCGCCTCTGAGTAGAGACGCCAACCATTCGCAGGAAGATCCTGACGGGGAACCACTTGACCAGGACCAACCGTGTCGGGGTCGAGGATGACGAGATCGGCGAACCAACCTTCGGCAACACGGCCGCGATCGCGAACACCGTAAAAGCGGGCTGGTGCGTCGGTGAACAACTGCACCGCACGTTCAAGCGAAATGAGCTGACGATTGCGGACTGCTTCGGCCAAGAAACCGGTGTGACAGGCGAAGGTCTTCATCATGTCGAGGTGAGCGCCCGCATCCGAACCGCCAGCAATGACTCGAGGGTCATTTTCAAGCAGCCGTACTCGTTCGGCCCATGACTCGTCATCGGTGCCGATGAAGCGAGGCTCAAGACCGGTGAGCAAGTCGTCGGCAACGACGATGTCGAGAAGGGCATCGATAGGCGCAACACCCTTTTCACTCGCGATATCGGCAACAAGTCGACCGACGTACTGCTCGAGTTCGGACTTCGAGACATCAATGATGCGATAGTCGGCAAACGCTGCGAGCATGTGTTGCGGAGGCATCTGCGCAAGCGCCGCTGCGATCTTGGCTCGGACTGCGGGATCAGCGAGCGCCGCTTTACGTTCGGGAAGCGGCAGATGAATGACGTCACTTACGCCTGGAAGGATGTCGAGTACGAAGCCCGACGCGAAACACAAACGCATGCGCATTGGTTCCGGAAGGCACAGGCCAACAACGTGACCACCCTTCGCCGCCGCAACATCCGATGCCGACAGTTTGTTCTTGCGACCTTCCGAAGCCGCTGGATCGGACGAAACCACCATGACGTTCCAGTTCAGCGAACGCTGTGCAGCAACGCTCATATCCGCCATGAGATTCATTTCTTCGTCGGTGAAAACTCCCGCAGCCGATGCAATAAATTCGAGTGTTGTGCCTGCGTGCTGACCAGCAGCGGTCGAAAGCGCAAGGAATTCATCACGCGTCGCCCAACGAGATGGCACAGGATTTCCTTGATGGTCGCTGTGGCTGTTCGAGGCGGTGCTGGAGAAACCCATTCCCCCTTCTTCAATGCTGCGATGCAGAAGCCCAACCATGGCTGCGATCTGTTCTGGCGTCGCTTCGGAACCCACGGCGTCTTCACCCATCACCACGCGTCGAAGCGCGCTGTGACCAACCATGAACCCTGCGTTCACGGCGAGGTTGCCGTCGAGGCGCTTCAGCCATGAACCGAATCCGTCCCACATGAGATCGAGACCGGCTTCTAGAGATTCGACGGGCATGCCTTCAACGCGAGCCAGCATCGGAATCAGATACTCGGCAGCTTCCGGGGTGACAGGAGCGATCGAGAAGCCGCAGTTGCCGCCGAACACTGAGGTGACACCATGCAACGAAGACGGCGTTGCCGCTGGATCCCACATGACCTGTGGGTCGTAGTGCGTGTGGAGGTCGACAAAGCCGGGGGTGACAACCCGGCCTTCGGCATCGATGGTCTTGGCTGCCTGTTCGGTGATGTCGCCGATCGCAACGATGCGACCGTCTCGAACGCCAACATCGGCGCGGAAACGTTCCCGACCGGTTCCGTCAACAACGGATCCGCCTTTGATCAGAAGATCAAGCATGAAAGTCCTCCCCGGGGTGGCCAAGCGGGCCAACGAACGCTTCCCATCCTGCCACCCATCGGCCGGCTGACGAAACGTCTGGCTCCTCCGCTAGGCCCAGCCGTTCGAACGGATGAGAGTGATCGCAGGAACTGTGATTTGCATCTGCATGCCAAACGCGGGAACTGTCCCGAAACTCACCGGCATGAAGAGCGATCCGGCAGCACCATACGGAGAACCGGACCCTGCGCAGATACCTTCCGGAACAAACCAATTTCGCCCGAAGAACACCGGTCCGGAGATGACCGCCGGTTGGCAACGGTCGACAAGAAAGGCCACGTTCAGAACATCGATCCGCTTGGCCCACGCTGCTCCAGACTCAGTAACTCCTTGAACCGCGCGACGAATCTGGGCATTCACGGCATCAGCGAGAGCGCTCTGCTGCCATGGAACAAGCACGGAGAACTGAGGCTCCGCGGGAAGATAGGTCGTCAACAACAATTTCGAGTTTTGCGTATGGGCGAGGACATCGAATGCGATCGCCATAATTCGCTGCTTCGTCAGCTGCCGGTCAAGAAGCGAATTCACACACTCTGTAAATTGCGCAGCTTGAGTGCCCAGATCGCTCCAGATCGCACACGAACGAACCGCCCCTGCTGGTTGCTGCAAGATCAGATCGCCACCGATCGATGCAAGAACGATGTCTGGATCATCACGTTCGATGCGCTCAAGGAGGTCGTGTTGCGCGCCTTCGGCGGGAGCGTTCCCATCACGAGGAAGGTTTAACCAACTCACTAACGATGATCCGGTAACTGCGTAATTCGCGTAATCAATCGCATTGAGTCCACTTGCAACCTGTGCCGCCCACGACACCTTGTTGGCAAGGCCGAAGTCGGCACTGAACGAAATATCGTCGGCGGGGGAACCGGGACCGTTCGATCCGTTTGAGGAACATCTCGTTCCCGCCGTTGTCGCAGAGCCATCGCCAATCCACTTCGGTCGACAGTCCTTTGCGTCAGTCACGGGAAGCACCGTTCCCGAAGCATCGGCACCGAATCCAGCGGTGAGAGCGTCTCCAAAGGCGCGGATACGAAGTGACGCAGGTACAACTCGAGCTGTTGTCGATTCTGTCGTCGATTCTGTTGTCGACGTCTGCGCTTGGGCAAAAGTCGCACCGGCAACAAGCGTCGCAAGGCCCACTGTTAGAGCGATGAAGTAGCGGATCATCGACGTTTGGCGCACGAAGTGTGACCCTACTTGCGGGCACCGAAAAGAGGAGAGCGCGGGAGTCATAGACTCATCTCCCGTGCCTGCCGACAATGTTTCCTCCGACCCTCGGCCGGCCTATCCGCCTCCGCGTCACGCAATGAGTCTCCTCGGCCTCGAATCCGAGCAAGACGAACATGGCGATGTCCGCGGCTGGATGCCAGTCACCCCATTCACTGCATCACCCGACGGAATGCCTCGGCTCGCCACGGTTGCGATGCTTGTCGACGCTCTGGGCGGCATGCGATCGATCACCGCATCTGACCCTGACTGGGCGTTCACCGCTGACATGTCGATCCATCTGCTGCCCGCAGGTCCCACCGATCTTCTTCAGGCCGATCTTCATGTGCGTCGTCGCGGTCGGCGCACTCTTGTCATCGAAGCCGAACTTCTCGCTGACGGCCAGCGTCCCGCTGGGTCTGCGCTGCTCACGTTTGCTGTGGTTCCTCGACCGGAACATCTCGTGAACATCACGATCAACATGACACCAGGTCGAAGAAAAATGAATCCCAATTCTGAACACGAGAAGCTTGAATCGAACTACTTCGATGAACTTGAGCTCCTCGTAACGTCACCGGGCCTTACATCGATCGCATTACGGCCAGTCGTTTGTAACACCGTGGGCGCGCTCCACGGGGCGATACACGCGTCGCTTATCGATGAAGCATCCGCGTCGCTTGGCCGCTCGGCGTTTGGAACCGACGCAATTACGACCGACCTGCACTTGGCCTATCTCGAACTTGGACGCGTTGGCCCACTCACAGCAACTGCAACAGCGATTGGTGATCCGGCCAACGGAAGACTCGCAGCATCGGTCGACGTACGTGACGGCAACGGTGAGCTTGTTTCCACTGCGACTACAGAGGTCGTTGCGTTATGAGCGGCTTCGGCAATCCGACCGAAATCGGTGTTGCGCAATATCTCCTCATGATGATCGAAGAAATCGGCGATGGAACCGCTGTACTTCCGCACACACGAGGACACTTTCCAGGAACGCCCAACACCCTTGATGACAACGGTCGACTCGGCACCGATTTACTCACGTGCATTATCGATTCAATCGGCGGAATGACGTCCGGCCTGGCAAGCCTCCCCAACTGGATTGTCACGACCAACCTCATGGTCCGGCGCGCGCCCGATGCACTCATTGGAGAATCTGGCACGGGCCCGCTTGTCCTCGATACACAGGTCCTGCGCCGAGGGCGATCCTCGGTCGTTACCCGCGTCGATGTCCATGATCTCGAGGGCGTCGCCGTTGCGAGTTCGTGGATGTCGTGCGCCATCCTCACGCCCGAAAATGGACCACCGCCATTCAACCGGCCGGTGAAGCCGTTCGAGCGTGAGGTTCCCGACAACCCGATTTTCTCCGCACCGCCTCACGAATTTTTCAACCTGTCAGCAGGTGAGCAGCCCGGAGTCGCTCATCTTGCTATCGAACAGCGCCTGCGCAATCCGTGGGGAATCCTTCACGGCGGCTCGAGCGCCGTCGTTCTCGATGCAGCGGCTCGCAGCCTTGTCCTTGGCCGATCCACTGTCGACGCAACACCCGAAGCCATCGTCACCGACCTCGCCGTGCACTATCTCAGCCCCGGCCGCGTCGGCCCCATCCTCGCCGTTGCCACCTCCGCCGGTCACCGAGGGCCCGACCATTTGGTTCGGGTCGAGGTCCGGGACCAGGGCGCCGATCACCGGCTCATGGCCCTTGCCATGAGCACCGTTCGACGCCTCGACTGAGTCCCGTTACCAATCGGTAGCAGGACGGGTCATCTGTCCCGTAGCGTCTCCCCCGACAGTCGTCGGGAGGGATTCACCGTGGGTATGACATTCGAAGAGGCTGTGGCGGTACTCACCGCCCCCGGTTCGCCTTTTGAGATTGCTGACGCCGAGGTTCTCGGCCACCCGACCCGCATCTTCACCAACCTTCCACCGACGCTGCGCGACTTGTTCGCCATGCTTCGTGAACGGCCGGCCGATGCCGTCTCGATCGTTTATGAAGACGAACGCTGGACCAATGCCGACGTACTTGCGAGCATCGATCAAATCGCGACGGTGCTGGTTGAACGCTACGGCGTGAAGAAGGGCGACCGAGTTGCGATTGATATGCGCAACTTCCCCGAATGGATCACGTCATTCGGCGCAGCAACCTCAATCGGCGCCATTGCCGTTTCCGTCAATGCGTGGTGGACCGGCCCCGAAATCGAATTTGGCCTGATTGATGCTGGCGCAACAGTTCTCATTACCGATCGTGAACGCGTGGATCGCATCGGCGATCGACTGGCCGCACTCAACATTCACGGTCTCGTTGTTCGCGCTGAAGGCAAACTTCCGGTGGGATGCGATCACCTCGCCGATGTCGTAACGCCCGGCGCAACCATGCCCGATGTTGACGTTGATCCCGACGACGACGCCACCATCCTTTTCACATCCGGCACCACGGGCGTACCCAAGGGCGCAGTGTCAACAAATCGTGCGGTGTTGTCTGGCCTGTTCGCGTTCGCTTGTCGCACAACAGTCGAGGCGCTTCGATGGGCTCCCGATACTCCGCCAGACCCGGCAACTGCGCCTGCAGCGGTACCGCCATGTTTCATTCTTACGGTGCCGCTTTTCCACGTCACTGGTTGCGTTCCAGTCATGCTCGGTGCAATCGCAACCGGCGCCAAGCTCGTGATGATGCGCAAGTGGGATGCGTTGCGTGCATTGCAACTCATTGACCGCGAGAAGGTCACCAACTTCGTTGGGGTCCCCACGATGTCTCAGGACCTCATCAGTCATCCTGATTTCGAGAACTACGACACGTCCAGCCTGAAGAATGTCGGCGGTGGTGGTGCACCGATGGCCCCCGAACTCGTTCGCAAAATTGAAGGTTCGTTTGCCGGCAAGGCAAGTCCACAACTTGGCTATGGCCTCACCGAAACGAACGGCTACGGACCGGGAAACACCGGTCCTGACTATTTGGAAAAGCCGTCAAGCACTGGTCGTGTTATTCCGATCATGCAGGTCAAGATCGTCGACCCCAATGATTCCGAACAACCAAACGGCGAGGTCGGCGAGGTCTGTCTGGCCGGCCCGATGCTCATTCGTGGTTATTGGAATCGTCCTGAAGCAACGGCAGAGACCATTCGAAACGGATGGCTCCACACCGGCGACCTTGGTTACATCGACGATGAAGGATTCGTCTACGTCGTCGACCGCATCAAGGACATGGTCTTGCGCGGAGGCGAAAACGTCTACTGCTCAGAGGTTGAAGCGGCGATTTTCGAACACGCTGGCATCCACGAGGTTGCCGTGTTCGGACTTCCGCACGAACGTCTTGGCGAGGAGGTTGTTGCTGCCGTGCAGCCAACTTCGGGTACCACGCTCGATCTTGAGGAACTCAGTGCGTTTCTCGCCGAACGAATTGCTCCGTTCAAGATTCCGACGCAGTGGTTCATCCGCCAAGAACCACTGCCACGCGGTGCGACCGGCAAGATTCTCAAGCGAGAAATCCGCGATCGCATCCTCGACGGAAACTTCTAAGTCGTCCCAACGCTGAACGTCAACGCGAACGGAGAACTGCGATAGGCCGTAACGGCCTATCGATCAGGCCGGTCGGCGAGTGTTCAACTCAGTCACGTTGTCGTGCATGATCATCTTTTGCACGGCCGGTGAGAACTCCTTGAGTTCATCCACGTAATCGAGTGGTTCCGGCATGCCTTCAATGTGCGGCCAATCGGAACCAAAGATCACACGGTCGGAACCCATGAGTTCGACAACCTCATGAACATCGTCTTCCCAGAATGGGTTGATCCAGATATTGCGACGGAAGGTTTCCGAAGGCTGCTCGCTGAACCAGCCCGGCATCTTCTTGGCCGTGTTATCGAGCTTCTTCAGCAAGCCACGAAGGAAGCCGGAACCGTTTTCGACTGATGCGACTCGGACGTTCGGGAAACGATCAAGCATCTTGTCGCATACGAGCGAACCGAGGAAGTCCTCGATTGGACGATCGAACATGGTGGCCATACGAAGGGGCTGCGGACGTGACTGCTGTCCGAACCCTGCAGAGAATCCGTTGTCTTCGCCGTAGCCGTGTGAGTTGTAACCAGAGTCGCCCGCATGCGCCACAACGGTGATTCCAGATTCGTTCACAAGACCCCAGAAAGGATCAAACATGGGATCGGCAGGTGAACGCTGACCATCGACAGTTGTCGGTGCAGCCGGGCGCATAACAACCGAGGTTGCACCGTTGTCGAGCGCAAACTTGAGTTCGTTCACGGCCCAGTCAACATCGACAAGCGTGATGTACGGCGCGGTGAAAATGCGGTCCTTGTAGTTGAACGCCCAGTCTTCAAGCATCCAACGGTTGAACGCAGTAAACACCTGCATGACCGCCCACGGATCCTTGTGGAGTGGTTCTTCGTAAATCATGCCGAGCGTTGGGAACAGCCAGCACTTTTCGAGACCATGCTCATCGAGCGTTGCAATACGGGCGTCCTTGTCGCGATAGGCCGGACGAATCGGCTCACGCTGCTTCAGAAGTTCGATCGGGTTTTCGTTGTTTGGATTCCCGCGGAAGTAATCCTTGAGAACGCCAGGCAGCGCCACGGGATCGAAGGTCGGGTTGACCACTGCGTGACTGACCTTGCCGCCAATGACGTGGTACTGCCGGCCATTGATCGTGCACCATTCAATGGTGCGTGATGCGGTGCGAGGATCGAGATGCCGGGTAAAAGCATCGACGGCCTCGTAGTAGTGGTTGTCGCAATCGAAGACGGGAAAGTCGATATCGGTCATGGGACCAATCTACGACACAACGGGCTCTTCTGACAACCTTATGTAGTACGACGTTGCCGCCGTGGCCCACTGGCTGAACTGACGCTGGAAAACCTCCCGGGCTCGAGTGCCGATCCAGTCGGCCGGGAGCAATTCCGGAGGCAATGAAGGGTCGACACTGAGGATATGCCGCCACTCATGAGCCATGCGGGTTCGGAGGGCAAAAGCCTCAGAATCATCGCTTGGCACCGCGTTTTCGAACTCGGAAACAAACGCTTCGTGGGCGGCGGCAGCCGTTTCGAGGTCCCACGCCATGGCCACGACCTCCGCCGGAGTTTCGGCCCCTTCGACAGTGGTGGCATGAAAGAGCAATGCCTGATCCTGCAGACCACATGCGGCGAGGATCTGATCGGCGCCTTCACGAGCTCCCTCACCAACTGCGACCCACGTCCCAGTGCCGAGGGTGCCGAACCCCTCAAAGTCGAGACTCACCGCCAATCGCTCACGAGACACACGATCAAGTGCCGTAGCGGTGAGCGTCAACAGCAAAAAGGTTCCATCCCACGTGCGATCCGCTTCGATAGACCGCTGCACACGAGGAACAGCAGACCCGATCATGCGCCGTCCCGAGGTCGTAAGACGCCAGCGGGCGTAACGCCCAACCGATTCACCTTCGAGCCAACCGTCGGCGGCAGTGCGGTTCACTGCTTGGCGAGCGGCGCGAGCTTCGATACCGAGAGCTTCAAGCGCGCCTACCAACGTTGCTGTCCACACCGGCGTATCGGTGGGACCAACCCATTGGCCCAACACACTGATGAGGAGCGATCGCGCGCTCGGACCACCATCAGCCCGACGACGAGTAGCGGTGGCAACAACCATTACGGGAGATCGCCCTCGATCTCACTCGGCGAAATACCGATATAGCGCTCGAGCGCGAGCTGATTATTGAGAATGCGACTTTCTTCTTGAGAAAGCGTGATGCGGGAGAAACCTGGTTGATGCAAACCGCGCTGCGCTGTGCGCAACATAGCGAAGTCCTGATTAAACACCGTGCCGAACGCCATGGTGTCAAGCGGAACTTCTAACTTCATTGGCTTTGTTCGCGCCGCACTGGCACCGGCACGATCGAAGTTGAAGATGTCGAGCCAACACTCATCGGGGTTATCGCCAGGACGAGTGCGAAGAATCGAAAGCAAATCAGGGTGAAGCAACACCGTGATGTTCGGAAACACATTGTGCTGATCCATCATCATGATTTGTTCGTTGGTGTAATCGGAAAGATCGACACCCTTTGCTACTTGTGCTTCGCGAACGCAGTTCGCCATCACGTCAAAAAGCGTTGAACCTTCAGGGATTGGTGGGGTCACACCAGGTTCAGCTGCGTCAATCCCGGCGCGAGCTGAATACACCGCAGCGAATGCTTCCCAAACTTCTTGATCGGTGGGAGTAGGCCGAATACGCGGTGACGGAACGCCGTACAACTGTCGGCTTCGACCAACGTGATCCCAGAACACCTGATGGTTGTCGAGATCGGCAAACACCGTGAGCAGCTCAGGATGCAATCCCTGCACGTGGTAGGTCTCACTAAATCCGTCAGCGGCGGTCTTCCAATTCGAGGGAACCTTCACGCTGATTTCGAATCGACAGTGGAAATCGTCCATTTTCAGATATGCCGCGTCGGCTGGTGCGCCACCTAGGTATGTGGCAAGGCTCATTGCTTCGGTATCGAAGTTGACGAACACGAGCGGGCCCCATGTGTCGACGAGTACCGGTGGCAGGCCATAGGCATCGTTGTCGATCACACCGAAATCGCGGCGGCTCGGAATTTCGCTGAGCGAACCGTCGAGATTCCAACACCAGCGGTGGAATCCACATCGAAGTTCAGTGAGGTCTGTTCCCGAGCCTTTGCACAGTTCGATACCACGATGCATGCACACGTTCTGGAACGCCCTGAGGACACCGTCTTGGTCGCGAAGGATGATTGCGGAGAGTTTGCCGACCGAAAACTCGACCCAATCACCTGGATCGCAGACTGCATCGATCGTGGTTGCGAATTGCCAAACCCTTGGCCACATTCGCTCGTCTTCGAGCGCAGCGAACTCTGGCGAGTAATACCGCTCTGCAGGAATCGTGATCGGGCGACGCGTCGTCGGTCCCGAACCCTCTGAACGAGTTCGCAGTGTTCCGATGTCTTTGACGGGAACTTCGGTTGGTTCTGTGAGATCAGTCATCGTGTCGGCCCCCCGAATGGCTACCTAACGATCCTGCCACAGAGCAGTCATGACAATTGCAGGACCGACGTCACGAACTCGGCCGCTGATGCACCGTCACGACATAGTCCGGTGCGTCAGCCAAGATTTCGCCTTCCCAGCCGGCCTTATGCCCCGCGGGGACGAGACCTTCACGCCCACACCACTCGTCAAGCTCCGCGATCGTCGGCCAGGACGATTTGAGTTGGTTCCCCATGATCAGCCAACCACCGGGCGCGACGTGCCGCGCGCAGTTCTGCACTGCATCAGCGCGATTAGGCGCCTCCACGAATCCGATGACATTGCCAGCAACAACGACAACATCGAACTGCCGACCAATGACCACTGTTGCGAGATCCGCCAAACGCCAATCAAGCTTTGGCGCACGTCGCTTCGCTCGTTCAAGAAGATCGGGGTCAAGATCAACGCCGACGACATCGACACCGCGAGCGGTGAGTTCGATGCCGACACGACCAAAACCACATCCGGCATCGAGCGCCGTCTTCGGTGCAAACTGCATCACGAAGTCGACCTCGCCATGTGGGTTCGCGCCCTGTTCGGCTATACGGTCCCAGCGAGACTCGTACTCATCAAGGTCAACCGCCTTGCGCCACTGCGCCCATTCGGTAGAACCGGCTGTTGGATCGTCAGTCATCGCTGTCCCTCGTTGCTGTTCTTCTGCTGAAACATTTCGTCGTCGATCAGGTCGACCAGTCCCCACTGCAGAGCTGTTGAGGCGTCGATAGGTTGGGCAGAGAGACCGAAGAACGCGGCTCGATGACGTCCGATCCGACGAGGAATACTCGACGTGCCACCGGCGCCCGGGACAAGCCCCATCGAGATTTCCGGCAACAAGAACATCGTTGCGGAATGGGCAACGACCTTCGACGCGAAAGCGGGCAATTCAACGCCGGCGCCAACGCATGTTCCGTGGACATACACCTCTGTGCGATCAGCGATTGACGAAAGCGCAACACCTGCATTTCGTCGAGTTCGGATGCCGTGAGCCTCCACAGGTTCGGGTGCTGTGCCGAATTCGTCAAGATCTCCACCGCTACAGAACGAAGGCCCTTCACCCCGCAGCACGACACGGGTAATCGAGCGATCAACATCGACGAGTCGAAGTGCTTCCACCAACTCATCGCGCATTTGCGCGCCGTAGGCGTTGTGCACCTCTGGACGATCGAGTGTGATGCGCAATTCATTACCGGCGCGCTCGACACGAACGACGGAGTGGTTCGGTCGAGGTTTGGGCGTACGCGCAGAACGGCTCTTGAGCCACGTCGCATAGCGACTGCCGCCTTGGAGAAGGCTGTAGACCCACGACTCTGCAACAACGGCCTCAGGCGCCGAGGATGCTTCACCTACCCGGAGCAATTGCGCCAACGCAACCGATGCATCGGGCGAGGCCGCGATCGAAGCGCATAAGGCATCGATCACTCCGTCAAGTGCTGGTCCACACTCAACCCACGGAGCATCCGCGGATTCTGTGGCACACAACAAAACATCGAGTCCGAGTGCCGCCGGATCATCGACACCACCCGATTGCGAGAGTCCGATGAGAACGACCGGTGCAGTTTCCAGCAACCCCGTGAGTCGCTCAAGATCTGCCGAAATAAACGGCGTCGTGAGATCAACAAGAACCGCCGGCCACGATGGAACCGAGTCGAGCGCTGTGTCATCAAGTCCATCGGCGATGAGCTCAAGAAGTTCCGATGGAGTGAAAGCCGCTGTCATGAGTGCACCAGCCTGCCTCCCACCCACGTCATTCGCACATGCGATGCATCGGGATGAGCCAGGACCGTCGCCAACGGTGCATCGAGCAGACAGAGATCGGCGCATGCTCCAACTCGTACTCGACGCACAGAACCACCAGGATCAAGAGGATCGGTAAGAAACCATCCGAGCGCAATCTCAGCATCTACCCGCTCGGCGCCACCCAACGTCTTCCCTGCACGTGTCGAGCGAGAAGATGCCGCCGCAATTGCCAGCCATGGATCGACCGACGTCACCGGAGCGTCGCTACCGGCTGCAACGCGGACACCGGCGTTCAACAACGAAGCAGCCCTATGAAGAAACGGAAGATCATCGCTATCGACCACATCGAGATAATGATCACCGCGCTCATGCACGAGCCCCGGTTGAATGATCACCGTGACTCGCTCGCTAGCAAGCAAAGAATCAAGATCCGATGGCAATACCGAGCCGTGTTCGATCCGATCGCCTTCGCGCATTCCTGCGAGTGCGAACGCCGTCGCAGTGGTTACCGTTTCAGCTCGTGAAACCGCGTGGATCGCAACCGCGCGCCCTGCGGCGTGATGTGCCGTGATCAGTTGGGCGAGAAGGTCTGGGTCGAGGCCGATGACTTCATCAACCAGCACTTTCGCAGGGCCAATCATTGCCCAGCCTTCGACCGCTGCGCGCTCGTCATCGGACACTCCGAGCAACGTCAACCGTTGTGGCAATGACCCGTCTGCTTTTGCCTGACGAAGAACTTCAATCCGACCCCTACCAAGGTTGGGAGTGGCGTCGGTGATTCCCGTAATTCCAAACCCCGCAAGGTCAGAGCCGACCTCGCTTAAGGACGGCGTCACCACACCAACCCGTTCCGCCAACCAACCGTCGAGTCGAAGGAGTCGTCCCGTTGGCTGGCCGTCGCCATCTCGTTCCACGCCCTCAGGAAGCTCGCCATCGCTCACTGCTTCGAGAGCCGCTGAAGACAAGATCCACGCCAGGCCGGATCGGTGCTGAACGCGCACCTTGCGTGAGCCGACAAGCGCATCGAGCCGATGGCGGTCCAGTTCGCCATGTCGGTGTTCGTCGTACCCCGAAGCACGCACCCATCCGGCACCGGACAGAGCTGCAGCTTGTTGTAGCGCGAGCTCAAACTGCTGCCGATCATTCAGTGGGTCAAGATCAACCCCTTCACGTCGCGCTGCCATAGCCAACAAGTGCACATGATGGTCATGAAGACCCGGCAAGAGTGCGCCGCCCTGTGCATCAATAACGTCTGCATCATCGAGATCAACGAACTCAGCAAGTTCAACGACGACGTCACGGTCAATCACGACCGACACTCGACGGCCCTCAACCTCAGCGTTGCGGATGACAGTGCGCATGCTCACCACACAACTCGTGTCGCCCGCGCCGCACTGCGCGCAACTTCGCGCAATGCCACATCGACAGTCAGACCGCCGCCATGACCTACTGCATCAGCAATAAGCGCCGCTGCAACCAGACCTGTTAATGGGTCGGCTACTGCATCGCCCACAAAACCTGGAGCGCCTGCTGCATCTCGGTCGATTAGACCGCCTGCAACTGCTGCGTCGTCACCAAACCCGACCCAGTCGCGCCACGGACCGCAGCGTCCGTATGCAGTAATCGAAAGCCACACCATTCCCGGTCGCTCCGCGAGAAAATCGGCGGGGATGATGCCAAGGCGATCAAGCGCTCGGGGTCGTGAGCCTTCAATCACGACATCGGCCTGCCGGAGGAGATCAACGAGTTCAGCAACACCCGCTGGCTCTTCAAGCGCGAGTGACCGAAACTCCTGTCCCGCGTGAAGCCAATCAAACAATTCGCGATCGCCGTTGCGAGAAGCATCGGGTCGCGTTGAGGATTCCACTTTGATAACTCGTGCGCCGGCATCGGAGAGCACGCGGGAGCAAAGTGGACCGGCCCATAACGAGGACAGATCAACGACAACCGCATCTTTGATCCTCGTACCGTTTCGGCGAGCACCGACGCGGCGCTGGATCCATGGACGCGCAGCATTCGTTGTTCCGCGGTCGTGCAGCTGCTCATCGGTTTCCGCCGGAAGTTGCGCAATTGCCAAACCAAGTTCCTGTCCAGAGCGGACAACATCGTCGCTCCCCCGCTCTTTAAGAGCGCGAGCGATCTCCGCCCAAGGGAGGTCACCTCTGTGACGCTCGATGCCAAGCCATGCAGGCAACAGTTCAAGGTCATCACTTCGAGGCAGGTGGACCGCACACCACCCATCGACTGTTGACAGGAGGCGACATTGGCCCCCCATGGAGGTTTGCCGAAACTCCGATGCATTCGCGAAAAGTGCACGCTGGGAGAGCAGGTCATTGCCGCTTCGAACGACGGATATCCCGAGTGCGCCAAGCCGCTCAATCGCTTGATCAGCAAAGCCAACTGCGAGATCCCAACCTGGCGATACTGCGGTCACCATCTATGACTTCGAAGAGATCTGGGCACGAAGCTTGGCTAAGAGTTCGACAAATGCGTCTCCTCGCAATGACGCAAGTTGCGGACTCAACTCGGCCGATACGGCATCATCAGAATTGGTGATCGCATCGTTGGCCAGGATCGTCGCCTTCATTGAGCGAACGACTTCGGGCGGACCGGCAGCAGCTTTCGCCGCCATCGCATGCGCAATCGCAAGAAGTTCAGCGTCGGGTACGCACTTCCACGCCAGTCCAATTTCCGCCGCTTGCGTGCCATTGACGACCTCGCCAAACAACACGAGCGCCATGGTGGTTTGAAGATCCGTAATCCGGCGAAGTCTCCAAGTATTGCCACCCCCCGGATGAAGGCCGATCTGCAGAAAGCGAGTATCGAACGTTGCAGATTCGCCAGCGAGGATCACGTCGCACGCAAGTGCGAGGTTGAGTCCAGCTCCGACCGCCGCACCGTTGACTGCCGCGATCGTCGGAAGCGGTGATTCGGCAAGACGAAGAAATCCTGAATAGATCTTGCGTAATTTCGCTTCGGTGTCACATGCCGCAAGGTCATCGAGATCGGCACCAGCACAAAATGCCGGCGATGCGCCAGTGACAACGATTGCGCCGACATCGTCGCGATCTTCGAGCTCGTCCATGCCTTCAACCACCGCGGCATTGAGCGCCGCCGAGACGATGTTCCGACGCCCCGGATCATTCAGGGTGATGGTGGCGACACGGTCAGCGATATCCAGCGTGATCATTCCGTCATTGTTGCCGCTTCATGCCACTGCTGCCGATTTGGTTAGCGAGGAAGTCCCAGCACGCGGTCGCCAAGGATGTTGCGCATGACATCGGAGGTGCCGCCCATGATCGTGTAGGCAGGCGCATAGGCGATTTCGGTTGACCAGTCAGAGAGCAACATCGCCTCGGGGCCCAAGATTCGAGCGGAGAAGTCAGCGACTCGTTGTTCATACTCGGTGCAGACACATTTCGTGCCCGCCGCGAATCCTGCCGGGGTCTGTCCGAGAACGCTCCGGTACACCAAGAGACGGCCCACGGTGAAGCCGATTTCCAACTCGGCAATTTCCTGGCGAACGATCGGATCCGAAGTGTCGGCCTTTTCGAGGGCATACAGATACAGCGCTCGGTTCGACACCAGGCGATCGATGCCACCTCGTTCATGCTCAAGTTGTTTCATCGTCTGCGAGAAGGCTTTGCCCTCAACGCCAACCAAGTTGCCAACGGGAACGCGAACGTTATCGAACCACACTTCGTTGAAATGGCGAGCGTCGACCATGTCGCGAATCGGGCGAACTTCGATGCCCGGCGAGTCCATCGGCACAATGATTTCGCTGATTCCAAGATGGGGCTTTCCCGGAACGCTTTCTGTTCGGCAGATCAAGTAGCAGTAGTCCGATTCATGCGCGAACGAGGTCCAGATTTTCTGACCGTTGATTACCCATTCATCCCCGTCGCGAACTGCTGAGGTACTGAGAGACGCAAGATCGGACCCGCTGTTCGGCTCGGACATGCCGATGCACCATGTGACATCGCCAGCAAGAATCTCAGGCAGGTACCGCTCGCATTGTTCTGCCGTTCCAAACGTGAACAGACCAGGGCCCATCTGACGGTCTGCGAACCAGGTCGCACCAATCGGTACACCAGCGGTGATGAGCGCCTCGCTCACGACTAAGCGATCGATAGGCGAACGTCCACCGCCACCAAATTCTTTCGGCCAGGTCATACCGATCCAGCCTCGAGCCGCAAGTTCCTGAGAACACTCGCGAGAGAACGAACATAGCCACGAATCGTTGAAACGGCCGTACTTGGCCACTGCAGCAACTGCGAATTCTTCGGCCTCGGCTTTCAGCGCAAGAAGATCGTCGTTGAGAGTGAAATCCACGAAGGTCAATCTAGGAGAAAGAACTCCGAAAACTCACCCCAAGAGGTCAGCAAGTACCTCTCGGCGAAGAAGTTTCCCAGTGGGGGTGTGGGGCAGTTCGTCGCGGAACTCGATGCGGTAGGGAGTCTTCGAACTACGAAGGTGCTGGTGGCAGAACGTATGCAGTTCGTCGACACCAACTGACTTGCCGGGGGCCACAACAACGACAGCAGCAATCTGCTGGCCCCATTCATCGTCGGGAATACCGACAACCGCAACATCGACAATCGCTTCGTGGCGACGAAGCACATCTTCGATTTCCGCAGGAGCAATATTTTCGCCCCCACGAATAATCGTGTCGTCCGCCCGACCTTCGATAAAGAGGTAATCGTCTTCGTCGATCCAGCCGCGATCTTTTGTGGGGAACCATCCCTCGGCATCGATCACGCTGCCGCCCTCGTATTCGCCCGAGACCTGTTCGCCTCGAAGGAATACCAAGCCGGGTTCGCCGACAGGAAGAACGTTGCCGTCTTCGTCGCGAACCTCGACTTCGATACCTGGAAGCACCTTGCCAACAGAACCAAGACGCACCTTGGCAACCGGATCGCCGGCAAACGCTGCGTCGTGATCCTCGGGTCCGAGCAGCGCGATGGTTGAGGAGGTTTCAGTAAGCCCGTAGGCATTGACAAAACCCGTTCCGACAAACAACTCAAGTGCTTGCTCCAGAACAGGAAGTGGCATGCGTGCGCCGCCGTAGGAAAGCGTTGCGAGATTCGGTGCATCGGCAGGAGATCCGTCGAGATGCTGAACCACTCGGGCAAGCATCGTCGGAACAACCATTGCTTGGGTGATGCGTTCGTTGCGAATGGTGTCGAGCCATACCTGTGCATCGAATGACTCGAGATACACAATGCGCCGACCCGAATACATGTTTGACAGCAAATTGGCGAGACCTGCGATGTGGTACGGCGGCACGGTGACGAGCGCTGCTTGTTCCGGTTCGGCGCCGGCAAACTCAACTGTGCCGATCACGTAGGCAGTGAGATGACGGTGACGGAGCAGTGCTGCCTTCGGCGTTCCCGATGTTCCGGAGGTGTAGAGAATGATCGCGATGTCTTCGGGATCAACAAAAGGTGGGAGTTCAACGTCGCCGACCGCCGCAAACGACGGATCGAGAATCGTGGAACGAAGGATCACCATGTCCGGGTCAGCGCCCGGAACCTTTGCGTTTTCCGCAATGACAACCGCGCCACGGTTCGCTTCGACGAGTGGCTGAAGTTGCTCGTCGCCTAAGCGGTAGTTCAGCGGGATAAACGGAAGTCCTGCGTATGCTGCGCCGAAGACTGCAATTGGAAAACTCGCGTCGTTCGTTCCGCAATACACAACACCGGTGGCGCCCATAGAAAGAAACTTGGCAGCGCAACGACGCGCTGCTGCGTCGAGCTGGGCGTAGTTCAAGGTTCGCGATCCAGACGTAATCGCGGGACGATCCTCAAGTGTCGAAGCCGACATCTCGAGCAGAAGCGAAAGATTCACGCGTTGACCTTCAAATCAGTCAGAGGAGGGAAGCGGTTTGGCTCCCTTAATGGGAACCTCACGGCCATCGGCAGCCAGCGTGCCCGGACCGGGTTTGGCGCACAGCACTTCGATGCCTGAGTCTTCGTCGGCGTAGCGTTTGCCAACGAGAGTGCCTTCGCCACTGGCATCGGCATGGCCGCCACCGGGACGATCGGCCGCAGCATCGACAACTTCGACACCGCCACAGGTAAGAACAACAGCGGAGCTCGGGGGACGGACCACGACGAGTTCGACGCTGCACTCCGGGCAAGCGAGTCGGCTACCGGCCTTGATGTCCATCTCAAGCTCCTCCTCTGCAATGCCACCTTGGCAACGCAGCGCCTTGGCAACGTATCGCGATTGCACGGCCCCCCGATACTTCCTCGTCACAGAATGTTCAGACCACCCCGAGTTCGGCGATGTGCGACGATCTGCGCCTGTTCACCGACGAGGAGACCGATATGCCGTACGTGATTCCCGGACGTTTCAACGAAAAGGTCGCATTTGTAACCGGCGCCGGATCTGGGATCGGCCGGGCAACGGCCATCCGGCTTGCCACCGAGGGCGCCGAGCTATTCGTCCACGATGTCAACGCGGACTCTTTGGCCGAGACGGTCTCAGTGATCACCGCCAACGGCGGTACCGCCGTGTCTCGCGTCGGCGATGTGAGCGAGCGGGCCGAATGCTTCGCGGCAATTGCCGAGGCCATCGAAGCCTTTGGTCGACTCGATGTTCTCGCCAACGTGGCGGGGATCGCTGGAGCATTCCACTTCACCGAAATGACCGAAACTCAGTACCGGCGCATGGTGGCGATCAACATGGATGCGCCGTTTTTCTTCTGTCAGGCCGCCATCCCCCACTTGCTGGCATCAGACGGAAACATCGTCAACATCGCGTCGAACGCCGGACTCATGGGTCAGGCCTACACCACGGCCTATTGCATGACGAAGGGCGCTGTCGTGCAACTCACACGTTCCTTGGCGATGGAATACGCGAAGACGAAGATCCGGGTCAACGCAATCGCGCCTGGTGGGATCGTCACCAATCTCACACATAATTTCCAGATCCCCGCCGACATTGACTTCGAACTGATGGCTCCGTATCTGGGGTATCGCGGACAGGGTGAAGCCGACGACATCGCCGAACTGATCGCACTCGTTGCGGCCCCCGAGTCAACCAATATCCACGGTGCAATCTTTTCAAGCGATCGTGGGGTCACAGCGGGCTGAGCGAGTCAGTTACTCGGCCGCGACCGCGATCATCGCGGCAATCGCTCCGGCGGCAACTGTCCGTTGGTATGACGCACTGAGTGGCTTGCCCTGCACGTACATTCGATTGTGCAGCGGACCACCAATGAACGCGAACGCGGTTTCGGCATCGATACGTGGCCCAAGTTCGCCGCGGGCTTGCGCACGTTCAACGATTGACCCCATCACCCGGCGGCGCGGCAAAACAAACTTCTCGTTCACCGCAACGCGAAACTCCGGATTGCGACGCAACTCAATTGCAAGGTCATCAGCAAGGTCTTGGCGACGCGGCGTCATCGCGTCGGCTGATGCTTGAACCATTGCAAGCACATCAGTTCGCAACGACCCTGTATCAATATCGACGATTTCCGCGTGAAGCGTGGCTAATGCAGCCGCAACGAGTTCTTGCTTCGTAGGCCAGCGCCGATACAGCGTTGCCGACGAGACTCCTGCCTTCGCAATAACCGCTGCCATCGTGAGCGAGGCATAACCATGCTCGCCCAACAGGTCGAGTGTTGCGCCAAGAATGGCCTGATCAGCTGCTTCGCTACGTTGACGACCTGGCTTTGCTCGTTCCGTCGCAGCCACGTTCACGACAACACCTGATCGGTATCGGCGTCACGTTCTGCGGCAAGTTCCGCTTCGAGGTCAAGTTGATCATCCTCAAGCGCACCTTCCGCTTCGGCGTAGGTGAGCGAAGCAAGCCCATCAAGAGGCCCACTCACTTCGCTTCGAACATCGCCGGCTCTTGCTGGCAGCCACTTAAAGGCCACGAACGCAGCCAGAAGCACAACCGCGGCTCCAATTTTCATCGCGACATGAATGCCATCGACATACTGCTGCACTGCGATTTCCTGGATCTGTGACGCGGTTTCAGATGAAATACCCGGAGCGTTTGCCGCTCGAAGCACCGCGCCCCCGACTGATTCCTTTGCTGTGTCGATGAGTGATTGCGGAATACCTGCGGCACCCATAGCCGACTGCACACCCGGCCGGTAGATCGCCGCAAGGATCGAACCAATAACCGCCACACCAAGTGCGCCGCCCATTTGCCGGGTGGTGTCATTCATCGCCGATCCGACACCGGCTTTTTCGCGTGGCAATGAGCCCATCACTGATTCGGTGGCCGGCGCCATGACACAGCCCATACCAAAGGCCAGCACGACAATGCCGGCGAGCAACACCGGGTACCCGTTTGATGCAGGAACCATCGAAACGATCAGCACACCGATCGAGGAGACAACGAGACCACCGCCGACAACGAGTTTCGTACCAATCCGATGCACAAAACGAGGCGCCATCGGCGCGACGCAGATCATCACGATCGACATTGGCATCATTCGGAACCCAGCTTCGAGCGGCGAATACCCCAGAACAACCTGTGTGTACTGATTCATCACAAACATCTGCCCAAACATCGCGAAGTACACGAGCGTGACAGCCATGTTTGCGGCGGTGAAACGCGGATTTTTAAAGAACCGCATGTTCAACATCGGGTGATCAATGCGAAGTTCCCAGATGATGAATGCCGCAACGGCGAGTACACCGACGGAGAACACCATGACAACCGTCGAATCCGTGATCCCCTTGGTTGGCGATTCAATGACCGCCCACAGCACGAGGACAAACCCGATGATCGACAGAACTGCACCAAGAGGATCGAGTCGCTCCGCGATTTCCGCCTTGGACTTTGGGAGAAATGATCGGCCCGCCAACAGCAACACGATGATCACCGGAACATTTACGAAGAACACCGCATGCCATGAGAACCACTTCAGTAATAGGCCACCGATTACTGGACCAAGCGCACCGCTGGCACCGGCAACTGCAGCCCAAACACCAATCGCTTTCGCTCGTTCACGAGGGTCGTGGAAAATATTGGTGAGCAACGACAACGTCGACGGCATGATCAACGCGGCACCGATACCCATCAGTGAACGAGTGACGATGAGTTGATTAGAACTCTGCGCCATTCCCGATGCCATCGACGCGAGTCCGAAGATCACGAGTCCGAGTTGCAGCGCTCCTTTACGACCGAAGCGATCGCCCATTGCCCCTGCGGTCAGAAGCAGTCCGGCGAAGACCAGGGTGTAGCCATCGATGATCCACTGCAGTTGACTCGTCGTCGCGTTGAGATTTCGCACGAGCGACGGGATCGCAACATTAAGGATCGTGTTATCAAGCGAGATCACGAGGAGGCTTCCAGAAAGTACGGCCAGCGCAAACCACCGGCGCTTCTGGAGTTGCTGTTCGTCCATGGTCGAAGACCATATCGAAACGATTGTGTTTCGGAATAGTCCTGTTTCGTAATTGTGACCGACGACCGCCTAGGGGGGGCCAACTCTTACTCTCGCCTCACCTTCCCTTCACACCAGTTTCACCTCCAATCCGTACGGTGCCCCACATGGCCCGCCGATCCCGTCCCCATCCCGCATCCCGCAGTCGCCGCTTTGTTGGCTGGGCCAGTGTTGGCGTGGCAACCACCCTCGGTGCCGGTATGGCGCTTGGTGCCGCACTGGCCCCTGCATCTGTCGGCGCTTCGTCAACCCCGGCGAAAACCCAAAGCGCAGACCGGTCTGCTCCCTCGACGGCAACGCCAAAGGCAGCCACGCCCTCAACCACCGTCCCCAAGCAGACCGCCCCTGCACCAAAAGCACGATCGAAAGCGAGCTAGTTATGGGCTCTGTCTGGTGGTACGTCGCCCGATCTTCCGGAATCGTTGCGTGGGCCCTCGCGGCCCTCGCCGTTCTGTGGGGGTTATTGCTTTCAACCAAAGTCATGGGCAAGAAGGTGCGCCCCAACTGGTTGCTTGACCTTCACCGATTTCTTGGTGGCCTCACCGTGGTCTTCATCGGGGTGCATCTCGCCGGACTTTTCCTCGACCCCTACGTCGACTTTGGTGCTGTTCAACTCCTCGTGCCTTTCGCATCCTCCTGGAAGCCCCTCGCCGTTGCATGGGGTGTCGTCGCTTTCTACGTCGTGCTCGCCGTGGAAATCACGTCGCTCCTTCGTACGTACATCCCAAAGAGGTGGTGGAGAGCCGTGCACATGAGTAGCTATGCAGTCTTTGTGTTTGGCACCGTTCACTTACTGACCGCAGGAACCGATCGCCATTCACCTCTCCTGCTCTGGACTGTTGCCGGCTTCACTGTCGCTATCGCGGCGATGACGCTCTACCGAGTCCTTACCTCGCGAGAAACTCGTACCACTGACAGCGATACCATCCGGGCTGCACAACCGATCGGTTGAGTTCATTGCCTTGGAGGGACCATGGAACGGCTCGCAGTAGATCTTCTCGCCCCTGAGTTGTACGGCGGCGACCCGTATCCCACCTACGCGTGGATGCGCGCAAACGAACCGATCTACTGGGATGAAACCAACGAGCTGTGGGGCATTTCTCGCTACGACGACATTGTCGAGATCGAAAAGCGCAAGGATGTCTTCATCAACTCGGATCAAGAAAAGGGCGGCTATCGCCCCAACCTTCCTGCCGACAACGCGATCATCGGCCTCGACGATCCATTGCATCAAAAGCGCCGCAACCTCGTGTCACGTCGATTCACCCCTCGTGCCGCAAACTCGTGGGAAGACGACATTCGCGCCAAGGTCAACCGAATCCTTGATGCCGTTCGTGACAACGGAGGTTCCGCCGAAGTCATCAACGACGTCGCTGCTCCCCTCCCCGCAATGATGATCGGCAAACTCCTTGGTTTCGATGAGGCCGATTGGCCGAAGTTGAAGCATTGGTCAGAGACCACCATTGCTCTTGGCGGCGGTCCTCGTTATTTCAACGAAGTTGGCATGACGTCGGCTATCGAATTTGCTGGTGCCGCAGCTGAACTCTTCGAATCCAAGAAGACCTGCCCTGCTGACGACATCTTCTCGCTCTACACAACAGCAGAAGTCAACGGTTGCCCATTCGATCCCAACGATGCGATCGCAGACGCGCTGCTCCTCCTCGATGGTGGCGCGGAAACAACTCGCACCGTCATCGCCTGGACGATTCTGAACCTCATCACCAACCCTGCCGAAGAAGCGAAGCTTCGCAACGGCGCCGACCTCACCGTCGCAGTTGAAGAGATGATTCGCTATGTCACTCCGATTCACAACATGTGCCGTGTTGCCAAGGTCGATGCCGAAGTCAATGGCGTCACCATCCCTAAGGGCAACCAAGTTGTGCTCATGTACTCGTCAGCAAATCGCGACGAAAAGTACTTCGATCGTCCCGAGGAGTTCCTCGTCGACCGCACACCAAACAACCACATCGCGTTTGGTTTCGGCACACACTTCTGCTTGGGCGCATCACTTGCTCGACTCGAGATCCGCGTGTTCTTCGAAGAACTTCTCCGCCGCACCTCGGGCTGGAAGTTGACCCCCGGCACCGAGCCGATCGAAATGGCGAATGCATTCGTGCGCGGCATCGAATCGGCCTACGTCGACTTCGACTTCATCGCGTGAGCATCGACCCGACGGACGTGCCTCTGCCGATCCCCGGCAAAGAGGTCATCTTTCGACACATGGACGATCCTGACGTTCCGTGGCAGTTGTGCCGCGCCCAACAGAACGCCGACGGAACCACTTCGTATGTGCGCGAGAAGTGGTTCGCGTTTAGTCCCGACCCGCAGTACCTCTCGCTCTATGCCGAGTACGACCCAGGAATGATGGTGCGCCGCCACGGCCACTACTCGCCGCACATCGTGTTCGTGATCGATGGTGGTCTTTGGTTCGGCGACCGCTGGTGCCCGGCCGGCACCCATGTCGAACTTCCGTTTGGCGCAGCGTTTGGGCCGATTCGCGCGGGCGAAGACGGCGCAAAGTTGTACGAGGTCATGATGGGCGACCCTCGTTCGTGGGGAGACCAGCCTGAAGTCTTTGAGGCTGCGCTCGCCGAACACGGAGTCACGCAACTCCCTGATCCGCCGGTGGACTTTCCCGATTGGTTGGCCGATCTGCGCACCCACTGGGCGCCGGCGACTGACGAAGACTGAGTTGGGTCAATCGCTCTGACCGATTACGGCCAGAGGGGTTCTTCGTCGCGGAAGCCAACGTCGTCGCCCCACTGGTTGCGAAATGAAACCTCGTGCGCGGGCTGACGAGTCGCGACGCCCCACTTGCCAGTGGGATACCCGAGCGACACGCAGCCGAGCATGTTCCAGCCCTCGTCCTTCGGAATACCGAGGATGTCGAACACCTCGTCGTTATGAAAAACAAGAACCTGAGTGAGCGAGGTACCAACCCCTTCGGCGCGTGCAGCAAGCTGCGCGTTCCAAAGAGCGGGATACACAGAAGAACCGCTCGGATCGTGCTGGGAGAAACCGAACATAAACAGCGGAACCATTTCAAAGTTGTCGGCCAACCACTGCGCTGACTTTTGAACACGAAGCATTGACTTCGATTCTTCGAGTTCAGGTGCAGCGTGAGCAGCATCGAGACGATCCTTGTAATAGGAACCCCAAAGCACCGACATTGCTTGTCGATAGATCGGTCCGAGTTTCGCCTTCAACTCAGGATCATCAACTAGAAGGAAACGCCAGTTCTGTGTATTGCCGCCGCTTGGCGCGCGAACGGCAGCGTCCATGATTCGGGCCTGCACGTCCATGGGGATGGGATCGGGCTTCACCCGACGCATTGCACGAGTTGTGTACAGCGCTTCACGAATATCCATGACGATCAACCTTCCTTCGCGGCCTGAACGGCCTTCTGTAAGTCAAGAACTAGCGCTTCAAACTCAGCGCATTCTTCCGCAGTAAGTAAATGCAGAACACGAGCCATTGCGAGATCGGTTCCAGCTTCGGCGATTTTCCATTCACTCTTTGATGAATCGTCGACAGGAATCGTCGAGACATCCCATCCGAAGACAGGTGCCATCATCGGAGAGTGCACTGCGACGGCTTCGGCGGGCGAAAGCCCCATGGCGAGAACGGCACCGCCATGAAGGCCGCCACGAAGTTCGCGTAATGCATTGAGGTAATGCTGCGCGCGAGCCTTGGGTCGATCTGAGCCGGGCACCGGGAGTGAACGCCAACCGGCGAACAGTGCGGCACCAGCAGGCGATGCGGCATCACACACCTTGGCAGCGAGGTCAGAGAATCGATTGAGTTCGGCGAGTTCAGGCAAATGGGTATCGCCATAGTCATGGCACAAATTGACCCATTCGACTGCCGCTGCAGCCGGTTCCATCACCTTGCGAGCAAGTTCCCACTGTGTGCGAACTTGGTCGGGATTCCAGAAGAAGAATGCCGATGACACCACGTCGGGGGTGGTGTCGCCTAGAACACCACCGCGGCCGAGAACGTAAAAGTCGATACCTGAGAATCCGAGCTCCGCACCCCGGGCATAGGTCGCGCCATCGAGCATGAATGCTCCGCCTAAATCACCGATCGGCTTGGCAATGGCTTTGGCAGTTTCAGCCTGCGTCATGAGATTGTCCCCTCGATGAGATTGCGCCGGTTCTCGTGCCCGGCAGACCTGCGCACCCTACGCGCTCAAGTGGAAATGATCATGCTGATCGGTCCCGGTGTTACCGTTCTGCGGTCCGCACAACGAGGGGGAACCATGGCCGACGAGCAACCGCAGCGTGGAGTCAAGCAGCGCAACAAGATCGTGATGAGCCAGTATTGAATCGACGAGTTCCTGTCTGGTCGCCGCTCAATGACCATGTCGACACTCAACCCCGACGGCAGCATCCACTCAATCGCGATGTGGTACGGATTCCTCGAAGGCTGCATTGGCATCGAGTCCAAGGCCAAAGCTCAGAAAGTCATGAACCTTCGCCGCAACCCGAACCTCACCGTGCTTGTCGAAGATGGCGAAACCTACGAGACCCTTCGTGGCGTCACGCTTATCGGTAAGGCTGAGATCATCGATGACCCCGATCGCATGTTCGAACTCGGCATCAGCGTGTTCGATCGCTATATGGCGCCATACACCGAAGAAATGAAGGGCGCCGTGGAGATGATGCTTCACAAGCGCGTAGTCGTGAAGCTCAATGTTGAGCGCACCATCTCTTGGGATCACCGCAAACTTGGCGGCGGGTACTAACCCTTCCGATTACAGATCGGCAACCGAACGTTCGAGGAGATCGGCGTAGTCGGCGCGCGCGGCTGCCCGCCGTTCCGGAAGGTGTTCGCTCGGCCAGTCGCCTTCGGCGGGCGAATAGTCCTTCAACACCTCACGGGCCACCGTGAACTTGTGAACCTCGGTGGGGCCATCGGCGATGCCCATCGTGACTGCGGCCATCAGCATGTTGGCAAGCGGCATTTCGTTTGAGACACCCAGCGCACCGTGCAACTGCATCGTGCGCAATACTGCTTCTCGATACACCTTGGGCGTTGCCACCTTTACCGCTGCGATTTCCTTGCGGGCAGCGTGACCACCCTTTTGGTCCACGACCCACGCCGCGTGCAGCACCTGCAACTTGAATTGCAGAAGCTCAATGAAAGAATCGGCAATCTTTTCCTGTGTCGCTTGTTTCCGAGCAAGAAGTTCACCTTGCGTCGTCCGACTGAGCGCACGTTCACACAACATGTCGAGACAACGAGAGACCGCGCCTACCGTGCGCATTGCGTGATGCAAGCGTCCGCCGCCAAGACGCGTCTGCGCGATCGCGAATGCTTGGCCTTCTCCGCCAAGAAGGTTGTCGGCAGGAACGCGAACGCTGTTGTAGCGAACGTAGGCATGCCCGCCGTGGCCTTCGGACTCCTGACCGACGCCAACATTTCGAACCACTTCAATTCCGGGAGTGTCGGCGGGCACGAGAAACATCGATGCTCCCTTATGCACCGCGACATCGGGATCGGTGATCACCATGACGATCAGGAACGAGGCGAAACGAAGCGACGAGGAAAACCACTTCTCACCATCGATTACCCATTCATCACCATCACGCACGGCGCTGCACTTGAACACTCCAGGATCAGCACCACCCTGCGGTTCAGTCATCGAGTAGCACGAAGAAATCCGACCATCGAGCAGCGGCTCTAGGTACTTCGCCTTCTGCTCCGCCGTTCCATAATGAGCGATGATCTCAGCGTTGCCCGAATCGGGCGCTTGGCTACCAAACACCGTGGGGCCGAACTGCGAACGACCAAGAATTTCGTTCATGTACGCAAGTTGCACCTGGCCATATCCTTGGCCTCCGTACTCGGGAGTCAGGTGACATGACCACAAGCCACGATCCTTCACGACCTGTTGCAGCGGACGAATGGCTTCTTCGTAGAACGCGCTGGCCTTGTTGTAGACCATTTCCTCGCCGGCAAAAGCCAAATCAAGTGGCTCAACTTCGGTCTTCACGAACTCGCGGATCCAGTCGAGTTGTTCTTGGAATGCTGGATCGATGCCAAAGTCGGCCATGGCGAGTTCCCCCTGAGTGAAATCTGCTCACACGGTAGGCCCGACGGACGCAGGTGGCGAACTACACCTAGGAATCCCACTCGCAACGAAGTGAAGAAACCGACCGCAGATTGCAGCCGGACGGAACCGCTCCCGCATCAGACTCCGCAAGCCGCAACCTAGGAAGTCGGTCGAGAAGAACATCGAGCGCAGCGAGGAGCTGCTGCTTGGCCATATGCGTTCCTGGGCAGAACTTCGCCCCGAAGCCAAAAGTGAGAATGTCGGTGTCGGGCCGATCGATGTCGAACTCATCAGGATGCGAGAAGCGCTCCGGATCACGGTTGGCCGACGCAATGCCAGCGAGGATCATCGACATCGCGGGAATCGTGGTGTCGCCAATCGATCCTTCGTGAAGTGCCATTCGCGGCAACAACGGGACTGGGGGCTCCCAGCGCAGAAGTTCCCGAACAACGGCTGGTCGAAGTTCAGGTGCCTCGCCGATTCGTTCGAGAAGTTCCGGCCGATGCAGAAGTGTCCAGAGAAGGTTGCTCAGCGCATCGGAGGTAGTTGTCGCCCCAACCGCGAAGAGCAACCGAACGTGCGAATGCACTTCTTCGTCAGTAAGGCGTGTTCCCTGAAATTCCTCAGCGACCAACTGCGAAATCACATCGGTTCCGGGGGAACGACGCCGCTCGGCCACAACCGGCGCAATCACTTCAGAAAGTTCTTCGGCTGCCTGCCGAGCCCCTTGCGGGTCGCTTGGTTCGGAGAGGATGGCGAGCGCCCAGGCACGTTGACGATCTTCGAAACCTTCGGGCAGTCCGAGTTTCCGACTGATCGCCCAAAACGGGAGTCGATTCGTGAACTGTGCAATGAGGTCTGCTTCGCCATCGGAAACAAAACCATCAAGTAACTCGTGAGCCAACGGTGTGAGTTCTTCATCGACGAATCGAATTGCAGCGCGAGATCGAAATGCCGGAGTAACAAGCCGGCGATAGACGTCGTGGTCTGCTCCGTCCATCGAGATGAATGTTCGACCAACCGTTTTTTCGAGTTGGTACTTATAAACCTCGCCACCTGGAAAAGTCTCATTGGCGGCAAAAAACTCGCGCAAGGTTTCCCAGCCCAAGATCACAAATGCTGGCATTCCAAAAAATGTCACCGGGGCAACGTCGCCATGATCAGAACGCAGTGATCGCAAGACGTTATGAAGTTGCGAACCCGGCAGCGGATTTAACGCAAAATCAATCATTGATCCAGCAACCTCTCTTGAGCCACAAACCCGCTGCACAATGACCGTAGCGAACCGTTAACGCAGGCGCTCTCTTGGAGTGTCAGGATATTCCTCTCAGACAGCAAAGTGCCCGCCTACCACCACTACGAAGGAACGTCATGAGCGACGGAGCAAAGTACGAAGCACTGGTGCAGGAATTCTGCGATGCATGGGCCGAAGGTGACCATGACAAAGTGGTTGCGTTCTTTACCGAGGACGGCGTGTACCACAACATCCCCGTTGATCCGATGGTCGGTCATGAAGCAATCCGGATGATGATTGATGGCTTCACCGCTGGTCTCAAGGTGAAGATCTTCCGCATCGACAACATGATGTCAAAGGGCTCAATGGTGGTCACCGAGCGCGTCGACATTTTCGAAAAGGAAGACGGCAGCGAAGTCTCACTTCCTGTTCTCGGCATCTTTGAATTCGAGGGCGACAAGATCGCAAAGTGGCGCGAGTACTTCGACCTGAATCAGTTCATGGCGCAAATGACCTGAGCCGCAACCGCTTCAACCAGCTAGAAAACTGAGGATGTCGGGGAACGCATTCGCATCTTGTGCGAAGAACCCGTGACCGCCCTCGTACACGTGCAGTTGCGCGTTCGGAATCCGCTCGGCCATCGACTCACTGTTTGAAAGCGGGGCAATACCGTCGTAACGACCTGCACCGATGAACGTTGGCGCAGTGATGCGGTCGAGCCGATCCCAAACATCGTGAGAACTCCGTGCGTTGAGTTGCTCGAGTTCTCCGCGCTCCGCCTCGGAACCGGAAGCCGGTGAAAAGTCGCCGCTAATACCCTGCACGAACATTTGATCGGCGGGATGAGACTCAAGCCATTCCGGCGTAAATCGCGTGTCCATGATCGTCATCGAAATTTCCGCGCGTTCTTGTGCACTCTTCGAACGAAGCTCATGAAGTGGATAGGAAGAACCACCGTCACCACCAGGCGAAGTACACAGCAGCGCAAGTCGCTCTACCCGATCGGGAACGGTGACTGTGAATTCTTGGGCAACCATGCCGCCAAAGCTGATTCCTATGACGTTGAAGGTGTCCCAGCCGAGATAATCGACAAGTGCAATTGCATCCGCGGCGTAGTCGGCCATCGAATAGGGACCTGCCGGGATTTGGCTGCGGCCAAGTCCTCGTTGGTCGTGCAGAACAACATCGAACTGCGTTGCAAGAACCTGCATGAGTGGACGCATGCGTTCGATGGTTGAGCCCGACCCGTTGAACATCAACAAACGAGGCCCCTCGCCCGCTTGTTCCCAATGGAGATCAATACCGTTCAATCGTTCCGTGGGCATGTCACATCGACTTCCATTCGGGCGCACGCTTTTCACGGAACGCTTCGCCTGCTTCGGTCATATTTCCGGTGAACGTGCCAAGTACTTGCGTGCGATTCTCGAGTTCCATTGCCGAACGCAAACTTGATGCATCGAGATTCGCCCACATCCCTACTTTGGTCATTCGCACGCCGTATTCAGAATTGTCCGCAATCATCCCAGCGAGTTCGAGCGCTGTCGGGAGAAGTTCCTCATCGGTCGTCACCCTGTTCACCACGCCATACCCCCGGGCTTCGTCGGCGCTGAAGCGTCGGCCGGTCAGCATCAATTCGGCGGCAATCGTTGGACCACAAATGCGCGGCAACCAATAACTGGTTCCGAGATCGCAGGACGATAAGCCCACACGAATGAAATGCGACGCAAAGAACGCGTCGTTCGTCGCCACACGAAGATCACATGTGAGCGCCAGCGCAAGACCACCGCCCACAACCGCACCATGAAGCGCAGCAATGACTGGCTGAGGGGTCTCGTGAATAGCAAGAACAACGTCCATCAGATGTTCCTGCATTTCGTGAACGAAGCCCACCGGCCCGCGCCCGCGCGCATGATCAGGAACTCCACCTGTCCCGCTCATATCGGCACCTGCACAAAATCCCCGGCCGTTACCGCTGAGGATCACTACTCGCACCTCACGGTCGCGGCGGATCGATGCAAATACATCCGCAAGGCCATCGATAAGCCCCGGCGTAAGTGCGTTGTACCGGTCGGGGTCATTGAGCGTGACCTTCAAAATGCCATCTTCGACCATTTCTCGTTCGACAATTGCCACGCCATTCCCCCAAAACACTCGTTTCACCAAGTCCACCACAACCTTGACCACGTCGCGCCTCCTACGATCGTCGTCCATGGATCATGTGAGCGCCGGCGGCATCGTTCTTCTTGCCGTCACCGCTCTCCTCGCCGGGGTCATCAATGCCGTCGCCGGTGGCGGAACCTTGCTCACCTTCCCTGCGCTTCTCGCCGCAGGATTGAGTCCCGTTACTGCCAACGTCACCAACACCGTCGCCCTTGTTCCGGGTTACATCGGCGGAATCGCTGGTTATCGACGCGAACTCGATGGACAGCAGGCCCGAATCCGAACACTGCTTCCGTTCGCATTCGCTGGTTCGCTCCTCGGCGCAGCACTCCTACTCACCACCTCGGAACGTATTTTCAAATTTCTTGTGCCAATTCTCGTTCTCGTTGCGGCGCTTCTGTTGCTCCTGCAGCCAAGAATCCAGCGTCGCCTCACATCACTTCACCCGGAAACGGGTGACATCGTCGTCACAGACCACGACATCGCAACGAGAATCGGCGTCTTCCTTGCCGCCATCTACGGCGGCTATTTCGGTGGCGTCCTCGGCGTCATCCTTCTCGCAGTCCTTGGAATCACGTTAAGTGATCACCTACAGAAGCTGAATGCTCTCAAGAGTGTTCTGCAGTTCTCGATCAACATTGTCGCGGTCGTGATTTTTGCGCTGTGGGGGCCAGTCCAGTGGTGGACCGTTCTGTTAATGGCTCCACTCTCGCTGCTTGGCGGTTGGATCGGAGCTCGCGTCGCCCAAGGTCTCAAACCGTCGTTACTGCGCAGCATCATCGGCATGTACGGAATCGTGTGTGCCGTCGTACTGGCCTTCACGCTGCACTGACGTCACCGAAACGCGTCAGCAGCAACGATGCGGAATCGTGGCAAGGTGCATATGCGGCGCCGGATCAACGACGCCAGCTGCTTTCTGGAACGCTTCAAGGTCAAGTTTCTGTCCCGACAGCCACGTACCGAGCACAGAGATCCCGTCGGAGAGATGCAATGGGTCGACTGTGTAGGGATCGGCCGACAATTGCACGAAGTCGGCGAGCTTCCCTACTTCAATTGACCCAATTTCATTTTCACGACCAAGGATAAATGCCGCATCAATCGTTTGGGCTCGAAGCGCTTGATCAAGTGTCACTTTCTGATCAGGACCGCGCTCAACACCTGAATTGGTTGTTCGAGTGACGCAGGTCTTGATATTTCCCAGCGGTGATGGCGGAGTGACCGAGCCATCGTTGTGATACGAGGGACGAAGTCCCGCATTCGTTGCGTCCTTCACGCGACACCACTCGGCACCATGTTCGTGGTCGAACACCTGACCATCGAGAAGATCGCCCCAATACTGGAACTGAAACGGGCCCATTGACGCATACACACCAAGTTTTGCGGCGCGACCGAATTGATCGGCACGAGCCGCACCAAGGTGCTCAATGCGCCAACGGTGGTCAGTTCCGAGAAGGTTGAACTTGGTAAGCGCTGCTTCGTATGCGTCGAGCACAACATCGAGTGCCGCATCCCCATTTACATGGAAGGCCATTTGCCAACCCTGTGGCGCATACTTGTCGAGGATGACATCGAGCTGTGCTCGGCTGTAGTTCATCACTTCGATTCCTGGCGTCCCCGGCTTGATCCCCGCAGCTCGTGTTACCTCGGTATCGAGATATGGAAACGTCAGCGCGACATTTCCAACCCACGGCGAACCGTCGGCCCACAACTTGATGCCCCGCTTCGTGAGCATTGACGCAGGAATCTTCGACTCGAACTGTTCACCACAGGCATCATCAGTCGACACGTGATAGAGCGAAATGCGCAACGGACAACTCGGGAGCGCGGCCATCGCCTCAAACGCCGACTTGAGCGAGTCGTTGTAGGTCATCTCCGACGTCGACGTAATGCCGTTGCCTGCCATGAGCGAATACCACTGCGCAGCCGATGCCAAAGGGTTCTTCAGGACTTCCCCAAGAAGCGGAAGAACCGCTTCCATCATTGCCGGAATTTCATACGCGATGCCGGTGAGTGAGCCATCGGCATTCCGCGCAAACGATCCACCGACCGGATCCGTGGGTGGCGTGGTGTCCCAACCTAATTTTTTGATGGCTTCAGTATTCAAATAGACCGCGTGACCTGAGTTATCAGCGATCAGCACTGGCCGATCGGGGAAGAACTCGTCGAGCACTTTCGCGTCTGGTGCGCTGCATCCCTGGAGCAACCGATCGAGGCCGTTGAACAACAGCGTCTTCCCCGCTGGCTGTTCCTTCTGAAGCCTGGTGAACAGGTCGGTGACATCGATCCACTTCGGATACCCCACATAGGGAGCGATCCAGTACGCCGGCTCTTGCGTCATGATGCCGCTTAACACCGGATGTGAATGCGACTCAACAAACCCAGGGAGCAATGCCGTGTCGCCAAGGTCGGCCACTGCCGCGTCGGGCAATGCGGCTTTACAGACCGCCACATCACCGACTGCAGCAATTGTGCCGTCCGCTTTCACCGCAACCGCTGTTGCACGCGGAGCGTTCTCGTCCATCGTGATGATCGTGGACGCAGTCAGGATCTGGTCGGTTGCCATGATGGCTTCTCGATCAGCCAATGCCAAGCGATACGTACGCCGGGTTCTGTGAGTCGCTCGCCTGATAGGGCTTCTTGGCCGAAAGACCAAAGACAACAAGAAGTGAACCGCTCGGGCCGTTCACAACGTTGATCGACTTCACATAATCGAGCTGAACAGGCAACACCGTCGTGGGTGCTGCCGGAGATCCACTCCATGAGCCCTGCTGAAGCGTGACAACGAGCGTTGCCTGTCCTTGCGCTGCAACTGTGGCGCCAGATGCGTCGACTACCGGTCCCGTTGCGTAGGCCGCAGACCATGCACCGACTCCCGAACCCATCTTCAGCTGGATGTTGTCAACACATCCATCCTTCGATGTCGAGATCGAGCCCAGCGCTGAGGCGGTTCCAGCCTTTCCCCCGGACGTGGTGCCCACGGTTCCGGTGAACGGACATGCGGTGTCGGTGACCTGTTCACCACTGGTGACGGTTGTCGATGTCGAGCTGTTCGACGACGAATCACTCGAGCAGGCGACAACAGGGACGAACAGTGCCACGGCGGCGGCGGCGATGAGTGTGCGGCGAATCTTCACGGGTCTCCTCGGAAACGGATGTAACCCCCAAAGTAGAACAGACCGCGCCGCTCGGGACCAACCACCGCTCCCAGAGCAGCCCTCGGTGCCGTGATTCCCTACACTCGCCCCGGCGCCCCCGTGAGAGGGGCAGAGCAAGAGGGGGAATCATGGGTCGATTCGACGGCAAGGTTGTCATCGTTACAGGCGCAGCACGCGGTCAAGGCGAGGCGGAAGCTCGACTGTTCGCCAGCGAAGGAGCAAAGGTCGTCTTGGCCGATGTTCTTGATGTCGAAGGTCAAGCCGTTGCCGCCGACATCGGCGCCACTGCCACCTACGTCCATCTTGATGTCAGCAAGGAAGCTGAATGGCAATCAGCGATCGCCGCCACCAAGGATTTTGGCGGTCGTCTTGACGCCCTCATCAACAACGCGGCAATTATCTGGCCATCAGCGATTGAAGACACAACTCTTGAGGCCTACATGGCGGTCATCAACGTCAATCAGGTCGGCTGCTTCCTCGGAATGAAATCCGCTCTGCCCCTCATGAAGGAATCCGGCGGCGGATCAATCGTGAACATCTCGTCGATCGACGGCATCGCCTCCAAAAACGGATTGGTGTCCTACACCGCTTCCAAGTTTGCAATCCGTGGAATGACAAAGACCGCAGCAATGGAATGGGGCCGATTCGGTATCCGAGTGAACTCGGTGCATCCCGGTGGCGTGAATACCGTGATGGGGAACCCCATCAATGATCCGATTCTCGAAACGATGCCGTACCAGCAGCAAGCCATTCAACGCATCGGTTACCCAAATGAAATTGCCGCGGCCGTTGCGTTTCTCGCAAGCGCTGAAGCCAGCTACATCACTGGAACAGAACTCGTCGTCGACGGCGGTTGGCTGACCGGACGACTTGAACCGGGCCTTCCCGGCTCAAGCGCCACAACAGAAGGATTCGGTTACAACGCATGACCAACCAGGAGCCCGCGCCATTTCAAGCGGGTTGGACGCTCGAAGACGAAGCGGGCACCGAGTCGGTCGCCGCTTCGACTCGCGCACTCATCAGTGCGCTGCGTCGTGCCGACGCGCCGACGGAGTCACTTGAACGAGCAGCGGCTCTCATTGACGAAGCTGCGGCTCTCCTTGAGCCACATCGCGTTGACGGCACGCCGATGCAGGGACGCTTGGGAGATCGCGGACCAATCGGAGCGCAAGCGAATGAACCACGAGTCTTCTTTCCATGGAGCCCAATCATTGGCCCACTCAACCCGCTTTCGGCCGATGTCGAATTCACGGTCGTCGACGGACGTACAACTGGTCGAGCGTTTCTTGGTGCGCAGTACAACGGTCCTCCTGGGATGGTCCACGGCGGAATCATTGCGTTGCTATTCGATGAGTTGCTTGGTGCCACGAACGTTTGCAACGGACTCGGCGGATTCACCGGCACGCTTTCTATTCGCTATGAACGCCCAACATGGATTGAACGCGAACTTCAACTCGAAAGTTGGGTCGACAGGGTCGAGGGCCGCAAAGTCTTTACGCTCGGAACGATCTCGATCGATGGTGAGATCACTGCCCGTGCCGAAGGAATTTTCATCATGACCCAGGGTTGGAAATCGGAGACGAAGTAATGCATCCCGAAAGTGGCGACCGCAATGTCCTTGGCGAAGCGCTTGAACCCTGTGGCACTGACCCAATGACAGGTTTTCTTCGGGATGGATGCTGCACCACCGGTCCCGAAGACATCGGGCTGCACACCATTTGTGCAGTCATGACCCCCGAGTTTCTTGAACACCAGAGATCAATAGGTAACGACCTGATCACCCCGATACCGCAGTATCGATTTCCTGGGCTCGTTCCTGGTGATCGCTGGTGCGTTACGGCGCGCAACTGGGCCATCGCGTACAACGATGGCTGCGCTGCTCCCGTCGTTCTCGCTTCAACCAATCAGAAGACACTCGAGGTCATTCCGCTCGAATGGTTGCAACGGCTGGCGATCGATGTGCCGCCAGACCTCAGCAGCCTTCTCGATCCCGACTGAAAAATTCAGTCGAGTTCGGAGTGTACTGATCCCATCACTGCGCCACCGTCGGCCATGAATGGGCCAATCTTTGGGTAGAGCGCAGCGAGCGTCTCGCTTCCCATATGTGCATCCATAGCGGCTTGATCGGCGTACTGCTCGATCATGTAAATCGTGTCGGGATCATCGCCAGCAACGAGGGTATAGATCTCGGTGCCTGCTTCAGCATTTGCAACAGCAAACATGTCGCCGAATTGCGCAAGTAGTTCATCGCGCTGTCCTGGATTGGACTTCATTGTTGCGATCATTACGCGCTTTGCCATTGTTCCCCCTCGGGTTGCGGTCGCAGAACGATAACCGCGTCAAGGCGACGATGGAATCAGATGATTCCGTCGTCGAGCGAGACAGCTTCGATCTCCGCCTCGCGTAGTTCAGCATCGTCATCAGGGGTGGCTGGAGTCGATGGAAGGAACTTTGCGGTGAGAATCGCAGCACCAATCAAGATCAGCGCGCAGGTCCAAACCCCCACGCGCATGCCCGAGACATAGGCCTGCTCTGCGTTCTCGAGCAGGAGCGCCGCTTGATCAGAAGGGAGTTCTTTCGCGACTTCGATGGCCTTACCAATTGAGTTCTGCGCAGCTGATGCCGCATTGGCGGGAAGCCCCGAGAGATCAGCTAACGACACCTGATACCGCCACGCAAACAAACTGCCGATAACTGCCACACCAAGCGCGCCGCCGATCTGACGGGTGGTGTCATTTACTGCAGAACCAACCCCTGCACGATCTCGCGGCAACGCGCCCATAATGGATTCAGTCGCAGGAGTGGCGGTCAGCGCGAGACCGCAACCGAAGATCGCACGCACCACGATTCCGCCGATGTCCGAAGCAATGATTGATTCAATGCCATAACAAAACATCACTCCTGAACAAATGAGCAGACCAAGAATGACAACCCGTGTCGTTCCCCATCGGGCCACGAACTTGTGAGCCTGCGGACTTGTGAGCATCAGCCCTACAGCCACGGGCGCCGTCATCACGCCGGCTTTGAGCGGTGAATATCCAAGGATGAATTGGAAGTACTGGACGATGAGGAATGTCGACCCAAACATCACGAAATAATTAATCGTGATCGTCATGCTCGCAGCGCTAAAGCGCGGGTTACGGAAGAAGTTGAGATCAAGCATTGGATGATCGCTCCGTAATTCCCACCAAGTGAAAACCGCAAGGAAAACGACACCGGCGCTAACGGCAAAAAGCACTTCGGGACTTGACCATCCTTTTTCTGGAATCTCGATGATTCCGTAGAGCAGACCAACGAGCGCAACGATTGAAAGCACCGCACCCATCGGATCGAGTCGGTGACCTTCGTCAGCGCTTTTCGACGGCGGGACGAGAAACCATCCCATCGCAACTGCAATCACGCAGATCGGGACGTTGATGAGGAAGATCGATCCCCACCAAAAATGATCAAGAAGGAATCCACCCAGAAGTGGACCTGCCGCAACCCCGATACCAGCGACAGCCGCCCAGATTCCAATTGCCTTCGAGCGCTCTTTGCCTTCAAAGGTGTTACTCAGAATCGCCAATGTTGCAGGGAGGATCATTGCGCCACCAATGCCCATGAGTCCCCGGCAAATGATGAGCGAATTCGCAGTGCCGGCTTGGCTTGCAACTGCAGAGAAGCCGCCGAAAATCACCAGCCCAATCATCATCGTCCGATGTCGACCCCACTTGTCACCGATCGCACCCATGGTGAGTAGCAAACAGGCAAACACAATCGTGTAGGAGTCGATTAACCACTGCAACTGCGCCTGCGATGCTCCAACTCCGCGAACAATCGACGGCAGGCCGACGTTCATGATGGTGTTGTCGATCGATGTAATTGTCACTGCGATACAGATCGCAATGAGCGTGAACCAACGACGCTGATGGATTCGTTCCGGAGTCCAGCGACTCGACATGGTGTTCGTTCTTTCGTTTCGTGACGTTGAGACGTTCGGTGTGTTTAGGAAGCCAGCAGCCGTTCGAAGTTCTGTCGAACCACAGAGATCGTTTGAAGCGCGGCATCGACGTCGCCGGATCCGATTCCGGCAAAGAGTTGCGTGGCGAAACTGTCGAAGGATCGCTGCATATCGCTACAAATTGCTGTTCCTGATTCGGTGAGTTCGACGAACATTGCCCGACGATCGGAAGGATCCGGCCGTCGTTCGACATACCCAGACTCAACTAAGCCGTCCACAAGTGCAGTGACAGCGCGTGGGGTTACCGCCAAACGCTGGGCGAGTTCGCTTGAGCGAAGCGGACCCGATTCGTGCAAGAACATCAGGAGCCGTCGACGGGGCAGTGTGAGTTGTCGTCGCCGCAAGCCATCGGCCCGCAGGCGGTCGAAAAGCGGAGCGAGTTCCGCGAGTTCCCGAATGAGAGCGGTTGAGGTCTTCATTAGTAGAGATCATACACTATTTCAGTACTACAGCTTCTTGCCGAATTCGCCGAAAGAACGAACGAAATCATCGGCCGATCATTTGCTGCTGCCGCGGACTCTGTTGAGAGGCGCCGGTAGTCTCGCCGCACTGTGACTTCAACACCTGCGACCAAAGACGTTGCTCTGCGTTCTCGACTGCCGATTCGCCGATCGCGGGTGTTCGCCGTTTCGATTGCCTTCTGCACTCTCGTCATTGCCGGTTGTTCGATTCTCAATGCATCGGTTCCAACACCGCTCTCGGCCTATCCCGCTCCTGCTGGAGTTCCCGAGACCCTGCAAACAAACGTCAGCCCATTCCCGCTTTCGCAACGTCTTGGCAAATGGAACGGGACGACCTTCGCTTCAGTTGCACCGGAATCGATCAATGGCGGGAACGTCATCGTGATGACACATGGTTGGGCTGCTGGGCTCCTTGCAACCTACGAGAATGCGCAGGCAACGTCGGCGGACCTCGTCACAATGTGGAATCCTGCGATGGTCGACCCGAAAACCGGACAACCTTC
>Ga0222713_10000479_pt1 | contig 45253 bp, 44 predicted proteins | sample C33_649DmetaG_FD_165061 | JGI IMG/M metagenome (GOLD analysis project Ga0222713, IMG submission 165061) | Estuarine water microbial communities from San Francisco Bay, California, United States - C33_649D | ecosystem: Environmental > Aquatic > Marine > Unclassified | place: USA: California... | reverse complement strand
CCACTGTTACGTAGATAGTTTTAATGATACCACCTTCTTGATGATTTAGACTTTTACGTTGTGTATTACTAATAACAGTACCAGATGCAACAGCAGCGCTATCAAGAGGAGCGGTTGCAGACCAAATCAGCCCAAAAATCACAAAAATAATAATTACATATGTGCCAAAAATAATAGGCGATCTAGCACTGTCAACAACATCATTCGAATTATTTGTTTTACGATTAATAATAAAATTGATGAAATGATCAACAAATTTTACGCCAGATTGCATATATTCCAAAATGCCAAAAAAAATAGCCTTTGGTGATAAGTTACTTGTCTTTTTTATCTGCGGAGGTTTTGGTTGCTCCATTGCATTAGGAATCATAACATTCTTAGACAATAATTGTTGCAAAGCTTTTAATTTTTCTGGATCTAATTTGTTATTATCTGACATAATTATTTAGTATATTTATTTCTCTTCATTGATGTGGATCATACCATTTTGTAGCATCTTAACACGCCCTTGGACTTCTTCTTTTGAACCAAAACTAGCCACTGAGCCATCTTGTAAAACTAAAATCTTATCTACTTCTGATAATACAGATGGTCTATGTGAGATAACTATCACTCCTATACCTTTCTTCTTCGCTTCTCTTAAAGCTTGGGAAAGAGCGAGTTCACCTGCTTCGTCCAAATTGGCATTTGGCTCATCAAGAACTACCAATTTTGGTTTATCATAAAAAGCTCTAGCAAGACCAATTCTTTGTCTTTGCCCCCCTGATAAATTTGAACCAGCATTTCCTATATCGGTATCATATCCATCTGGGAATCGTAAAATTATCTCATGAGCACCACACATTTTTGATGTTTCAATTACTTTTTCTGGTGAGATTTCTGCAGACATTCTTGCTATATTTTCTTTTATTGTACCACTGAAAAGCTCAATACCCTGAGGAAGATATCCAACATGTTCCCCAAAATTTTCTCTATTCCAACTATATACATCTCCCCCATCAAGTCTTACCGATCCACTAGACGCCTGCCAAACACCAACTATGATTTTTGCAAGTGTAGATTTACCAGCAGCACTTGCTCCTATTATAGCTAATATTTCACCGGGCTGTAGACTAAAAGATACTCCTTTTAGAATATATTTTGGAATTGGGGGCGGGGGGAATCCAGGTCTGTTTGGTGCGGCGTAAAAAATATTTTCAACTGTTAAATGACCCTCAACATAAGGAATTGGCATTGCTTGATCCCTTACCTCGTAACTATCAAAGGAATTATTTATTGTTTTGTAAGATTTCAAGGCGCTACTAATGCTTTTCCACATAACAATAGCATTGTCAAAAGGTGCTAAAGCTTTACCAACTATGATAGAACTAGCTATCATTCCGCCAGTGGTCATATCCTGACCACCAGTTTTTACAACAACATATGCACCAGTACCAGTAACAGCCATAGTCATAATATTTCGAATAAATCTTGAAAAGTTAGAGATTATACCATTTCTATAACTAGCTACAGATTGCTTTGCTAGAGATGCTTCGTTAAACTTTGCCCAATTTTTTGTTACATTTTTAATCATACCCATTGCTTCTACAGCTTCAGCATTTCTATTTGCTACATCAGCTTGAGTCATACTTTTAATTGAAAATTCTGTTGCCTCACCAAGTGTCTTATTTGTTGCTATAGCATTAAAAAATGCAAAACCTACAATTATCACAGCACCCAAAATAGTAATCCAACCAATATAAGGATGAATCATGAAAATAATTGCGATATATACGATGCTCCAAGGAGCATCGAAAAGAGTGTTGATACCTGTGCTTGTTACAAAAGTTTTGACCGTCTGAAAATCCCTGAGCATTTGACTTGAAGCAGAATTTACTTTAGTAGCAGAGGCAGATATTGAGTGGCTAAAAAGTATGGGGGATAAATTATTATCAAGCCATTCTCCTACTTTTATTAAGGTAAAAGATCTAGCTATTTGCAAAAGACCATGAACAAAATATATAGATCCAATAATCAAAGATAATAATAGCAATGTATCTAAATTCCCACTTCCTATAACCCTGTCTAGAACTTGCAAAGAATATAGGGGGGTTACTAGCATTAATAAATTAATTACAAAAGCAAATATAAATGTAATCTTAAATGTTGCCTCACACTTACTTAGGGCAATTTTTAAAGGATTATCTTTTTTTTTCGTATCATTGAAATTTTTTTTCATAATAAGTAGTAAGATATTGATTACCTTAAATTAAATCATATAATTTAATTTTGGATAGTTTTTTTTAATAATTTTTTCTTATAATTTTTTATAAATCTAATAAAATCTCTTTCTTCCAATCTTTCTATAATATTTTTGCTTTCTGAAAAATAAAGAATAACAAAAGCAAAATTTATATAAGGGATAAAATTATCTCCTATTGTTAATTTTATTTGCAACTTGCAATCATCATTAAAAAGTTTTCTTTTTGACAATGATTTAGAATCTAAATTATTCATTTGCAATAAATTATTATAATTTACTATCAAAGAATGATTAGCAATAAAATTATCGAAAAATACTTTGCCATCATTATCATTGCAGAGTAAAACTAGTTTTAGATTCCGTTCTTTCTCTTGAGTAAAATTTACTTTTTTCCCATAATTTGCAGCTACATTGTTTATGATAAATTTTGTAATAACAAAATTATCAGCTAAATCTATGATATTTTCTCCTTTAAATCCTATAATACACTCGCCATTTTTCTTGCCAGGCATATGAATAGTGGTTTTTATATCAATTTTTTCTAATATATCAATAATATCACCGCGTAAATTGCTGTAATGATCAAAAGGGTCTACCCTAGCAAAATGATCTTCCTCAATCGGAGAATCTATCCAGAATGTGAGTTCAGCTTCAAAACTTGCCACAATATTTGCAGAAAAGTCATATGAAAGCTTACTTGCATATTTTCTTATATTTAAATCATCAGCAATATTAACACATAAAAAACTAGTTGTAGGCATTGCTCTGAATGGGTCGCAAAAACCCTTAGAGTTAATTGCTAATAAACATATGTTTTCACTTACTTCGAAACCATGATTATTAGAATCAGCCAAGATGTTTTTAGAAGAACTATCAATTTGATTTAAATTTCCTTGTAAATCTAAATATTTCAAAGAAACGAATAAAGATTCATTTTTTCTGACAAAGGTTAAATTTTCATTTGTTAAATACATTAAAAAACATCTCTATTATTATATTTACAATTATATTTAAATTAATTCTTCTGCTATTTGAACCGCATTTAATGCAGCACCTTTACGTAAATTATCCGTTGTTATCCACATGTTGATAGTATTTGGACAGGATCTATCATTTCTTATTCTTGAAACATATACATTATCATCCTCTACAACGTCAACAGGAGTTGCGTATTGTATTTCATTATCACAACTATAAGTGATAATTCCATCTAATTCCGAAAGAATTTCTTCGGCTTCTTTTGCGTCCATTGAATTCTTAAATTCCACATTAACTGATATGGAATGTGAAACGAAAACAGGAACTCTTACACATGTTACACTTACTTTTATGTTATTATTGATAATTTTTTTTAGTTCATTTTCTATTTTAGATTCTTCGTCTGTGCTTCCATCCTCTTGAAAATCACCGATATGTGGAAATAAATTAAATGCGATTTGAGTTGGAAATACTTGCGGTGGCAAATTCTCAAAAACAAATTTAGATTTAGTTTGACGATATAATTCGTCCATAGCATCTTTGCCAGCCCCGGAAACTGATTGATAAGTAGAAATTACGATACGTTTTATTTTCGCTGCATTATCTAATGGTTTTAAAGCAACGGCTAAAGGAATAGTGCAACAATTAGGGTTTGCTATAATCCCACCAAGCTTAAAGTTTTTTAGAGCTGAAATATTTGCTTCAGGCACAATTAGTGGTACATCATCATCAAGTCTAAAAAAAGATGATTTATCAATTACAGTACATCCCTTGCTTGATGCAATTTTTGCATATTGTTTAGATATTTTAGAACCTGCGCAAAAGAAAGCAAAATCAAGATCTGCAAAATCAAGGTCTGTAATTTGATGTATTTTGATAGTATCATCTCCAAAACTTACAGATTTACCAACTGACTCAGGAGATGCTACAGCAAGAATTTTATTTACAGGAAAATTTCTTTGACTAAGCGAGTTTAACACTTCTCTTCCAACATTACCTGTTGCACCTATTACTACTACGTTATATTTTTTCATTTTTATTTCAAATTAATCTATTAAAACTTGCCCCGGAGATGATATGGGTATGGAAATGGAATATAGTTTGACCAGACTCAGAGCCAATATTACTAATTACACGATATTCAAACGCTCCATGATCTTTAGCTAAATCAGCTATTTTTTTAAAGTAATGCGCTAATTCTTCTGGTTTAGCTTTCTGAGTAAATTCATTAAAATCTCTATACTCTCCTTTTGCAATAACCAAAATATGTATTGGTGCAACTGGGTTGATATCATTTATTGCAATAAGATATTCGTCCTCATAAATCTTCGCAGAAGGAATTTCTCCCCTGATTATTTTAGCAAAAATATTTTCTTTGTCGTACATAGTATCATTCATAATATATTCATTATCTAGGTTAGTTTAAAAATAATTACCCATTCTCATCATGTATTTAGACTCTGCATCCTCCTCAGAATTAGCTAATATTATATCATCTAGAATCATACCTTGTTTTTCTGCATAAAATTCTCTTAATTCCGTTGCAAAAAATCCGAATATAAAGAATTGAACTGCATATTTGAAATATTCTATCATAGAGAATTTTTCTGCATCATATATTAAAATTATAGCAAAATTAACCATGATTACAGATGTAGCAACTATCCACATTTTATGATAAATTGCCCAAAAAAAGTTAAATATTGACCCCCAAACAGAGAAACCTTGTTTTATTATGATAAAATCAGAGTTTTTACTTTCACTTCTGACGTATATAGAATATAAATGCATACAATCTAAATAATTTTATAAAAAATCTTTCTTGATAATTATCTACTAAATTGCTAACTTACACAAGTTTTTATAGAGAAAATAATTTTATGTCAAATAATTCAAATACCAATATTGGGCTTAGAGGCACTACTATCCTATGTCTTAAAAAGGGTGTAGATGTTGTAATTGTTGCCGATGGGCAAGTATCTCTTGGTAATAATATAATGAAATCAACAGCTAGAAAATTACGTACATTATGTAATAATAAAATCATAGCTGGTTTTGCTGGATCTACCGCAGATGCTTTTACACTTTTTGAGCGCTTGGAAACAAAATTAGAAAAACATTCAAATCAACTTGTAAGAAGTGCTGTGGAGCTTGCTAAAGATTGGCGTACTGATAAATATTTAAGGCGTTTAGAAGCAATGCTAATAGTAGCTGATAAAAATAATATTTTAATTGTTTCGGGAAATGGCGATGTAATAGAGCCGGAAAATAACGTTGCTGCTATAGGTTCAGGTGGTTTTTTTGCTCTCTCTGCTGCTAGAGCTTTAATGTCTATAGAAACTGAATTATCAGCTGAAGAAATAGCGTTTAAATCAATGAACATAGCAGCGGATATATGTGTGTTTTCTAATCATAATATCATTATTGAGAAAGTACTATGAGTGTAAAGAAAAATATGGGCATGACCCCAGAAGAAATTGTAGCTGAACTGGATAGATTTATTATTGGTCAACAACCAGCTAAAAAAGCTGTGGCTGTGGCTCTTAGAAATAGATATAGAAGGGCCCAAGTAGATGAGCCGATGCGAAGCGAAATAGTACCTAAAAATATCTTGATGATTGGTTCTACTGGTGTTGGTAAAACAGAAATAGCCAGAAGATTAGCTAAATTAGCAGACGCTCCCTTTATCAAAGTAGAGGCAACAAAATTTACTGAAGTGGGCTACGTTGGTCGTGATGTTGAGTCAATAATTAGAGATTTGGCAGAAACTGCAGTTAGTTCATATAAAGCTAAAGCTAAGTCTGAGGTTGAAAAAAAGGCCGAACTTCATGCTGTAGAAAGAATACTTGATGCTGTGGTTGGTAAAAATGCCGCTATGGAAACTAGAGATAAATTCAGAGAAAAGATTTTATCGAAAGAGCTGGATAATTCTGAAATAGAAATTTCAGTCAATGATACGCCAGCAGTTGGTGCGACTGGCTTTGAAATTCCTGGTATGCCAGGAGCCGCTATGGGAGTTCTAAATATTACTGACATGCTTGGCAAAGCTTTTGGTAGTGAGAAAACTAAGCTAAAAAAGCTAACTGTTCAGGAAGCTATGCAAACTATTACATCTGAAGAATCAGAAAAAATGGTAGATCAGGAAAAAATAGTTTTAGCTGCTGTAAAAGCAGTTGAAAATGATGGGATAGTTTTTTTAGATGAAATTGATAAAATAACCTCAAGATCTGAAGGTAAAGGAGGGGAGGTAAGCAGAGAAGGTGTTCAAAGAGATTTACTACCATTAATTGAAGGGACGAATGTGGTAACTAAATATGGTACTATTAAAACAGATCATATTCTATTTATAGCATCCGGTGCATTCCATTTGTCAAAACCTTCTGATTTATTACCAGAACTGCAAGGTAGACTTCCTATTAGAGTGGAAATGTCTTCGCTAACTAAAGATGATTTAATAAAAATACTTACCGAGCCAGAAACAAGTCTTATAAAGCAATATATGGCTTTACTTGCAACAGAAAATGTCAAACTTACTTTTACTAAAGGGTCTATTGCGGAAATAGCTCAACATGCCTCGAATTTTAATATTGAAATTGAAGATATTGGAGCTAGGAGACTTCATACCATACTAGAACATTTATTGGAAGATATTAGTTTTAGAGCAAGTACTATGAAAAAGAAAGAAATTGTTATTGATGAAGAATTTGTTAACAAGGGTCTGGAAGGATTAGTTAAAAACAGAGATTTAGCAAAGTTTATATTGTAATATTTATTGTTATAGAGGCTGTTTTTTAACCTAGATCTAATATTGTCTAACGAATTAACTAATCTATACAATTAGCTATGCATGCAAAATAGTTCACGTCTATATTATCTGACAAATACCAATTATTTGTTAAAGGATTAAATTGAAGACCGGTAAGGTCTTTTAGGTAAAAATCTTTTTGTTTAATAATATTGTATAATTCTGATGGTTGCAGAAATTTTGAATGATTATGTGTATTAATGGGCACCCATTTTAGTGTATATTCTGCAATAATTATTGCTTGAGCATAAGATTTCATAGTGCGGTTAATAGTTGAAAGAATAAGAATTCCATTTGGTTTTATTAACTTTAGCAAATTTTGAATAAATTCTTCTTGATTTGCAACATGTTCTACTACTTCTAGACATAATACAACATCATATAAATTTTTAGGGAAAATATTAATATATTCTTCAACGGTGCTATTAACAAAATTTATTTTAAGATTAAGTTTTTTTGCCTGTTCGGAAGAAGCTTCTATATTATGTTTATTTGCATCAATAGCTGTAACATTTGCTCCTAACTCGCAGATAGGAATAGTAACTAGACCACCGCCACAACCTATATCTATAATATCAAGATTTGCTAATGGATTTGTATTTTTTATAGAAATTTTATTAATATCAAAATGTTCTATGATTTTATCGCTAATATATTTTAATCTTAATGGATTTATTTTATGTAAAATTTTAAATTCACCAGATTTATCCCACCATTCTTTTGAGGTCTTGTTAAATTTGTTTAATTCTTTTTGATCAATTGATGAGTTTTTAGTCATTTAATTTTTAAAAAATAAGATAAGTTATTTAATTCGCAAATTATTCTTCAAAAGGTTACTCTAAAATGATATAATGTTCAACGATTAAAATAATGGCTATTTGCAAGTAATAATATATGGCTTTAATTGTTCAAAAGTTTGGCGGTACATCTGTTGCAGATATTCCAAGGATTCAGAAAGTAGCGCAAATTATCTTGAAAGAATATCAGGCTGATAATAAGCTTGTAATAGTGGTGTCTGCTATGGCTGGTGTTACTAATTCCTTAATTAGTAGATGTAATGAGGTTTCAAAGTTAAATGCATATGATCATATGCAGGAATATGATGCTATTGTTGCTAGTGGCGAGATATTGACCTCAGGGCTTCTTGCCCTTGAGTTACAAAGGCTTGGTCTAAAATCAAGGTCAATACAAGCTTGGCAAATACCTATTTTAACAGATGATGTTTTTGCTAATGCTAAGGTGGAATCAATAAATTCTAGCTTTATTCATGAATTGTTAGAAAATAATGTTATACCAGTCATTACAGGTTTTCAAGGAGTAACTATTAACAAACAAATTACTACAATTGGTAAGGGTGGATCTGACACAACAGCTGCTCTTGTTGCTGCTGCAATTGGTGCATCAAGACTTGATATTTATACCGATGTTATAGGAGTGTTTACTGCAGATCCAAGGATTATTCATGATGCTTCTAAGATTGATTATATTTCTACTGATCAAATGCTTACATTAAGTAGTTGTGGAGCTAAAGTACTTCACCCAAGAGCAGTTCTTGCAGCTAGTAGGTATAAATTCGATATGAAAGTGTTATCTTCTTTTGATGATAACAACGGTACGTTAATAAGTTCAAATAATTTTGACAGGAGATTCTCAATGGAAAATAGATTAATCACTGCAATAACATCAAATAAAAATATTATTCAAATTGAAATTACTTGTATGCCTAATAATTTTATAGAAGTAATTAACAAATTTAGCAAAGAATGTTTAATTGTAGATAAAGTACAGATTTGTGATTCTAATAAAATGACTTTAGTTGCGGCTTTAGCTGATAAAAATAAATTTGAAGTAATTTTGGATGATTTAAAAAATATTGCTAAAATATTAACTTATGATGTTAAATCAAACATTTCTACAGTAACAGCAGTGGGCTATGGTATAAAAAATGATAATGGGATTTGTTTTGGCATTATTAATTTATTAAATGACCAGCAGATAAAAATAAAAGAAATTGACGTAACTGAAACTAATTTTACAGCAACTTTAGAAGATCAAGATACCGAAAAAGCTATTAAGTTATTACATAAGTATTTTAAAATGTAACTAAAGATATAAAAGCTTTGTGTCAATTAGCTAATAAACTTATAATATCATCTTCTAATAGTTTAAATTTACCTAGTGATCCATGTATATTGTTGATTACTATAACAAAACTATTTAACTCTCCCTTTTTATTGTGAAAATATCCTAAAAGACTTGTTACGCCAGTTAAAGTACCAGTTTTTGCATATAGCTTAGTATTTTTTGTATATCTATTTTTTAAAGTACCTTCTTCTCCTGGGGTAGCGAGTATTGATAATATCTCTAAGAAATTAGTTTTTTTTGATATTGCTTCTAATATCTGGTCAATTTGAGCAACTGTTAAGTAATTGAGTCTCGATATTCCAGAACCATCTTCAATGGAAGATAAATTTATATCAACCCCTGTATGTTTATGAACCAATTGTTTTAATAGTTTTGTAGTATCACACCACTCCATTGGTCTATTACCTAGCTCCTTTATCAAATCTTCGTTAATGCTACTAGCTTCAGCTAGTAAATAGTCGGTAACAAAATTATCTGATTTTTTCATAGCGTTACTAACAATTGTAAAAAAATTATTATTTTTTACTGCTATTATCTCTGCATTATTAGATGATTGTGATGTTAATATCTTGCCATTTAGTAATTTTATATCATGTTTTTCTAAAAGATGACTCAATATCAAAGCAACATTTTCAAAATGATTATGCGTAACAGCTCCTATTATTGATGATTCATTTGATTCTTTTATTGTTCCAGACGCGATATATTTATTGTCAGTAATAATAGCATTTATTGATTGAATATTATTATCCTGAGTAGTTATTACATTATTTTCTATTTCATAAGGTACAAACTCAACATTAGATAATAGGGCTTTTTTACCAATTTCAGTTGCTGCAACATTAATTCTAGAGCAGTTCTTGTTAATATGTAATCTAGTAATCAAAGCTCCGTAACAACGCATTGTATCATTTACGGTTTTTGTGGGTATTAATGGTGTAACTAAAAAATCTTTATTTACAATATAAAAATTGCCTTTGATTGAATTTATATTATTGCTTTTTAATGATAAAATTAATTGCTCCAAATCTTGTGTAGAAAATTCTGGGTCGTGAATATCTAAGTAATAATCATCGTTAAATTTTGATATTGAACTAGTAAATGGATAGTTTTTTCCTAATTCCTCCAGAAGGGTAATAAGTGTGATAAATTTAAGACCACTAGCAAAAGTAAAATAACGGTGAATATTTTGTTGATAAATAATAATATTCTTATCTAAGTTTTTGATTTTAATGCCAACATTGATGTGCGGATCTGTTTTTTGAATTAAGTCTTTTATTTTGGTAACTTTTGAGTTAGCTAAAGCTGATACGGAAAATAATAATATTACTAATAAAATAATTTTTTTCATAATTTTTAATCTATTAAACAATACTTCTATTTTTCACTTACCAATGCAAAAACTACTAAAAATTTCGCCTAAAATTTCATCAACTGTAATAGATCCGGTAATATTGCTAAGATATCTTATAGTCATTCTAATATCTTCCGCTGCTAGAACTAGATCATTTTCTGGATCAAAGCTATTTAAAGCTTCAAGAGCTTTTGATAATTGAGTTCTATGGCGCTCTCTGGTGATTTGTGGGTGTTCAGAAGGATTTGCTATTCGTTCAGCAATCTGGCCAATAAGATGAATTAATTGATCTATATTTTCACCGGTTTTAGCTGAAATATATAGTTTTTTATCTTCGTTATTTTTTTCTAGAGTAACACCACTCATTTCATCTATTTTATTGAAAACAATTATCGTATTATCATCAATAAAGTCTAAGAAAAGATCAGAATCTTTTATATCCTCTGATAACAAATCATGCATAATAATTTTTATATCAGCATTTTTTAAAGCATCTTTAGATTTTGCTATCCCAATTTGTTCTATTTCATCATGGCTATTATCTCTAATGCCAGCTGTATCTTGTATGATAATTGGATAGCCGCATATATCAAGATGACCTTCTATAACATCCCTGGTGGTGCCTGGTATATTTGAAACAATTGCAATTTCTCGTTTTAATAAATAATTCATTAAACTTGATTTTCCAACATTTGGTTTGCCAATTATTGCAAGTTTTAAACCATTTCGTAAACGTTCTCCTCTGTTATTATCCTTTAAGTGACTAGATATTTCGTTACATAAATTCTTAGCATTATTTTTTATATTTATAAGCAGATCATTAGGAATATCTTCATCTGGAAAATCTATATACGCCTCAACTAACGACATGATTTTAAGGAGTTGAATGCGCCAATTTGTATATATCTTCTCTAATCCTCCTCCTAATTGTCTTATAGCTTGCCTGTGCTGAGCTTCTGTTTCTGCGTCGATTAGATCAACTAATCCCTCGGCAGCGGTTAGATCAAATTTACCATTTAAAAAAGCTCTTTTGGCGAATTCCCCAGCTTCTGCAAGTCTTAAATCATCCATAAGAAGAAGAGAATTATTAAGCATTTTCATTACGGCTATACTGCCATGAGCATGTATTTCAACTGACTCTTCACCAGTAAAGCTTGAAGATGCATTAAAATACACCACCATTGTTTCGTCAATCTGAATCCCAGTTTTTGGATTAAAAATTTTACGAAAATACATAGTTCTAGGAAGCATCGAAACTATAGAATGGTTTATTAATTTCTCTAAAATTGAAATGCTATTAGGACCGGATATCCTATAAACCACAACACCAGACTTACCACTTCCTGAACATTTAGCAAAAATTGTACTCATTAACTTCTCTTAAATCTTGATAGATTTTTACATTTCTATATTATATAATAATTGGTATATTTTAAAGTGATTTGAGATAATTAATTATATATGAATGATAATAAAAACAACAATTATCTGTCTTTAAGCAAATTAAATTGCAATATTGAAGATTTTAGTAACGACATATTGGAACTTGTTAAAGTAAAAAACAAAGGAGATTTATACAAAAAATTTGCCCAGAAATTTTTGACTTATATTCCAATTGATTACAGATCAAAAGATAAATTATCTTTATTTAGCGATTTTACAGATGAGGCATTCGAATTTTTTAAACAAAGGCCAAATAACGAAAGAAAAATTGAAATTTCTAAATTAAAATTTCAGCATAATAATGCTATTACCATATTAATAATCATGGAAAATAGACCTTTTATTATTGATTCACTTAATTGCTTAACTTCTAGACTTGGTTTGCAAATTATTTTTACATTCCATCCTGTGGTTTTTTCAAAAAGAGATTTAAATGGTAATTTAATTGATATTGTATCTAATGGAGATGAAGCTTCAAGAGAGTCATTGGTATTTATTAAAGCCTTGGGAAATTTTAATGAAGAGACAATAGAAATATTAAAAACAGAAATTAATAGAATTGTTGATCTTGTTGATTATACATATGATTCGTGGCAGATATTACTAAACAAACTTATTGGTATTACTACTGATATAGTTCATCATAAGGATGTTTACGAAGAAAGAAATTTACCAGTTGAAGAAACTCTCGATTTTTTAAATTGGTTGCAGCAAAATAATTTCACTTTTCTTGGAATGGCTGAATTTGATGCATCTTCTCTTGAGATAACGCATGAAAACGGTGTAAAAGATATTTGGCAAGATAATAAGAGTGAATTAGATACTATAATAGAATTTTCTAAAAGTGATTATTATTCTAATAAACTTGCAATGCTTGGTAAGCTAAATAAAATATCACCCGTGCATCGTAATTCATTAGTAGATTATATTTTAATTAAGCACTTAGATAAAAATGGTAAATATGAATCTGGCACCATAATTTTCGGACTATACGGAACTGCTATTTATTATCAATCGATAAAAAGCGTTCCAATTTTACGAGGAAAAATGAATTATGTACTGGACGAGTCTGGATTTCCATTTAACAGCTATAATTCCAAAAAACTTAAAAATATTATTGAATCGCTACCACGGGATATCTTAATTCAAATTGACGAAAACGATCTATACTGCATGTGTTTACACATGCTATCAAGTATGCGTAGTAAAAAATTAAAATTATTTATTCAACAAGATTGGTCATGTTTTTTTATTAATGTTATTATTTTTATGCCAAGAGAGCGTTTGACGCCTGAGGTTTATAATAATATTAGCAAATATTTATCTGAAAAATTTGAGAGCGAAATTATTACCGATAATATAACTGTTTTAGCCCAAGATTTCTCTCATTTATTTGCAACTATTCCAATAAAAGATAAAGAAAAACTAAAATTCTCTTCTGAAAAACTGGAAGAGGATTTAATAATAATTACTACTAATTGGTCTGATTCTTTATTAGGAAAATTATGTGAAGAATATGGGGAATATGACGGAGGATTGAAGCATAAACAAATAGCAGCTGCTTTTACTACTGAATATAAACATAAATTTAATGCAGATACAACAATTGAAGACATATCCAACCTAAAAAAAGCATCGGATTCAAACAAAACTGTCTTTAATTTATTACAAAAATCTCCTGTGGAATTTACTTTAAAAATCTATAGTGCTTCTGTTTACTTAACTCTATCTGATACATTACCTGCTATTGAAAATCTTGGATTTATAGCAATTGATGAGCAGTCTTTTGCTATAAAAGAAACAACTGACATTAAACAAAGCTGGATTTACGAATTTACGCTTGCAAGCCAAACAGAGATACAAATTCCCTTTTTAATTTTAAAAGAAAATATTGAAACAGCACTTGAAAAAATAAATATAGGGGTTTTTTCAAGCGATTTATTGAGTAAATTGCTGGTAATATCTGGTATGGATTGGAAGAAAATTTATTTGCTAAAAGCTTTAACAAGTTATTTGCACCAAACTGGCATTGTTTATGGCAGAACATGTGTTCAGTCAGCTTTAATAAAGCATTATAAATTCACTGAATTATTAATCGTTTTTTTTGATTCATTATTTAACCCTAAATCTCATTCGAAAAAATTATCAAAATCGATTGCAAACGATCTATCAAGCTATCTTGATACAGTATCAAATAGCACTGAAGATAAAGTATTGAGAAGTATGCATCAAACAATTGATGCAATAGTTAGAACTAATTTTTATCAAACAAAAAATAGTGAAATGAAAGATTATATTTCATTTAAGTTTGATTCAAGTAAAGTTCCAGATTTACCATTACCAAAACCTTATGCTGAAATTTTTATATATTCTAATGAATTTGAAGGAATACATCTACGCGGCGGGAAAGTTGCCCGTGGCGGTATTAGATGGTCTGATCGAGGAGAGGATTATAGAGTTGAAGTACTAGGTTTAATGAAATCTCAAATGACTAAAAATACTGTTATAGTACCAGTTGGATCAAAAGGGTGCTTCTTTGTTAAATTTGAGCAAGCTAGCTTATCTCGTGAACACTACATGGAAAAAGTTGTAGAATGTTATAAGAATTTTTTAAGAGGAATTTTAGACTTAACTGATAATTTAATAAATGGCAAAATTACACAACCATCTAATACAGTAATTCATGATGATGAAAATCCATATTTGGTAGTTGCGGCAGATAAAGGAACTGCAACTTTTTCAGACTATGCTAACCAAGTATCGCTTGAATATAATTTTTGGCTTGGAGATGCTTTTGCTTCTGGTGGATCAATTGGCTATGATCACAAAAAAATGGCTATTACAGCTAAAGGCGCTTGGATTTCTTTGCAATCACATTTTTATGATATGGCAAAAGATACGCAATCGAAATCTTTTACTGTGATTGGTATAGGAGACATGTCTGGTGATGTATTTGGTAATGGTATGCTTCTTTCAAAATATATTAAATTGGTAGCGGCTTTTAATCATATGCATATTTTTATAGATCCAAACCCTGATTGCAATGTAAGTTACGAAGAAAGGCAACGTTTATTTAATTTAGCTGGTAGCAAATGGTCGGATTATAATCCAGAACTAATGTCAGAAGGTGGTGGGGTGTTTGAGAGATCCGCAAAAATAATTCAGATTTCAAAAGAAATACAAAATCTTTTAGATTTAAATGTTAATTTAATTACTCCGAGTGATTTAATAAAATCAATTTTGAAAGCTGATGTTGATTTATTGTGGAATGGTGGAATAGGGACCTACATAAAATCATCTTTAGAAAATAATATTGATATAGGTGACAAATCTAATGATAATTTACGTTGCGATGGCAAGGATATAAGAGCAAAAGTAATTTGTGAAGGAGGTAATCTTGGAGTTTCTCAGCTTGGTAGAATTGAATATGCCATAAATGGAGGTCATATTAATACAGATTTTATTGACAATTCCGCTGGTGTTAGCTGCTCCGATCATGAAGTTAATATAAAAATTGCTTTAAATATAGCAGTATTATCTTCTGGGAAATGTACGTTAGAAGATAGAAATAAGCTTTTGCAAGAAATGACCACTCAAGTTGAAAAACTAGTATTGGTAGATAATTATGACCAAAATCTAGCTATTACTATTGCACAAAAAACTCCTGTTTTGAATATTGAGCATTTTAGCAAGTTAATACAAGATCTAGAAAAGGAAGGTTTGCTTAATAGAAAAGTTGAATTTTTGCCAACAGTAGCGGAACTTTCAAGAAGATTTGTTAATAAAGATAAGTTAACAAGAGCTGAGCTTTCTGTTTTATTATCTTATAGTAAAATGTCGGTAGAGAAACAACTTATCAATTCAAATATAGCAGATGATGAGTATTTCGAGAAACATTTGCTTCAATATTTTCCACCAATGATGAGAACTAAATTTAATCATGAAATCATGAATCATCCATTAAAAAAGGAAATTATAGTTACTATCGTCGCAAATAAACTTGTTAATCAACTTGGAGGCTCGTTAATTAACGCTCTAAAAAAGGAAACAGGGGGAGAATTATCGGATATCGCAAGATCCCACGCTGTTATTTGTGAATTATTTAATCTTGATATAATATGGCAAGAAGTAAAAAATCTTGATCAAGCAATTCCTACAATAATAAAAGTAGATATGTTTACTGATCTTGCAAAAATAATGCGCAGAGGTATTAGTTGGTTTATAAAAAATACAAAATCTCCTATTAACACTATTCAAGTGATAGAAGATTATAAAGATCAAATTCATAGAATAACGAATTTGATGAATAAATTGCAAATTGGGGAAACCAAAACAAAATTTATTCAAAAACTTGGCTTTTACCAACAAGCTGGTGTTTCAAAAGAATTAGCGTTTAATATTGCCTCTCTTGAATTATTAATTTCTGCTTTTGATATTATTCATGTTGCTAAAACCGCCAATGCTAAGGATGAAGATGTGGCAAATTTATATTTTGAAAGTGGAAATCTTTTAAACATAGATTGGCTTAGAAAATCTTGTGAATCGCAAATAGATGATTCTTATTGGAATAGATTATCAATACAGTCGCTCAAAGATGATTTTTATGATAAACAAACACGTTTTGTTACTAAAATAATAAAAAACAATAAAAATAAAGTTGATTTATCAACTTGGATTAATGAGAATCATAAAATTACTAATATTTTTACTGATTTTGTAGAAGAGTTAAAATTACAAGAAAATATCAATTTAAATATGCTTATATTAGCTAATAAAAAATTTGAATTTTTCTTAAGAAAACTCAGGAAATGAATATGACTTCAAAACTAAAAGAAGCAAGAGAAGCAGCTGGTTATAGCATTGATTATGTTGCAGATAAATTAAATATTCGCAAACAATATCTTATAGCTCTAGAAGAAGGGGATTATGAATCTATACCTGGAAAAATTTATATTGATGGTTATACAAAAATGTATTATGAGTTGTTGGGAATTGATTTGCAATCCCAGCAAAATGATGATTTGTTACAACCAAATAAAACACAAAATACTATTAATAAAGATGTTGGCGGTAATAAATATAAAAAATATATCATTATTATTTCTGTTATTCTATTAACATTAGTGGTCATGTTATTTAATTTTTTAAAAAAATCTCGAAATGATATTTCTTTTTTAACAATCCAAACAAATTATTTAAATTATGGAAGTGAGCAAGAAAATTTTGATGAATCTGATAACACAGATTAACAATGATGTTGCTAATCTTATATTGGAATTAAGTCTTAAAAACAAAGAAATTGAAGATTTGAGAATGCAAAATCAAGAATTAAAAGAAAGCAGTTTGGCAACTCTTGATCAAATTAGAGAATATATTACAGAATTAGAACAAATAAGAACTCATTATGTCGATAGTAACAATAACTCTAAATAACAGAGATTTTAAATTATCTTGTCCAGAAGAAAATCACAAGGAATTATATTCTCTGGCTGAAAAACTAGATCTTGAAATAAATAAAATAAAACAACAAAATCCTTCTGCTTCTTTTGAGCTTTTACTGGTTATGCTTGCACTAAATCTTGTGGATAATAAGCAAAAACAGATAGATAAAGATGGTGGGGCAATATTGAAAGATGCTAATGAAGATTTCCAAATTATACTATCTTCGATATTTGAAGAATTAAAAGCGGTTGCAACTAAATTAGAAAAATGATAATCTTCTTATTAGAGCTGCTTGGTGCGTCAGGATAGATAAAAAACTCCCAGGGCATAATCATTTTTTAAGGGATTGGTCACTTGCGTCGTCGTGGCGATGTAATTACTGAACCCACCTTATCTAAAGTTCTCTGATGGCGGACTTTATCCAACGGCTATAGTGGCTCTTTAAACTATTGAAAATACAAGATTATTATAAAAACTAATAATTATTTTCGCTTCTACCAGGTAAGACTATTTGATAATTATAAATGCTAATATTGTTTTTTGAAGCTGTTTCGTAAATTGACTTTAATTCTGGATAATACTCAGCATTTTCTATTTTATGATTTTTCAGCACTAAATTTGTTTGTAATGTGCCAACTGTTCTATGCTCAATTCGAACATTAACATGAGAAGCCATATTGTGAATAGATGCTGGATATAAAGTGAGAAAATGAAATTCACCATTATTATTTGTTGTCGCAACTCCGTTGCCAGTAAAAGTAAGATTTTGTCTAATATCTATAAGTTTTTTATTTACACTGGTTTTTAGCGGGATGTAAGGATATTTACCCTTACAGTCAGTTTGCCAGATATATACTTTAGCATCGCTAATAGGAACGCAATTTTGGTCAACAACTGTTCCGCTTATAATAATTTTCTCTCCGCAATATAATGATCCCTGACCAGTTTCGCGTAATAAATTATTAGTTGTTTCAAAATTTTCTGGTTCATAATTATTGCTATTATCTTCTTTTGTTATTTTGCAGAAATTTAATTTATTTATGAGAAAAGCATCGCAACCTGTAGTTTCTGCAAAAGATATGCTAGAATAAATTATCAATGTAAAAAATATAGTGAGTTTCATGGAAATCAATGTTTATTAAATTTGCAAGATAGTTTTTATCAATTATAACTATAATAAATTCTTATTTGTATGGATATGTTTAATTAGATAAAACTTGTTAATTTTCTTAAAATTGAGTGAAAAAGACTCACAATATTTTAGTGTATATATAGAGTTATTTTTGATTTGATAATTACCACACATGATAAAAATGTTTTTTACTTTTAAATGGTATCTGATATTTGTAATTTTTAAACTATTAATCTAATATTTGATCTCGATAATTAAATAAAAATATTTAAATACAATTATGCAAAAATTTTTAACTTTAATAATATCTATTTCAATAGTTTACATGATATTTCAGTATAATATAAATGATATTAAAAGTCCTGCAGTTGAAATAATTAATAAAGAAAAAAATCTTTCTTCGCCTGCAGCAGAAGTTCAAAATACGCAAGCTATGACAGGGAGTTTTGTAGAGAAGACAATTTCAAGTGTATTAGTTAATGTTTTAAAAACAGATGAGGGTAAGATGTTTTTTGAAAATATCTTGCAACCTGCAAATCAACCAATTTCTGGGTCTGGTCAAGGTTTTAAAATTAACAATGATAATTTGATAGAATCAATGTTTGATATAAAAACTTTTGGCGAGGGTGGGTCTGGTCCTGCTACATGTGGTCATGTAGTGACGGTAATATATAAAATCTTATCTTCAACTAATATGGTTATTAGTGAAAATACAATTACTTATCCTCTTGGTAGCAATCAGATAGCACCGGGGGTAGATGCTGTAATTACTGGTATGAAAATTGGTCAAACAAGGCATGCTACTATTTTAAGCAAATATACCGATAAAATTAGATCACCAAGTGATAAAGTGGATAGTTTCAAACTTAATGTAGTTCTCAAAGAAATAATGCCTCGGAATTTTGTTGACAATAGTGTTAAGATTTTTGACGATGAAATAGCTTACAAAATACCATTATTATGTGGTGGTAATGCTGTGTATCATGCTAAGATTACTAAACTCACGAATAGCCAAGTGCTTTATGATTCAAAGTCTTCTGGCGCTAAGATTAATATGCAAATTGGTAATTTAAGTTATCCGCTTATTTTTTCTTATGCTCTGCATAATAAAATTCCAACTGGAACTAGAACGGTTATTGCAAAAGGTAAATTATTTAAATCTTTTCTTAGTGATTTTAGCACTGTTTTTTCAAAAACTAAATTGCCTGAAGATGAAATTTTTATGCTAGAATTATATGATTTTGAAGATAATTTAAGTAGTAATATCAATAATTTATCAATTCAAAAATCTGACAATAAACAGCTTTTAGCACCTTTAAAATAAAGTGGTAGCTTTTTTTGATAACATTTGTTTAAATGCTACATGTAGTATGTCAAGTAAAAAAACATACAATATGTACAAAATAACTATTGAAAAAAAATTAGTTGATGCACTATAATTGGGTCTTAAATTAGATCGCAGATTTGATCTTACAAATTGTGTTACTGGAGAAAAAACAATGTCTGGAGTAAAAGAAACAAAATACAATATAAAAATTGATAGAAGTAGGGATAGTTTGCTTAGTGATTTTGGTAAAGCTGTTCTGAAAGATCGTTATTTAATAGATGGAGAAGATTATCAAGATTTATTTGCAAGAGTCGCAAGTTATTATGCTGATAGCGAAGATCATGCTAACCTAATCTATAATTACATTAGTAAACTACATTTTATGCCAGCTACCCCAATACTTAGTAACGGTGGAACGGATAGGGGTTTGCCGATTTCTTGCTTTCTAAATGAAACAGATGATAGTCTAGAGGGTATCGTGGAACTTTGGACGGAAAATGTTTGGCTTGCTGCTAAAGGTGGTGGAATTGGTAGTTATTGGGGAAATGTTCGTTCAATTAATGAAACAGTTCGTGGTAACGGTAAAACCTCTGGTATTGTGCCATTTTTAAAAGTGCAAGATTCTATGACCTTAGCTATTTCTCAAGGTTCACTAAGAAGGGGTAGTGCTGCAGTCTATCTGCCAATTGATCATCCTGAGATTGAAGAGTTCATTGATTTGCGCCGTCCTACTGGTGGTGATATAAACCGTAGAGCTTTAAATTTACATCACGGAGTTGTAATCCCTGATGCTTTCATGGAAGCAGTTGCAAATAATGGTACTTGGGAGCTAAAAAGTCCTTATGATGGAAGTGTAGTAAATACAATAAGAGCAAGAGATATTTGGGTTAAAATCTTAACTACTAGAATTGAAACAGGGGAGCCTTATATTCTATATATTGATGCTGTAAATAAACATATTCCAGAACATCATAAAAAATTGGGGTTAAAAGTAAAAACTTCTAATCTTTGTTCAGAAATCACCTTGCCAACTGGTCTTGATCATTTAGGTAATTATAGAACTGCTGTATGTTGTTTATCATCGCTAAACCTTGAATATTATGAAGATTGGAAAGATGACAAAGATTTTATACCTAATATAATGAGATTTCTTGATAATGTTCTTGAAGATTTTATCGTCAAAGCCCCAGATACTATGAGCAAAGCTAAATATTCAGCAATGCGTGAGCGTAGTATTGGTCTTGGAGTTATGGGTTTTCATTCTTTTTTACAAGCGCAAAATGTGCCAATTGAATCTGTGATGGCCAAAGTTTGGAATAATAAGATATTTGAATATATCAACAATGAGGTCAATGCTGCTTCAGCTCTTCTATCTGAAGAAAGAGGAGCTTGTTTAGATGCTGCTGAAGTTGGGATTAAGGAACGTTTTAGTAATAAAACAGCTATTGCTCCTACAGCTTCTATTTCAATTATTTGTGGTAATTCTTCGCCAGGAATAGAGCCTTTTGCTGCTAATAGTTTTACACAAAAAACTTTAACGGGGTCTTTTACTGTAAAAAATAAAAACTTAGTTAAGCTACTTGATAAAAAAGGTTTTAATACGGAGCAAGTTTGGTCTTCTATTTCAACTCATGAAGGTTCAGTGCAGCATTTGACTTTTTTATCTGAACATGAAAAAGATGTTTTCAAAACAGCTTATGAAATTAATCAAAATTGGATTGTGGATTTAGCTGCTGATCGGACACCTTATATTTCGCAAGCTCAATCGCTAAATATTTTTATAGCTGGCGACGTCAGTAAAAAATATTTACATGACATTCATTTTAAAGCTTGGAAAAAGGGTGTAAAGAGTCTTTATTATTCGCGTTCAACTTCCATTCAAAGAGCTGACAAAGTTTCTCATGCAGTATTAACAGATAAGGGAATGGCTGATTTGGAAAAAAGAAATAACGCTGATTTAGAACTAAAAAACAATGAAACAACTGATTATGATGAATGTTTATCATGTCAGTAAAGTTTATTTTAAAATGATATGATTTATAACATGAATGATAAATGGATCGAAAATATAAATATAGAACCTTTATTAAAAGCTTTCTCGAAATTTGAACAATTTAGAGTAAATAGCACGACAGAACAAGAAAAAGCTGGTACGATACAAGCATTTGAATATTGCTTTGAGTTGGTTTGGAAAATTATGAAACGATTGCTAGAAGAGAGGGGTAAAATAGCTAATTCCCCAAAGGAAACTTTTAGAATAGCTGCTCTTGAAGGGTTTATTTCTGACCCAGAAATCTGGTTTGATTTTTTAAGGAAACGAAATTTAACGGTTCATACTTATCAGGAATCCGAAGCTGACAATATTATTGCTATTACAGAATCTTTTTCATTTGAAATAAAACAATTTTTGCAAAAAATAGGTTTTGTAAATGATAAACATTAAACCAAAACATCTTGATATCGTGCTTGGTATAATTGGAAAATATAATTATAATTTCTATGCTTTTGGTTCTCGAATTACGGAAAAAATTAAAGAATTTTCAGATCTGGATTTGTTTTATACGGAGAATATTCCAGAAAAAATAATTATAAATATCGAAGATGACTTTGAAGAATCGGATCTACCTTATAAGGTTGATATAATAGATTACAACAAGTGTGATAAGAATTTCCAAGAAATTATGAAATCTGGATATGTAAAATTGAATAAGTGTTAAAAATGCTCAAATGATAAAGCAATTAAACAAGTTACAATCTTCATTTATTATATTTTTAATTAACAATAACTTTAACAAAAAAAGGAGAATTTACAATGTCATTATTATCAGCAAAGCCAATTTACAAACCTTTTTCATATCCATGGGCTTATGAAGCTTGGCATACACAACAAAAAATTCATTGGTTACCAGAGGAAGTTCCTTTAGCTGATGATGTAAAAGACTGGAAATATAATCTTACCCCGGGTGAAAAACATTTACTTACTCAGATATTCAGATTTTTTACGCAAGCTGATATTGAGGTAAATAATTGTTATATGAAACATTATTCAAAAGTATTTCAACCGACTGAAGTGCAAATGATGCTTTCTGCTTTTTCTAATATGGAAACAGTTCATATAGCTGCTTATTCGCATTTACTTGATACTATTGGTATGGATGAAAGTGAATATCAAGCTTTCATGAAATATAAGGAAATGAAAGATAAGTATGACTACATGCAAAGATTTGGTGTGGAAACAAAAGAGGATATAGCAACCACCCTTGCAGTATTTGGTGCGTTTACAGAAGGATTACAGCTATTTGCATCTTTTGCGATTTTACTTAATTTCCCACGTTTTAATAAAATGAAAGGGATGGGGCAAATCGTCACTTGGTCAGTCCGTGATGAAACTCTGCATACTAATTCTATAATTACATTGTTTAAAACTTTTGTACAAGAAAATCCTGAAGTATGGACTGAAACACTTAGAAGTAGGTTATACGAAGCTTGTGCGACTATAGTTCATTTTGAAGATGCATTTATCGAGCTAGCATTTGAAGTAGGTGGGATTGAAGGCTTGACTGCGAGAGAAGTTCGTCAGTATATCAGATATATTGCTGACCGAAGATTGATGCAGCTTGGTTTAAAAGAAATATATTTAGTAGATAACAATCCTTTACCTTGGTTAGATGAGATATTAAACGGAGTTGAGCATACTAATTTCTTTGAAAATAGGGTAACGGAATATACAAAAGCAGCAACTGTTGGTACTTGGGAAGAAGCCTTTAATGATATGGATACAAAAACAAATATAACAACATAAGTTAGGGGAGATTAATGGTGATCATTTAAGCATCGTTAATCTCCTCAATTGCATCGTGAGCATAGATAGCTTTAGCTCTTTAAGTGATTATCCATATTAATCTAAGCTATAAAATAAAATGAAGTGGATAATGGTTATTGGTGTAATCATCATAGGAATTTTGCTAAAAAATACATTGTAGCTTTATCATAAGTAACAAATTTACCTGTATATAACATAGATTTCTGAATCCCCTCCTAGTAGAGGAGGGGAAGAAAAAATTATAATCTTGGTTTAGACCAGTTTGGATCTGATGCGTCATGAGGAGTTGGAATGACTCTTTCATTATGACCGGTGAAATCAATCATATATATTCTGCTTAAACCATTTATCTTTTGAGCTTGAGGTTTTATTGCTTTCGTAAAAACTATCATTCGTCCATTCGAAGCCCATGAAGGACTCTCAACAAGGTAACCTCTTGCAATCAAGCGTTCATTGGTAGAATCTGACATAGCATCATGTTTCATAACACCTATGGTAAAACCAAAATCTCTGCTAATTTTTGTAAAAGCTATATATCCATTACTAGACCAAGTTGGCTCAGCGTAAAATCCAGAAGCTGTTATTCTCTTCATGTTTGATCCATTTCTATCCATAATATATAATTGCCTTGATCCATCCCTATCAGATTGAAATAATATTTGCGTTCCATCTGGAGAATAGCTAGGAGAAGTAAAAATGCTAGCGCCTTGAGTTAGTTGTATTTTCTTTTTCGTATATAAATCAATTTCGAAAATATGAGTTCTACCATTTTGAGCAATCGAAATAAGAGCTGTCTTTCCATCAGGTGCAAAATGCGGGGCAAAAGACATGCCTGGGAAATTTCCAATTAAAGAGTTTTTGCCATTTACTAAATCAAGCATAAACACTTGTGGTATCCTGTTTTTATATGATAAATACAATATTTTTTTACCATCAGGGGAAAATCTAGGAGTTAAGACAAGGCTTGAACCATCAGTAAGATATTGATGGTTTTCTCCATCTTGATCCATTACTGCGATTCTTTTGATTCTTTTTATATAAGGTCCTTTTTCTGATATATAAACAATCCTAGTATCAAAATATCCTTCATATCCTGTAATTTTTTTGTATATTTTATCTGCTATTTTATGAGCAGCTCTTCGCCAAATTGTTTCAGACAATTCAAGAGTTTCTGATATTAATTCAGTTTCAAGTATTGTATCCCAGAGAATGAATTTTACTCTTAATTTGCCAGAATCGAGTTTTTCTACTTCACCATTAAGCAATAAATTTGCATTTATTTGTTGCCAAGCCGCAAACAAAGGTTTGTGAGATATACCAGTCTTGTTTTCTATAAAAGCAGCATGAGAAATAGCCCGAAATATTCCAGAATTTTGCAGATCATCTTTAATAACTTTTATGATATTTTCAGCATTTTTGACGTCTAAATGATTGTGACCAGAAAATTCATTTATAGCAATAGGGATAGGATCTGCATTGCCTTTAGTTATGTCTATAGTATCAGCAATTATATTATTATGAACAAAAAGAATAGTTAAAAAAATTACCTTATAAGCTGCTTTAATCATGTTTTATCTCTTACTATATCTTAATTTTTTACATATTACTTGGGTAAAAATCTAAGTCAAATTTTTTCCAAGCATCATAGCGATCAGGTCTTAAATTTTTAACCGGACTTGCTTTTTTTACTGCTCTTTTTGTGGTTTCTGCCACGAGTTGGCAAATTTGATCTGCACCAGCTGGACAACTAATATTTATAATATCGGCCTTAATTACAGTTCCATCAATTTCCAACTCTAAACTTATTTTTACTTTTATATTTTCAAGATTACCAATAATTTGCGTCCAATTATCTTCTATCTGTTGCTTTATAAGCATTTTTTCTGTAATTGACAAAGGTGACTCATTATCATTATTACCTCTAGCAAATTTTCCTTCATTTTGCTGGGATGAAGTTGTTCGATTTAGAGATTTTGTTTTTTCTCCATCCGATTCTTTTTCAAGATTTTGTAGTATTGAATCAATAACATCTTCTTGTTTCTTAATAGGTTTTTTTGGTAATTCTTTTTCTTTTTTTGGAGGAGTAACTTTTTTTTGCGGCTCTTCTTTTTTCGGAGCGACTTTTTCTTTTTTTTCCTCTTTTTTCTCTGGTATAATTTCAGATTCTTTTTTTGATGGTTCTGTTTTTTCAAGAGGGGGTTCTTTTGTTTCCTTCACTTCCTCTTTATTTTTGGTAGCAGATTTTTCAATTTTTTTAGATTCTTGAACTTCTTTTGGTTCAGGCTTTTTAATATCTTGATTTCTTACATTAACTATATCCGAAACGGTTAGCATTTCAAAAGTGATGACTTGATGTTCTTCTGCTGGTTTTTTAAATAGAGTAGGGATGCCGTAAACAAATATAACGACAAAAACTAGATGCAGTACTAGAGAAATTATTAAATCTCTTTGAAAGTCTTTCTCCTCTTGAGTCTTCATTTAATTATGTTTTATATCTGAAATTAAGGCAACTTTTGTAAAACCTGCATTGTGAATTTCGGCCATTATTTCAACAATTTTGCCATAAGAAAGGTTTTTATCTCCTTTAACAAAGATTCTGGTATCTTTTTTTTCTTTAGTAATATTTTCGAGTTTTGACACCAATTCTTCAGCAGGGATTTTTGTTTCTGTAATAAATATTTCCCCTTTTTTGTTTATGCTAATAACTAATGGTTTGTCTTGACCAGACATAGGACTAGATTTTGTTTCTGGTAAATCCACTTCAATTCCAGCAACTAGCATAGGGGAGGTGATCATAAAAATAATTAAAAGAACAAGCATTACGTCAACCATTGGGGTGACATTTATTTCACTCATTAACCTTCTGCGACCTTTAGCCTTATTGCTTGTAGATATATTCATTCCCATATAATTTACATTTTTTCTTCATCAATTGCTCTAGTAAGCAATGCTGTGAGCTCACCTATAAAATCATCTGCTCTGTTATGAATATTATCAACTGAGGATGCCAAAAAATTATAAAATATAACGGCTGGTATTGCCGCAAATAGACCAATAGCCGTTGCCAAAAGTGCTTCCGCAATCCCAGGCGCCACCACTGCTAGCGTAGTGTTTTTGGAAGCCGCAATTGATTGAAAACTATGCATTATACCCCACACAGTACCAAATAAACCAATAAATGGAGCTGCAGAACCAACGGTTGCAAGAAAACCTAATTTATTTTCTAAACGTTCTAGTTCCCTATTTTTTGCTAAATACATTGCCTGTATAACTCTTTCTTTATAACCAATTTTTAAAGAATCAGATTTAGCTGTATTAATACTTGTTTTATGTTTTTTACATTCATTTAATGCACTAATAAATATTGAAGATAAGGGGTTATCTATTGATTTTTGAACTTTTTCATATAAGTCATCGAGCACTTGTCCCGACCAAAACAAATTTTCAAACCTAGACATTTTAGCTTTAATACCATTAAAGCCTATAAGTTTATTGATAATAATGCCCCAGGACCAGATTGATGCAAGAATAAGTGTTAGTATCACCAATTTGCCAACTAAATCGGCTGACATAATCAATGTCATTATAGATAAATCCACATTGCTTGCAGTAGAAACAACTTGTTCTAGATTAGTAGTAGTAGATGAGTTCATTTTTGATAATACCTTTGTTTCCGATTTTATTTAGTCAATATTTTTTTAGTCTTTATAACAACATAATAGTTTTAGCAATTTTTACTAATTTATGAAAATATGTGATTTTAAACTAATGTATTTTTTAGCAAAATTCCTATGATAATTACACCAATTGCCATTATCCACTTCATGTTAATATCCATTTAATTTTCCAACTTAGATATATCTGATTTAAGCTCAGATTCTAACTTAGATATATCTGATTCTAACTTAGATATATCTGATTCTAACTTAGATATATCTGATTTAAGCTCCGATTTAAGTTCATATATATCAGATTTAAGTTCCGACATAGAGAATTTCAAATCATTTTTAGTAACTAATTCAGTATTCTGATCATTAATTTTCTGATCATTAATTGCATTTACTATAACCTCTGCTTGACCTTCAGAAAAACCGTATTTTATGAATTCTTTAATTGTAGTGTGAGTATTTAAAAGAGCCATAAGTATTTTTTGTTTTATAATAGACTAATTATAGGGGTTTTATAAAAATTTATCTAGATAAATTTTCTCTATATTTATCCAAACATAGAGAAAAAATGCTAAAACAGGCTCTATTAGAACAATAAAAAAGATATAGCTTTAGTTATTTGCATAAACAAATTCTTTTATTTTTGGAAGGATGATACTCTTAAACTTGCTTCCAGTAAATGATCCATAATGCCCAACATTTTTTTGTAAATGATAACATTTTTTACTATCAGAGATGTTTTTGCATAATTTAAGGGCTGCTTTTGTTTGACCAACAGCAGCAATGTCATCATTTTCTCCTTCTATCCCCATAAGAGCAGTATTGTTTATAAAATCTAAATTTACTTTTCTTCCTCGCGAAACAAAAGTACCTTTAGCAAGAGAGAAATCGTGAAATACTTCTTTTATCGTCTGTAGATAAAATTCTGCTGTTAGATCCATAACTGAAAAATATTCATTATAGAATTTTTTTTGTTTTTGTGCTTTTTTAGTATTGTTATTTAATAAATCATTAAATAATTCTATATGAGAATTAATATGTTTATCGAGATTCATATTAATAAAACCAGTAAGTTGTAAAAACCCAGGATAAACTCTTCTTCTATAACCAGGGTAGTTTTCTGGAACATTAGTTACTAATACTTTATCGAACCAAACTAAGCTTTTATCAGTAGCAAAAGTATTCGGTCTAGTAGGATTTTTTCTTGCATCAATTGGCCCCCCAATTAAAATTACTGATTTAGGTACTCTATATGGGTTATCTTCAGCCATAAGAGCTGTTGCCGCCAATACTGGTACAGTTGGCTGGCAAACCGCTAACACATGAACTTTATCACCTAAAAATTTTATATAATTTATTACATAATCTATAAAAGAATCTAAGTCAAAACTTCCTTCTGTTATAGGAACCTGTTTGGCATCGATCCAATCTGTTATATATACATCAAAATATGGCAATGTATCTTTAACTGTTTCGCGTAATAAAGTTGCATGATGACCAGACATCGGTGCTATAATAAGCAACTTAGGTTGTTCTTGTTTGTAATTTGGTTTAGCAAAATGTAATAAGTGACAAAAAGGTGCTTTTAGCAAAGTAGTTTTTTTTACTAATTGCATTTTATTTTCAATTTCACATTCATTAATGCCGAATTTTTGTTTTTTGTAATCTCTAGTTAGCCTTTCCATTATTTCTAAACTTGCTCTCGTGAAATTGCCAAAATAATTATTATAAGCGGGATTAGAGGAGTCTTCTAAGAGATTTTGCGCTGATATTAATGATGAGCGAATAGGGGAGTAATTTATTTTTGCAGCTTCTACAAAAGAATAAAAATCAATTGAATCCAATGAAAAGAAATTCATACTAACACCTCTTGAAATTATATTTTGAATTCTAAGTCACTAATAAAGAATATCATATTAAAATTTAATATTCTTGTTTAATTTGTTTTCTGATCAAAAAAATTAATTTTATGCGATATCTTTATAAAGAAATCATTTTTTTGTAAAATAAATATTAAAAATCTAGAATCAGTTAACAAACAAAATGATTCAACCTAAGGTTTTGTAATTTTTATCTCAAATAATTTAATATAAAAGGCGCCTAGAACTTTTATATAAATATGTATACATTAAAAATTCCGTAGAAAAATATTTTATTTTCTAAAAAATATTTTTCTATTTTTAAACTAAAAGAAGCTTAGTTAGTAAAGAAAAAATTGTTATATTGGTTGTAAACTTATTACTACAAGTTTAATTTTGTCCAGAAACAATAAATTGAGTAAATAAAATTATGTACAATGTTATAAAATTCCAAGCTCCATTCGAACGTTTAAAACAATATAATTCATCTTCGGAAATAATTTTATACAAAGCTATTATCACTCAAGCAATAATAGATGCAACTAATATCTCTCGGGCACCTAGAGCTAGAGCCATGGAACTAGATGCAAAAGAATGGATATTTGGTAATAGTGATTATTTTCAGAAAATATGCCACATGGCTCGAATTGAGCCTGGATTTGTAATTAAAATAACAAAAGAAGCAATTAAGCTTAATTGCCAAAAAATTAAATTTATTAGAGAGGAATCTGAAAAATCTGCGCTACCAATGGCAAGGGGGAAGTCTTGCATAAAACAAAAGATAGCAGTTTAAAATCCTTGTTTTAAATAACTTATATTGAAGTTATTTTTTTATACTGATAGATTAGGTTTATGCTATCATGTTTTACATAATTATAGGTGTGCTTTATTCAAGTGGTTCTTGACATATATATAATCATTAAAATATAACTAAATATTTGGAAGACAATTATCACTGTAATTGACAATAAATTAAAAATAGGAAAATTAATATGCAAGTTTTAGTTTCAGGACAACATCTTTCAATTGGCACATCTTTACAAGAATACGTAAAAGATAGAGTTACCAACTCAATCAAGAAATATTTTGACCATGCATCAGGATCAACAGTACATTTTAATAAACAAAATTATGAATTTTTGTGTGATATTATCGTCCATGATGGAACAGGTAGACATACTATTATTAAAAGTAATTCATCTGCTGATGATATTTATTTTGCTTTCGATAGCGCTCTTAGCAAAATTGAAAAGCAACTTAGAAAATATAAGTCTAAATTAAAAGATCATTCAAGTAGACTTAAACTATCTGAAATTACTCCTGATAGTTTAAAATACGTAATTTCGCCAAACAAAAATAGTAATGATAATGAATCAGAAGAGATCGATTTTGATAATCCAGTTATTATAGCGGAAAAGTCAACAAAAATTTTAAAACTTTCGGTAGGGCAAGCTGTAATGAAAATGGATCTTGAAAATTTACCAGCCTTAATGTTTGAAAATATTAAAAACAATAGAATTAATATCGTTTATTATCGTGAAGATGGTAATATTTCTTGGGTTGATTCAAAGTAATTAATAATTATTATGATCATCATAAATTTTTTAGATTACATTTAGATGATAGTAAAAATTGCGACTAGAAAAAGTAAATTAGCTTTAATTCAAACAGATCTATTTATCAAGAGGTTAAAAGAATGTTTTCCTAATATAGTTTACGAAATAGTTCCATTAATTACAACTGGTGATAAAATAATTGATAAAAATTTATACGATATTGGCGGTAAAGCATTGTTTTTAAAGGAGCTAGAAGAACAGTTAATTACTGGTCAAGTAGATTTAGCAATTCATTCTCTTAAAGATGTACCAGGAATATTACCAAAAGAACTTGAGATAGCAGCTGTTTTAGAAAGAGAAGATCCAAGGGATTGTTTTATTTCTTACAAATATAAATCTCTTCAGGATTTACCAACTGGATCTATAATTGGATCATCTTCGGTTAGAAGGAAAGTGATTATACAAAAAATTAGACCTGATTTAAAAATAGTTAATCTAAGAGGTAATGTTCAAACTAGACTTACGAAATTATCAGAAGATCATAATCTTGATGCAATAATTCTTGCATGCGCAGGTCTTAAAAGACTAAAATTATTTAATAAAAAATATTGTTTTCCTTTTTCTGTTGAAGAAATGATTCCATGCGCTGGTCAAGGGGTTATTGCTGTACAAAAAAGAGTTGGAGATCATAAAATGTTTGAAATTTGCAATAAGATTAATCACCAATTTACTTGGTATTTAAGTCAAGCAGAAAGGGAGTTTCTAGCTTATTTTGATGCAAGCTGCAGGACGCCAATATCAGCATATGCTGAATATATTGATAATGAAACTATCATTGCAAGATATATGTATGGAGATTTCGATGGTAATTTTTTAAAATTTTGTGTTGAAAAGGGTTCTAAGACAGATGCTAAGCAGATAGCAATTAGGGCTGCAAAAATCATTGAGTTAAAACTTTCAAGTAATCATAAACTTTCTTAAATTTCCTCTGTTATATATGATTTACACTGACCCAATAAGTTCGATATCCCCGTCTATGAACTGCTCATTATATTGCTCTAGCTGTAGGTATTGAGCTTCTAAAGAAACAAGTTTTTCTAATTGTTCTGCTTTTTAACTATTTTTTAATTAGGTTTATTCTCCTGCTTTAAATCAGATAAATGTTTAGTCCCTTTGTAATAATTCAATGCTTATACTTTCCATAATATGGATTATGGATAAAATTGATCTTCATAAATAGGCGTTTTTTCTTTAGTTAATAAATTTACATATTTCCTGATGAATTTCATCAATTTCTTTATTTTCACATTTAATTAATTTTATCCGATTAGGATATAAATTTGCAATTTTTTTAAATCTTAGATAAACCTCTTGATGAAAACTTAAGTGTTTATCTTCAAATTTATTAATATCTGCTGTTTGAATGCTTCTTTTTATACCAATTTTTGGCTCTATATCCATAAAAAATGTAATATTTGGCATAATCACTTGCTCATTATCATCATTTGCTCTCATTAACTTATTATGCATTTCAAAAATATACTCTATTGCAAGATATTTATCTGCTTGATAACATACTGTAGAGTCAATGAATCGGTCACAAATAACATGATACCCATCTTGTAAAGCTGGGTATATGACCTTGTTTATATGTTCGTATCTAGCTGCCATCACTAACATTAATTCCGAAACTTTATATAAATCTCTATGAATCAATAACTCACGTATTTCTTCAGCTTCTTTTGTACCACCTACTTCACGCGTATGGATAGCCTTGATTCCATTGGATAGAAAATATTCATATAGTTTCTTACTTTGAGTAGATTTTCCACTACCCTCCCCCCCTTCAAAAGTAATAAACTTAGGATGATCAAAATTTTTCATCAACGCTATTCATCTCATTTAATCTAGAAATAGTTCTTTGAAACTCATCAATTCTTTTGCCAGAACTATATATCAAAGAAGGTTTTGTTTCTAACAAAGCAAATAATACTATCTTATAAAAATAAGCATTGTCAACAAAGTTAATAAATCTAATCACTATATCTGTTTCATTTTCAGATATCTGCCTTACCCCTTCAAGAACTATTATCTTAAATCTTTGACACAGATTTACATAATCTGCATAACTAAAATTCTGTATAAATAATTCATCAAAATTGGTAAATAAGATATTTTTATAAGTTTGAGAAAAAATAACATTTCTACCAAAAACTTCAAAATTTCCCGAAGATAGCTCTTGCTTGGCACACAAACTACCTTTAATTAGATCTAAACTTGTCTTATTCTCTTCATTAATCGGAAATAGAATTTTATTCTTTGTGTCTGATAATTTTGCTAAACGATAATCTTTTTCTGTGTCTAAATTCAAAACTAAAAAATTCTTTTTTATATCTTCAATAAATGGCAAAAACAATTCTCTTTGTAACCCATCTTGATATAAATTATCTGGAATTATATTGGTGGTAAGAAAAATAAAAACTCTATTCATAGATAAAAAAGAGAACAACCTCATCACTAACATTGCATCTGTAATATCTTTAATTTCAAATTCATCTATACATAAAACACTCGCTCTTTTTGCTATTTCATCGGCTAATTTTTTTAATACTTGCTCAGAGCTATTATTTACCTGAAATTTATGCATTTTTTGATGCATTTCTTGCATGAATTTTTGAAAATGAATGATTTCTTTCTTAACAAAAATCATTGAAAAAAACATATTCATCAACATTGTTTTCCCACGTCCAACATCACCGTAAAGATAAACACCTCTGTGACTAGTTTTATGCATAAAATGTGTGATAATATTTTTAATGAATGATGTTTTGTTTAGCTTGTCTGCTAGATTCTTAAATTGTTCAAGTAAAAAAATTTGTCTTTTATCAAATTTTTTATCTGAAAAGACTCTATTGAAATTCATTTTATTTTAGAATCATAATTAATGAGTTTTGGCTCTTTTATATCAGCAATTTTATCATATAATCCCAAGTAGGCAGCAATTGATAAAAACAAGGCATTATTTTCTGATGGCTTAACCAAACCTGCTAAAGTACCATAAATTACGTTTACAGAACTTTTAGAGCATTTTATATACATAAGAGCTATTTCAAAACATGGACAACTTATAAAAGCCGATTTAAGTAATTTTAATATTGAAGAAGAATTATTCATATTCACGCTTAATTCTGTAAATAAATTCAATGATTCTAAGTGATCTGGTTTTAATTCCAAAGATGATTCTAAAAATTTTATTGCTTCATTATCACTACCTTTAGCGATCGATGACTTCGCTGCTAAATAATAATAATGCGATATTTCTTCTGAATGGTTTACTAATAGACTCATCTCTGCTCTTTGCAATTTCGAAACAAGAAAGATCATTTTCTCCCAAGAAGAATTTTTGGCATAAATTCTAATTAGCATAATCATTAGCTCTGTATCAGTATCATTTTCATTAAAAGCTTTAGTTGCATATTCTTCTGACTCTATATAAAAAGCATTATCAAAGAAAATTTGCGCAAGTTTTTTTGCTGAATATATACTATAATTTTTTTTATCAACCAATTCTCGAAATCTTTGAATTTGCATATCAAAACTGCTTTCCGACTCTGCTAAAATTAAATTTTCTATATCTTTGTTATTTTCGTCAAAATCAGTAATTATTTTTTTAGCTAATTCTATAGATCTTTGTTTATTACCCATCAAAAGCTCAGAGATTATACGTAATAAGTGATCATTTATTCTTTTTAGTTTCTTTTTATGCCAGTTGCGACTTATGATAAAGGGTAAATCAAATATCAAAAACACCGTTTTTAACACTATCATTAATACTAACTGAACCATGAGAAACAATGCTAAAAAAGTAAAAACAGTAGTTTGGATTTGATAATCTAAAAAAGAAATATTGATTTCAGAATCAAACCCATTAATGGTATTAAATCCTAGATATAATAGAAAAAAAATTGTGCATAAAATTAGAAATCTAATCATATTTTTACTCAAATAAGTTATATTATGAGGGAGAAAGAAATAATTAGAAATAATAAATATCTAATTAGAAAATTTTCAACATCCAAGTTGGCGGCACAAAAATATAGACAGCGATTATTTTATAACACAAACTGCTAACTAAAACAATTGATTTTCGATTGCAGCATTTCTTAATAAATTAAAGACAGGGATTCTGCAAATCAATAGTAATCTTATTAGCAACTCCATTAATTTCTCTTGAGGTCATTAGTTGCTCTGGATGATTTTTCTTGAAATCACCAATCTTCTTATCAATCTTATCCATTAATTGTTCAGCCAGTGCTGTCTTAGTAAATTCAAGTTTTTTAGATTCTCTATTTTCTGGGGCTCTACATAATCGCTAGAAGATAATACATATCTAACTTCTCCTGTAACTTCTTGTTTATATAATTCATTACCATAATTTTATCCAATATACTATTTGCAAAATCATGATAATTTTTTACAATTAATTTAGGATCTTTAGATGGTAAGCTTGACTTTATTTTTTTCAATAATTTGATAACTCTAAGACCTATTTTACCTTCAGCGGCAACATCAAATTCAACGCTTGAAGTAAACTCCTTACTTCCAATCTTACCTATTTTTGCAGTAATATTGACTGCTACATAATCTTCAGAAATAAATTAGGTATGGGAATTTTTTGTAATAATCTTTGATGTACTTGGATCATTACCAAGAATTATTTTATCTACACCACATATAAATTTTTGTCCGCCAACATATGATAAGTTACCATCCGCATCTATAATAATTTTGGACATATTTACAGGTCTATTAAAATTATCTAAATTAGAACTCTGCGGGTTATCTTCATTCTTGGAAATCCAAGCATGATTAGGGGCAAATTTTATAATATCATTTATTCGAGATAAATTATCGCTGTAAGAAAATGTTTCCGAAGCTGCAATATCCCCAACTCCGATATAACCACCAGACATACACCCTTGGTTAGTAGTTTTTAAAATATAGTCTGCTTGATTTTCTGACAATTTATATTTACTAGTTAACACTGCAAAGAAATCTTCATATTTTAATTTTTCATCACTTGCTTTACTCTTTTTACACTCAGCAATTAAATCTGAAGATCCCTCGGTAGTCTCTATAAAAAAATTAAAACCACGATTTATATCATTATTAAAGTTTTTTGATTAAGATATCTTTTGATTTCTTATTATCATTTAGGGTCATTTTGAGAAATAATTTTTAACTAATTTGTTTTATTTATGGCAAAAAATTACCACTCACTTAATTTAAGTTACTCAAAAAATTCAGCTTGCAAAACAGGAGAAAAGACATATTCAACAAATGGCTTGATTTTGTCTTCAATTTGTGATTTTAAAACGTCCATTTTTTTACAATCGGATGTTTTTTTACTAATTTTTAAAAATTTATCAAAAATATTTGTGGCAAATAATGATATTTCTTCATAAGATCTGTTGTTTTTAATTAGCATTTCATTGTATGACCTAGACATTTCAATCATTTCTGTGAATTCTTGTGGAAGTTGAATTTTGGTAATAATATCTAAATTTTTAGAATATGGTTGATTTTTAGACAATCTATATAAAAATTCATGAATATTTGCAAGATAAACTCGATAATCATTTAGATTATTTATCATATCTATATCAGAGAATATTTGCCTATTATTCTCGATTGTTTCTTTTATTTCGCACTCATAAGGGTCTAATTTAACTTGATCATTTAACATATCTAAATCTTCTTCATCAGGAGCAAATCTTATTAAAGTTTCTTCTTTTTGATAAGTTAAGCTATTATCATCTTGATTTTTAATGTTAGTAGTTTTGTCAGTTTTTTGGGATATCGAATCTTGTTCTATTGAATTATTTTCCACCTTTTTAATATCAATATTAGTTGAAGAAAATACATCTATACGGTTAATTGCACCAAGCCAAGATTCTTTATAAAGAAAAATCAGATATATTATTGCAGCAAAGATCAAACTAAAAGCTAAGAGAAATATTTTAACTCTATTTTTCTTTTTATTAGTATTATCTTTTTTTTCTGTATTTTCAGCTTTATTATCTGGCGCTTTAATCTTTTTTGAATCTGTCATATTCCTCTAATTTTTTTAGGATCTGGTTTGCATAAACACAAGTTACAATTTCTTTAAAATATCCCCTTACTACTTTTTCCACTTTAAAGCTTATAGCAATAATTACGGCATTTTCTATATATTTCAATAAATCATTTTTTATCATTAGATTTATTAGGGTTTTCGCACAATTTTCTGAATATAATAATATATAGTCTAATCCCTTTTTTAATATCTTAATTTCAGAATTTGATAGGTAATCTTTATATAGAATTTTATAAATAATTATTTTTTTAATATTTGTTGGCATTTCCACGCTAATAATATTACCTGAAAGATAGATCATGTTATCATAAATATTAGTAGGTAAATGATCTTTTAATTCTGTTGCAGAATAAGCTACATATTGAATATTATAATTTTTTTGTTTTAAGATCTCTGAGCTTGCAGAACCAACTACCCAAGCATTTTTTGTTCCATCGTCTATGGGTAGTAAATTAGCAGCTCTTTTACTGGTAATTATTATATCGCTAAAATTTTCAAGAATTCTAATATTAAATGGTATATTGACATGCTCAATTAAATTAATCTCAATAGATTGATAATTTTTGGAGATAAGAATCTCTCTTAAATATTTATTATCTTCTTTAGATCTGGTAATTAATACTTTTTTTGCCATATGATATGATATTTATCTGCCTATTTTTAATTCCCCCTATCAATCCACCTAACCCATGCTTGCCAATCTCTCAAACCCAAATCTTTTTCAAAAGAAAGTAAATCATGATTGGCTTGCTTGCAAATTTTTTTATCTATAGTCAATAATTCTGCTCCAGAAGAGAAAGCAGCTATTTGCGTTTTACAAGCTAACTCAAGATGATAACAATAAAATAGAGCCTCATGTATAGTTTCCCCGCAAGTAATCATGCCGTGATGTCTAAGAAACATAATTTTTTTATCAGCTAGATCACGTACTAAATCAACTCCATGAAAATTATTATCTAAAGCAAGAGAATTATACTCATGGTAATTAACCTGATCATAAAAATGTAATGCCCATTGACTTAGCGGAACTAAACCACATCTCATACATGATACTGCTACAGATGCTACTGTATGTAAATGAAAAATTGCTTTAAGATCTGGTTTTGATTTATAAATGCTACCATGTATAATATAACCAGTTTTATTATACTGAAATTCTTCGCCTTCAAGAACATCTCCGTTAAAACTAATTTTTAATAAATTATCTTCTGTAACCTCTTCAAACCTAAGACCAAAAGGATTTATATAATAATACTCGGCACCTTCTGGTCTAGCTGAAAGATGAGTGTAAGTATGATCAGCCATGCCTAATTTTGCCAAAATTTGATAGGCATAGCTTAAGTTCTTTTTTATTGACATAATATACAAAATCTTGTGATTAAAAATATATAAACTAACCCATTCTGGCATTCAGAAAAGTTAAATTTCTGTAACTAATACTTTCTGCAATATGAATTTTTTTAACATGAACAGCCCCCTCTAAATCAGCAATAGTTCTTGCAACTCTTAAAACCCTATTATAGCTCCTCATCGAGAATTTAAATTTTTCTGCTGCTGCATTCAAAACATCACGACCATCATCTAGCGGTAAAGCATATTCAATAAGTAATTGACCATCCAAATTATTATTCACAGAAATATCATATCCTTCATAACGTTCTATTTGTATTTTTCTGGCAGCGATTACTCTATTTGCAACAATATCAGAACTTTCTGAATCATTTGTTTTGGCAGAACCGAAATTGTAATCTTCTTCATTAGCTACCTCAACATGTAAATCAAATCGATCAAGAATTGGCCCTGAAATTTTTCCCTGATAAGTAGATTTACAAGCTGGAGCCTTGTTACATTCCTTACTTACATCCCCTAAATAACCACATTTACAAGGGTTCATGGCTGCAATTAGTTGAAAATTTGCTGGATATTTCACTTGCATTCCAGATCTTGAAACTAAAATCTCTCCCTTTTCAATTGGTTGTCTTAAAGACTCTATTACTCCACTAGCAAATTCTGGCAATTCATCTAAAAACAACACACCATTATGAGCTAGTGAAATTTCTCCAGGTTTAACTTTTCTTCCGACCCCTCCCCCTACCATTGCTGCTATTGAACAACTATGGTGCGGAGCTCTAAAAGGTCTCTCGTTAGTTAAACATCCTTGTGTTATTTTGCCGGCAATGCTTGCAACCATACTAATTTCTAAAATTTCACTTGAAGTAAGTTTTGGAAGTATACTTGGTAATCTTGAAGCAAGCATTGACTTTCCAGTACCAGGTGGACCATACATTAACATGTTATGCCCACCAGCTGCGGCTATTTCAAGAGCTCTTTTAGCAATTTTTTGCCCTTTAACATCTTTTAAATCTGGATAATTATGTAATTTAGGACTAGCCATAGGCTCTGGTTTAGCTATAACTTGAGAGCCAGTAAAATGACTAATTAAGCTAAGCAAATTATCTGCTGCTATGATTTTCTCATTTCCTGACCAAGCAGCTTCGGATCCATTATGTTTTGAACAAATAATCCCTTTATTTCTAGCACTTGCTCCAATTGCAGCTGGCAAAGCACCATTTACTGGTAAAATTGAGCCATCTAAAGATAATTCACCAAAAACTAAATAATCCATAATATCTTCGCTTGGCAACACTCTCATTGCAGATAATATTACTAAAGCAATTGCTAAATCAAAATGGCTACCTTCCTTTACAAGATCTGCAGGAGCTAAATTAACTACAATTCTTTTTGCTGGTAAAGCAAGACCAATTGAGGATAAAGCAGCCCTAACCCTTTCTTTTGATTCTGCAATAGTTTTATCGGCTAAACCTACAATTATAAAATTAGGCACCCCAGGAGTTATTTGTACCTGAACATCAACATCTATTATATCCACCCCTGTAAATGTAAAGCTACAAATTTTAGTAATCATAGAAATAATTTTAATAAAAATCTAAGGTTGTATTTTTTAAATTGCATTTCAACAAATTAACTCGGCGTTAAATTATGAAAACTAGTTTGCAAAGTCAAGGACAACTTATAGTACAAAGAAAAAATCCTCATCTGTCAAGACCTCCTATTTTAAAAGTAAGTCTATGATGAATAGATTTACCAAATATTTTTATTGCATTAATATGTTCCTTAGTGCCGTAACCAGAGTTTTTTAACCAGTTATAAGCTGGGAATTCATTATGTAACAAATCCATCATTCTATCTCTTGTAACTTTGGCAATGATTGAAGCTGCGGCAATAGAGATAGATTTATCATCTCCTTTTACATAACTAATAAATCTATCATCATTGAATTTCATATTACCATCAACAATCACTACAAATGGTTCTTTTTTCAAGCCATTAACCGCCATAATACAAGCTTTTTTTGTTGCTTCTAATATATTTATTTCATCAATTTTTTTTGAGTCAACAACGCCAATTGACCATAAATAATTTTCTGTAATTTTTTGATATAATTCTTCTCTTTTTCTTCTGGTGATTTTTTTAGAATCTTTGATTCCATCAATTAAATTAGCTTGATCAACAATAACAGCAGCAGCAACCACAGGACCAGCCAGAGGTCCCCTTCCAGCTTCATCTACACCAGCTATTAAACCTTGATAATTCGACTCAATGGTAAGATCCATTATATTTATTCTCTCATTAAGTTTACACAAGAAACCATACTAATTACTGCTACTTCACTTCGAAGCACTCTATTACCAAGGCTCACAGAAGTAATTTTAGGATTCAATAAAAGCTTTTCCTGTTCGCTAGAAGAAAAACCACCTTCAGGACCAACAAGAATAGCTATATTATTTTTAAATTCTTTAATAGTATTAATTTTTCCTTCATTTTCTTCTTCATTTGCAAAGATAATTTGCTCTATATTACTTTTATTACAAAATTCCTGTAATGTTATTGGTTTACCAAGTAATGGTAGAAAAAAACCCTCGCTCTGCTCCAATGATTCGATAATGCATTTTATAATTCTTTCGTGATTTATATTGCTAAATTGAGTCCTATCTGAAATTATTGGGATAATCTCCGAAACCCCAAGCTGAACTGCAGCTTTTATTGCTTCGATAAATCTATCAGCTTTAATAATACATATCGCTAATACCAAAGGTCTTAAATATTCTATATCTCGCAACTTATCGCCTGTAACTATTTGTAAATCTCGTTTATTGACTGCTATTATTTTAGCTTCAAACTCTCCATTATATTGGTTAAAAATTCTAAATTTATCTAAAATCTTCATTCGCAAAACAGACTTGCAATAATGAAAAATATCTCCAGTCAATGTTAGGGTTTGATTTTTGCTAAGTTCGCAAGTAGTATAAATTCTGCTTAAATTAGAAAATTTCATATTAAAAAAAATGTTAAAAGACTCATCTAAGAAACCATTACCAGATAATACACTATCTACCAAAAATACATCAAGTAAAAAGACAAAAGATGAATTTGGAGGACCTAAGGGTCTAGAACCGACAAGATATGGCGATTGGGAAGTTAACGGCAGGGTTTCGGATTTTTGAATAATATGCAATCTTTAAACCCTCCTCAAAAAGAAGCCGTAGAAACTACAGAAGGTCCACTTCTTGTACTCGCAGGAGCTGGCACTGGCAAGACTAAAGTTCTAACAAGCAGGATAGCATATATAATTGCTAATAATTTCGCTTATCCAAGCCAAATTCTGGCTGTTACTTTTACTAATAAAGCATCCAAAGAAATGCAGTTGAGGATCAATGATATTATTTCCTCTGATGGTTTAAATATCGGTACATTTCATTCAATATCTACAAGAATATTAAGATCGCATATACATTTGCTTGATAATGGCATGAACAAAAATTTTAACATTATTAATCAAGAAGATCAAATAAAATTGATTAAAAACATTGCCTTACAAAATAATATTGATATAAAAAAATATGCACCAAAATTATTCCATGTCATTATTTCTAAATGGAAAGATAAAGGTATTACACCTGAAAAATTAAATAATTCTGATACTACAAATTATGAATCTCAAATTGCCCATATTATTTATAAACAATACCAACAAGATTTACAAAACTCAAATGTAGCTGATTTTGGAGATTTATTGCTATATTGCAATCAATTACTCATAAACAACCCTGAAATACTTGAATATTATCAAAATAAATTCAAATATATTTTGATTGATGAGTATCAAGATACCAACGCTGTGCAATATATTTGGGCTAGAATGCTAGCTAGTAGTCATAAAAATATTTGCTGCGTTGGCGATGATGATCAATCTATATATAGTTGGCGTGGCGCAGAAGTGAAAAATATTTTACGCTTTGAGAAAGATTTTCCCAATGCAAAAATTATTAAGTTAGAGCAGAATTATCGCTCTAGCTCTTATATTTTAAAAGCAGCTTCCAGTGTTATTAAACATAATAAAAATAGACATGAAAAAAATCTTTGGACTGAGAGGGAAACAGAAGAGAAAATAAAAATTATCACCTGCTGGAACGAAAAAGAAGAAGCAAGATTTGTTGCAAACCAAGTTGGAAAATATATTAATTCTAAAATTTATAATGCTAATCAAATTGCAATTCTTGTTAGAGCGGGATTCCAAACTAGATCTTTTGAAGAAGTTTTTATTAGTAATGCTATGCCTTATCAAATAATTGGGGGGTTAAGATTTTATGAAAGAATGGAAATAAGGGATCTTTTAGCTTATATAAGGCTTGTAATCAATAAAAATGATAATTTAGCATTTGAAAGAATAATCAATGTTCCTAAACGATCCATTGGCAATGCCACATTAAAAAAAATCAAAGACAAAGCAAATGAAAATTCTACATCAGCATTCGTTGCTTTAGAAAAAATGATCAAAGATGATGATGTTAAAGGAAAAACTAAAGAAAAGCTTCAGCAATTTATTAATCTAATTAATGAAGCATTTAAAAAATATGAAAATGACTCTGCTTTTGAAGTAACAAAATATATTCTTGATGAATCTGGTTATTTACTAGCATTAAAAGAAGAAAAAACAGAAGAATCACGAGGACGAATTGAAAATATCAACGAAATGTTAAAAGCAATAGATGAGGCTGGTAATATCAATGAATTTATTGAGCATGCAAGTTTGGTAATGGATAATGAAGTACTTGAATCTGACTTTGGTGGCACAGTAAAAATCATGACTTTGCACGCATCAAAGGGTCTTGAATTTGATTTAGTTTTTTTGCCAGGTTGGGAAGAAGGTATATTCCCTCATCAAAAAGCTTTAGCAGAACAAGGGGATAAAGGGCTAGAAGAAGAAAGACGGATTGCTTATGTTGGTATTACCAGAGCTAAGAAAGAACTATTTATTACTTATGCTGAAAGTAGAAGAGTTTTTGCTGAGATATTAAATTCTCTACCATCTCGCTTTCTCGCAGAGATTCCACCTGAAATATGCACAAAAATTTCCAGTTCCAATCAATTAAATTATTTAGGTTCAAAACATAGTTTTTATTTTCAAAATAACAGCCCTAATAATAACAAAAATCAAAACATCTCAAATTATAACACTAATTCTGGAATAATAACTAATGAAAAAAGACCTGGCTCTAGAGTTAGTCATGAAAAATTTGGCAATGGTATAATAATTAAAAAAGATGGCGACAGCTTAGATATAGTATTTGAAAAAACAGGGTTAAAAACTATAAAAGAAAGCTATGTTCAGAATATTAAAAATTGATCCATAAAACCTAAATTTTTTTCAATTACCCTCTTGAAATATCTTTTTTTCCTATATAAATTTATATCACAAAAAATTTATAATATATTTGATATTTATTTTAACAATAAAATGCGGGGAGTAATATGGATGTAAACAATGTAAAAACAACAAATTATAAAGCTATTTTTATTCTGCTTGGGTTAATTATATGCCTGTTTTGCTCAGTATCTACTTATTTTTTAGTAAAAACACATAATCAAAATAAAATTATTTCTCAAGAATTATTAGAATATAGCAATAAACTTAACTTAACTAAGAATCAACTACTAGCTTTGGATGATAATTTAGAAGTTAGAATGCATAAATTATTTAATGAATTAGATTTCTTTCCTAAAAGATTGTTATTCAATACTTTTTATAAAGATTTTTTCACTCATCAGAATCATTATTCAATTAATAGTTCTACAATTAGAATGCTAGATAAAGAATATTTAATAACATTAGATTTGCCAGGTTTTACTAAAGAACAAGTGAAAATAGAACTTAATGACAACACATTAACTATAAAAGCTGAAAATTTTGAAAAAGCCAATGAAGATGATGGTAAGAATCATATAAACAAGCAATTTAAACAAGTTATTAGACTAAATAACGATATTGAGCGTGATGCTATTAAATCTTCACTAGAAAATGGAATTTTAACAATTACTATTCCTCGTATTCAACATAAACCTGAAACAAAATCTATCAATATTGAATAAGTAAAAGCCCAGAATTATGGGCTTTTTATTTAATTTGTTTTTTAGTATAATTCACTCTGGTATTGATTCATCATACATACCACTACAACTAAGAGAAGAACTTTCACCCGAATCTAAATCTAAAGTAATTCCCAATCGATCTATTTTACACAATATCAAATCAACTTGACGCTCTGTGTATTCATCGGTATTCATAAAGATTTTTAAGGTTTCTTTATAATGGTTTTTTGTTGCTTGAGAACAATTAGATTCGAAAACATCACATATTGTAGATATCAATTTAATACTAAGAGTTGGCATATGAATAGTTTTTTGTTCACATACTAGGAGCTCCATATTGTTAAGATAATCATTAAGAAGAACATCGTTTGGTATGTTCTGTTGACTCTCTAAATACATTTTTTGTTGAAATTCATTAATTAGATATTCAATATTACGTAAAGGCATAGATCAACACTCCATAAAAATTATTTTAAATCTGTTGGATTTTATATAGCAAAAAAATTACTACAAACCAAAAATCTATGTAAGTATGTGATTAATCAGTCATGATTGTCTCTTTTTTATCGTAGATTAAAAAACACAGAGCTAACTTAGCTATTTTTATGCCTATCATAAACCAGATCAAACATTATCCATTTAAGCTTAAAGTCTGTATTAACTTGATTGGAAAGAGCAACAAGCTACTAAAATTACTACAATCAGCAATAAGAGTTTTAGAAGAATCTATGACTAAATTAAGTTTATTAATTAGTTAGTGCAAATTTTGAGAACGTTCATCAAACTGTGTCAAACCGGAAAGAATAATTTTTCTTTATTGAAAAATTATTGATGAAAGCAACTCAGGATAGAGATAAATTAAGGTAGTAATTTATCTCTATCAACTGAACA
>Ga0222713_10000478_pt1 | contig 45361 bp, 34 predicted proteins | sample C33_649DmetaG_FD_165061 | JGI IMG/M metagenome (GOLD analysis project Ga0222713, IMG submission 165061) | Estuarine water microbial communities from San Francisco Bay, California, United States - C33_649D | ecosystem: Environmental > Aquatic > Marine > Unclassified | place: USA: California... | reverse complement strand
AATACATATAGAAACGAGACCAAAGAAACCATGGTTAGATTACCACAATAATTATGAAACCTATTAAATTATTTGAGCAATTTATTCAAGAGTCTTCCACAGAGGAGTCATACAATGACTATCCTGCTGCGGCAAAAAAGAATGCTCAAATGGCTATTGACTGGAAAGAAAAATACGGTCGCGAAGAGGTAGATGCTGGTACTGCAGTTGGTTGGGCGAGAGCACATCAATTGGCCAAAGGTGAAAACATTTCAGCAGATACTGTTAAAAGAATGGCCTCATTTAATAGACATCGTAAAAATTCAACCATTGATCCAGAATTAAAAGATACACCATGGAAAGACAAAGGTTATGTGTCTTGGTTAATTTGGGGCGGTGATGAAGGTGTTGATTGGGCATTAGAAAAATCAAAAGAGATCGACGAATCTCTTAATACATTTGAGGCCTTTTTAAATGAAAAGAAAAAGAGTAAGCCCAAGTCAGACAAGCAGAAAATAAAAGACTTGACTAAAAAACAAAAAAGTTTATCAGATAAAACAAAAGATATTTTGGCTCAAATTAATCAATTAGGTAAAGATGATGAAAAGGAGCCAACTGATAAATTACAAAGTGCTCTATTGAAAACTCAAATGCAACAAGCTTCTGTAGACGGTATGAAAGCTGCAGTTCAAAAGCAGCAAATTGCATTAAAGGCCAAGATAAAAACCGTTAAGAAAAGAGAAAAAGCCTCAGATAAAAAATAAAGTATGCATTTACAACACACTCCCTTTTACAAAGAAACTCGACAGTGGAGAGATGATTTTTTTAAAGTTCTTAGAACAAATCCTAGAAAATATTGGGATGATATCGAATTAGATATAGATAAATTTGTTGATAAAACATATATGTTGTATCTTCCATTTAGAACTGATAAATTGAATGCCACTAAATCAAATTTAGCTGGAGTTAAAACAAAGAATTCAACGCTGTTGGATTCTATCACATGGTGGGAAGGTTCATACGGTAAAAAAGAATGGGATAAAAATATCCACAATCCCAATTATTCATTTTATTATTGCTGGGGTTTGGATCCAGATCCTATCGTAGAATTAAATTTAGGAAGAACTGCTAGTAGAGAAGAGTTAGAGAATCTTAATGTTAAATCTTCATTAGCAGAAAGTAATATTGCACTTGGTCATGCTAGTATTTTACAAGACATTGTTGATAAAAATATAAGTTCAGCACTAATATTAGAAGATGATGTTGAATTCAGCATAGGCTTTTCTTGGCTAGTTAATAAAATGTTTGAACAATTACCAAATGATTGGGACATGTTTTATATTTCATATGCTCCGTGCGTGTATGGTTTCGAGAGCGAACCATATTCTGAAGATATAGTCAAAATTAATAGGGGTTTATGGTGGCTTTCTGGTGTTTTTATCAGTCAAAGAGCTGCTAAAAAACTGCTAAATAATTTTCCTATCGTCGGTCCAGTGGATGTGTGGATTAATCATCAAATGAAAGATTTAAATGTATATGGATCAAAATATAATTGTATCGGTCAAAGAGCAGATGTATCATCTGATAACACACATTCATATAAGTATGCCGTTAAGAATATTGACTACCTACTGAATAATAATTATTAATTTGAAAAATAGATATATAAAATAAAATAATATTGTATTATGACAAAGAAAATTTTATCTTTCGAGGAATTTGCTATTAGTAAAAACTTGAAGAATAGCGAAGAAATCGCTGAAGAAACCAACGAGCTTTGCGAAACATGTGGTGAAGAACCATGTGTGTGTGAAGGTGAAGAATCAGATGACGACGATGAAGAAAAAATCAAAGGCACTGCCAAAGAATCTGATGATGACGACGATGACGACGATGACGATGATGACGACGAAGAATCAAAAGAACATGAAGAACTAGAAAGCCCCGATGAAGAAGCCAAAGAAGAAGAGGAAGAGGCTGCAGGTGGAGAAGAGGCTGAAGATGACCAAAAGGTAAAACCAGTTTCTGAAATGTTAAAAGAAGCCTATGATAAAATGGTAGATGAAATGTGTGAATATCATAAGGACGATTATCCTGATCATACAATGGAATCTTATTTAAAAGAGAATGCCGCTTTGGCTGCTACATTGATCGCACAGAAAATGGAAGAGTCTCATGCTATTATTCATGAAGGCGACGAATTAACTACAGAAATGTATGAAGCTGTTTTAAATACGGTTAAAGAATCTTTTACTAAAAAAATAGACGAGTTAAAAGAAACTTGGTCTTCAAAATAAAAAACTAAATTAACATGAAATACGTAAAATTATACGAAGAATTCATCAACGAAGGCCTTAAAAAGGGTAGAGACGAAGAATTAGCAAAAGGTATGATCGCTTATTGGTATGCACCAGAAGGTAGCGGTCGTGAAAAAGCACTTTTTGATATGGGCTTAAATCCAACAAGAACTGACAGTAATCCAGACAATGTTATCTATTTTAGTGCATGGGGTAAAGATGCTGTTAAGGCATTATCAGGTGCAAGAAGAGCTCCAGGTGATGTAATGTTAGGTGAAGTCATAACTATAGCTGCAGATAATGGTAAATCATACTATTTTGATGATGTTGACTTCGTAGAAGGTAGTAAGACTATTATTCCTGATGCAATGAAAATGACAATGACTGAATTTATTGACGAATTAATCAAATTAAAGGTTATTGAAGAGCCTAAATACTAATTGAGTTTAAGTATCATCGAATTAAACTTTTTAAAGGGTCTGTGTATAATGCATGGACCTTTTTTATTTAATAGACTTTAAATATGCCAAGAATACCAGTAGATATTATCTATATGCAAATAGCCTATCAAACGGCTAAATTAAGTTATGCTGAACGTCGACGCGTAGGATGTATTATCGTTAAAGACGAACAAATAGTTTCATTTGGTTATAATGGAACACCACATGGATTTGATAACGCGTGTGAAGAATTACAAATTAGACACTATGATAATCCTGATCATGCTCAAATTTTAATAGACAAGGGATATGATTGTAAAGATGGATGTTGTAGTAAGACAGTAACCAAACATGAGGTTTTACATGCTGAATCAAATGCTATTACTAAATTAGCTAAATCCACGATGACTTCTAATAATGCCGATCTTTATACCACTACTGCACCGTGCTTTGATTGTGCTAAACTGATTATTCAAGCAGGTATTAAACGAGTTTATTATTCAGAGGATTATAGAGATATGAGTGGGGTAGAATTATTAAAAAAGGCAGGAATAGAAGTAAATGAAGTTATATGTTGGAACGCAGAATAGATCAAATTATAGATTTAGCACTAGAGAAAAATACGTTTGGTCAGAATTTTCAATTTAGAAAAGGACAGCGTGAGATTATTACCAAAATTTGTGAAACTTATTTAGATGATCCTAATTCAACTTTAGTTATTGATGCACCAACTGGTGCTGGTAAGTCACTGATTGCGATGTGGGCTGCTCATATCTTAAAAGAAATGGGAAATAGAGGTTACATGGTTACGAGTGACCTGAGTCTTCAGGATCAGTATGAATCTGATTTCTATAAATATGGTTTGAGATGGCCGTCTATTAAAGGTGTTGATAATTATGAATGTTCAGTGAATGGTTTGCCATTTTCCCTCGGGGATTGCAAGCTCAAGGGTATGGGTTATGAACAAGCAGAAAGATTAAGTTGTTATAATTCATGTGAATATTTACAAAATAGACGCAGAGCTATTGATCAACCTATTTCATTACTTAATTATTCATTTTGGTTAATTCAACGAAACTATGTTGAGGCTAAAATGCTACAAGAAGAACGTACCATTCCATTCGAACAGAGAGACTTTGTCTTTTTTGATGAAGCACACCGAATCGATGATATTGTACAGAGTCACTTTAGTCCTCGTATTGATCCGAGCTTGGTCGATAGAATGGTCTCTTTAAATAGATTTGCCAGTAAACAAGGTTTTCAAGAAGCTGCTTATACTAAAAACAAAATTCAATCTCTTATTAACACGATGATGGTAGGAGATAAAAATGAAGTCTTTACTGCAATGAGTGAATTCGAAAGAATTCTACACGGATTCGGTAAAGTTAGACAAGTAGCCAATAAAATGGCCAAAAAAAGATTTGGTATTTCAGAGGTTCCTAAAGATTGGCAAACCTCGTTCGCACACTTTGATAGGTTAAAGGATGTACACTGTAAAGTAGAAGATTATTTGAGTTTAATCAAAGAAGTCGGTGTTAATAAAATGGTTTTGGATCAAAATGAAAATGAGGCCAAATTCATGTGTGTCGAAGAGAGCTTAATGATCAACAAATATTTACATGAAAAGGCTGGATTTAAAGTATTCATGAGTGCTACTATTGGGGATCCTAGAGCCTTTGTTAGAATTATGGGTATTAAGAATGCTAAATTCATTCGCATGGATAATGCATTCAATTATGATAAATCTCCAGTAGTTTTCGTTAATCGCCACAAACTTTCGTTTAAAGAAAGAGAAGCCAGTTTACCCAGAGTAGTTGAAATCATGGATCAGATCATAAGTAAGCACAAAGGCCAGCGAGGTATTATCCACTGTGGATCATATGAATTTATGAATTATATAAAATCCAATTCTAAGCACACATTTAGACTAATGGACTATGAAAATTCTAAACAAAAAGCAGATGTATTAGAAATCTTCAAAAAGAAAGAAGAAGCAATTTTAATGGGTCCTTCTTTGTTAGAAGGTCTTGATTTAAAAGACGACACCAGTAGATTTCAAATATTTTTTAAAGTACCATATCCTTCATTGGGCGACCCGTTAATTAAAGCAAAAATGCAAGTCTCTAATGAGTGGTACGATTGGAAAACGGGTATCAGTATCATGCAAGGTGTAGGTCGTTCAGTTAGAAATGAGGACGATTGGGCGGTGACGTATATTCTAGATGCATGTTTTAGAAGTTTGATAAATAAAGAGGGATTTTTCCCTCCAAGCTTCATGGAAAGAATTAAAACAATTAAATAAAATATAGATATGGGATTTAACAAATTATACTTACCTGAAGTAAGTTTTTTAGAAAAACAATTAAGCGAATTGGGAGAGGAAGAATTTGGCAAACATTGGTTAAGAAGACTTCAAAAATCTGATGCTACTATTGGTCCTAGTGAATCACATGATTTCATTAAACCTTTTGCTGACATTGCATATAATAATAGCAAACTAATATTTGTACAAAATGAAACTATTACAGATATTAAAAAATAAGATTATGGGAGAACAATTAAAAACCGAAAATAGACAATTTTATGTTTGGATTAAGTCTGAAAGAATTGGACAAATTGTTGAAACATCTGAAATTCAAAACGATAAAAAATGGTTAAAATTCACAGACGGTACACAATGTAACATCGAGCTAGTGAATGAATTTTTATTACCGGCAAATGATAAAGATCAAGCACTTTCAATAGCTAAAGATTTTGGAGCTATCGTAACTGATGCAACACCGGTTAGACCTCGCAGAGATGCTGAACCATCTAATGCAACACCAGTCAGACCTCGCAGAGATGCTGAACCCGCGGCTGAAGTTAATGTGATGCAAGAGATGTTGAAAAAGATGAGTGCTAAAAACAAAGCAAATATGCCAGTACAAATTAATATTCCATCTAAAGAAATTTATGCATTGCTTAAAGATCAAATGGATATCACTAAAAAAGATTTAAACAGTCAAATTGTTGCGCTCGTAGAGAGTCAGATAGATAATTTAAGAGACAGTTTAAAAGAACAAATCGAATCATTTATTAACAACTATTATAATGTCAAAACAAATGGAACAAACACAGAATCAGGAGACTCAACGAATTCCTAATCGCAGAGAGCGTAGATTTAGATTAAAGCAACAAGGTGTACTCAGATATTTGAGTAAGCTTTCATTCTTTGATCCAATTAGAGCTAATTTCAGAGCTGAGAATATTAGAACTGGAGTTAGAATTCAAGAAATCAGACGCACTCAAATTGAGGCAGAACATGAAGCTTATTTTGAAGCTAAGTTAGAAAGCATGAAAGAAACATGGTATGAGTTGGGTTACAATGCTGAAGAAATCGCTCTTTTAGAAGAAGCTACAGCAATTAGATGGACTTCAACCAAAGAAAATTATCGTAAAGATAAAAAAGAAGCTTTAGCATTAACCAAAAAAGCCGCAGAATTAAGGGCTTCTAGACAATAAATCATATGTTAAGTATCGCTATAGAGCCAGCAGATAATGGCGTTATTAAAACTCTTGTAGATGACAACGTAAACGGAGGAGGAGAAGAATTCGAATCTAGACACGTTTATGAGTTTACTGGTCCTATGAAGCGATCTAATCAAGTTAAGTTTTTAAAGGACATTATTTTTGATTTAGGTCTAGATATTGGAACAGAACTGGATTCAGATTGTCTTCATATTCACATTGGATGGGGAATTAAATACACTGGTTCCAACACTGAAATAAAAAATAAGATTCAATCTTTAGAAAAAGAAATTAAAAGACTTGAGTCTCTAATAAAGGAATGAACTTGAAAATAGAAGGAGTTTGGTGTAAAACTAGGACGGAATTCGATAAGTTATCTAAAAACGGTGACTATGATCTTACCGTGTCTTATTATGACATCTTTAATCGTTTAATTAAAAGCGATCCGGATAATGCTGAACCTTCTAACATAATTGTCTCTATCTACATTAGAAAAACTATTCAAAAAGCATTAATGGATCTTGATGATCGCGAGAACATCAAGATCCTTTATATGTTTAAAACCTTAAGTGCGGAAACAGTCAGCAATTTTAGAGAGTTTATTAACTCTATGATTGATGATCAATGTGAATTAGATTTATTGGTAATTAATAGATGTGATTTTCCAAAAAAAGGTGTTTTGAGTAAATTTGATAATGTTAGATTTATAGACAATGATTAAACATAAACTCTTTTCTAAGGGCGATCAAATTCACGCCCTGATTTCTACAACACAACAACCTAACTTATTAATTCCAGTTAGGGCAACTATTTATGACGTTAAATTCGATGACGTCAATCCACAATATCAAATAAGGATTAAGAAATTTTATGATCCTGTTTATTTTTTAAAGAAAAATCTTTTCGGCGGTAGATTTATTAAAAATTTTGAAGGAGCCGACACTAAGATGAATCTCAAAAGAGCTTTGTACCCAACAGTTGAAGATATTGAAAATAATATTTTTAATGGTGAAAAATGGAAACAATACTTAATCGTAGTAGATTCAGTTTTCTGCACTAGAACCAGAGCCGAACAAGAAGAGCTATTTAATAAAATTCAAACGTTTCACATTGAAATGAAACTTAAAGAGTTGTACGAATTGGTCAATAGATCCGTTTATAGAGACGGAGAATTTTATTGGCACACTAAGGGTGAATATATAAAATCTCTACAGAAATTTTTAGGAGATAAATATCCAAAAGACCCCAAGTGGGCGGATAATTTATTATATAGACCAGAAACCGACGAAATGGATAACGTGGAGTGGGTATAAATATATTATCCTACCATATTAGGTAGATATATATTAAAAATAACGTATTCTCTCATGAGTGATTTTAGTGATGATTTAAATTATGTTTTTAAGAAAGTTCTTAAGGTCGTTGATGCTACTACGGGTTTAGAAACTACTCAGTACGTATACAATGATAAAAAGACTGGCAAAGAAGTTAAAAGTACAACTCCTAAGAAAAAAGCATTAGGTCAAACACCGCCACAACCTGAAAATTTAACAGGTACTGGCAAGACTACACTAAGTGAGGAAAATGTTTTCGGTCCAGCAACTGAAGGACAATCTCTTTATCCACAAAACGGTCGAGATTCTAGAACATATCTTATTAATCAGGTAACTAGTGGTGAAGGAGGTGACAAAGTTGAAACAAAAGGAGATGAAGTTAATTTAGGAAAAGCACCTAGATCTTTGTTTAACAACTGGACTTTAATGAAATATAGAAATAGAACCGGACAAACGTATGGTTCTGTAGAGCCTACTAATGGTACTGATTACAATAGACCAGTGTTTAGTGGCCTGGGATCAAATAGAATTAATAATCCAACTGCTAGAAATATTGTAGAATATTCTAATGAAACTGGTGGTGCAGCATTTTCTTATAAGTATAGTGATTTTATTCAAATGGAACACTATGGTCAAATATCCAATGATTATTTGGTTACTCTTAGGAGGTTTGCCTATCCAGTGGGCGATGACTTATTAGATCCAACTGTTAAACAAAAAGACGGTAAGACAGACATGGATGCCTCTTCTCCTGACTTGGCTAGAGCAGTAACTTGGCTTTCTCCGGCATTAGGTAATGATCTAAAAGAAATTCTTAAGTTTAAAACTGGATATAAATGGTCAGAAGCTAAATCAGAAATTCAAGATGCGCAATCAAGACAATCTGATAGAGGTAAGGTGGGCGATTTTATTGATAATAGAAGTTGGTTAGCTGGTGCAGAAGCAGGTCTAAATGGATTCACTTCGGTTCAAGCCGCTACACTAAGAAAAGTTGGTAACGTTGACCACGCTAAAGAAACATACCCTAATAAGGTGTTTGGCCCTCTTAATATTATTGACGAAGTTTTGGCCAGAGATAAGGGTTTAAAATTTGAACAAGAATTTAAATTAAGTTTTCACTACGATCTTAAGGCATATCCTGGTACAAGTCCTAAGGTTGCATTTATGGATACAATGTCTAATATATTAGCGTTGACATATAATTCTGCACCTTTCTGGGGAGGTGCTACTAGATTTAGTGGTTCTGGAAGTACTGGTAAACCATTCGGTGATATGAGTAAATTAGCTTCTGGAGATTATGCTGGTTATTTAGGTTCTATCGCTGATACTCTTGCCGGTATGGGTGGAAACTTTCTAGATCAACTTAAGAAAACTGCAAGTAACATTAAAAATAAGGCCGGTATTAATAAAATTATAGGTGATTCTAGTATTCTAGAAAATATTGTCGGAGGTGGTTTAATGAAATTAATGGGTGGACCTTCGGGTGGTGATGTAATTAAAGCGTTTTTAACTGGTGATCCAACCGGTCAATGGCACCTAACTGTTGGTAATCCTATGAATCCTATTATGGTTTGTGGTAACTTAGCATTACAAGATACTGAAATTAGTTTTGATGGTCCTTTAAGTTTTGAAGGATTTCCTACAAAAATGTTAGTAGTTATAACATTAAAACCTGGTAGACCAAGAGATAAAACTGAAATAGAATCAATGTTTAACGCTGGTAGAGGTAGAATGTATTTACAACCAGATTGGAAAGACGGCGAAGGTGGTATTGATATCGACTCAATGGTTAACGTCGATGCATATGGTGGTAAAACAGGTCAGGGCAAACTATTGTCAAATGCACCATATGTTTCTAGATTGTCAGATATGTCAGCTGGATAAAATTAAAAAACTAAGATGGAATTTAAAGTATTTAAAAACAAGAGTCAAGGTACTGATAAAACCAAATTAAATTTGGCTCAACCGACTATGCTCTTTAGAAGCTTAAATCCTGCTAATTTTTTTATAGTAGCAAAACACAGAGTAACTGAAGACGATATCGTAAGACCTGATAGAATTGCTACAAAATATTTTGGAACAACAGATGGTTTGGATTTAATATTAAAATTTAATGGTATATCTGATCCATTTTCAATTAATCCCGGTGAAGAATTGTGGATTCTAATGAATGATTCTCCTTATTATAAATTGGATTCTCCGCAAATGTATGAAGATAATCCAATTAAGAATCAATTTTTACAAACAAAGAGATTAAGTAAAACTGATCAAAGAAGGGTTGAAGCATTAAAACAAAAGTATAATAAAGAGAATTTATTGCCACCTAATGTAATTCCTTTGGGTAAAAAGAACTATGAATTCGATGGAACTAATGTTAGATTGGGTATGCACGTTCAGACCGATCCTGTGGTTAAATCTATTTTAGCAGATATTTCACCAGAAGAAATTATGCCAAGAAAAATGGCTGAGGCTGATCTAATAATTGATAAAAATGATAACACCCAGGTAGAAAACGTATCACAGACTGGCGCTGGTAAAATATATGAAAAAGCATTAGAAAATAATAGTGGTAAATTTAAGAGTAGCGGCAGTGGAACGGGCGCAGGCGGTGCTGGTAAAATAGATGCAGCCGATAAGCTTGGCGGAAGTAAACCAGATGGCTCTGCTCCAAAACCAAAGGACAATAATCCTACTAATAATCCTGATTCACCTTGTGCTAAATAATAGATTATGGAAATATCAAACAATATTTTAGCGGTAGTTGAACCTGAAATCAGACCTACTGAAATAAAGATAGATGCATTAGCAGAAGAAAAACTAGATGAGTCTCAGAATAAAAATGACGAATCTGGTGAAGAACCTAGATATAAGCAAACTAGTGTTATTGGTACGATGCATCCGATCGTATTGATTAATGGCTATCAATTTCAAGCCGGAGATATTAAATCATTTGAATTAAATCTAACTGCTCCTATACCGATATGTAACTTAGAATTGCTGGATCGCGCTGGCAAATTTAAGGTAGGTAGTTATCCAAGAGACGGTGATTATTTTACTATTTTAATAAATTCTAAGAATCAAGAAACTTTTAAATCCATTCATATGGATTTTGACATTAGTAGATGTGAATCACCTAAAGAAGGTAATGTCGGAAATGCTCAATTTTCTATTTCTGGTTATTGTAAAATTCCTAAATTATATTCTGAAGATTGTGTTAGTCTTCCTAGTGGAAGCTCACTAGATCACATTGAAAAAATTGCAAGAGATTTAAAATTAGGATTAGCTACAAATATTGATAAAACAAATGACAATCAGGCCAGAATTATGGCGTATGAACCTTATTTTGATTTTATACAATCTATAGTTAAGAGTAGCTATATTGGTGAGGAATCATTTCAAAGATGGTGGGTTGATCCATATTATTATTTGAATTATATTGATGTTAACGCATTATTTAATTCTCCTAATCCGCCTATTGAAGAATTTGCAGCATCACTCTCTTCGGTTTCGAGCACAACAACGCCAGATGCTAAATCTGCCAAAGATGCAGAAAATGGAGATAATACTGAGGTGCCATTAATGTTAACAAACCATGTGATGTTTATGAGTCAAAACTCATTTGTCGAGGCACATGAAATTATTAATAATTCTAGTTTAATTAGTGCAACGTTTGGTTATGCAAGAGAGGTTGTTATTTATGACAATAATGGTGACAAGAAAAAACAAGAATTCAGAGTTCAGCCATTAAATAGTAAGAACCTAAGGGAATTAGAGGAACCACTAAAAGGTAATAGAAACGATACTAGGCACACTGAACAAATTAAGTATAAGTATATGGGTCGACAAGAGGCTGGGGAAGATGGCCTTGGTAATGTTCATCCCAACCATGCTTTTTCAAAAATGCATGCAGCTCAAAACTCGGCTGAAGTGGCTAAAATGAAACTTAAAGTAACTTTAAATTCATTCAATCCATCTTTGTATAAATTTCAAAAAATACCAGTCTTAATGTATCTTACTAATCCATCTGAGATAGCTCAAAACGAAAGGATTAAGGGTGATAAAAAAGATTTAGGTATGGATAAAGATGAACCGTTTGATTTAGGAGTGGCCGAAGACGTTCAAGAGTCTGAAAGACAACCTAATCAAGCGTTAGATACATTTTTATCAGGTTATTATTTGATCGAAGATATTGTTTATAAAGCAGAAGGTAATAAGACTACTCAGGTTGTAACTCTTTTAAGAAGAGAGTGGCCTACTAGAACTGAAAACCTAATTAATCCACCTGGATTGGAGGGTGCAAGTGATGAAGAAAAAGCTGAAAATATTAAGAAAAATAGCCCCGAACCTACACCTGAAGGATTGCCAACCGCAACACCAGCTCCAACACCATCTCCAACGCCTACTCCAACACCCGATGTTGATTTAGATATTCAAATAGGTTTTACAATTACTAGTTCCGAAGAAGATGCCAGTAGTATATGGGGATCAGGAAATACATATGCTAAATTTGGTGGAACCTGGACTGCTAATAAAGAATTAGATTCGGTTGATGATTGGGAAGCAGATTTAGATGATACTATTATTGGTGCTGGAAGCGGTATGACACTTAAAAAGGACGGTACTTGGGTATTAGACTTATCTCAAACCGGTAGCTTTGGTAATGGTACATATCCTCTTATAATTACAATTAAAGCTGAAGGTAAAACTTTTACCAACCAAACCATGGTAACCGTAATCGAAAAATAAGGATACATAATATATGTCTGACTTTACACATATTAACCAATTTAGAAAAGGAGCTGTCGTAAGAACGGTCAATGAAGACCCTACTTATCTTAGCTTTTCTTTCTTGTTCGATACAGTGGACAGGGAACACTCTCCTCTATTCGCCGGTCCAGCTAAAGAATATCTTACTAAATTTGTTGATGATTGGATGGACACTAAATATGCTGTTAGGCTAGAAGCCTTTCAGAACGTTTTACTTAAAATCAACAGAGAAATGCCTTGGTTTTTTTCAAAGATTAACGGTCTAGAATTAACCGAAACATATGGTAAAATGCAAGAGCCTTGGAGAGGTTCTGAATCGCCGAAGATTGAAATTGAGTGTTTAGAAGAGAATATTGAGTTAACGGCGATTGGTCTAATGTCATTATATAAAAATGCAGTCTATGATTACCAAAGATTTGTTGAAATTTTACCAAAAAATTTAAGACATTTTAGAGTTTGGATAATAGTTTCTGAAGTTAGAACTTTTCAACAAGATAAAACGGCTAGAGATAAAAACTTATTTGGTGCAAATATGGCACCTACAAATGATACAAAATCCATTAAGATTTTTAAGAATAGAGGAGCCGAATCAGGTACTAGAACAGGTGCGAAGTTTAACCCAGATGTGACTAATTTTTCCGCAGAATCAATGCCATTTATTAAGTTTGAATTAAATTTCTGTGAATGGCAACAAGATTCAATTGCCGATATGTTGGCTGATTTGAGTAAACAAGCCGAAATGAAAAAACCTAAAATTAGTTTTACTTGGCAAAAAGTTCATGTTGAAAGTCAAAAATTCGGTCCAAATATCACAAGTAAAGGTGAATTAGATGAAAATTTAATACCTCCTACTCCACTGAAACCGGCCGATGGATTATATCCTGATCAACCGTTTAACCCCTTTGCTAATGCTCAAAACGCAATTGCAGATAAAGTAAATGGAATTGCAGGATCTATGGTAAATAGATTTAATAATATAAAAGATAGCTTACCGGGGGTTGGTAATAATCCACTAGGTGCAGTTTATCCAAAAAGATTAACAGGTCCTCTGGCGAGTGCAGCGGACGCATTAGTCAACGCTGGCATGAATCGACTTAAAAGGATGTTAAGTGATAATGTACATGGCTTTGATAAAGGCTTGGATATCTTTGGATCTGTTCAGGACGCTCTTGCTGCGGGTAGTATAAACGGTCTAGCAAATTTAGGCTTTAAATACGGTATGAAAAATTCTAAAAGAGAATACGAAAAGGGAGCTAATAATGTATATGATAGTGAAGCGGTTGATAGTACACCAGATGGTTCTATGAATAGTAACGTTTATGATTCGTCACCAGTTGAACAAAATCAACCTATTTCACCCGGTAGAATTCATGAACCCGGTATTGACAGCAGTCCAGATGGTAATTTAAACGATAATGTATATAAATAATGGCTAACGAAGTATATGCTGATAATTTAAGAGATACGCATTGGTTGGGAGAAGTAGTCGTAAACGAGGATCCATTGTTAAATGGAAGATGTAAAGTAAAAGTTTATGGTAAGTTTGACAAACTAACTGATGATGCTATTCCGTGGGCAACACCAATGAACCGCGACCAAGTTGGTGCTCATGCTGTGCCAAGGGTTGGTGACATTGTTGCCGTTCGTTTTGATAATGGTAACATTTATCACCCTGAATACTGGTTTCAGATTGATCAAAACAAAGACCTAAAGACAGACATTCTAGAAGCTTCTGATGCACCGCATGATGTGGTGTCTTTGGTCTATGATGCTGTACGTAACGTTAGAATCTATCACTCACCCGAGGATGGTCTTGTTATTACTCGAGGCACTGGTGCTAAAGAGAGACCTATTATCCAAATGGACGAAGAGGGATTTATTAAGATTAGCACAGACGCTAAGATGTTCTTAGACTGTGGAAATATATTCGTCTCAAACACTGGTGAACCAGGAGCAGATGAGACTGAACCCGCTGTTAGAGGTCAATCATTACAGGATTGGTTACAAGCCTTACTTGATGACTATAATGCACACATTCACCCAACAGGTGTTGGACCGTCGGGACCACCTATGCCACCAACTCCAGCTACCGTAGGAAAATTATCGAGTACACATATTAACTATCAACAAAAGAATAAGTAAAGATGCCTGCACTGTGGCCCATATTCATCACGAATCTAGCGAACGACATTGCAAGCCAGTCTTTTACTAAACCTGGCGGTGCATTAGTTTCATATGATATGCCAAAAGTTGGTAAAGATCAAGTTCCTATTTTTCCTCCATCGAAAGAATTAGTTGAATCCATTAAACCTGGAAATCCAGCCAATGCTGCTTTAATCACCAATCCAGCATCGATGATCAATGCGATTAATTTAAATCCATTGAGCGGTAGATATGATTTTGGTGTTAGAGTAGCTGAAAGATATATTAAAGCTGTTAAGAGTTTGGCTATGACTCCGCTTGGAGCAGTTCACACAAATAATCCGGCGGCTGAACTTTTATTGAAACAAGGCTATGGTTTAATATTTGAAAGAATGTTAAAAGAAGGAGATATTCCGTTAATGGATCAAAAAGATAAAGATGGTAATATAATTAAAATGGGTAAAGAGTCCCATCCAGCTTATGCTGATTTTTGTCCAGATCCAATTGAACCACCAGATCCAATTGAAGAAGAAAAGAAACAACAAAAAAAATTTAATAAATTTTTAGAAGATCATAAAAATGACACATCTTTAAATTTATATAAATTTAAATTTTTTGAATTTCATTGTTTAGACGGCAAAGAAACAATCGATGATCTAATTATTTTAATTACTAATAGATTATTACAACAGTATGAATCTTTGACTACACAAGCACAGAAAGATGAATACAAACTATGGGCAACTAGCCTCGGTAAGAAAAAGTACAGCGGTTTATCTGACGCACAGAAGGCTTTTGGTGGTACTTATTTTGTAGGTAGATTTCCATACGTTAATGTGAGCGAAAGAGCTAGAAAGGATATAGGTGACGCTGGATATGATTGGGCAAAATTGGTCGATGGTGTTAGCAATTTGTTTGAATCATCTGCTGGCAACCTAAGTAAAAAACCATGGCCTTATAATCCTAAGGAAAATCCAGAATGCCCATTATCTCAATATAAAATTCAAGTTTCTTTTGATAGAGAAAATAATTTACCCGAATATCCTAGTAAAAGACCAAAGGTTTTAACTGATCATGTTGTAACTCTATTTTCATATGATAGTTCAACTAAAAATGATTTTAAATACGGTGTAAATGAAGATACTCGAGTTATTTGGTGGAAAAAAGATAATTCATATGTCGAGGCTAAATATGAAAAAATAGAATATGATATACATTGGAGATTAATACCCAATGCAATGAGCAGTGTTAAAACACCCGAAGATATTATAGCTATCGACCCTTTAAGTGGTGGTACTATTTTTAAATTTCAAAGACAACAAGTTATTGATGCTAAAAAAGCGGCTGAAGAATGTGATGATGCAGAAGAGGATACTGATATAGATTATAATTGGCCAGGTGGAGATCCATATGAAGAAATGGCAGAAATAACTATTGCATATTGGTATGCATGCTTAGTCAAACCTTTTGCGCCGACGCCATCTATGACACCTGCATTAATCCCACCGCCACTGACTGGTATTTATATACCGATTTATTATGGCGGAAAAAAGAGATTGGCTAAAAATCTTAGAAGAGCGTGGAATACCGGTAAAACTTTTAGTAAGATACCCGCGCCACAGGCTCCCGCATTAGCAGTTTCAACTGCGGTTGCTGCAGCTTATGCATTACATTTATTAGAATTTAAACTACTTTATCTGGGAGGTATTCCAACTCCAGTTGGTCCAGTGCCCATGATAGGGTTTGTACCTGTGGTATTCTAAAAAGTGAACAGATATATACTATATTACACCTTTAATATAAAATTAAATGAACAACGAAAAAAACAAAAGAGTTAGAATTGGTGAATCAAACGCTAACCAACCCGAGGTCGAAGAAACAAATTTTCAACTAAAATTAGACGACCAATTTCAAAACACATCAGATCAATTCTATGACGAAAACGGACAATTCATGTGGGAAGCATATGAAGCTACTTGTCCTTCTAGATTGAGAAAACCAAACCCACACATTAAAACCCAAAACGGAGACAAGGTATACTCTCGAGAGTCATATGCTCAAGAGATGTATGATATTCTTACTTCGTTCGACAGATCAAGTGGTGAATTTGTAAGCATTTTAAATGTTGGCGAAATTCATGAAGGATCCATTTATGCAGTTAGCAAAGATTTTATCAGTGTTGACGTGGGCTATAGAGAACTTGTGTATGTTAAGTATGAAAAGGAACCTATTGAAATTCAATCGTTAAGTCCTGGTGATAAAACAGCAGTATTGATTACACAAACTGCAAAAAATTCTCACGTTTTAGGTACTATTAGTGGTGGAGTAAAACAAAAGGTATTCATGGATCTTAGAGAAGCAGTCGAGGTTGGAGGTACAGCTTGGATCGGTCGAGTTACTAATATGATCGAAAACGGAGGTTATATGGTAAACGTTCAAGGTGTAGAATGTTTTATGCCAGGTTCTTTAGCCGGTATTAATAAATTACACGACTTCAGTTCTATTATCGGTACAGAAATGTATGTTGTACCCGTAAGTTTCTCAGCAGAAAGAGGCACCCTAGTTGTATCTCATAGAAAATATTTACAAGCTTTAATACCTAACGAAATCGAAGCATTAAGAGAGTCTCAGGGTGAAACTATCACGGGTAACGTAACAGGTACTGCTAAATACGGTGTATTCGTAGAATTCAATAAGTGTTTAACCGGTATGATTCATACTAATGATTTAGATGAAGAAACTGCTAATAAATTCAAAGCTAGACAAATTTTACCGGGTGATGAAATTTCATTTATGGTAAAAGATATCATCAGTGATACTAAGATCACATTAACTCAAAGGGCAAATATTACAGTAAATCCATGGTCTGATATTACAAGTAGATATCAAATTCCATCGATTGTAGAGGCTACAGTTAAAACTAAAAAAGATTACGGTATATTCATTACAATTGAAGAAGGCGTAACAGGTTTATTACACGTGAGCGACATTGGTGAAGAGGTTATGGGAGTATTTAAAAATGGTGATCCTATCACAGTACAGATCACTAGAATTGATGCAGAATCTATGAAGGTATTTTTAAAAATGCCCTAATAACTATCACAACGAGAGTGTGATATATATTGAAACAATAATATCATAATCTCAATATGCAAAAATTAACACCTGATTCTTCAAGAGAATCAATCTTAAACGCGGCACTAATGGGTGTTGAGTTTGAATTTTATTCTAATCTCGATCTAGAAGCTACTAGAAAAAGCTTAATGGAGCTTCTAGATCGAAAGATTAGATTAGAAGACAAGGCTCATTCCGATTTTCAACCTTCTCCGGAAGAGTTTAAAATGGAACCCGATATGTCGGGCGGTAAAGGTTTAATTGAGTTGGTTACAGGTGCTTTACCATATAGAAATGCTAGAATTATGGTAATTAAGATGTTAAAGTGGATATCTGATAATGGATATACCAATGATAGAGCATCTATTCACATTAATCTTTCTTTTGATAAACAATATCTAGAAGATAAGGATCTTATTTCTAAAATGAACGTACTTAAGTTTATTTTAGATTTTGATGAATCTCAGGTTTATAAATTCTTCCCGAATAGAGAAAAATCTGCTTATGCCAAAAGTATTAAATGGATTATGCCAAAATGGGATGCATATCATTTTAACCCTGATCAAATATCCTCAAACAATTTTAAATTTGCTGACACTAAATACTATGGTATTAATTTTTCTAAGAAAGAGAAAAACTATTTAGAATTTAGATATTTAGGTGGAGATAGCTATGAGAAAAAAACCGATGATATTCTATATTTGACTGAAAGATTTTTGGTACAAATGTGGAATTCTTGCAATGATCCTAGATTTACACCAGAAAATAAAATTGAATTACAGAAGATCATTAATAGAAATCAGCCTATTGTTGAAATGCTCAGAGATTACACTAAGGTGTCTGAACATTGGCCAAAAATAAAAATATTGGCAGATCTACAAGAAGATCCAAAAATTATAAAGGTGCATTGGGATAGATTTAAAAATAGAGTAATGGACCTTATCGTTAATGGTAGCATGGAAGAGGGTATTATTAATTACGATTCTGATTATTCTGCAGTACAAATAAAAGACGGTAAATTCCCAACAGTATATTTATTGGAAAACTTTGAATTCATGGATTGTGAGTTAGCTGGAAATATTACTAACTGCAGTATGTATGGCTGTAATGTTACTGGTTCTGCTATCATGCTAAGCAGTTTGTACAAGGGCACAGTCGTTAAAGACTCTAAAGTAGAATCATCATATACACATGGTAGTTGTGAACTGGTTAATTGCTATGTTGCTGGTAGAGATACAATGTTTAAAGGTAAAATGACCGGTGGAATCTTTAGAGAGGGGTTCATCAGTGACAGTGCTAGATTTGATGGTACTGAAGTTGTAGTAAGTAAAAAAATAAAATAATATAAAATGAGTGAAATTAGAAGCGGGTCTAACAATGACTTATTAACTGGAAGATATTACGATCCAAATTGTTTAAATGCATTTTTGGACGAGCTTGCTGATGATATTACTGGAGCATGTATGGTACCTATTAATCTACCACAAAAAGAGATTATTAATATAACTAAAAGAGCCAAAAAATGGTTTTATAAGAAGTATGAATACTCTGTGAAAGAGAATTTGTATCACATTCCTAATAGTGTATTTAGTAGCGATTATTTTAAATCGCACAGAACACTTAATTTGCCAGGCCCAGGTTTAGACGGTGGCGGTGGCGTATTCTCTGTTTATGGTTTATACGACTTAGCATCTGGTTTCCATGGTCAAGGTGGTGGATTGGATCTTAGATTCCAATCAGGTGGTGACTTCTCAATGGAGAGAATGTTATTTAGAGGTATGTATGAAGGTTCTGGTATGGCTGAGGCTGCAGAAGAATTGCAATATTATGTATTGAATGCTTCAATGGCAGATCTGTCCAGACAAATCCTAGAAAACCCAATTTCATATTCATACTCGCAATTAACAGGAGAACTTAAATTCTTGGGTGATACACCTAAAGGTGATGTGATCCTAGAAATTTACGAAACAATTCCTGATTGTGCACTGTTTGAAGATGAGATTTTCTTTAGATATGTAAGTGCTAAGATCAAACAGTCTATTGGTACAAAATTAGGTATCTTTAAATTTGCATTACCCGGTAATGTTGATTTTGATTATGATGCTATCAAATCTATGGGCGATGATGAACTTGCAGCAATTGAAGAAGAAATTAAGGGCGATGAAGGTGTAGACTGGATGATGCACACCTAAATAAACAAGATACATATATAAATGGAATTATACATAAAATATCCTACTGATCCCAATTACGACCCAACACAGGTTCAAACTAATAGTGAAATAGAAATGTTGATCACTCAAATTCAAACTATTCTATTTACTAATAGTGGCGAAGTGATGGGTGATGCTGGTTTTGGATGTGATTTAGAGAAACTTGTGTATGAACTAGGAGTAAACGAGCATAATATTCGTAGCAAAATTGTAAATCAATTAAATACACATTGTCCGTTGGCTCAAAAATATAATCTAGATGTACAGGTGGATTTCGTTAAAGGTACAGTTAGAGATATTGCTTTTATAGATATCACTATTGATAGTAGATATTCTGTTAAAATAAACATGTACTAAAAAAGTATACATAGATAATGGCTGAATTAAAATTTTTAAATACACTTAGAATTACTGCTGGTAACATCAGAGAAGATGCTAGAACGTATATTTCTAGAGTGTATAATAGAGCAGGAACACTATTTACTACGGCATCCCCCTTTGCACAGATTATTAGTGTATTGGCTGAGATGTCGGAATTAATTATGTTTTATGTTGAAGATTCTGTAGTTGAACAAAATATTTACACTGCACAACAACCTGAATCCATTTATGGTATGTCTAGACTAACTGGTCACGATGCGACTAGAGGTTTTGCTGCCACTGGAGAAATTGAATTTAGATGGAAACCCGGAGCGGATATGTCTAAAATAGCGGGTAATACGTTGAACATTGACGGTAGGGCTAAATTAATATTTGACGCAAATGGATTAACATATACATTGTTAAATTCTATTGATAAATTTAAATTAGAAAAGGGTAATTTTTCTTCGTTTAAATCCGCTATTATTCAAGGAGAATTTGAACAACAAACTGTAACTTCAGGCGGTCAAAAATTACAATCGTTTAACATTAACACGGGCGGTATTACTGATCATAGCAAAGTAAGTGTAAGTGTAAATGGAGAAAAATGGACTAAACACGAATCTTTGTATGATTTAGGTGCAAACGAAAAAGCATATTTAATTAAAACAGGAATCAGTGGCGGTTTAGATATTTATTTTGGTAACGGTAGTTTTGGTATGGTACCGCCTGAGGGCGCTAGCATTCAAGTGGAGTATATTAAACATGCTGGTTTATCTGGTAATTTAGATGATTCACCAGATTTAACTATTAAATGGGACGGAGAAGGCACGGATTCTAATGGAACCGAACATGATTTAAATGAATTTTTAGATGTTACTATTACTTCATCACCTAAAATGGGTAGTGATAGAGAGAACACTCAGTTTACAAAGATCATGACACCATTGGCTTCAAAGTCATTTGTTTTAGCAACACCTGATAATTACGAATATTTCCTATCAAGATATAATATGTTCTCTTATATTGATGCATACAATACGACTGATGATCAATATTTAGATGACGATAACGTGATTTATATTTTTGCGGTGCCAGACGTTAAGAAAAAGCTGGCTAAAAACCAAGATTATTTTAGTTTACCCCAGGAAGAAATGTTCTTTGATCAAGGTGAATATGATGCTATGCATAAAGTATTAGAAGATAGCGGTCAACAAATGGTGACAACTGAAGTTGTTTTCGTTAAGCCACAAATCAGATATTATAGCATGGATATTAATATTAGATATTTCGAAGGTTTCACTAAACAAGAAATCTACAATCAAGTTAGATCTAAAGTTTCTGATTATTTATTGAATATTACAAGAAGAGACAAATTACCAAAATCAGACATTATTTATATCTTAGAAGAGATTGAAGGTATTGATGCGGTTAATGTTAGATTTATTTCTGAAACTGAAGAAACTGCAAGAAGATTGGGTTATTACGAATCTGTTAATGTTAGCGTAGTTCCACAAGAACCGGTGACATTAGAAACGGTCGGTAATGGTAAGCAAAAATATGTTTTCTTTAAAAGAATAGAAGACGTCAAAGTTGTACCAGTCGATGCTAACACCGAAATTCCATACACTGTTAAAGGTTTAGATCAGTGGGGTGATATTATTATGGAAAAAGAAGAAGTTGCTGTATTTAGAGGCGGTTGGATGGACAGAGACGGAGATGTGATCGAAGATGATGTAATGTTAAACGCCGAAGGAGCAGTTAGTATAAACTTCGAAGCTGATCCAGTACCTAGAACAATTTACACTAGATTACAGGCAGGAAATAGAAGAGCACTTAGATAATGGCATTATTTGATAATTTATTTGGCTACGCTAGAGAAAGACGTTATGATTTTCATAAAACCAGAAAGGATGAAAGATTAAATTCTGGATATGATTATGAAAAATTACCACCTGGTGAATTTTTAGGCAGAGCTGTATCTGGTCATATTCAAAGAAATGAGACAATGCAACATTTTATGATGTTCATGAGTGATGCTGTTTTAAATCTATTAAAAAGTGCTAGATATTTGAAAAAATATAAAAATTATACCGTCAAACCTGACGATAAACAAACTAGATAATGTATAATAACTTAAGATTTTTTAGAGGCCTAGAGTATGATTTAAACTTTGAGAAAGATATTTCGGGAGTTTATCAAGGAACGGTGTTTTTGCCTGAGGTTTCTGAAGGTTTATACGAAAGTGTAAACCTATTTATCTTGGAAGAGTGTTTATTCAACGGAGATCCAAATATAAATTTCCCAGTAGCTGAAGGTTTAGGTTCTGAAAAATTCATATTTGAATGGAAGCAGACCGAACCATCTGAGAGTGAAGATATTATTTTATATGATATCGATAATTCTGGAAACATTCCAACTATTAAACAACTAAAAACTGTTTCAGTCGACTTATTTAGCGGGTCTCATGTTAATAGTGTAGTAGACGATATTAAGCATTTAAGTTTAATAGACAACACTGCTATTCAATTAAATGTAACATTAAGTTCTACTAAAGCCGGTCCACATGCCAGAAATTTATATGTATATCATTTGGCCGATGGAGTTAAAACTCTTTTGGCTCAAATTGAATTTTATGGTGAGGTGGTTGCGGAGGACGAAAGACTTAAGGTTTTATTACAAAATTTTGGAGCTAGTTTATCTGAGTCGGACTTTATGTTATTCAAGGATCATGACATTAGCGAAATGTCACCTGATTATATTTTATTGAATCAAAAAAGAAAAGAACTTCTTTTAGAATTACATAATATTAAACCATTTGTTGGCACTTATAAAGCTATTTTGAATGCCATCGATTTCTTTGGTTATGACAAAATTACATTAAAAGAATACTGGTTAAATGTAGATAATTCTACTAAGAACTTTGGTAAACTATTTGCAGTGCCGGTTCCACACTCTTCGGTTAGAGGTGAAATGACTAGAAAGAAATTAAAGTTTAAATTACCTTCTAGTACAATGAAGAAGACTAGCAAGTTTAGTCTTGTTTATAGATTAAATGAACCTAACGGTACGTTTGATCAATGGGATATTCCTAATGTAACTGAAACATTTGATTATACACCTGAAGAAGTTTTAATTAAACTATATGGTTTAAAGGCCAAACTACAAAAAGAGTATTTGCCACTGCAAGCTAAGATTATCGACATCACAGCTGAAGGTGATTATTTTACGCAAAGAAATCTAAATGTTTGGAACATACAAAATAGTATTAATTTCTTTAGTGAGGGCCATGATATTAGATTTAATGTTTTACCTCAAGGTAGACAGCTCTATATAGAAGATCTATCAATGGTCTTAAAACCTATTTTAGATCAAAATGATCTAGCCGATAATTATGATTTATTCCTAAATCTAGGAATTGGTAATGAGGATACATTGAGCACTGAACAAAGAGTAGAGTTAAAAACTATTATTAAATCGTTTTACGAAACATATCACGATAGAGAATTACATTCATATAACCCTAATATTCCAATCGGTTGTCCAATTTTATTAGATGGTACCGAGTCGTTTGACGATATTTGGGACGAGGCTAATTTCACATGGGAAGATGCTCATAATCCCAACTCAAACTTATTAGTAACTTGGAACGATTGGTGGAAAGCTTGGGTGTATGAGATTGAATGGGTCATTACAAGTAAAGACAGGGGTTACAACCAAACATACAGAGGCGCCATTGATGACTACTTAGTATTACCACTGATATTACCATATGCTGACACTTACAGCGTAGAGATGAGAACATATGATCTATTTGGGCATAGATCGCACTATAGAAAGAATGATGTTATTCAAGTCAATCTTAAAAAATTAGAATTGTATGGCATTTACAAGTGGTTAAATGATTTAAGATGGAATGATAAGTCATTGCCATGGGATAAATCAGGTGGATATTGGAATTCACCACAGGATAATAAAACTTCAATCGAAGATGCAATTGCCACATTATACCTAACACTCGATAGGGCAAATTATGTACATTTAGAGGATGATCAAGGTGTTAGATTTTCCACCGTTAGAAGATATGTTGATATTTATTCCGAAAACGGTTTTAGTGAAACAACTGGACCATACCAATGGGACGAATCAACATTTAGATGGACTGATACTAAACACATCAATTGGGATTATATGAGAGTTGGTCCTGATTTAGCGGCTAGTTTTAAAATTAATGATATTCAACAGGGAGATACTTTAGTAATAACTCACAAACATCCAGTCACTGGTGATATTAGCGTAGGTCAGCATGTTATAACTAGTCCAACTCCAACAACTATAAATGATGTTAACGGTTGGAAAAATATCATGAATGAATTAAATGATAGTCAAGATTTGATTATTAAAAAATTTAATTTTAATGCAGTCTTTGAGGACTTAGATGACAATAATATTAGTGATGTGTTTAGATTTATCTTAGCGGTTGGTTGGGAATATTCAAAAACATATGATTTTGAAACTGTTTCTATTAATAAAATAAATCCAGCTTCTAATTCTAATGTTACGGGTGAAACACATGTTCAACATTATAATCCAACGTTTGATGATACTGTAATCTTCAAAGATTTCGCAGAAGTTGAAAGATCAACCCATATCACAATCTCAACTGATATTTCAAAATTCCCAGGTAGAAAAAATGCCAAGTGGACCATCACAAATATAACTAACCCAAAAATCACTGATATATACTATAATAATATGTGGCTGACGTACATCTTTAAAGAACCCGGATACTATTCGATTCAATTAGAAGCGGAAGACACACACGGTAACAAAAACCTTGTAAAAAGAAACATGTTAAAAGTAAAATAATAAAAACAACAAAAAAATGGCAAACATTACTGAAATTTTAGGAACTGATTCGGTTTCTTCATCAAGACCAATTATCAATAGCAATTTCGAGCTATTAAATGATGAATTGGCATCGGTTACGGCGCTTTTAAATCCGACTACATTAACGTTAAGCGGTTTAGCAAGTGTTTCTACCGCCACATTAACAGTTGCACAGGGCGGAGTAAATTTATTAACTGTAAATAACTTAGGTGCTACTTTTAATGCTGCTGCAGTATTTGGTTCTTCATTAAATATGGGCGGATCATTAATAAAAAGTGGTGTTTTAGGTTCAGCTGCTGTACCTACTGTACAAAATGCACCTACTACGATTACTGCAACAACATATTTCGTCGACGCAAACTTCACTTTACCGACTGCAGTAGATGGACAAGAAATCACTGTTATTAATGTAACATCTGATGCTAAATCTATCTTGGGTTCAACTCCGCGCTCAATTGCATTGGATAGTGTAGGTTCAACAGTAACATTGAGATGTTTTAATACCGTATGGTATGTTATCTCATCTCATATGGCAACAATAGTATAAAAACAAAACTTAAATAATAGATGGCAACTCCTCTAGTTAGAATACCGCAGCCAATGGGCGGCACAATGTACGCTTTCGCATCTTCTGCGAGAGATATGACTAGAGCCTTTAATAGTTCAGACTTAAATTTTGAGTTTAGTAAATATGCTTTATTAGATCTTCCAGATTTTACTGATTCGGTTAATGGTTCTAACACAATTGATTTTGAATTAAATCTTAAGCAGGCTTCTGGGCAACCCTATGTTGCTGGCATGCCTAATGTTGATTTTGCTCAAACATTTCAGAACTATGCGCTGAACTTAGAAGAACTTTTATTGCAAGATGACGATTACGATCCTATTGTTTTACAATCCGATGCTGAGAAGATATTCTTTAAATGGTTATCTGCGTTGGGTGCAATCGATTTTATGGTAGCAGATTCTAACCAAACTCTTTTGGGTAATTATACTGAAAAAGTTAATGGTAATTTGGCTAGCGAAAATTACGATCGCGTAGTTAAATACTTGGGTACAATCGACGTTGAGAACGATGTTGCTTATCAAGGTAATACATTTCACGAGGTTTATATTAACGTACCAACCTCGGTAGGTTACACTCCTACGGTTTTATTTAAACCAACAAATTATAATACAACTGCTACTAAATTGTATGCATCTGATTATATTGCGGGCAGAGAGGGTCAAACACACCCTGATCCGAATATTAATATGAATACTATTGTAGATGATTATACACTATCGAGCGGTGCTTATTATAATATTCAAACAAATGCTACTAACAGCGTAGGTATTCAATTCGATGCAAATGCATACGAAGAGATTAATACTAATCCTGACATTAAGTCATTATTAGATTTTGCTAAAAGAGGTCAACAATTTACTTTTAATGCCATTCTTGTATATTATGACATCTACAGCCAATCAGTACCCGCAAATAGAGCTACCAACTTATACGGCATTTTAATACTTGATGATATTCAAGATTCATATGGTCCAGGTTCAAAAATCAACGAACAAATTAAATATAAACCCAATGAAGTTACAGGTTTAAATGGCAATGCATTTTCATTAAAATTAAACCTTAAATTTAATTCATCGTTAGACAACGTTGGTGTTGAAACTTCAGTTAATGATTTTACAACTTTTTCCATGGATTTATTCATGGATACCACAACTGCATTGGAGAATGCGACAGAGCTTTTATTACAGGCTAATAACAGATATGCTGGCTTAAGTGAAAGATTAGATGGTATGGAACTTTTAGTTGCAGCCAAAGAAGACACTGCTGGAATCTTAAATAGAATTTCTACATTAGAAGAAGAATTTCAAAACGCTTCTATTCAATTAGCCGATTCTACTGCTTTATTAGATTTAATTACAAAAGCACATAATAAAATTAATAAATTAATCGACGGTACGATTCCAGTTGAATTACAATACAATACTGATGTTATATTTGCTGGAAAGGGAACTGAAGTTGATAAAACTATTCCTAATAAAATTAAAATTAATAGCACTGTCGACGGTTATCGCTTAAATGCGCCATATCTGTGGAATATATCTGCAGCGGCTATTGCAACTCAATTGTCTACCACAAATCAATTTGATGCAGGTGTGGCTGGTAATGGATCTTCTAAGTTTGCAATTTGGTCTAGACTCGAAATGTTCTCAAATAGGTTAAGTCTTAGAGGTTTAATTTCATCTGATCCCGAAAGTGATCTTAATATATATTTAGATGATAGTTTAGTTGCTTGGAAAGCTGGCCAAACTTTTAAAATCACATTTGATTCTATTAATATGTCAGGTAATAATATTAAAATATGGACTAGCGCAACAACTGGCTATAATAAATTAATTACGGATATTGACGCAACACAATTAATAACAAACAAACCATATATTGAGTTAGTATGTATTGATCCTACTAATTATCAATTTGAAGCCGATATTTTAAGATAATATGAACACTAATAACTCTATTTCTAACTCTCTCAAGAAGTTACTTGAAATTAATTCAAATTCATTAAAGACATTTGAAAGAATTAATGAGGCGATTACTACTGATCAAAAGGATGTACCTCTTGAGATATTAACTAATGATGGAACTAAAACTGTTTATGTACCGTCATTTGGTTATATGATGAGAGAGCTAGAGAGATTAGATACAAATTTAAAAGCCCTGGCTGGATTAGGTAAAGGTAACACTAGAGTTAAATTACCAGATGGTACATATCAAAACATTATTACTACGAGATTAAAGACTCCAGCTAATGATATTACTAGTTTTGCTAGACCTGTTAATTTTTCAACAAAGCCTAATTATTTCTTCGAGGATTTTTTAAATCCATTGTTGACTACAACAATTAGTGTTGCCGGTCAAATTCCAAACAATACTGAAAAAATTTTAGTAAAAAGAATTTTATTTAATTCTTCGAACGCGGTTACTGTTGATTATTTCAATACTAATTTCAAGAATAGAGAAGGTTTAGATTATGCAACTGTAATTAGAGATATTGCAAACAATAATCTTTCTTATACATTGGACGAGGACACTCGCGATATGCCATACAGAAATGCACAATTCACTGGTAAATTCGACGTGTTAAAAATTGATAATTCTAAAAGAGAAGTGATTGTCGACGGCGTTACAACTAAGAGATCAATTAAACTTTATACACTTGATAGTTTAACTTATAGCGACTCTAATAAGGATTTTAATGACACTGAAACACTAAAAGTAGGTGATGAATTAATGGTTCAAGGTGGAGGCAATAACACTAGATATAAAATTACTAGAATTGATGGTTCTACTAATCAAGTAGAGCTTCTTATTGTTGAAGGTTATGATACTATTAAAATAGGTGCTAATCAATTGGGCATTTATAAAAATGATGCAGCTAATTTAAATATACAAATCAATGTAGGTTTTAATGAAAGATTGTTGATTTTTGTTAAAGCAATTGATCCTGATTCAAAAATCTTAGCCGAAAATTGGTCACCTGGTATTGGTTTTTACACCAATGAATTAACGCTAATTCAAGAAGACGGATCTGAAATCAGATTAGACGATTACTATAAAGCTGAAGTTGCTGATTTCGGTAGATATATCAATGCATTAAAAGAAGATGCTATTCCACCTGCAGCACAGGGTATTACACCTGATGCACCAACACTTGTCAATGACAACTTTAAGGTAGTACAAATTAATAGTCACCTGACTGCTAATGATACTTCAGATAAGATCAAAAAATTATCCGCTGATAAAATTAGCGTAGAAGAGAAGATTAAAAAACTAGACGAAACTATCGTTAAGAAAAGATCTGAAATCTCTACTAAGAAATATGAATCAAGCATTCAAAAGGATAAAGATAAAAACGAATTAAACTCGCTTATTACAGAGAGAGCTAGTGAGACAAGCTTATATAATAGTATCGTTAACCAGATTCAAGCTTTGGCTTCAGGTACTAATGCAACCACGGTAGCGCCTAAGTATCGTGTTAGAGGCTTCTGGGAGGTACCTGGTGCAAAGAAAGTGGCTGATACAGTTGATCAAAATGTTGTACAGTTTATTGTACAGTATAGATATTTGTCAACTAGCGGTAAGGCAAGTGAAGTTACTCAACTTCCATTTACTGAGGGTACAAGACAAAAAACCGCAGTATTCTCTAATTGGAACGAAATGAAAACCAAGGTTAGAGACAGATTTAGAAATGAATCTACTAATAAATTTGAGTGGCAAGATAGTTTAGTTGAAGATGCACAAGAGGTTAATTTTAATCAACTTGACATTGCTATTAATGAGGGCGAACTAGTAGAAATTAGAGTAAAATCTGTATCTGAAGCTGGTTACCCTGCAAACCCAATTTATTCTGATTGGTCTGAATCAATTACTATTGATTTCCCAATTGCTGAGATTGATACAACTAATGTCGATGCTTTATTATTAACTAACTCGGCTGAAACAGCTGCTGTCAAAATTTCGGAAGAACTTACATCTAGAGGTGTATTCTCCCACATTGATGATAGCTTTAGTGCTAACGAAAAGTATTATGCGCATAGCGCAACTAACATTGCGTCAGGTTTCTTATCAGCTGAACAAAAACCGATTTCAGTATATGATAAAATTGCTGAATTAGAGGCACAGATTGCAGCACTTAAGGGTACTGTAGAAGTTGAAATCGGCGAATTGGTTGTTAAAATTATGGATGAAGATGGTACAGTAACCGTTATCAACAACGGTACTAAAAACCAAATCTTCGCAGGATATTACACCGATGAGGTTGCAAGCTTAACTATTAAGAAAGGTCATATTGTTACCAAAACATTTAAACTTATTTTAGAAAATACCAAGGCCACTAAATTAGAATTGGTTTCTAGATTAGTTGGAGATAGAAATTTACCAGCATATAGATCAACTGCAGCTGGTTCTGCTATCGCAGATAATGGCTTTGGTGTAAGATTAAATGATAATGGTATTGCTGATACTGATGTTAAAATCAGTTCTGATAATTATTATACGTCTGAAGGTAAGTATGACTTAGTACCCATTCAATATCAGAACATTGATCCAAGAGATATTTCATCATATGACTTATTAGCTGAGGCACCATATCAATCTGCACAAAGACGTGGACAATTCGTTTACTCTAGATTTATGGATATTGCTAACCAAAATCCTCTATATGTAACTGAATCTTTATTGTCTACCGGTGTTACTAATTTAACCAATTATGAATATGGTCTTAGTTATGCAGAATTTCAAACTGCTGCATCTGGTATAGGATTGATTACACCAACCGGTAATGGTAATTCTGTTGATTTTATTTGGACTGGAACATTTGGTAAAAGCGGAGGCGTAGTTGCACCTAATTTGTCTGCAGATTTTACAAAAAGTGTAGTTGACGTATGTAGTACAGCAACTATCGGCGCGGCCAACTATAACAACGGTCTTTATATTCACAAAGATCACCCAGATTTAGAAAACTTATATTCTGATTTACAAGGGATTGCAGCCAACGACAGCGCTGTTACCGACACAGAACAAAAAGAAAATATTAAAACAATTGTTGATAATGCAATTTATACCATGCCTATTACTGCAACTTATGCAACTGGCACAACTTTTGTTTTTAGTGGAGAAAATTCTTTAATAGGTACATCATTCTCGCCATCCGCAGTTGACTCTATTAAAGCTACTAAACAATTAGCATTTCAAAAAACTTCTAACTTGATTACATTGGGCGATAGAACGTTTAAAATGTCATTTGATGCAAATGATCAATATCTTTTGGGTGGAAGATCATGCGGTGCATTCTTATTCTTGTCTCCTATTAATTTAAATACATTAAAAGTAGAGGGTGATACTAAGCAAAGTAGAAAAGATATTAATAAAAAAGTTGGTAATTTAGATAATTCTAATGCTCTTTCTGTTGATATTGTTTTCCAATATAGAATGACGGATTATTTTGGTAATGATGCATCTTCTGATATCGGTAGAATCGGTGGTCAAGCTAAATTAAAATTCCCCAATTTAACTTATACTAAGAAAATTGGTTTAGATATTTTTGACAAATATGATCAACAATTCTCATTTGATCTAGAAGTATTTGCTAAATATAGTCCCAATGGTAAAAACTTAAACTCTATTAAAGCGGCCAAGTTGACGCGATATGGTGCTTAGTAAATCTGGATATATAATACATGCAACCAAATTGTGTGTGTAAAAAAGATTTAATTAAATGGCATCATCAATAATCCTAAGGGAAGGTACTTATAGTAGTTCAAATTTAGCCTGTGCAGCAGCTGACGGGCGAACAATTACATTATATTATGATGGAGCTATTGGTGTCAACACTGTTTTATACGGAACCGATGACGGTAATGGTAATCTAACTAACCCATATGCGGGCGGAAGTACATGGTACCCTAATGCGGCTAATACTAGTGCATATCAAATAGATGATAGTGGTGTAGTAATTTCAGTTGACACATGTCAAACCCTAAGCCCTACTCCTACCGCGACGATTGAATTAACACCGACGCCAACACCGACTGTTGAACCGACAGCAACTCCAACACCAGGTCCAACTGCAACTCCAACTGCAACACCAACTGCAACTCCAACTGCAACACCGACTCCGACTGCAACACCGACTCCGACTGCAACACCGGACGGTGCGCCAACTGCTTTTCCAGCAACATATAGTATTGCTTGGAATGGTACATTGAACATTACATTGGTTGGAACAGATGACTTTGATTCAAATTCACTAGTTTATAATATAGTTAATCAGCCTACAAGAGGCACGGTAGTCCTTAATGGTAATGTTGCAACATATACACATACTGCATCGCAAATTGGTCAAGATACATTTACGTTTACTGTAACAGATGGTTCAAACCAAACTTCCTCTGCGGCAACAATAACTATCAATCCCATTAATGCGGCTCCAGTTATTCAGAATCCTGGTATAATTTCGTTGACTCAAAATAGCTTTGTTAATTTTAATATTGTTATTTCTGATGCAGACGGCGATGACGCTACGTTAAGTACTATCACAAACCCTAGTAACGGTACTATTACCATAAACAACCAGGTTGGCAATGTCTTAAGTGTTAAATATACTCCTACGTTAGGATTTTCTGGTAGCGATACTTGGGTTATAAAAGCAACTGATGAAAAAGGAGCAGAATCTACTAATTTAACAGTTTCTTTCGTCGTAGACTATGCGCCATATTTTCAAATGAATATTGGTTCATTTACTAATGATGCAAATTCAGCATGTCTAGCGTCTAGAAATAATATAGCTTACGGTAATACTTCTCAAGCAAATAACGTAAGTCAACTAGAGGTCGGAGATATGATCTATAATAATATTGGTTTAACCAATTTAATTCTTCCGGCTAATCAAATTGAGATGCTTATCCCAGTATCTGACTCGTCTGCCACTAGAATATTAAAAATCGATATAGATGGTAAGATCTTAGAGATAACAAATTGTGATAATTCTGCGAGTTCGTCTTATACTACCGTTAAATATGCTACAAATAGTATTACTTATTGTGATGGCGATTTTCAATTGGTGGATATTTGGTATGATGGTACCACACAATTAACTTTAAATGAATTAGTTGATAATAATATTCCAGTATTTGTCACTGAGTATGATTCGAATTTATATACTAGCACAGGTGGTAATACTGTTTCTGGAGTTATTGACAGCGGTATTTATAGTGAAATTAATTCAACAGACACATATTATAAAAGATCCACTGTTGGTACGTGGGGTGAAAATATTGATGGAAGTTTAATTTGGACTTGTGAAGAGGCAGTGGTTAATGAAGTTTTTGAATTAAGTTCTATTCAAAAAACACAATTGAGCAATCCTACTATTAATCAATTCTGTCAAGCCCCAACTTCTACGGTTAGTTTATTCTATGTTAGACCAGTTGGTTCTAGCGCTTATTTAGATTTATTAAGTTTAGCTCAGTCTAACACCCCAATTTATATGAGTGCTATTGGCGCTTTGGGCGAAGATCAAACAGATCTATTCGAATCTAATATTTTTGCCGATACTAATGGTTACTTAATTTGGGAAAATCAAGGAGATGGATTAAACTTGAATTGGTACGGATACAATAGTGTTGGTTTAACTATGGCGGATGGTCTTATTACCGAATATGGTCAATGTTCAGTATATGACAAGCCTGTTATAAATGAGAATTTAATTTCTAGAGAGACACCTAATGTAAATGATGTTAATCTTTTTTATGGATTTTATAGCTGTGATCCAGAAATAGAAGGACCAGAAAACGATAATAATATAGAAACTATTTTTTGGCCTATTTATGTTATAGATGGCCTTCATACCAATTTATCAGGAGACACTGGTAGTCACATAAAGGATTTTATAGATACATTATCGTTTGGTAATGTAATTAAGACCAGTGACTTCAATAGTTGTTTAGAATACAGCTTTAAAATTTTAGCTGAAGATCTTGATGATGCATTGTTTTTATTAAGATCCTCTAATATCACATCTCAACAGAGACCAGTTGCTTCGAGCGGAGTTCAATTAGGTTTAGGCAGTGAAGCTGTTGTTAAAGTATATGAAAACGTTGATAGTAGCGAGTGTGTTATTGGTAATTCTTCAACTGCAACTCTATATACATTTCCATATATTGATGGCTACGAGACTATTAAATTCGGACCAAATTTTAATACTCAAGAAAATTATAAATTAGATCATGTTTCTAAACCGCTATTAAGAACAAATCCAAAATTATCTGGAAATGTTAAAGTGTTGGTAGATTCAAACGATTCTGTTTATTTAGAAAGTATAAATGCTAGTGCTGAATTGTCCGCTATCAAATATAAAAAATACCCAATTAATCCTAACGGTAATTATGGTACTGACGTTTGTTCATTCTTTAAATCTACTGGAACACCAGCAGATTTAATTTATCTAACCAAGAGATCTAATTCTGACTTAACTGTTTTAGATTCTTATGATAAACAAATAGAAGAGGAGTACCAGTATGGAGTCACTTATAATTATTCTAAAAATTATACAGAGGGCTATAGAATATTTGCTCCGATCTGGTTGGATAATAATATACCAAATAACTTCGTAATATTTAAAGTTAAAAACCCAACAGGTGTTGATGCTAGTAATATTAATAATACTAATTTTGATAGAATTCAAGAGATTCTAAAAAATGCTGAGATTATCAAAACATTTGATTTATCTAAGAATTCTAATATTGGTAAATACATTAGAAATCACGTTCAGCAGGAAACTTTTCCAAAATCACCGATCACTGTGTCGTTTGATAAAAACGAAGATACTAAGTTTAATGGTATTGATCTAGGTTCTGGAGAGTTAACCAGTAAGGGTGAATACATTTACAAAGATTATGTTGAAGCAGATAAGCCTCTTATCGAAGCTAATGATTTTATTACCGATGGTTTTAGAAGAAATCAAATATTATGTGCTAATTTATTAAACTTAGAATTTTTATTTGACGATGAAAATGCTGCTGATTACAGTATTAATAGATATTTTGGCCTATACGTAGATTCTATTGATTCGGGTTTTGGTGAAATAGATTCTATTAATAACAATATTATTACATTCAGTAAGTTAACATCTTATATTAATCCGAATGACCCTAGTAGTGCAATCCCTAGTCATACACAAATGACTAATTCTCCAACACTGGGTTATATTAATATTAATAATAATTTTTATAAAATATCCAATACTGGATTATATGATCCGACAGCTTTCGAGGTTAAAGTAGATGCTGTTAATTCTATTATACAAAAAACTATTGGAATTTCACACACTGGTAAATCTGTTAATTTAACAAAGAATGATGATAGAGGTTATGATTTTGTAAAAATGTCAATCATAGATACGCCAGATAGCGGTGATAGAATAGCTGCTATAGCATCTAGAGAGGAGTCTTATAAATTTACATTTGTTAAGCACACTCCTAATGAAAGCATTTCTATTAATATTGAAGATGGATCTACACCATATTTATTTTCTTTTATAACTGGTCCAACATTTGAAGATACTGTTAATAACATCTTCACTGTTTGGAATAATTTACCATTAAGATTTTATTTAGACATCACGATCGATTATAATAAAAAATCGTTTGTTATCACCGAGATTCAAACAAATTTAGGCGATCTAAATATGTATGTAACTGGTGCAATAAGTTCTATTATTAGGGTTGATCAAATTCAAACAAATGTAAATATACAAAATAGAACATACTCCGCTAGTTATACTTTACCAAAGGGTACACATAGCGGTAAAATGTTCTCAAATCAGGGTACATTGGGTGATATTGCATCTGCTTTAGCTGCAGCAATTCACAGTGATGATAGTCCATTAGATGCATACAACATAGGTGCTGATATATGGGTTAAGGCCAAAGTACCGGGCTACAAATTGTTACAACAGGTAGTATTGGTTAGCAAGGCTAATGTGATCGATTTTATTAAAGTTGAAAACTTAGATACTAATAATATTTTAAAACTTAGAAGCGGAGCCAACACTGTTCTTTCAAATTGGAGAGCACATTATTTAAAAGGTGGTAATTCTACTGGTAAATCAATTTTTGTAGATAATCTTACTGTTAGTCAAATTTCAATCGGTGATTATTTAGAAACAAGATTACCGGGTGTTTTTAACAAAGTTATCGATATAGTGGAAGATATTACGGTGCAAAATTCCACTAATTTCAAACTAATTTTAGAAGATAAATCAGACATAGGTAACGGAGAGGCTAGAGTTTTTAACAAGAACGTTGTTAGAATAGGTTTGTTTTCGGCATATGATATCTATGATATGAATTTTGATTTTTATGATACTTCAAATTCAGAATTAAAAGAATTGGAATATGAAACAAGAGATAATATTTCATACGAACCGTATGATCACGTATTAAATAATATTGATCCAATCACTGGTGAATTTAATACATTGCTATCTGCTAACGAAATATTTGACGATAATTTTGCATTAAGTCCAAATAATTATTTTGCTAATTTATCTGGTATATTAAGCGAAGAGTCGGTAAATACTATTTTGCCTGAAAATATTACTAGCGAGTTTGATAGATTAAAAGAAAATCAATTAAAAGAGTTTGCAACTAATTCTAGAGTGGTACCTAATATTAACAAGTGGGTTTTAAAAGATTCATTGACCGTTAGAGATAAGCCATATTACTTAAATGCTAACGAAGCTTTTGGTAGAACTAATTTCTCACCAGACTTATCGGCAATATCGCGTAGTAAAAACGAGATGACTCATGAATGGTTTTATATGGATAAAGTTCCTACATACATGAGATATGACCAATTAAATGACACATTCTCTTATATTAATTTTATTGAGGATTTTGAACTTACACCTTCTCTATTTAAAAGTACTAGAAATAATTATTTTGATAAATTTATGATTGTTGATGGTTTTGAAAAAAATCTCAACATTGAAGATATTGAAAATATTTACAATAATTTTGGTAATTATACACAAGGATATTTAAATCCAACCGATGTTAATAATACTTTCTTTAAAACTGAATTAAAGAAAAAATATACATTAATTGATGGTGGTGGTAATACGGATTTTGCTAGTACTATTTTTAAGGGTTTAAAAGTTGTATTAAAAAGCAGAAAAGAGTTTACAAATGATGTAGCCTTAGATTTTGTTAAGAATAGCGAATTTAACGGATATAAATTTAGTATTCTATTAAAAACCAATACCGATACAAACAGCAATGATGTAGAATTTGAGGTTATTCAAAATAAAAAATTCAAATTTGTAATATTCTTTATTACGCTAAATATTAGTGATTACTGGATAAAGGGTAATATGAATAGAAAATTACTTTACGAATTAAATCATAAAATTGTTTATGATCACACCATTGGGGATTACATTTATGCTAACACATCATTCGATGGTGCATTAGCATGGAATGATACGGACTTTACTGGTCAATCACCTTATGACGTACAAGGTATAAATCATTTTGATGGAAGTATTCCTGATTTTGAAAATCAAATTCTATTGGGTGAAAACGGATTATACGGCGATGTATTGATGGATTTATATCCTAATACGCCAGGAAACTCTATTTATAAATTTTCTATTTACGCAGTTGAAGGAACAAATATACTTAAGGTTAGTGGTCCCCCAGTTAATGTAAACGATCCTAATGATGTGTTGGATGTTGAATATTTGCCTAATTATTTACAAAAGCAAATTAAGTATTACTATACAAATGGTGGTACAAATATTCATAAAAATTTATTAGATAAAATATCAATTCACAACGTTGCTGACATGTTAAGTTTAAATGATAACAGTGTCAAGTATACTACGGTTGAAGAAAATGGTTCGGTTAACAATAATAGATTTGTTATTAATTTTGAGGACGGTAATGAGATAATCAAGTATGCTACTCTTTCTATTGAAGAGGACAATGATAAACCTAAAAGTTATAAATTATTCAAAGGTACCATTGGTTATAACTTGGTTTCGTCTGAAGATGCATCATATTATCCATTTTTAATTAGACATAACGGTCCATACACTGTTGATCTAAGACCTGTGATTACGTTTACTGACATGTATACTCATTTCAAGTCAAATAGAATTCAAGCGAGTGGTGATCAAAGAGAAGTAGGATTTGAATCTTTGTTATACAAACATTCTCTTAGTAACGCCCGCGACATTTCTGTGGCTAAAGGTTATTATGAAAGATATAATAGATGTGGTACAACATTTAATGTAGGGTTTATACAAGATAACGGTGTACATGATTTAAACTGGGGAATTATTAAAAATCATTTTTATCATAAAGTGAATGAGATCAATCCAGAAGGTGTAACTAAGTTGTCTGAGTCATCTGATAAACTACCTTTGTATCCGTTAATTGATGAGATAGCTATCTCTAAAAAGAACGTAAATGTATTTAGATCTTCATGGGATGCTGGCTATTATACTAGATCTTTCCCAGGTGGTAAAAATGAAGAAATTCCAGGTACGTTAGACAATACTGAAGAAAAATCTTATTTTGCTTCTACAGCAATGAAGATTAGAAATAATTATGATATCATTTCGTTTACTTATCAAATTGTAGGTAGTCAAGAACAATTGGATGAGATTTTAAAAAATAATACTAATCAGGCTGAGGTGTTATTTTTCGAAGATGAGAACGAAATTATCGCGGATTTTTATGTTATTAACGCTGCTACTAGATTATTGAAAAATGATGGTGTACTGGCTAAAATTCAAAATTATGTAACAGAAGAAAATTCTGCTGGTGATAAAACAACACTATCAGATGATGCTGAGCTCTATATTAATAAAAATATTTTACAAAAATTTGTAGTAGATTCAATATCTCTTTATACTAGAAAATTCAAAGGTAGTGCTTCAACAATTCAAGATGTGTCAAGTTTGAATTCTATAAGTGAAGGTGGATTTTCACCAGATAATAATTTTACGTTTAAACCACATAAGCAAAAGCCTATGAATTTTAGATTGATATATAATAAAAGATTAGGATATTCTTACGACATCAAACCTATGATAAAAATAAAGTCATAAAATGGCAATTAACATTCAAGAGATATTACATCCAAGCGATTCGGACTCCATAAAGTTTGAAAAGATTAATTATAATTTTGACCAGATTTTGGCAAATGGTGGAGGACCTGCTGGACCTAAGGGTCAAAAGGGTGATCAGGGTCAAGTAGGGTCCACAGGTCAAAAAGGTCAAAAAGGTGATATCGGCGTGACTGGAGAAAAAGGAGATTCAGGCGCAACTGATAGTCCTTGGTATAAAGTTGAAGTAGATATTAATAATGATGGTTTTAATGAAGTTACTATTCTAAAACCTAAAAGAAGTTCTGATTTAAATTTACCCATTATTTGGCTAGGCGATCCTAATTTTGAAGAAGATTTTAACGATGGAGATATTTCTACCAATGCTAGATTAACTATTGCTAAAGATGATATTTTTGAAAATTATTTAAAACTTCAACATAGCACTAATAAAGAATTAGTTTTAACTAGTGAAGCTGACGGGGTTTTCTCTAAGTTTAGTTTGCAGAATGCATTTGGAAGTTCTAATATTGCCTTTTCAATTTTAACTGATAAAATAAGTTTAACAGCCAATACATCTACACTGAATTTAAATGGCGCTGGGGTAGATATCAAATCTATTGGTGCTACCAATATTAAATTACATACATCTGGAACCGGTATCTTAGACGTTGATATTAATGCAGAATTTAAAGGTTATTTAAGATTGCCTTCTGGTACAACCGGTCAACGACCTAGTGTACCTCAAGTTGGTATGATTAGATTCAACACGGATCTAGATGTAGTTGAAGCATATTATGCAAATTCAGGTTCACCTGAATGGAGAGAATTATGTACTGATTGTGGTGCACCAGTTGGAGATAGTGTTGGTATTTCAGGTGGAGATATTAATGCAAATCAAGATGGTTCCCCTGCAGGTGATACAGTTTCAGTTTCAGGTGGAGATATTAATGCAAATCAAGATGGAACTCCAGTTTCTAGTGCAACATTGTCTGCTACTAATTCAACTAGTTTAACAGCAGCATATAATCAAGTTACTACACTTTATTTAGAGTATGCTATTAATCCAGCTACTTCAGATCCGACACAAGGTAATGTTTCTGTTAATAGATCAGGTTTAACTTTAACTATGGAACCTAATAATAATCGCATTAAAGTTGTTACTAGCAGTACAACAGTTGGTTTACCATGGTATGTATCAGTTACTCACCCTGATGATTCTAACGTTTCTGTTATATGGACAATTACTCCTATTACAGTTGATCCAACTCCAACGCCAACTATTGATAACAGTGGTGTACCTGTTTTAAATAGTGTAAGTATAAACCCACTGAATGGTGTAGCTACATTTAACGCTACAATTCCAGGAGCTTGTCAAACTATGAATTTACAAGCTTCTTCAGATCCAACGTTTAACACTGGAAATGTAAATAGTACGGGAAGTTGTTCTGCTAATACCTTGCAATTGCCTGGCATACCTACCGTTACGATGTATTTTAGAATACAACAATTTGCACCATATTATGTAGATTCTAATGTTGTGAGCGTTGCACCTATTTCAGGTCCAACTCCAACTCCAACTAGTAGTGGTTCAGGTGCAGGTCCAACCCCAACTCCAACTAGTAGCGGTTCAGGCGCAGGTCCAACCCCAACCCCAACTAGTAGCGGTTCAGGCGCGGGAGCGACAGCAACGTGGGGCGCAGCCACTTCAGTAACATCTAGTTTTAGTAGTCCAAATACATCGGCGACACAATCTGTAACAGGTTATGTGAATATCTCTGGCGGTTCTATGACATTTAAGGCTAGCGCTTATATGCCTTATAATATAAGCAACGCTGGTCAAGCAACTTTAGCGGTTAACGGTGTTACATTGGTCGCTTATCATACGAGTGGTGGCGCAAGTAGCAATGAAAGTTCTTCATCTGTAACATTACCAGCTGGTACATATCCATATACATTAACATCATATGTACAACAATCTGGAGGTACAACCTCAGGCACCCTGGTGGCAAGTATTATAACTGTATAATAAAAAGAAGATAAATATAAAAACATAAACAAATAAAATGGCAGCAAACGATTATTCAAGAACGGTAAATATTACTCCACTGGGTACAGCTTATGCATGGGACACTCCACCTAGCTGGATTACCATTACGCGAGTAGGTACTACAGATGAATGGACTATTACTGTATCACCTAATGCCGGATCAGCAAGAAATGCTGTATTAACAGTTAGACATGGAAACGGTTCCACGACTGATACAATTAATGTTTCCCAAGCAGGCACATCATCAGGTTCTGGCACAGGCCCAACTCCAACACCAACTAGTCCTTCTGGTGCAGGCCCAACTCCAACACCAACTAGTCCTTCTGGTGCAGGCCCAACTCCAACACCAACTAGTCCTTCTGGTGCAGGCCCAACTGCGACACCTACACCAACTGCAACGTCAAGCAGAAATAATAATCTTACTGCATACACTTTAAGTTTTGATTATGATCAGTTCACCGCATGTAATAGTGCATTTGAAACAAGAACAGTTTACTCTGAATTTGCTTTACAAGTAGGTACTGCGGTCTTTGCTGATCAAGATCAAATGTCTATACCTTCGGGTGGATATTATTCTGATGGATTTAATTGGTATTACATATTAAATGGATATGTTAACAGTACTGATGTATGTAATAGCGGAGGCGGCGGAGGTGGAAGCCAATTCCAACAAGTATAAATAAATGATGATGTTAGAAAAAATTAAAAACATATCTCTTAGTAGAACAGCTTTAACCTTTATTGCTGGAGCAATATTCGTATTATTGTTTTTAAAACAATGTAATACAATATCAAGTCTTAAGCAGGAAGTAAAAACTGCAGAGGCTAGTGCCAATAGAAATTATAATAATTATTTAGTTTCTAAAGATTCTGTTAGGGTTTTAAAGAGTAAGAACGGTGATATGATTTCAACTATTAAAGGTTATGAATTTGATATTGCTAATTTAACAGAAGATCAAAAAAAATTAATCAAAAAATATAATGGTGTTCTTAATTTAAATAAGGATTTAAATAAAATTAATTCTTTGCTTAGGGCTGAAATTAGAATTAAGGATAGTTTATTAGCTGAAGCTAGTGTGGTTGTTATTGATTCAACTACTAGTAAAATTAATTTTAAAAAATATGATGATTTTGGTAAAGGTAATACTAGAAGTTTAAATGGATCAACTATTGTTTCATATGATAGATTGAACGGCAGATTTAACGTTATAGGACCTAATCAATTTAATATTGAGCAAACACTTACACTTAGTGCTGCTGTAGAAGAAGTTGACGGATTCAATACTATTAAAATAGCAACTTCTTACCCTGGTTTAACGATTGGAAATATAGAAAATATAAACTTAATAAATAGTAAACTTAATCAACGAGCTGAGAAAAAAGCGGGATGGTCAATTGGCGTCGGGGTTGGTTATGGTATAAATTTAAATAATAATCAAGTAATTAGTGTTGGACCTTCAATTGGTCTTGGACTTTATTGGTCGCCTAAATTCTTGAGATTTTAACAAAACATATGGCACAATCATCAAGATATTTTTATCTAGATTCTGATATTCTATTAGAATTTATTTACCACGATCAGAGTAATCCATCTAACTATCAAATAGAAGTGGATGACAATGGTAGCGAGGTAAAATTCTTAGACACTATTAAAGGCGATTCTACTAAACAACGTCATTTAATTAGTGAATTGGGTAGTGCTGTTGTAAATTTTGACGTAACACAAAGTGGAGGTTATTTGTCTGTTGAAAATTTTGCAGCAAGAACCCTATTGTTACAAAATGGAAAAACTTATAAATTTAATCTAAGTCAATTAGCCAATCCAAGTCTTTTTACAATTAGTGGTAATTTAGGAATTTATTCATATTCTAGTACTACAATGATTGGTCAGTTTACACCTACACAAAATGGTACAATTGAATACTCATACGAGGGTCTAATTGGTGGTAAAATTATAGTTGACACAAGAGCAAATCCATTATTCGCAAATCCTGATGAAAATACTGGTAATGATATTAATCAAACCATCGGTAGATATCATGCTGTAAAAGCGGATTCTACTAATACTAAATATGCGTTATTAGGTTACGATTCAACTGGAGATTATGAAATGTTTAATTACATTAATAATAATGTTGATTGGGCTGGTGGAAATGAAACTGATCTTTTAAATTCACAAACTAATGCGACAGCTAATATTAATTATATTAAATATGACGGTATTAGACTTCACTTAAGAAGTGGTTTTAGTTTTGCTGCTAGAGGTTATGAAGGTTTCTTATTTCAAGTAGCAGCTAAAAGACAATCTAATGTTAGAAACTATCTAACACAATTGGTTTATTTGAATACTAGTAATTATGAATATGCTAATCCAAAACCATTTATTTTAGGTGAAACACTGTGGAGTAAATTTATTGATATTAAAATTCCAACTTTAGTTAATCAAAACGAGGAATTCAATGATTTATTTTATGGTGACGGTACACTCGGGTCAAGCGACTTAGACCTTACTTCTAATTATGAAATTTCATTTAAGTTGATTGATAGATTAATAACTATTGATGGCTATGATTATTTTTATACCGGTGAAGAAAATAAATTTACGGTTTCAAGGGAGGATGAATTTCAGGATTTTACAGTAATCATTGAAGACGCAACAGACGGTGATTATTTTAAAATTTATGGAGAAAAAGATAATTCCATAGGTGCATTTGAATCATATATTTTAAATCAAATTACAACAACTTCCGATGATATAGTGGTTCTTTTTGATGTTGATGTGTTTGAGCATGTAGGTACATCTGAAATAAAAACATTTCAAACAACTTATACTCAATACGAAGATTTTAATACACCTATTGTATTTAGACCTGTTATTATTAATAGTAATTTAGCTTCTCATTTTTCAATAGATGTAACAATGAGAATTTGGAATCAAACTGACAATACACAGATTGTTAAGCGTGCAAGTTTAACAATAGGTCAAGCAGCTAAATATGGTAAAAGATTACAAAAATTAAAAATAAACTCACCTAACCAATTAACTGAAGTATATAATGTTTTGCCTCAAATGGCTTCTAATAAAATTATACAAGGCATTTTTACTGACAATTTACCAAAGAGTGTAAAATATGTTCCGACATTTATTGAAAGACATAATGTTATTGCATCAAAATCTAATATTATATTTGATACTGCAAATGAAAACATTATGACACAAAATATTACCGAGGTAGATACTTCTGAATTTAAGAATGAGGGAGATTTAATTATTGATATTCCACCATTTACTTCGTATTACAAATTTGTTATAGCAAAAAGAAGAGGCGATGATGTTGAATTAATGTCATTCGTAAATACTGAAAATGTTATTATGACATTTGGTGACGGAAATCAAAAGTTAAAATTTAATCACGTATCTAATAAAGAGATTAATTTAGGTGAAGGTGAAGTCTTATTTAAGATTAGCGAAGCAAACGCTAATACTATCAGAGGCATGAAAAATAACACTTTTTATATTAGCGTTAATAATGGCATAGATGAAAATATGATTTTATCTGGTAAATTTAAAATTTAATTATGGTTCTTAATAGTAGAAATAATGCATTTGATTTTAGGTTTCCCAGAGGGTTTATACCTACCGAAGTATCTGATAAATATAAAAAATATTTGAATAAGGTACCTGGTAATTTATTGTCAGAACCTGTAGATTTTGTAAATTATAGCATTCAGGGTATTAATATACCAGGCGTTGCATTTGAACCAGTAACACAAGAAGATAACGATGGTACTAAAAGGTATCATAGAGGCGCAATGCCTATTCAAAATGCAATTAATAGAGAATTCACGGTTACTATGCAACTGCTGGACGGTTTTATTAATTATTGGATCATGATGGACACATTACTTTGGTATTATGCTAGATCAACTAAACAGGCGTATATTGATCCACTTAGTTTAAGAATATTAGATTCTGAAGGTGCATCTGTTGCTTATATGGAATTCACTGATTGTATTATGAATTCTATCAATGAATTAAATTTAAATTTCTCGGAGAACGTGTCTGATTTTAGTACATTTGAAGTTACGTTTGTTTATAATAAATTAAATCTGAGACTGGAAATAGAATAATATATAATATATGAAACCTGTAAAACTATTCGAACAATATATTTCCGAGAAAATTTCACCAAAATCTATCGTAACAGTATATGATTTTTTCGAAGCTATTAAAAATAGCCCTGAAATTGAAGAATATAAAACCTTCATGAAAGAGTCTGGTTATAATTCTAATCCATATATCAATGCTTATTTTGAAGATGGAGGTATGAGATATAATCATGAATTAATTCCATTTAAATATTTTAATGTTAAGGGTTATTTAAAGCCTATTTACTGGGGTGCAAATACAACCGGTAACATTGCTGTAAAACTTTTTAGTGATCAACAAGTATTGAATGGATATGTTATTTTTGGTGAAAATATGGGTTCTATAAGTGCAGGTAGTTATGGTACAGAAGAAGGTTTTATTAGACCTTATGGCGGTAAATCTAGCGATAGTGATCCAGATACTAAATGGAGATATGTTG
>Ga0222713_10000477_pt1 | contig 45361 bp, 71 predicted proteins | sample C33_649DmetaG_FD_165061 | JGI IMG/M metagenome (GOLD analysis project Ga0222713, IMG submission 165061) | Estuarine water microbial communities from San Francisco Bay, California, United States - C33_649D | ecosystem: Environmental > Aquatic > Marine > Unclassified | place: USA: California... | reverse complement strand
GGCAAGAACCAACCTTTGGATTCAATGTAGATTCCGTTGGGTAACCTAAAGTCGGGTTTGTAAGTGTGATGAGTTGCAGGGATGGTGTATGGAATTTCGTGTTGTTCGTATTCCCCATCAATTCCTTGAATTCGTAACTGTTCGTTAATCTTGTCTTCAAGGCCGGACTTATGTCCTTTTGATTTTTGGATGTGACTCCAATTTCCTTTTGCCATAAATTAATCTATATCAAATTTAACATTGATGGTTACATCAACATCTTGTCTTTTCTTTAAAGGTGAACCAAGTTTTGCAATGGCTAAAAGGTCACCGCTATCATTGTATAATCCAACTTGAGTTACATATGGTCTAAAATCAGAACCAGTAATCATTGACTTTAATCGAGGGTCGTTATCATTTGATGTCAATCTTAACGATGGGTTCGATGATACATTAAACTCACCCTTGCCCAATTCGCAAAGTATTGACACTTCTTCTACTACTTTAGTGGCTCTATAATCTAACTGAAATGATTTGTTTGTATAATCCCAATTACCATTACCCAAGAACATATTTTGATATCGAGGTCTTGGGTCGGTGACTACAATCATACCTTGTTTATAAAAAACATAACCGGCATAATTTTTTTGTAAAAACGAACCACTAACTACATTTGTATCCGAAAGCGATTCGATTTCATTTGATGATAAGGATGTTCTGCGAATCCTAAACTCATCGATAGAACCGCTAAATGCGTTACCACCACCATATGTGTTGTTTCCAATTAAAATATCGTGTTGATTATTGATGTTTGTGTATGATACTGATTGACTTGATATGCGAGTGCCATCTACCCAAATTTCATACAAAGAGCCGGTCTTATTAAATGTGTATTGTCTATAAGAACCATCATTATATGCGGCGGATGATGTTATTCTTGTTGTTTTTTTACCATCCGAAGTTTCAAAGAATATTTTACCATCATCAACACTATTATCAGTATAAACTCCAATTTTAAATGGGTATGCGGCAGCTTGATTATTGCGAGTTACAATATTCCCATATGAGTTTGGATAACTTTCCGCAACTTGTTTTGAAACAATTAATTGTTCAGAATTTGACCCAGGTTGATACGATGGTAAACTTGACCAAAATGACACACTCCAATTGTCATATGAATTTAGTATGTCAAAATTTGAATTATGTCTGATTAAGATACTTTGACTCTGACCGCCAAATACATAACCATAACCCGTACTACCAACTCCACTTGTTCTGGATATACCACCACCACCCCCTGCGAGTACAGGCGAGCTATAACTGAAAACACCTGAAGATAAACTTGCGGATAACGGATATCCCAACTCGTTTGGATTTAAACTTGAAGTGTCACCGACCAAATATACGAGTCGCTCAGGACCTTCCATTTCTGAAGCATAACTTGCTCCATATGTGGATGCTAAAGTGGATGATTGTTGGAATGTTACATTATTATTTTCAAATAAAAGATTTACAATCCCACTCCCAGGGAACGAAAATCCCGTAACTTTGGCTATACTTGAAGTTACACCCGTATTTCTATTTACGAATGGATAGTATACATTATAATCAGTCGAAGAACTAAAGTAATTAATTGATGAAACCGCCCACAATCCACCACTAATTGCAGCCGACAAAGACGCACTTGCTACGGTGTCTGATACAATAGCGGCATTACTTAACTCTCCACCATATAAAGTTACGCCATCTAATACAAGTGTATCGTAATGAGTTCTTGATGCCGATACAACAACCGATGGTGAAAAAATATCATCTAATGTGAGCGGTGATGTTGTATTAAGAGTTTTAGAACCACTTTGTACGGCAAGAAATGTCCCACCATTTCCAGCAGAAAGATATTCAAACTCGGTGGTAAAATAACCTATGGATGTAGAATTCCAAGCCATATTAACTCACTATAATTTGATTTTGATAGTTGGAAGAGTCAATAACTTTACCGGTATCAAATGTAAATTTAACAATCGTGTCTGACTCATTTATTAACGCCGAAGATGTTAGTTCATTTATAATCAACAATCCGTACTCATCATCTACCTTTTGGTCTGATAAATTTATCGGAGCATATGGGTAATGGCTATTATCCGTAACATATACCGAACCCGGCTTGATACCATCTCCAAATTTGTTTTGAGGAATTGATACGATAGAAGCGGTTTCGAAAAGTGTACGATTTGTTCTTTTAAAGAATGTTGAATTAATAGAGTTCCAAACAATGGTTTGAGGAATAGAGTTCAATTCGGAAGTCATAGCGCCAGAACCAGTAATTACATTAGGGTCGACTGCTATTTGACTTTGTACCGATGTTGAAACTTCAGTTAATATACCATTGTCAGATACACCTCTTAAAATGGAAATTTCAAACGAAGATGAATAATTAGCATCAGTCACCTCATATCGTTTATGAGCTTTAAAGGGTCGTTCTTGAACTCCCCCATTGAATATCCGTTTGAATACCATTCCCATTGGGTGTCATTTTAGAAATCTAATTTAACCTTGACTAAAATCTCGTTTGAGAAAGATTTCAATAAAGGTTTAGACAATTTAGCGATTGCCAACAATTCGTTATCGTTATTATACAAACCAACAGTGGTGATATAAGTTTTAGGGTCACCGACAAAAGTTTGTTGTCTTAACTGACCAGTTGAACCCGTTACATACGATGGGTTATTTGAAAAGTTATATTCACCATTCTTTGCTCTAACAAAGAAGAATGTAGATTTAACTTCTTCTTCACTTCTGGCTTGGAAACCATCATTTGCGTTTTCAACTGCAGCACCACTAATTGCAAGGAATAATTTCTTGTGGTTTTGAGCATCAACATTTGAACCTGTATTTGTTCCAAGAGAAGCAGACGCGTCTAACATTCTACCACCTAATACAATACATCCAAATTGAGGATATACGGCACCAAAGATTTTGTTAGCATCTTGGACACCATTTAAAAGTGAACCAGATACAACACTATAAACATTCTGATTGGAGTTTCCGGTCTGATTTGCGTCACCGCTATTATCGATTAATCGAAGAGTTTCACCATTGGAACCAGACAATACCAACTCCCAGTTTCCTGGGTCAAGTTTATCTCTTAATCTTGAACGATTAATTGAAATAACATAAATGTCATCTTGTACAACACTACCAAAAGTAAATGTTCTTTGTGATGCAGGTAAGAGGATTTGTTGGAATTGTGAGTAGATTGCACTTGAAGGTGAATCTTCGTTTGTTCCTAACGAACCACTACCATAATTGTGACCATAAGCAATTGAAAATTGAGGATACTTTGTAGAATCCGTTGGGTCGCCATTATAAATTTCGTAGTAGTATTGTTTTTGAGTAGCCGATTGATAAGATGATGTCCAAAACGAAGTCAACTCACCAACATTACCACTCCACAAACCACGAGTAATTCGTTGAGAGTCACCTTCAACTACATCTTCAACCGTGAATGCGTTAAATACTTTACCACTACCGTAATCATAAGCGCCGGCAGGAATTGTTGGAGTTCTACTCTCTTGTATGTCAGCTCTAACCAAATCATTGATTGTGGTTGGTTGGGCAGGTGTTCCTACCGGAGTAGATGTTTGGGTTGTTCCACCCGAAAGTCCCGTGCCACCACCTTGTGGTGCGCCGAACGGATTAAAAATTGGAGATTCTGGCATTTTTTATTCCTCTTATGCGTTAGTCAATGGTTGTGTTGCGGTTTGAATGTCTGATACAGGATTGACTACAATATCAACTTCAGTTCTACCACCAGTTTCGTTACCAATAATAATGATACGAGTTGAAAGAGAAGCTCTTCCGGCGAGGAATGATGTAGAACGGAATGTGAATTGATTTTTACCTACAACCGTCATTGACTGATTTGAATTATATGAACTAACACTTACGATAGGAGAAACATTACCAGGAACTCCAGGGTTACCACTAATAGTACCCGCGTCTTTGTTCAAAAGAATTGCTGTGTATCCCAAGTCGACATTACCACCATTAACCGTAGCTACTGAAATTACAGAGGTCAATTGACCCTCATTGATTGTAACGGATGATGGTGATGCTGAAATGAATGGTAACTTTGTAGTTGTCTTTGGTAAGGTCAACAACTTATACTTCATTGCGTAATTTTCATCCGTGATTGCTTCAATCACCGGCATATTTTCAATTACGATTCCATAATAGTCAGAACCCAACGAGTGTGCTGGATTCCAAAGTTCATAATCAACCTCATCATCCGCAAGAGCGAATTGAGTGATTTGAAACTTATCACGACCTTGCGCCAAAAGCTCTCTACCCTTCTTGGTAAGGATGGCGTCTACTGTTACTGATGAATTATCTAAAAATCCCATAGTGTTTCCTCATTTATGTATATAAATATGGTTTTCAAACTTTTTATAGTTGTCTATTCCCTTTTAACAATTTATTTATCAATTTCTTTATCTTATCTTCTCCTAAAGAAATCTTTGGTTTGTTTACAGCCGGTATGAATGGTACTGGTTTTAAAACATCATTTTCTAAAGCAACGCTTGGTCGTGCGGTTGTTTCTAAATCAACTTTACGACTAACCAAAACTTCAGCTGGTGTAATTCTAACAGGTTTAGTACCCACAGGTGTTTCGGTAGTAGTACCACCATCACTTGGGGTTTGCGTTGAATAAACAATCACATTTGGGTCAACTTTGGTTATTTCCACAACCGGGCCGCCATCTGGAGTATCCAATGAATCCGTGGTTAATGAGTCGGAACTAATACGACATCCATTGTAGAACAAGTTTTCCAAAGACAATGACAATCTATCATCTTGACCTTCCCACCACTCCATAGAAGCTGAACTTGGTAGCTTTAAACTGGCGGACATCGGAGTTGAGTAAAAGTATTTCGGAACTTGATATACTTTAGAACGCTTATGATTTACAGCAGTAGTAGCAATTGGATTATACTGCCAGTATCCATTTGAAAGATTTGTGTATGTACTTGATGTTACACAAGTAATAAGAGTCGGGTCACCAATAGTAAATGTGATTGATTGTTGAGCAGATGATGAGTATTGTGTATCGGCACTTACAGCAGAACCACTTGTGTTTGGAGCGTGTGAAGAAGTATCAATCTTGATTTGAGTATCACTAATTCTTTCTAAAATCGGATATGTCTTATCATCACCATTACCATCATCAAATACAATGTTTCCGTATTGAGCTACATCTGCAGGCCAATTAGCACCACTAAATTTATGAACAAGGTTTGTTGCTACATCCGTTGTACTAATAGAGCTTGTTAAGAATGATATTTCAAATTGAGCTTGACCGGCTGAAATTGTTCCTCCGGACAAAATTACTTGACCTCCCACTAAATCTATTTCACCAGCTATTGTATTTACTGTAGCGTCAATCTCATCGGTACCTGTTGAAAATATATCAGTATTATTTGGAGCAACCAAATTTAATGTACATTTTAATCTTACCAACTTTCCATTATAATTTGGTTCTGTAAGACCAGTTATTATTGCAAAGTTTTGATACTCAAATGTTGTATCGTTATTGTTTATATCACTTCTATTTTCAACCGAAGCACTATTTTCCGTGTATGATGTGGATGCGGATGCATAACTGGCGGTAATATTTTGACCTATGAAATCAAAACTACCAGTATAGTATATCGTACCACTTTGAGATGATGCGGCCGGAAGTGCTGTATCGATTTCTACTTTAGTGCTTGATATACGATTTAAAATAAGATAGTTTGTAGAGTTGTAAGATAAATAATCCGTGGCCAAACCACCAATTCTACTATTCAATGTGGTAGATGATGTTATATAGGTAGAACTTGGCGCAGTACATTGAATACTTGAAGATAGAGTTGGGATGTAATACCTATAAGTTGATGGTTGATAATCATATAAATCAATTTCAGCAGGGTCATAGTCATTCCTTGAAGCAGTCAAACTATGATTAACCATAGAGATTGTACCATCGTACATATGTCGTGTAAATGTGATATCACGATTTCTACGATACTTGTTTCTCTCAAAGATGTGTGGTTCAATCAAAATACCCTTATGCCAATCTACACGAGCTGGTAAAAGTTGTTGGATTTGGGTAAACACCGACATATCATATCGAGATAACATATCTAAAATCAAATCAATAGCAGTACCACTTGTATATTTTTGGAAATAGTTTTTAGCACGATATTTCAATAAAGGATAATCGGCATTATATCGTTTATCAGGGTCACCCACCCAATCATCTGCCTCAAAGTAACCTTCGGAATTGAAGATATCAAAGTTTACAGTATCCGTGGTTGAGAAATATGTACCCAATAAGTTTGAATCAATTGGGGCATAATCAAACTCACTCAATTCGTTTGACTTGTCAGGATTTAACGGACCATTTAACGATGCAGATTCAATACGAATCTTGTTATTCATTAAATTCAAAGCACCCATCGATGGAACTGTTACAAATTGAGTATCCACTTCTCCGACTAATTGAACGGAGGTTACATTCGTTAAAGACGCAGATAAAACTAACCCACTATCGGTTGTTGTGATTCTCTGATTTGGGTGTTTTGATGTAATATAACTTGAAGTTGTTGCTACTTGACTATCAGGAAATACACGGAACATCAACTTATCAAATGAGGTATCGATATCCAAGTCGGTAGTATTATCATCACTAAAATATGCCTCTCGGTTTTTAGCGTGTTCGTAAACAATTTCACTTGAGATACCATCTCGGAAATATCTTACCTCTTGAATACTTGCGGTTTCATAGTTGTAGATATTGGCGTCGGTAGTCGGACCAGGTACTTGTAAAGTTCCTACTGAAGTCCAAACCGAATTAAATGTTGAGTTTGGTGTAGATACGGATGCTGTTGGGTTAGCCAAGATACCACCCCAATCATCTACCCAAGCCGCCTGAATATCAACACTACCCGAAGTTAATGTAAACACTATGTCCCTACGAGTTTTGTAAGGAACATATGATGATGATATAATGTCAGTTCCATTAACGGCCAAACGAATTCTAGCCGTGTCTGCGAGATAGTCCCAAAAATAATCTACATTATCAGACCCATCAGTTAAACGGAGGATATGATAATGTGCTTTTGGCATCTTACCAATAACCTCAATAGTATTTGGTCTATCCGAATTAATATCATCCCAAGGAGCGGTAAGATATTGTGAAGGTGATAATTCTAACTTGTTTACAAATCGCTCGTGTTCATAAACATTTTTACGAGTCGAAACAGTAGGACCACCCCACTCACGAATTTTTAAGAACGCCTGTGGGATACCATATGTAGCAAGGATTGCTTTAATAGAACGAGCCGTACCTTTTGTCTTATACAACATAGGTAGGGTGTTAACAATTCTTCTCCAAGTTTCGTGAACAATTTGTTGTCTTGACTTGGACTCAAGTGAACCTGTTGTGAAAAGTGTTCCATCATTCTCGACACCAAGAGCGTATTTCCAAAGGGATACATCAGAGTATCCGTTTGATAAATACCACCCAAAAGAGTCCGCTACTGATTTGAGTAGATTATCGGCCATACCATCTTTAGGATGTTCTTCTCTACGATTGATATCGGTAAGAGATTTAATGTAAGTCCATTGAATGTCAAAATGTTGACCAATCATATCAATAAAGGTAACATACTCAATGTTTCTTTCATCTTCTTGGAGATGGATTGGAATCATATTTCTCAAACGAGAATCATTGAATTCATCGTACAGCGATGCAGAATCATACACACCACCATACCATTGCTCACCTTGTGATGAAGTGCTTGGATATAGAATATGTGGGAATGTAGATACCTTTGGATATGGTTCAATTGTATATGCGGATGATGACCAATGTGTATAGTTGTTAGAAGTAGTTCCGTAATACAAATAGTATTCAAACTCATCAAAACCACCAATAACAGTATCCCTACGAACTATTGATTGTGAGATGTTTGTCAAAGCATCAGAACCACTTACCGACTCCAATAGATTTATACGATTGTTGTAATTTTCAATTTGTTGGATTTTATACACAAAATTATCAACTCGTTCTGTAGCCGATGAAAAGTGTACAAAATTAGCAAAGTCCGAATAATCGATATTTAATTTTACATTTCCAAGAGAACCACTAAAGTAGTAGTTAACTAATTGTTGAGATGTTGTAGGATTTGCATCCAACAATGAGTTCCAAGTTTGCCAGTTTGTAGCAGATGCGCCTGCTTGGTCTGACATATCCATATTGAAATTTGGTTCTGAAAAATCGTATACTTCTTCAGAATCAATACTTGGAAATGCTATAATTTTTTCAATGTATGAATTATATATACGACCATCCAAATCGAATCTTGAGTTTAAATCAAATTCAGTTGCAAGAGGTCTGTCTAATTTTAATACTACTTTATCATATGAGGTTGCCGTAACATCCCATCGGTTGTAGGTCAGTTTTAAATCCGTAAAATCGATTGGAGTGTTTAATATGATTTCTTCACCTACTTTGACTTGGTTACCATTTTGGTCCTCATCAAATATTTCCGTAAGTGGCACCTCTGATGGGATATTACCCTGACCGGAGCTAAATGTATTACTACCGGCTTCCCAAACATAAAATCCAGGATTCTGAACACTTTCTTTTAATCTATACCTACGAGCTCTTTGTGTTGGTTCACCTGCATTTGTGGTGGATTCTCCAATCGCAGGGGTGTAAACCTCTATAAAGGTCCGCCACGAATTTGGTGTTTGAACTGTATTATCAATCGGAACAAATGTCGTTGATATATTACCAAATCTATCGGTTGGATATTGTAATGTTTCCGTAATAACACCGGTGACCGGTCCTTCAAAACTAATATTAATGACATTATATAATTCATTGTTTTTTAAATTCATTACCAATTCAGGAAGAACTCCCACTCGTGTAAATGAATTTAAAGAACTATTTGAAATTACGATATCTCTTAATTGTGAGAACGCGTTTACCTTATTGGTTACTTTCTCAATACGGACTTCAGTCCTATCACCATTAATCTGAAGAATTTTACAATTCCTAACAAACTTATGTAAGAAGTTGTAGTTGATTGAATATGCACCTTGTTTGATATTAACCACTCGTAAATCAAGTTCAGGATTGATTTTTAAGATAGGGTTGCTACCGCTAGTTTCATAAGTAATAGGTCTATTATAAATTGACCTTAACAAATTGTCATCCGCATAGATGTGTGCTTCTAATGCGGTTGGTACTTTTATACCACCCACATACTCACCATCCACATCGTATAAAGATATGGGTGTGTTTATTCTATTTACAGTAGAATTAACCTCTGGTGAAAAATCTTCTCCAAAGGTGGGAGTTGTTCCCTTTACCGTTTCGTTGTTATAGTATCTATCGAGTGACATATGTTATACTAATTATCCCTGTAATGATGCAATGTATCCTAAATTTATATTAGGATTCGACTCAACAAAGGCCTGTGTTGTTGTTGAAACATTAACAGTATTGGTATTGAAAAATGGTAAATTTAGTTGAATGTTAATTGTAGAAGATTGATATTCCGGATTTATAGCAAATTCTGTTATTTGAGAATCAACATTAGCTCTAAATGAAGCCAAATCATACTTGTCAACTGATTGAGAACCTCCGTTTGATAATAAAACACTACCATATGTTTGTTTATTATTTGTTGAATCATATCCACTTAATTCGTAGGATATAATTTGCCCTCTACCATTTCTGTTAACTTTACGAGTTGCCATTATCTAACCACCTTAAAATAAAAATTATCATCAAAGTATTTTGTAGTACCACCTTGGTCTAATCTGAAAATAAACTTATAGAATCTTTCAGGTTGAAGACCATTAAACCAAAAATTAAAATAATTGGATGTGGAGTCACAACTCACCTTTGTATAATTAGTATCGAACGGAATAATTACTTGTTCGGTTTCAGCATCAACTACCGAATAGTACAAGGTAGTTGGGAGATATTTAACATCAGCCATCGGCGATGACACAAATGACCTTTCGGGGAATCTGGCACGACCATATACTCTAACTTTTGCTTTTGAAGTTTCTTTGTATTCAGTACCAAGACCTTTAACATATAAAATGATATCCTCATTTGTTAAAGGTTCAAGTGAACCCGTTGAGAATGATGAATCATCCCAACGAACCTCAAGTGTAGGTGGGTAAATAGTATGTGTATCTGAAGAGAAGAACTTAATAGAACCAAACTTTGTAGAAGAACACTCATCGGAGTTTGCCTTCTTGATTATAAGACCATTATTAGTACGAGTTCCATTTAACCATTCATTCACATAGTCAGTAACTTCAACATCAAGGTTATTTGTATATTTTGTAAATGATTGTTTTGAATGACTACCACTTGCCCAAGATGCCGTGTACCAAGTACCACCGCCATCATTTACACACCATCTAGCGTCATAAAAAATGTCGGTGTATTGAGCGGATGTTTTATCGTGGTCATCTGATTCTATTTTAATATTATCAAGCGATGAACTACATCCGTAACTAGCACTTGCGAAAAAAGTCCATCTAAATAGGTACTCACCACTTTCTCTGGCTTGAAATTTAACTGAAGGTGATAAGCTTGAGGTTATGTATTGAACATAATCCGTAATATCATTTTCATCTATTAATCTACCATCAGGCGATTGGATTGTGAATTCGATACCCAAATCAGTACCATCACCACGGGTTGTTGGATAGTTGCCGGGGTCTAAATCAAAACTTGCAGTGTAGTGTCTATTTTCTTGCAGGGTGTATTTTCTATTCAGAGTAGCACCACCATAATTTGATGAAGTTAGAACTAACTCATAGTTTAGAATTTGAGCCGAACCTGTGATTCCTTGAACATTTTCAATACCTTGGTTTATAACATATGTAGATGGCAATTCGGTTAGATTTGAACTGAACTGGTCTAATACCAATGTGTTTTCAGAAACCTGACTATATAGATAGAAATTATCTATCGAACCTTTAGAACCATCGGCCCCATTATTATCAAAGAATGAAAGTTGTAATTTATGTATACCACTAACACTTGCGGTAAACGCCATATTGTAGGTGGCCGTACTTACGAGTGAATCTTGAAAATTTAAGATATCATCGTTTAATAGAGTACCATTAGGGTCTACTACATTAAATTCAACACCCGAAAGAGAACCCCTATTAAAATCAAAGTCAATTTTGTAAATTGTACCAGCTTCCAACGATGCTGATAAATTTGCAGTACCACCACTATAATGTGATGATGATAATGCCATTTTTGAACCGGATATAACAAGTATTGGGTCTTGTCCGTTTGCACCTTTAATCTTGTCTACTAATTCAAAATTACCAATCGATGATACAAAGTTGTAGTATGCTTGTAGAGCATTTATCAATGCAGGATTTGTAGGTTTACCCACTGTTGAGTTTTCAACATCCCACATTTCGGATAAACTACGACTAACCCACGAAACATTTAATTGATTGTGTGGGGTGTCTGGCTCTGAACCAATACCTTCAGTCCAACTTTCTTTTAAAGGAAAAACATAAAGGTCGTAATTTGATTGAATCTCACGACTTTCTATATTTTCCAACTTCAATCTATATTGAGGTGATGTGATGTCACCATTTGAAACTGAAGATGATATTGTGCTTAAATCAAATTCAATTAGAGCTCTACTATTACCCAACAAGGTAGTGTTATCGGTATCATAAAATTTACCGATTTCGAGAATCTCATCCTTGCCTGTGTTTTGTGTTTTACGAAGAGAATCTTCGTAGATTGTGGCGTCTTTACTTGGATATATTCTATAAATCATTTTCTACCTCTTAAAATAACGATACTACTCTACCTCGGATATCCACATCTGGGTATTTTACTTCAAAGCAACTTGGGTCTTTGGGTGGATAGACAATACCATCACGAGTTGCATTTTTAATGTCGTATTTATTTGATGAATAGTTACCATTAAATCGGTTTGTAATCTGCAATCCACCATTACCATCTTTATCAGGTCTAACTACACTTTGTACTCCATCGATTCTATCCAATAACACATACACATCGGTAAGTACAATAGGTTTGCTAATACCCATATTCTCAATTCTAAAGAAATCTTTCAATGCATCAATACACTTCAAAAGAACTTCGTTCGAATTATAATTTGGTAAAACAATAATTTCAAAATCAATACCAATGTTTACAATATAGGCGTTTTTGATATTTACGGCGTCAGTTAAGATTCGATAGTAAGATAAATAACTTTGTAAGTTTTGCTTTGTAGCCGGATTTAGTGTCTGAAGTTTCTTATTTGAATCATAACCCAATACATAGAAATTAATAGCTAACGGATTTGGAATTGGGTCTGGCCCATCATCTAATAAAGTATTGATTTGGAAATCAGGAGCAGCGTACGCCTTAGCAACCGAACCAAATTGAGGTGGAAGTGCGTATGCTCTTAATAAGTAATCTTCTTTAGTGACTGCTCTATTTTGCGCTCTAAAGTACGCCATAGCATTGTTACGAACTTCTTCAATTTCTTCTTCGTACTTACCACCAGCAGCTGCCTTTTCATTAGTAACGGCAATTGAGTTTTGTACTACATTAAATACATTAGTTACAAGATTTATGTTAGAAGTTTCTATGACCTTCTCTATGATGGTCGTTAGGTCTTGTGATGGTACATTATCTTCAACGCCATTACCAACTCGGTACTTAACACTCAATGTTGTGTTTGAAGGAGCTACTCCATATGTTTTAGCGTACATAAAGTTTGAAGGGTCAATACCTTGGTCAAGGTTACCACTTCCCGCATAAAGAGCAGAACCAACATTATCAGGATTTGGAAGAATTTCTTCATCCGCGTTTTGAGATATACCACTACCAAACTGAATGTCGATTTTACCATCATCGGTAATACGAGTAATATATCGTTTTGGTACTCTCTTTAATTTTAAAAGAGCCGGAGTTTCGTTTGCATATGCAGACATAGCCAACGAATAGTCAGTTGTATTTGGTAGTTCTTCAAATACAGTATCTTGAGCGAGGTAATCTACCTTTGTCCACTCATCACCATCATCATCGGTGATTGATATTACATCAATCAACCCATCTTCATCCTCTAAACGAATTTTATCATATGGTTTTGGTGATGTAAATGTAAATGTACTTGTTCTAGCGTTACCACTAACCGCTTTCACATATTTTTTTAACAAATAGTAAATAGGTTCATTTGTAATGGGGTCAATTTCATAAACGCTAACTTCGGTAGGGTCAAATGATGATGAATAATTGAATCGTACTTTGTTGATTGTAGAGAACTCAACATTATCATTCGAGGTAGACCCAACAATCATACCTTCCTTTATGGTAAGGGCATAATCCCAATTGGGAGAAACATTATCACCACTACCTTGAGATGGTACTAATTGATAAACAGTTAGAGTGGTTGTCGCAGGTACATTCAATTTTGGTTTATAACCAAATGATTGTGCGATAGTAAATATATTACTCTTTTCTTGAGCTTGTTCAAGGATGGACTCTCGTAACTGATAGTCCGTGTAGTATGATAATACATCGCCAACATATGATGCCATTTCCATAAACATCATACCCGGGTCAGATTCGTTAAAATCGTTATAGGTTTGTGGGAAATAGTTTTTTGTAAAATCTATTAAGTTCTGGCGAATATCACCAAAATCCCTACCTATCAGTTTTACTTCTTTTTTAATTTTATTTGCCATTACGATTCCTTAAACAACAGATATACTTCCTTGATTTGTAACACGAATGATTATTGGAGTATTAGCTCCATTTTCAGTAACTCTAACACTTAAAGAAATATCTACTCTATTATAATCTTCTTGTGGTGATACATTAACCGAATCTATGATAATATATGGTAACCAAAATGCAATATCATTTCTCAATGATTCTGACAAGGTATCGGTTAAATTTGTTTCAATATTTTCAAATAGTAAAGAATACACATCAGTACCAAATAAAGGTTGGAATGGGCGCTCACCCTTTCGTGTCAATACTAAATTTTTTAGATTAGAAAGAGCTTGTTCTTCGGTTGTGTATGAAGATTTGAACATAGGATTACCACCCAATGGTAACATAACACCAATCGCTATATTTTTCTTGAGGTCAAGTGGGTTTAATCTATATTCTTTACGAACGGCCATTACTTACCTTTCTTAGCATTGATGTGTTTCATCAAGCCGGAGTAATCTCGTGTTAAAGCATCAACAACCGCCTGACCGGCTGATGTTTGGGTCAATCTATCAACGGAAACCGCATTACCTTCCGCGGTTTGAAGAACGCCAGTAGTTTGTTTGGTCATACTACCCCAACCCTGAGCTTGTGATGCTTGAAAGACACCACCTTGTCCATTAATACTTCTCCACTCACCACCTTCGGCAGTTTCGTTCAACAAGTCGGCAAAACCCGTTGATTTAAAAACTTCCGTTTTAGGGGTTTGTTTTTGTTCAAAAATATGTTCGACATCCAAAGGGTCTTTCTCAACTCTCTTTGGTTGTGATTGTTTCATCTCTTTAAGAATAGATTCACGGATGGCTTTTTCTCGTTTAGCCATTTCCTTCTTAACCTCTTCTTTAACGATGATTTGAATCGCTTTTACTAATTTAGTCGTGTCCATACCTATAAATATGTTTTATCTTATTTTATTTTCAGTATCATTGCCATTCTTATTTTCAATCTTAGCGGCTTTCACATACACATCAATGGCATCTGAAATTATCTTGGCAAATTCTTCAGTAGTACCACCGCCTGGTTTTTTTCTTAACGATTCAAGTCCAACTGCGATTGTATTTTTTAATTGTGTTTTATTTAATGCCATCTTAAATACCTTGTTTTAGTTTAGCTATAATTTGAGCAATTTGTGGATGTGGTCCAGTTGGTCCTACGGCCGTTGGATATAGTCCTTGAGCTAATATTGTAATTGCTTCGATAATTTTATCAATCGTAGTAGTGTTTGTTGCAGTTGTCACCACAATATCCTTTTTAGATGCTAAAATGATATTATCCTTTTTCGAATTTATAACAATCCTATCCGAATTCACAATAACTTGTGGTTTTGACCACAAGCTGGATGGGGTTATACCAACTGGCAGAGTTGATGATAAAGTTATGTTTACTTTTTGTTGGTCAGTTAACCATATTGAAGATGCATCTTTATTGATGTCCTCTATTACAAGTTTATTATAACCATCGTTTGTGGTTACACCATTACGGAGTATTGTGATTGGAGATTCTGGTTTGGTAGAAGTCCAAGATGGTTGTTTTTTTACGGCCGAAATTTTGTTGTCACTCGTAGTGACACCTTTGGGTGTATATCCAAATCGTATCGATTGACCAAACCTACCCTCAAAGATTATATCACCAAGAAACCCCTGAAGTTGAGGTAATGTATTCAATTCAACAAATCCTCTACCCAAATCTACATCGGTAGATGGGGATGATGAGTTTGCGACACCGGCTGCGGCTTGTTCATATCCAGCAGTACCACCACCCTCCATTTCTAAAAACGGAGGTATGGCGTTGTGGTTTATATTTCTATGTACTGCTACTGGAGATAGATAGTAATACTTTTCACTATTTTTTGTACCAGATGATTCATCAGTAGCGGCTTTTACAAGATATACCATTTCACCAAGAATAGGAATGTATCTAACATTCATACTTAATGGTGACGCTTTGATGAGATTTCTACCCTTGTTAGTGGTAGCTACCCAGATGGTATTTACAGCATCATTTTCATCTGATAAATTTATAGCTTCTACTACGCCTGAAATCATTCATCATCTCCATCAGTTGGTAGGTCTTTTTCAACCTCTTCAATTGCATCCATAAGTTGACGCTTCTCTTCTTCGGAAAGAATAAATCCTCCGCTTTCGGCGGTAGCGTTGTCTTTCATCATTCGTTGAACGATAGCCGCAAGTTTGATTAATGAATCATCATTCTTTACGGAGATATCAAGATACTCCTTAATCAATGGAACAACAACAGCCGCTTGGTCAAGTGATTTAACCATCGGCTCAAGTTGTGCAATCAATAACTTAATTTGCCTATCCTTCTTCTTCTGATTCGAATAGATATCAGACATTAAGTCAGAGAATGTCTTTCCCTTAAAGATTTCTTCATCTTTAGTCATTGAATTCCTCCACTCGGTGTGTAATGCTCAATAGTTCACCCTTGGTATAGTCAATATATAATTCACCATAGATTGTTCTCATTTTACCAACTACACGGGTTATATATTGCGTTTGAACATTAGTCCGTTCTCTAATAAGTATATAAAGAGCTTTTTTATTGTATGAATATAGGTTGTCACGGGTTCTGAATAGTTCTACTAAAGAATCTGCTATTTTTCTATCCCGTTCCTTTTCAAATAGGTCAAAAATGTTATAGTCAATGTAACGGACATAATAGTCCATAAAGTCAGACATCATTTCTTGATTGATTTTGTCATAAACTTCATTTACTACATTACGACTTGTGTCAATCACATCAACATCTTCACGAGCTTTCATTCGTGCGTAGTTGGCGTTGTTCTCGTTGAATAGATAGTTTCTTGCAATTACCGTGAAGTAAGAGAATGCTCTACCATTCTCACCTTTGAATTTGTGAATCTTTTCGTTCAAGAACGCGACAACATTCATTTTAACATCCTCATAAGGGACATCAAAATAGTATGTCTTGTAAGTGTGAATTACATTCTCTGCCAGTTTGTCAAATGGATAGTGAATAAAACGATTATAGATTTTATTCTTCAATCGATGGTCATCACATCGGTTATACGCATTGATAGCCATTTCAGTTATGGCCGTAAAATATCGTTTACTCTTCGCTCTTTTCTTCCGTGCCATAAAATTGTTCTAATTCTGAAATGATATCATATATGTTTTTAAAAATGAAGCCGGTTTCATCATCGGCCTCAAATGACCCAATTCGGTCAATCTCTTTCATTCGTAACATAGCAGAGTCAATCTTTGTAGCTATTTCAGAAATTAACTCTTCTTGTTGATTTAATCCAACCTCATATTCTTCTATGGACTCTTCCAAGGCCTCATTCTTACGAAGAAGGTTGAATGTTGTATATCCAAATACAGATGTTGAAATAATTAATAATGCTATTACCCAAATCATAATTAATCCTCAATAATATCTTTGAATGCGTCAAATACACCACCCGTATCAAACTTGGTTTCGGTGGTAGAGAAAGCGTCAGTCAACTTACCTTTAGTCGATGGTCGACCATTTGGGTTACGAGTTGATTTGACAGGGTTTAGTTGAGTTTCCCACCGCTTGTTTTCATAAATAGCAGCCATCTGGTCTGCGGTGTGCATAATGAATGGGAGAGATGTCTTTAGTCGGTCATCGTTATTGTACTTGATATAATATTCTTTGTTATTATCATCATACAATCCATCAGTAAGTTTCATACCAATCATCTCAACTTCGGTGTACTTAATTCCGAAATACTGAAGATTAAACATCGTTCGGTCATTGAGATTCATCCAGTGGATTTTAGGATTGGTTTTGTAAATCTTACCTTGATTTTTTATATGCCATTCGGAATCATTCTTAATGTAGTAATCCATTTCAGGAGTTCCTAATTTACCAAGGTCGTGATGGAGAGCTGTAAACACAATCGTTTCTTTGTCAATATCCTCCATAATCATACCAAGGTCTTGCCACATTTCGTAAACTTTTAAAGCATTACGAGTGACTCGAAGGATGTGGTCTACATATCCGCCAGGAAAAGCGTTGTGGTAATGTTCTACTGATGAAGCGGGTGTATAAATCATCCGTTCTTCAAAGTGGTCATACATACGATTAAGAGCATCCAATCGTTCGCCTGTAAATGTTTGATTGATTAGTTTACGAAACTTTTCGTAGTTCTCTACGAGTTCCTCAGCGGTGAAGAAATTTTCCATTTATGTTTAATTAAATAATTTTGTCGATAATTCCCAATTCTAAAGCTTTCTCTGCAGACATAAAGTAATCTGAAGATGAAATATTTTCCCAATATGCTTTATCCATTTTTGAGTTGTCAGCCATTAACTGATTACACTCGTGTTCCAACTCCTCACTAAATTTGGCGTTAGATTTAACATCACTCAATTTACCTACTACAATGGTAGACAATTGGTGAACCATAATCTTGGAGTGTTTTGATGCAGCACGAAGGCCCGTTCCACAAGTCAATAATAAAGCAGCAGCGGACATAGCAGCACCTCGAACGATGATATTGAATTTAATACCCTGCTCTTCTTGTGATTTCATAAAATCAATAAGACCAAGGGTTTCAATTACATCACCGCCGGGAGAGTTCAACATAATATTAATGGTATCGAGATTTCCATTAATTTTTTTCATTAAACGAACTTTTGAAATAATATCAAAAATAAGTCCGGGTTGAATCTCATCCTGAATAAGGATTACATTATCCGTGGTATCGATACCATAGTCGAACTCACGATAATACTTACGGTGATTATCGATGTCAGTTCCATTCTCATCTACTTCCTCGTAATTAATCCGTGTGGTATTACCAAGGGTGGTGCTATACAATTCATCCATATAATAACTATTTTGTGTTTTTTAACTTTATAATATAACAAATATACGAAATAAAATCCAATAATCCAAATTTATTATTTTTTACCTCTATATCTTTGAGATGTTGATATGTACTGATGTAATTTAGGTTTTTTAACAACTTTTGGTTGTTCACCATATAAGTTTGTGGCTTCCTCATCAGTAGGTATAAATGTTACTTCTTCTTTTTCCCTTTTAGGGCTTGTGATTTCTTTAGAGCTTTCCGTTGTTTCTTCAACGACCTCTTCAGTTCCATCTCCTCCCAAGCTATCTTGAGGTTGAGATAATTCTGATTCAGTTTCTTCATTGTTGGTATCCCCAACAAGAATCCCAGCATCATCATTGTCAATAGTAGTGCTGTCAATGCTAAAGTTGAGTTCAGGTCCATCATCTTCTTTTTCCTTTTTAGTTAGTTTGTTTAAAGCAATCACCATTGAGATTGCGAGTGGGTCGAATACGAATACAATCAAAAGGGTAAACCAGTTTACGATTACATTCATAGGTTTGCCGGTAATCTCCGACATATAACGAAGTGGTCCAACTTCCGCCGCTACTTCGTTATTGGTTTGTAGGTCTAATACCTGTAAATCTAACTTTGTTATAGAATCAGTTAATACTTCGATTTTCTTTGAGGTGGTTTCTCGTTGTTGAACCGCAGTATTAAGTTGTGATTCCAACGCTCTTCGTTGTGAGGAGGATGATGATGTTATTACATTACCACGAGAGTCAACCCTACTTTGAGTATTGTTAGCAAGTCCACCACGAAGTGAATTGATTGATTCGTTTAATTTATTTTTCTCATCCGTATAATAGGTTAATTGTTCTTGGAATCTACCCTTCTTTAATTCTACTACCTCTACTTGTTTATCAGTAACACCCAACTTGTCTGCGGTTGTCTGATAAGCAGATGTTAAGAATCCATAGATACCGGCCGATGTAATTAACATAAGAACTGCGACCGCAAGAGTTAGATACCACTTCATCCAACCAGCCTTACTCCAATGGTTGTGGAGGTAGGATGCAAGAATTAGTTTAGAAAACTCAAGTGCTGACGCCATTATTATTACTTCGGTTTTAGCCCCAGCAAATAGTGAACCTAAACCAGAAACCGAATAATAAGCAGCAGAACCGGCTAATGCCAGTGTACTGATAATCATCAGAAGGATGAACCCATTTTGTCTGTTGAAAAGTTTTTTCATATTTCTCCAAAAAAGTTGACTTTATTAACTCCAGGACTTGTACTTATTTAAACAAAGTTTATAACCGCAGGTGTTAAGCAAGTAAGCAACTTGTTAAGAATAAATATCAAGCAAACTTAATATTAATTAATATTATCAAGCATTGCCCGAATTATGCCCTTATGGGTGTTTACTAAATTTGGAAATGTAGTCAAGAACAGTCAACTCTTTCATCTTGGCTTCTATGTCAATGTCAAGGTCGTGACCATAGGTGTTAATCTCTGAATAGATGTAGTCAGAGTGTGCTTGTGGTTTTGCAGTAGGGTCTTCGATGGTCTTGGACTCGGAGTAATGAACGAGGGGTTTGATATTACCCCAAGTAGACATAGCGAGTTCGAGAGCTTCTTGTTCGGTTAAGTCGCCGGTATTGAACTTGTGGTGGTGATAGTCGAACACGATGGGAATACCGATACGCTTGTGGATGTACATAAGGTCTTTAACCGAATACATACTGGCTTTGTCATCGTTCTCAATAGTCAATCGTGTCTGAACTGATTCTGGCAATCGTTCGAAGTTTTTACAAAATCTATCCATCGCCGATTGTTTGTCACCATAGACACCATTACAATGAATGTTAATAAGGTTGTAGGGTGTACGAGATAAACCCATAAGGTCAAAGTGTTCTCCGTGTAGAGAAAGGTCTTTAATCGTGTTAAGAACTACATTCTCGTTGGGGGATACTAACACATTGAACGGACCTGGGTGTGATGTAATTCGCTGGTCGTACATCTTAGCGAGATTGCCGGCACCACGAAGTAAGTTGGCGAACTTACGATAGTCAGGCATATTGGACAACTCAAACTCACTAGCCCACGGAACGAGGTCTGAAGTCATACGGAACAACTTGAAACCATTCTGATGATTCCATTTGATAATCTCACAAAGGTCACGGGCGTTTTGAACTGCAAGGTCAGATGACCGACTAATACCTTCATTGAGGAATGTCTTTTTTATCATAGACCGATTGGTAGTAACCTTCTTCTTACCAAGGGTCATATTGATACAGCAGTAACCTAAATTTGTCATAGTGTATTTTTTTATATAATCAAAGATAATAAAAAAGGGGGACTTAAACAAGCCCCCCTATGTTAAATTTGTGTTAAATTTCTTCCCATTCTATGTCTGTAACTTCTTGACAAAAGTAGTACCAACCATCTTTACGGAGAACGATATCGGCTAAAAGATGTTTTTTCCAAGTGTCAACAATTGGATTGGAACTCTCTCGTATCTTTCTTATAACGAGGTAAAGTTTATCGTTATAGAGAATCTTTTCAGAACGGAAATAATCTATCACTTATTTAACTTTTACTTCAATCCTTTTTGATTTCCTATCCTCATATCGTGGAATAGTGATGGTAAGAATACCATCCTTTGCAATTGCAGATGTTTGGTTGATATCAAACGATTCTTGGATTTTATATCTCTTATGAAATGCCCGACTACCTTTCTCGGCTTTAACCTCCAAGGTTCGGTCTTCCACAATAACCTCAATATCCTTGTTAGACATTCCAGGAACCTCAAACTCCATAGTCAATACATCATCCTTTAGATATGCAGTAGTATCTGAAATACGATGTGAATCCCAACCACCGGAAACCATATCGGAAATCATAGTGTGTAATCTTGAATCAAATAGTGTCATATATTACCCTTTCTTTTGTTATTTTCACATAAAGGGTCAATTTGTATACCAATAGTGTATTTTAGTACACTTTGTCAGATATAGTGACAAGTTGTCAGTTCACGGAGTATGGGTTGGATTGTCCAATGAATTTATAGACACGAGTTGTGCCAGATTCATTCTCCGATTGTTTCATAAGAATCATACCATCCATAATAAACATATTAATAGTTCTATCAAGGATTTCCTTCTTATCACAAGTAATGGTTAGATGAGTATCAGTAATAACAACACTCACATCGATATGTTCGGCTCGGGCCTCAATCTCAAACATTTCATCGAATTCTTCTTCGGTGAGGTCTTCGATTCTAAAATTAAAATAGTCGAATACATATTCAAGTTTAGTCGCATCGTCTAAACTCATAAAGAAATTGTATTCAGATTCATCCCAAATCCAATCTCCGTAATCTTCCATTTTAACCTCCGCAGTTACAACCTGGTGTTCCGGTACAACAACAAGGGGCTACACCACCTTGACATTGTTCTTCGGTTTCACAAGCGCAATTAGTACAAGTACATTCAGCCATCTTAATCTCCTTTATTATAACTATTTGGGTAATCCCTTATTCATCTCATTAAGATAAGATAATGCTGACTTTGATATGGCGGTATTGTTCTCTTTGACATATTCTAAACAAATCTCCAAGAAGTTCTTCTCGAAAGTATCTTGTATTGTATTAGTAGCCCTAAAGTACATACGATTTAAACGCTCTACCATTTTAGTTTTATACTCTTCATCAATTTGAGTATCTGACCATAGATAGTAATCTTTTATCTTGGTCTTCACAATAGTATAGTAGGGGTCAACCTTACCACGAATGATTTGGTCAACCCCACTACTAATGTAGTCAGATAATTCCGTATGTTCATCGGAGGAGTCGTTAAACAACCTCCTGAATAAATCTGACTTGGGCATCAACTTAATCTAAAATACCTAAACGATATCTTTTTTGAGATGATTGAATCGCATCGTGCATTGTGAACATAATCTTTTCACATTCTGCCTTTGTCAATGGAATCTCCATTGAACCAATCATCAAACTTCCAAGAGTGGTAGAATTCCGAATGGGAAAGTCCTCCGCTCTCAAATCAGGATTAAATCCAAAATCAATTGATGAATAGTTGGGGCCGAATGCTTTAGCTTGTCTTTGCACTTCGGAGTCGGTCACACCAGCGGACATATTAACAAATCCTCTGATTGGCTTTTTAAATGGTTTCATAACATTAAGAATTATTGTTTCCAATAAATATGTTAATGAAACTTATTAACGATTCTTTTTTCGATTCCTACGAGAAACTCTATCAAATTTTTTCTCATCAAACGACATCTCATATTTGTCTGGATGCGTTCGGTTGATATTCTGACTCACACGAATAGATTCTGCCGCCCATTTCCAAGCATCAAACACCTTGTCTTGTGGTGGAATCATAAAGTCACCACCAATACGACCACCCAATCCATCTGAAACATAATACTTACCATCATAGGTAATACGAGTTTCGGCTTTAGGGTATTTATTCAGCACCTTCTTCTTGAGTCGGATGAATTTTTTCTTGATGTCCTGTGTTTGCATTATTAAAAGATTTTGTAAGTCCACGGATGATGTGACAATCGGATAATTCTTTGTTTACTGAGCATTCGCTCATAATTTTACCATTCTCCAACTCAACTGAATAAGTCCATCCACGCTTTAATCGTGTTCGTGAAGTAACGACACCCACTCGGTGAGTGCCGTTTACTTTCACTACTACTTGTTCACCTTTGTCGAAAGTCATTATTGGATAACCTTAACTAATTTAGTTTCGATTACAGCCGTTACTTCAAACTCAAGGCTTGAACCATCGAACTCTTCAACAACTTTTACTTCAGCATCGGTAACTGAAACTGCGTCAACAAGGTATTGTTCGGTAACCTTCTTAACTCGACCTTTGTCATCTTCGTGATGAACTTTCACTTTAGCAATGTAATACGCCATAATTTAAATTTAGATTTGATTTTGATTGATATAATTAGTGTTTAACATTTCATTTAATTCAAACTCATCCACGAGTTTGTATTGACCATTAGGACCTACCCAATGAAAATCTTCAAGAATGGTATGATAGTATTGAACCATCTTTTCACCATTGTGTTGTTTACCTGCGGGTACTACGATGATACCATAGTTCTCACCTTGGTCTTGATACATCTTTGCCGGAATTGAATGTTCTTCGTGACTCATTTTTTATTTTTATTTATAATTTCTTTTAATGATTTCAAATATTCCATACTATCGGTGTCACCATAAACAGCATCTGCCTTTGCGTAATACTTGACAACATATTCAGCTCCGTGGTCATACACCATTTGTTGGAGTTGGTGTTTAGGTAATATAATTCTTTTGTCAAATCCCATATTAGTCGAACCATTGTGAGCGGTGAGTTTTTACATTCTTAACACCGGCTCGTTTTAACATTTCGTGCTTCTTTTCTTTCCATTCGAGAGATTGTTCCTCATCAAAAGTTTTGAGTTCATTTTCCTTACCCAACTTTTTGATTCGTTTCAACTCCTCCATAGTTACCTCTTCACCTCGTTGACCTAAATCAGCAGCGTTGAATTGTTTGAGGTGGTATGTATCCAATGGTTTACTGAATTGTTTTAGATATTCGGCTTTTGCATCTAAATACTCAAAGAACTCATCTTCGGACAATGCCGCCATTTGTTCATCGGTCAATTCGTTATTAGGGTCGTAAATCATCGGTACAAATATACAAAATAATTTTTAAACATCCAAGCCATTTCGGCGCATTTTTTCGTGACAATAAAAATCGTACAACTCTTCCAAGTCCATCGGGTCAGCTTCCATCATATCATCCCACAAATCAAAACCGAATTCGTTGTGTAAAGAATCACGAAGTTCTTTGAGCAATCGGAACTCATCTTTGTGAGCTTCTTCATCCAACTTCATAGCCCGTACATTGTCCATACGAGAAGCTTGACGAGCCATTGAATAGGTGCCGGTTTCTTTCATTACCGTTTGGAAGGTGGAGGCGGCCCGTGTCCGAGCCGCCTCTGCTTCCGTGTAATAATGAGAGAGATTAAAGTCCCCATTTAGAATCCTATCGAATAGGTGAACGCTTTGGGGTAAGCGTTTCTTTTTACCTTTTGTATACCAACGGAATGGATTGTAAGACATCTTTAGAAAGGATTAGAGATATCTTCGGTGTCAATGTTGAACAAGTTCTCATCAGAGGGGCGTTCACCCAAGAACTTCTGAATGTATTGTTTCATATAAACTCGTTCCGATTGAGCACCACCACTTTGGTCAAACAAGGGATAGATGGTTATCTCGGCAGCCTCACCCAAGGTGAAACCATCGTAGAGGAGAGAACCAATCTCGACTGCGGTACGAGTCGAAAGTGAGTTAGACAATTTAGGTGATTCGGACATCACATCAGAACGAGTCATAGAGGTGATTTCAGCGACATTCTCCAAGGTAGTGACATCTACTGAAGGATACATCATTTGAAGGAGTTGTGACTCTTCTTCTTTGGTCAAGGTATCCATCTCGATAACCGTGAATCGGTCAAGGATAGCCCGGTCGATGGCTCGAGTGGCGGTGTACTCATTACCAATGTTAGCAGAGGCGATGAAGGACACACCCTCGGCAACTTTGACAACTGGCGAGTCACTAGCCTCATCCAATCGAAGGTATCGTTGACCTTGGTCAAGAACCGACATCAAGATGTTGTGAGCTTCAGGGTGAGCTCGTGACAACTCATCAAGGACAACTACCGTGTTGGGAGTTGAAATCGCCTTGACAAAGGGAGATGGACTGAAGACCGTACCTTTCTTGGTATCGAATTGAGTATTACCAATCAAGGTAGTTCGTGGGTCTTGAGTAGCACCCAAGTTGATGATGAAGGTGTTGTAACCCTCAAGTGAGTTAGCGGCGGCCTTAGCAGCCATTGTCTTACCACATCCGGCAGGACCGGTCATCATAATGTTCTTACCACGGATGATGTTACGAACCAAGTATTTCCACTTGAGAGAATCCATAAACAACATCTTGGGTTTCAGACCCTCTGCGGTTTGGTGGATAAAGTTAAGGACATCTTGTCCCATTTCAGGAGCAGCGACAGCCGGTGGGGTGTTGGGTTCATATTTCAGAGCCAGAAGACCGCCATTTGGTGAAGAGAAGTTACCAACCGGTTCAGGATTATTCTCGACTTGAACAACCGGAACACGAGTGAACCCAAGTTCACCATCAGACAAACGACCTACCACACGAATTTTGAAACCATACTTGTCAGGTCGTTTAGCCGACTGGCGAACACGGCCATAAAGAGATGTACCCTCTTCATTCAATTGAGGGATGTTAAAACGGACACCGGCAGAGTCCTCAAACAAGTAAAGGTTTTCCACTTGGACAATCTTACCGAAAACTGATTTTTGTGCTTTCATATTTTTATTTCTCATTATTACTATGTAAAGATAGTGATTTAGGTTCACAACTCCAAATTTCTAATGTTATCAAATTGTTAAATTTCATCAATTGACATTCTGATAAAAGCGAAGTGTTGAGCTTTCAAATCCGGGTTGATTACTTGAACGGCCCGATTCGAACGATTCTCAATCATTCGTTTCTCTTTGGCGTCTTCCGCCTTCTCTTTATTGATATAGACCCCAATGGTCTTACCACCTTCCAAGAGTTCGTAACATTGGTTACCATTTACGACCTTGGAGGACTTTTGGATTTTAAGTGTCTTTCTCATAACTCTCATTTACTATGTAAAGATAAAAAAAGAAGGGGACTTTTCCAAGCCCCCTATGTTAAGTTTATGTTAAATTTTCACCTCAAACTTTTTATTGAGGGACTTAGCGAGTTCAGCGACATTCTCCACATTTATGAACTCCGAATCTTTTCCGTACATCCTTTGGAAGGATTCCGTACTATAATGGTAACCATCGGAGATGAAGTAGGAAAGAACCTTGACACCGGCTTGGCGAATCTTCTTAACTTGTTCAGCGGTGTGGTTGATAGCGTAGTCGCCTCCGTAAGCAATCTCGGAGTTATCGAAACCTGGGTAACCATCGGAGAAGTTTACAAGGTAGGTATCCGTACCATTCTTGGTCTTGGTCAACTCTTTGAGGATTGCCTCGTAACACAATCCTTCAGGTGTCGTACCATCGTAGGTGATGTGTTTGAAGAGTTGTTGAATCTTCGAAAACTTGTCTTTACGACTATCGTAAGCAATCAACATCAGAGGTTGACATTTTCCGTTAGCGTAGTAGACACCTCGGTAGGAAATAACCACTTGGATGTTGTCGGTCATCGAAGCCGCCTTAGCGATAGCGATGGCGGCGACTTGGGTGTTGTTCCACTTATTACCACTCATCGAAGAACTGGCGTCAATCGAGATGTGTAACATAACTGGGGTAGCCTTACTGACCAAGGTTTGTTCGAAGATGTCGAAGTTACCAAACCCAATCTCGTGAATCATACGACCACTCAATTTACCACTCTTCAATCGTGGGGTAGTCATACTCCGTTCCTCATTACGGGTCTTGAGTTTCTTACCAAGTAGCGTACCCAACTGAATACCCTTCTTAACATTTTGTTCACCCTTGCTGATTGACCAAGATGAGTTAGTCAACATCCCCACGATTCGTGATTCAATCAATCGTTGGTTGAGGTTGTTGATGATGTAGGTCTGAACACCATTTGAGGTCTGACTACCATAGTAACCTTGTTGAAGACCCTTACCTGTCACCTCGGTTTGAATGTCGGCTTTGTCAAGGGTTTCGACCTTATCTTTGTCGGCTTTAGACAACTTGGTCTTTTTAATGTCACCCTCTTGGAACTTCTTCTGGTCCTCAATCGCCTTCTCAAGTTGACGGCGTTGGCGGTCATTAAGAGATTCATACTGACCACCGGCACCATTTTGATTGGGTGACAATGGGGAGCCGGAATTGGAGTCGGTGTCATCATCCGAATCTTCACCTTCACTATTATCATTAGAGGGAACTGAATCACCACTACCTTTAGCATCCATACTCGTTTCGGAATTCGTGGGTTGCTGGTCCATATCACCACTCATCGGGGAGTTACCATTGGACTCACCACCTTGGTCTTGACCCTCACCATTCTGACCTTCATTCTTCTCTTGAGAAGCTTCAAGGTTCTTTTCGATAATCATCAGAAGTTGACCTGCAACCTCAAGAGCTTCCCAAGAAGTTTTGAGTCGAGAGATGTTACGGAGGTCAAGGACATTCCAAATCTCACGAAGACCCTTGAGGGCGTTAAGGTCACGATTGGGGTTAGTTAAGTTGATGATACGGAACATATAAGAGTCCCAATTCTCATCACGATACTCGGCGGACTGAAGACCTTTATCGACAATCTTGGAGTGGAAGTATTTTTCATACATCGCCTCGTAGTAACCACGATAGCCGGGAGCGGTAGTGTAGATGTGGTTGTCGATTCTTCGGTCTTCTACATAGTTGAGAAGTGACTTGAGGTTGTCACCGATAAATCGGGCAACCAATTGTTTTGGAGTCCAAAACTCACTTTGAACAATGTTGTACTTTTTAATCAAATACTCAACATCAATTGAAGAGGGAAGATAAAACTCATCTCTCATTTGAGTCAAGGTAGTGAAGTCGGTAAGGGCGATGTGAGAACCCTCGTGGAGAGCCAGACCAACAACGGGGTCAAACTCTTTGTCATCTAATTTAGCGGAAATAACGACTTGTTTTCCATCGGTGTAGGAATCCTCACCACGACCATCGAAAGTCACAGGAATTGACTTGCCTGTCACGATAGAAACGAAGTTACCGATGGACCTCTTATAGGCCATCAGTTTCATCAAGTCAGCTGACTTTTTCTCAACCTTATTGAGGTTGTCATCATCCTCTTCAAAGATTGAAGAGTCAAGCCAGAACGATGAATAAGACATTTTGTTTTTCATATCACTCATTTACAGTGTAAAGATAGTAAATAAAGGTCGAATAACCAAATTCCCAATGTTAAGAAATTGTTAAATCTTTTTTGTGTTTCTCCTTACGAGAATAGGTTTTCTTACTCTTTATCGCTTGTTCGGTAGTTTTTTTACCAATGTGATGGGCAGCTTCACCTCGGGACCAGCCTCCGTTGAAGTCAAGTTTGTCTTGATATGATTTATTCTTTTCCATCACAAATACATACAAAGATAATAAAAAAAGGGGACTTATACAAGCCCCCTTCAAAAAAAGTTATTAACAAAGTTATCAACATTAATGTTGTATGATTTTGCGTGTAGACCCATCATCATACAACAAAATCATAATTTCATCTTCTTTAATACCATCATATCTACGACCCATCATATCGTAAATACCAATCAGTTTGGGTTGGGGTTTGTTAAACTGAATAGTATTCATTGTAGTAGAATCGCAATAAATGTCGAAGTCAATTCCATAAAAAGTATCCTGACTCAAACACTTATTCCACCATTGACAATAAACTTCAAACTTACCTTCCCAAGGGAATGTGTAATCCATTCTATAACCAGAATCATTGTGTATCTCGTTTCCAACATTATCGTAGACATACCAATACACTTTAATACACTTTTCATCTTGGTTAGTAAGTTTGTTGGCTTCAAAGATATGTCGTTTACAATCCTGCATTCCATACGACCATTTTGCGTTTTGGAATGTTACTTGTTGAAGATAGAACGACCAAGTGGTATCACACTTATCACATTTGTTGATAGCTTTCAATCGTAACTTAAACTCACCCTTTAGATTAATTTCGAATTCGGCGATGTTACTATTGTACGCAAATGTATCAGTCAACAATTGACCTTTAGTATTACGATAAGTAAACATCCAAAAGAATTCAGTACACGAATCTGATTCCAATCCTTTAGCGTAATACTTGTAGTAATTACGATATTGGACATTTTGTGTGACATTGACTTTAGACCAATCACACTTTGCGTTTGCGGTTGTCATCAAGGAGGCCAAAGACAACAATCCTACTATGTATTTTTTCATTTATTTTTTTGATACTTCTCTCGAACCCTATCGGCTATCGGAATTGCATCGCCATTCTCATCAATACGAACAAATGTAATATTGGTGGATAGGATTGGAGTTTGTGAACCCGAATAAACATTGTGGGCTCGCGCTTCAAGGTACAACTCGATGGAGGTAGTTCCGACTGAATGGACCTCACCATATATCTTAATCAGTTGACCTTCTTTCGCCGGTTTCTTGAATACACACTCATCAATCTTTACAGTAACCATTCTCGGAGTATCACAAACTTGCATTGCATAGGCAGCAGCAGCCGCATCTAACCACGCGAGTAGTTTTCCTCCAAATAGATTTGCGTGAAACCCTAAATCAGATTTCTTGATTGGGTGAGTTGTTATCAATTCCATATTTGATGTATTTGTACCAGAATCGTTCGTGGGCATAATATAATACCATTTTAGTTAATAATTCGACACCACCAATAGTTAATCCGATTGTGATATCACCACTTATTAAATATCCCAAGAGAATGGTATCAATAGTACCTACGATTCTCCAAGTTATAGTTTTTGCAATATGTCGTTTATAACTTACCATCGGTTCTCATTTGTTCACGAATCTTGGTAGCCGATATTTCAGATACCTCTTGTGGTGGGATGTGTTCAATAACTTGATACCCAACTCCACGACCATAGTTAACTGAATCAATATCAGGTATAATGATTAACTTAATTTTACCTTGTCTAATAAGTTCATAATGTACCTTTGATAAGTTTTTATAAACTTGGTCAGCAGTCCACGGATTATTCTCATCGGGTTGAACATCACGAATTGCAAGTAATACACGATTACCTTCGTTGAGTTGTTGGTCTATCAACCATTGGTGTCCCTCGTGCCAGGGTTGCCATCTACCTATATAAAGTGAATATTTCATTTAATGTTTGTAGTACGGACTTATTTGTAGTATCTACTTTCTTGTCCCTATAATCTATTTCAAATCTATCCACAAAGTAATCTTCACGACCACGAGTTTCCGTGGTAAAGACATAATAAAATTGTGAATCTAAATCTCTTAACTCATTACGAGTTTCATTGTAAGGTGCTACAACTGAAACAACCACATCCCATCCTTTATAATCCAAGTAACGGATTATGTTATTGATGTTACGAAGATTCTTCATACGACCATCTTTAGTATAATCTTTATTATCAAATATGTGACGCATTTCATCACCATCAATATGTTGAACCATACGATGGTTGTTCAGTTCCAAATGTTCCTTGAGGGCTTTTGCGAGGGTGGTCTTTCCACTACCGGGTTGACCATAAAACCAATATATCATATTTTAAAACGGGGGTTCTCTTAACCAATCTAATATGTCTTCTTTAACTTGATTGTTCCGTTGAACCATCCAAACCTCATCCCAAGTTCTTTTCAAGTATTCTCGGTGATGTTCGTATAGAGGTTCATCTCTATCGGTGTATGCAAGGACACCTCGTAATACGGCTCGAATCTTATCTTTCTCCGTGTCCGTATAAAATGAGTTATCTATGAGTTGGAGCAATACAAGAATTATCTCGGAGGTTGTTTTGTTCCCCCAAAGGTTTTTTATATATTCTCGTTTATTGTCCATTTGAGCGAAAGACCGGGTTCGAACCGGCGACCCCAACCTTGGCAAGGTTGTGCTCTACCAACTGAGCTACTTTCGCTTATAGAGCGGAGAGGTGGTTCTGCCCCACCATCTTCGTACTGGAAGTACAACGAGTTTCTCTAAACTCTTTCTCCGCTTATAAAGGTATGGATGTCCGGTAACACTCGAATCAGATTCACAGCAGTCGGTTTTATTACTGTCTTCAATCCATACCTTGGAGCCACCAGAGGGACTCGAACCCCCGACCTACTGATTACAAATCAGTAGCTCTACCAACTGAGCTATGGTGGCGTCAAGTAGTTGTTTAAGGTACAACTACCAAAACCCTTTGTACCGAAATGGTACGAGGCTAGACCCAGTGTCTTCAGGCGGCGTCTATGCCAACAATAGGTTATTCAGCAGAAGCTTCGAAACCTTCTGCTACTACTGAATCTTCGAGGTCAGTTGTAGTTCCGATAGTGGTTGAATCAACATAAGTTGAATCAATAGCCACTCCTTCAACTACTTCTTCAGTAGATTCACTACAAGCAACCAATGCGGTTGCGATAGCGAACATTGCGATGAATTTTTTCATAAGAAATCTTTCAAATTAAATTAAACATAAAAACAAAGAACAAACTTTGAGCGGGAAGTTGGAACTGCCCCAACATCTCCTATCTGGTAGATAAGCGAGTTTCTTTTAACTCTTCTCCCGCGATTTGTGATACAAATATACGAAATAATTTTCATATTTCAAAATATTTTTTTCCGTACCTCAAAGAAACATCTGACTGCGTAGCGGAGAGTGAGAGATTCGAACTCCCGGAGGTATTACCCTCAACGGTTTTCAAGACCGCCGCAATCGACCACTCTGCCAACTCTCCGTAGTGTTGATTTATCCTTTCAACAAAGTTTTCGAGTCCTTCTCATCAAATCCACCATACTCCTCACCAAAGTTATCACGGAGTGTAGAAAGCTTATCAGTAGCGTCAGTCAGTTGCGTTACTAACAAATCAAGTTCTTCAGTATGTTGTGGGTGTTCACCGATTGCGACCGGATTTTCAAAATAGATTGAGATTCGTGCTCTTGCATCCATAATCTCTGCGGTGTATTTTGATTCCAACGCCTGGAATAATCTTCGAGAAATCTTACTCATAACTTTTTGTTTTATTTACTATAATAAATATGTTTCACAATGTTAATAAAGTGAGAGTCGGGCCCAACAAGCCGTAAAACGGAAGGGCCCTTTTTAAACTCTCAAATTGGGAAGGTGGGGTCGCTGTATTTCTATCAACTCCTTCCCTTACTACGCTCGGTACAAATAAATATGGTTTGTACCTTTAATTAAAGTGGTGAGAAACTTGCGGTTTCTACTTCTACTAACTATCTAAAGATTATGTACAACTCACTTTAGAATCGTGCTCGTCTATAACCACTTTGTAGTCCGTAGGGGAATCGAACCCCTCTTTCATCCGTGAAAGGGATGTGTCCTAACCGATAGACCAACGGACCATTTGTCGGGATGACTGGGCTCGAACCAGCGACCCTCTGGTCCCAAACCAGATGCGCTACCACCTGCGCTACATCCCGAACTTGGTGTTAAGGGACACCAACAACCCGCCACTTCAGCTCCACCTTATTTTTAAGGAATAAGGAAACCTTCAGTACACGCCTGGGAGTGGGAGTAGATGGACTCGAACCACCGATGCCGTTAGGCGATTGATTTACAGTCAACTGCAATAGCCGCTATGCGATACTCCCAATGTATGTGTACCCCCTCAAGGATTCGAACCTCGATTCGCTGAACCAAAATCAGATGTCCTGCCAATTAGACGAAAGGGGTAAATGGTACACCCAGAAGGATTCGAACCTTCGACCTACGCATTAGAAGTGCGTTGCTCTATCCAGCTGAGCTATGGGTGCATCTTAATAGGGACAATAAGTCAAAGAACTATGTGGGTTTCCGTGTACCGATGGCCGGACTCGAACCGGCACGAACATTACTGTTCAAGGGATTTTAAGTCCCTCGTGTCTACCATTTCACCACATCGGCATTTTAGTGATACAAATATACGACATTTACTTGGAATATCCAAATATTTCAAAGTCGTTTCGGTAAATCTTTTGAATATATTTCTTTTCCTCTTCACCAAGTATAATATCAGTACCAGCGCCAAGATTGTGATGGGGTAATTGGTCTGATATGTTTGAGATGGTAATACGGTTGTTTTGAAACTCAACAAAATCCTTCCATTCGGATTCCAAAGATTCGTATCGTATAATCCTATCTACGACAGGAATCTTATGAATACAACACCATTGATTTTGAGGAACCCAGACATCATCTACCGAATGTCTTTCGAGAATCTTATTTTCAGATTCCTGCATTTTACCATAGAGATATTTTAACATTTCAAGTGGAGTTGAATTACCATACAAATTGTTACTCTTTTTCATATGTTTGTACGCAGATACGAATCTTGTGTATGGATTCCTGACTATGGTGAACGAATGATAAAAATCTACAAGGTCCTTATCATTTTCTTTATATAAATCCAACATTGAAATGTGTTGGTGACCTGAAAACCCATCGGTACGATTCTTCAACAACCACCACACGGATGTAGTAGCCGTTTTGGGAATCGCAATAAAAACCAATTGATGTTTATGAAATATCATATTAGTATTTTTCGAGTTGTAATTTGATTTTGTGAATCAACTCAACATCTCCAAGTTGTGGAATGATTTCTCGTAACAACTCTTGTATGTGTTTCTTTGATTTTTCTTTAGAGATTTGTTGATTGTGATGTTCGACAAGATATAAGTGATACGCCATCTCATCGGTGTTCTTTAATTTGTCGTAATACTTTTGAATACGAGCGTCTAATTTTCTCGACCTATCCATATTGGTAATGGTAGGAAACGCTTTATGTAGTTCATCAATACGACCTTTTAGGTATTGAATCTCTAATAGTTTGTGTAGTTCCTGTTCAGTCATAATCTATATCTTTTATTGGGGCGGTGGTTGACCCACCTACCGCTTCGTTTCTAAATTGTTGAATTTGATTCTCTACAAATGAGAGTCCTATTAGATTGGATACAAAGGTTCTACGAACATCTACTCGTGGATGATATGAAATCAATGCGGACAAAAGTTCATCTGCCGGTATAATGTTATTTTTGATTGTATCTATCTGAAACATAATCTTACCCAATCCCTTACGATTCAACAAGTATGCGTGAGTTTGATACGAGAACCCTGCGTATACAAAGTCGGTGAATCCTTTAATAGGAACATCACCAATACCTTCGTAGCCGGTTTGTGGAATCCGACCTAAATAAATCATATCCCACGCTGTAAAATTTACCTTGTCAATCGAATCCCAATCTATTAGGTTGTATGTGAAAAAGTCATCCTCAAGAATCAGAACATTTTCGTATTGATTTTTGTAAGCGTCTTCCCAAACTTTAATATGAGATAGGGTACACCCGATTTCACCTTTGGTAATCTCACGATTCCAAAATTCGTTGTCAGATTCGATGTTCCAATTAGGAAACAAGTGTACATCATCGCCGGATAAGTGTTTACCAATAACACCCTCTATAATTTCATAGGGAGTTCCATATGGTAACAATATGTTTAACCGACTCACAATATCCGAATAATTTTCTTCGGAGTGATTGGTAGTTATGATATAAACTTTATCGAGTTTCATTTTGATACTCCGTACAACGACAAGAATGTTTTGAGAGGAAGTCGTTTACCTTCGGCAAACATTTGAGCGGCTCGCAATCGTGACTTTGCTTTACAATAGTAAATAGGTTCACAACTCTTATCGTTACGAGAATAGAAATAATACGATATCATATTAATTTTTCTTTTTAAGTTCAATGATTAAATCACTAACAAACTCACCCGCGTAAGAGTGACCACCAACATTCCAATTCTGAAGAAAGTTTTCAGTTTGATTAACATCGTATGTCTTCCAATCATAGAGGGTGAATATAGCCCCATCTGATTTTCGCTGAAATACCCATTGCTTCTGAACTTTACCATCACCACTTCGTGAGTCGAATGTGGGTTCGCCAAATGCGGTTACTAATTGTTTGTAATTGAATCCAATCAATCGGTCCTTTAAAGATGAACCACCCACAAGTTGATTCGCTTTTTCTTTGTTTGAGATTTTCTGATATTTCATATTTCTTAATCTTTGATACAAATATACGAAATTAATTTGATATATCCAAATACTTTCTATCAGATTCATCTAAAAAGTTTTGGAGGTCATCACAACTGATAAGATTGAGGTACTCCTTACGATTTGAATCAAAGACATTGTAGTCATAGAAGGTGTTGTCAGCAGGTGCTAACATTTGAGAACCTCTACGAATAATACCAACTCCGTAATCAGTATCAACCACTCCCATTGTCAAATCAGGTCGTGTAATTCGTAATGCGTAGTACGCTTTCCAAGTAGTTCCATTCCACGGATAGTTGAACCCATCAATAGAATAATTTTCTCGTTGACGCCAGATGTTGGGTGGACTACAATCGTGCATAATAATAAAACCACCATTGTTCAAATGGTCAAGTGAATTGTGAACATCCTTGATTACTTGTTGAGCGAGATGAAGACCATCAATAAAAATCACATCCCACTTTTTGTCTTTGGGGATGGACTTAAAAAACTCATCAGAGGTCATCTTATAGTTAGCGACATTGTTCTCAAACTCAACGCCAGGGTCTACTGCATCTTTATCACGACACGATACCATATTAAAACACCACCTTGGATTGGATACACCAATTTCCAAGTAAGATTCAAATCCGTAACGCTTGATAATATGATTGATGATTTCCCATCTATCCATACACCAAGGTTCTTCCCAGTGGGTTGAAAGTGCTTCTTTTATTTCGTTCATAATAAAATTGCAAATACATTATCACCGCTAATAGTATAGTGATATCCGTTTGTGGTCAATAACTTTTTTAGTTCATCAACATTAGTTAGATGTTTGATTTCGGCTTGTAAATATTTTGGAAAAACTTTTTCATTAAAAACCATTTGTAGTATTTCAAAATCGTGACCTTCTGTATCGATTTTTAAGAAGTCCAATTCCACAATATTAGTATCGTAAAGAATCTTTTTAATTGTGATTGTAGGTACAATCACCTCTTCAGTAAGAACATTACTTATATTATAAAATGAAGACATTCCTGCAAAGTCGTAATCTTCATTTACAATATGGTCGGGTGCTATATACATCTTACGAGTACCATCGACCCAATCCACAGCCGCATTATAATAATGTATTCTTTCTTTTCTTTTAATATTATCTAAATACTTTTTAATTGGTTCTACAATAATCCCTCTCCACCCACGGTCGGATAGATAGTTTAAAGTATCAAAATCACAAGTTCCGATTTCAAGAAATGTTTTCATTTTTTAGAAAAGTAATCAATAACAATATGCCCGGCTTTATAGTTGGTAGCCAGAGGGACATCGTGAACATCACACAATCTCATCAACATCTGAATGTCTGGTTCGTGTGGGTGTTTATCCAAAGGGTCACGGAAGAAGATTACAGCATCCATTTCTTTACGAGCGACCATCGCTCCGATTTCAGCATCACCACCAAGAGGACCAGAAGATACTCGTTGTACCTTCCCAACCCCAGCGTGAAGAATCATTGTACCAGTTGTGCCGGTAGTTACAATATCCACATCCTCACGATTGAAGAAATCCAATCTCTTCATTACGAATGCGACCATTGAAGCTTTTTTCCCATCGTGGGAAATCAATCCTATTTTCATAGAATAATGTTTAGGGATACTCCCCACTTCATCCAAATAAATTCAATAGTATACCAACCATACAACATTTTGTCGTGGGTGATTCTGATTGTTGGTAGGGGATAGATTTGACCCCATTGGGTAAATCGTTCGAGTTTAATATATCTATTCTTCATCATCTCTACAAGGGCAAGGGTTTAGTTGTTCAGCCATATCAAGAAGGCCAGTCAAACACCAAATACAAAATTGAACCTGCATAATTCCAATCTCACCTTTAATGAATTGGTCATCCTCTTCAACTCCGCAAATGGTACAAGTACATTCTTTACTCTTCATCTAATAACATCTTTACGGCTCTCCATACAATCAATCCCATTATACAAATTGGTATGAGAACGATTACTAATTCACTCATTTTTTCTTAAAAATGTTTTTCCAAAAAATAAACCAAAATACCGTAGAGTATACGGGCCACAATACAATCAACACCACTCGTTCCCAATTGTTGTATTGTTCAAAGTTCTCCTTGGTGATTCTGACTAATACATTATGCCACCAATCGATGATAAATGTATTAACCAATCCAATCATCAGATAGATTGATACGATTTGTAACCAATCCATATTACCAAGAATATTTTTTATAGTCATCATATTCATCCTTACTAATAACCTCAACCTCTTCGCATTCGGAATCCCAATCAATGTGATTGATTGAATTTAATTCACGATATTGTTCATTGTCATATGTAAAGTTAGTATTCACATACCACTCACGAAGCATCTCCTCCTCACCATACTCTTCGATTACATCTTCAATGTTATTAAATCCATAGTCAATATAATACGACAATAGTTGAGATTCAGTAGGAGCGATGAGGTCGGCTTTCTTAACCTTAACAAGACCATAGAATCGTTTTTCAGTTGACTGACTCAATTGTTCGATTTCAGCTTGTTGTTCTTGCCAGTTCTTGTACTCATCGGATTCCAAGAACTCTACAAAGTCAGCTTCCTCCTCTTCAGACATAATATAGAGTTCTACATCATCTCTATCATCCAAGGACTTTTTAGAAGGTGTGTGTGGTGGTTGTTCATCACCTGGGTCACGCTGACTCAATCGGTCATCATCCCAATACGGAAAAATATGGTCGTTCATTTGTTTTTGTCTTTGTGTTCTTGATACCCAACATAAAATAATCCACCTCCAACGAGGAGAATTACAAAAGCCATTGCAATTACTATTTCATTCATAATTCAGTTATTTAATCCATTCTTGATACGCGAGTTCATATGCGGTTACTTTATCATAACCCTCTTCAATGAAACCTTTTGCGGATTCCATTACTTCTATACGAAGACCATATGAGGATGCTTCGTGTAGGATTTCTTCAATTTGTTCTTCGGTAGTCATTGTTTAATGTTTCTTAATTTGTCAGTAATCTCATCGATACGCCTTTTATACATTTGGGCTTTATCTTCATAACCATTTAAACGGGCTCGTTTGTACCGCTTTTGTAGTTGATGTAGTTTATGACCCAATCGGAACTTATCCCACTTGTCTAAAATTCGTTTCATAGTTGCAAATATACAAAATTAATTTAAATTATCCAAATCCTCATCTGGTAAATTTCCAAAAAACTTTCGGAAGATTCTATCAGCTTCATTTCTGATTTCATCATCGTATGTTTCTTCCCATCCCATATCAACCATTTCTTCTACAACATCCGCCATTTGTTTTTCCGTAACCGAACCCCAAAATTTTGGATGTTCTACAAAGTCATCTCCATAGAGGATAGCTGAAATGTCGGTTAGGATATCTCGTTGGTATAGGAGATATTGTAATCTATTAAATTTGTCGTAGTCCATATTAGTTTGATAGAGGTGCAAAGATAGGTGGGTGTGATTCGTATCCAAGAATCATATAATCAAACTCACCATTTAAAATATCCACATTATTTAGAACAATATCAGGTAGAGATTGAGCACCCTCTCGTGACATTTGTTCTTTGGCTTGTTCAATGTGGTTTGTGTATAAGTGAACATCGCCAAGATTACCAATCAACTCTCCGGGTTGTAGACCAGTTTCCTCACATAGGAGTAGGAGTAATGTTCCGTAACTTGCAATGTTAAAGGGTAAACCCAAGAAAGTATCAACTGACCTCTGATTCCACATCAGAGAAAGTCGACCTTCAGATACATAACATTGGAATCCGTAGTGACAGGGCGGGAGTACCATATATTCGAGAGCATCTACATTCCAAGCATTTACCATCAGGCGTCTACTATCTGGGTTATTTTTTAGTTGGTGAATCAAGTGTTTGATTTGGTCAATCACTCCTCCGGCTAAATCGGAAGATTCCCACGCTCTCCACTGCGCTCCATAAATTGGACCTAACTCACCCCATTGTTTTGCAAACTCATCATTGGTTTTGATTTCGTTGATAAACCCATTGATTGTTTTACGAGCACGAGTTTTAGATGCATAATTCTTATAGGCATCTCCATTCCAAATATTACATCCGTTATCAACCAAATACTTGATGTTGGTATCTCCTTTTAAGAACCACTTCAGTTCGGTCATCATTGACTTCACCGCCATTTTCTTGGTAGTGAGTAGAGGAAACCCCTCTGACATATCGTGTCGGAATTGTCTTCCGAATACGGAGATGGTGCCTGTGCCCGTTCGGTCAGCCTTCTCTACTCCGTTCTCCAAAATGTCCTTGAGGAGGTTTATATATTGTTGGTCTAATTTATTCATATTAGATAGATGTAGGTCTTCCACAATGAATCATTGCTTTGATTCGTTCTTGTTCTAACCACCCAAGGTAGTTATAAATCTCTTTGATTTTAATCCAAATCTTTTTCATCATCAGATTGTTTATTCGGTTTATTATAACTATCCCAATTAGAATAGGTTAGTCCCCATTGTAAGTTAACCCATAACATTTCTCGTTCTGCTGATTTAGCATACATTCGGAGTTCTTTCATTAGGTATTTTTTACCCCATAGTTTCCACTCCTCGGATTGTTCAACAGTCATTGTATATTTTTGAAACCATTTATCCACACCTACAATATCATCATAGGTGACCTCGTATCCTGCGATTTCAAACATCTTGTTAATGATGTCTTTAACCGCCTTTTGTTTTTTCTCTTCTCGACTTAATCGCTTAGCCATTGTTTTTAAGCCCCACCTTTAATGCGTTAATAATACCTGCTACTTGTTCAACCTGGGTGAATTCAAATCCTAAATAGTCAAAGATGTAAACATTCCAACTATCGTTTTCAACTTGCTCATCATTAGCTCTACTCATTAAACAAAAATCTTTAATGTCAAGAGTGTAATAATAAAAGTCATTGTCAGCACCGCTCTCTTCAGCGGTTACATCATTTCGTTCGAAACCAAATTCGATTAGGTCTTTTTCTGTAATTAGATTTTCCATAATTCGTATGTGCTATTTAATGTGTTAAATTTAATATAATCCTCTCGCTCCTCCACGATTTCTGTAATATCTGTTGTTTGCCAAGTAAAATACATATTAAATGGTGACATAAGTAATGAACGGCCAATAGCGGGTTCTTGATGGTCAGCTTTATACCGACCCTCTTCATTCCACTCCAACCATTTTATTGCTTTGGATTGAGCGGTATGACCATCGTGTTCACGGACCAACTTCCAATTGAATTCGTTTTCAATTACACCTTGTTCAAGGGCAACCTTCAAGACATTTTCTTCTAATGTCATTGGGATTTTATTTTGTTTTAGCTTGCTCATTTTCTAATTCCTCCAATTGTTTTTCAAATCGGTCAATACTACCCCAAATAATACTAGCATTAGGGTCTATCTTTTTAATTTGCTCTACTAACTCTTTTTGTCTTCCACGAGAATAAAATCCGTGTTCAATATCATCGGCAAGGTTTTGAAGGTGTTCGGGTCCCGAAATACTGATTCTTAAATCATAATGAGACCATTTAGTTTTCCAATCCCAGAACTGGATGCCTTTGGTTAGTTTACGATGTAAGTTATGTAAAGTCCGATTACGAACTCGTACAATACTTTTATCATTCCCAAAGATATGTAAGAATCGTAAGAACCAACGAGGACACCAGTGAGGTTTTGCTTCGTAGTCCATAGCAAGAACTAATGGGTATATCGCCTTGTATGATTCACTATCTTCATTATAGAAGGTAATACCCAAGTATCCGTATCGTTCCAATTTAGTTGGAAAGAAGATATAACGGAAATCACCCCACTCCAAATAACGAGTATGAATTATACCTTTTTTACGACCTCTCCAAAACAACATACTTTGTACGAATGATTTAGATTTTTCGCTGAATGGTCTATTGTCTTTTATTTCAAATTTAGTCCTCATTGACAAATGATTTTATAGCCGGACTCCACCGATTCAAATCGGTCAATTACTTTGCCTTGGAATTCCATACCTCGTGTTAAGTATGGTCCGCCGGATGGGTCTACCATATCAATAGTATCCAAATCAGAGTACACCAACTCACGATACATCTTACCAATTTCAGATGGTTGGAATGTAGTGCCATCGTAATGATGGACTTCTTTGATGAATTCTTTCATAGACAATTCACCACCATCTTTTAGGTATTCATTGTACGCATCCGTGTACACATTTGGATAACCAGTTCGGTGATACTTAAAGTTTCCTTCCCAAAGAATGTTACCATCTTCGGTGGGAGTAAAGGTGAATACATCACCATAGCGATTTTTATATTCGTGTTTCATTTTTATAACGATTATAGATTCTTTCAATCATTGAAGATGATGCGGATACAAGGTTAAAATGCCAGGTAGGGTACACTCGTTTAGACCAATCATACTGGTCATCCAACGACATACTCCTCCACCACGCGAGAGCGTTTTTACGATTGTTTGGTTCTTGTTCCACGAGTCCTCCATTTATACCTATACAAATATACAAAAAATAATTGACATTTACAAATCAAATTAATTGAGTTCCAAACTTTTTAATCTCGGACATAGAGATACTTGCACCCAATCGTGGGTCTTTCTTGTTACCAACGGAATGGTATGCCCGTTTGAGTTTGGGAGTTAGACATTTCAGAACATCATCTGAAGACATCTTCCACAACTCGGCGATAACACTACCATCAAATCGTGCGAAGTAGTGATTTGGATATTTACCAATCTTATCCCTCTTCAAATACTCCACTTGTGATTCCCAAGTAGATTGAACGGAAATACCATTATAGGTGCCGGTAATTCGTTTACCAATAGTGGACTTATATTCAGCACCATTACCATCTTGTTCGATACCATCTGCGCCAGAGAACTCCGAACATACAATATGACCCAATTGAGCCGCCATCAAAACCTCCTTTACTTTGGAGTATGAAAATATATCACCAATACCATCCTCTTTACAAATGGTGTCGATTTCTAAAAGTAGTTCTTTGATTCGGTCTAATCTCATATTACAAATTATCTCGTACTGCGTTACCCAAAATCATTTGACTGGTTTGGGCAATTCCAAAGTAAGTCCACCCACGACCATCACGACCATTGTATTGTTCACGACACCGGTCCATAATGGTGTCATCAAATGCCAATTGTTGACCTGTGATAGGGTCTAAAATAGGATACCATTTCTTTTCCCAACCATCGTTGAAGAAAGTAATCCAAGCCATTTCTTGATTTAAGTCAATCATCATTTTATTTCAATTTTTAATTTAAGTAAGTAGGTCCATAAGGTCCGTATTGAGCAGTTCCATCAATCACATTACCACGAGAGTGTTTCGCAGCAGCGTTCCATCCGGCAGCTTTCATCAAGTCACCTTTGTTAATTTGAACACCCTTGTGAATCATAGGGATTCGGGCGATGAAACCCCACACCGAACTATCAATTATGATTTTGTAGAATTTACTACCTTTGTTGATTTTGACTCGTGGGACATTCAAGCCCGAAAGGTGTTTTGAGTAATACTCGCCCAACTGATTTTGAAGTTGGTCTTGGAACTCCTCGATGGAGTTGACTGGAAGTGAATTTTGAAACATCATAACTTATCTCTCTTATTACTATGTAAAGATAATACAAAGAGGGGACTTAAACAAGTCCCCAATGTTATCAAATTGTTAAATCTTACGACCTTCCCAACTCTTCAAGAAGTTCTCGGCAGCAACCTTGGCTTTCTTACCTTGACTATCGGTGTAGTATTTAGCAGCCTCACCGAACTCACGACCCTCAACTAACACTTCGTAGAGAAGGCCTTCCATAGTTCCGAAACGACTTCGGTTGTTACAATGAACATACTTGACACCGGCTTGAATCTCGTTTCCGTTGTCAGACACAGCACCACTCGCTTCGTAGGACTCGTAGATGTCGTACATTCCGTTGAACTTTCCGTACTCCCATTGATTGGCAAAGTTCGAGATTTGTTCGAAGATGTGTTTCTCAACCGGAGCACCGATAGAGTTGTGGACATAGACATCGAGTGAGTTACCACCACTAAAGGATGAAGAACTCACACGGACAATCACATCCTCACCTTTGAACTTCTTCTTGACAAACTGGCGAACCAACGACCCGGCGTCGGCGTGGGAGATGTAAATGTACTTACCTTGTTTACCACTCCAAGAAGAGTAGTTACGGACACACTTGTTAGACACCTCGTAGATTTCCCCACCGAGGGCGATTTGGATTTTCTGATTGTTTTTCATATCTCTCATTGATTACAGTGTAAAGATAGTAAGAACCTTTTATATATCCAAATTTCTAATGTTATTAAATTGTTAAGTTTTCAACAAGTTATTAACAATCTACTCATAGTAGTGAACATCCACACCCGCTTCCTTAAACATTTGTTCGGAACGGATTGCGTGTTCACTCCACATCTCACCCTTAGCACCGCCGTCTCTTTCAAGATATACCTTCTTGATTCCTGCGTTGATAATCCCTCGTGTACAATCCGTACAACACATTCCACAAGTGAGGTACATAGTAGAATCCTTTAGTGATACTCCAATACGAGCCGCATTGTAGATGGCGTTCCGTTCTGCGTGTTCAAACCAATAATACTTTTCGGGTCGTTCTTGTCGTTCGTTCCGTAGGTCGTTGATTCCACGAGGGAACGAGTTGTAGCCCGTAGAGAGAATCTCGTGGTCGTGGCCGACAATGACCGCACCGATTTGAGTACGGATGTCTTTGGACTTCAATTTGACTTGGTGGGCAATCCCTCTAAAATATTCAATCCAATTCATAACTTAAAATGCTTCATCTAATGTTGCCGGTCTGATGTTCTTATAGGAGTGGGTCGGAATGTCATCATCCTCGTGAACTCGTACCACCTTTTTCTTTGGGGTGTGTTCTTTCAACATTTCAGGTCGGTTCTCCTTAACCCATTGAATATACCACGGAGCGATTCGTTGAACTTCCTCGATAGTATATCCTTGATACTTTCCACTTCTAAATACCATAGTATCAGTCAATTAAGATTTCGACTCCAATCCCATCCTCCGACTTGAAGTACCACACCGTGTCACTTTTAAAAATTTTTTCGTGTGAAAAACGGAATCTGCGATTCCCTCCGGTGGATGGATTGACAATATAAAACTGCGACCTTCCATTTAAGAAGGGTATGGTAGCGGCATCGTAGTCATAATTCCATAGGGTGGACCTTCGTGCAAAGAAATGGTTTGCCTCCTTATCCCAATAGAATTGATTGATGTCGTATCGGTAGTTCATTTTTTATCTTCCTCTTCACCAAATGATTCATCCATAGATTTCACACATTTGAATAGGGCTTCCATCTGACCCCAAGTTAGTTGGAATTGCTTCTCACCATTTACATCTGAAATATGAATATCATAACCCTCACCATTAGTCCATTCGGTAACTTCCAAAAAATCACCTTTATCCTTTCGTTCACCTGTTGAAAAGGTGCAAAAATCTTTTAGTTCAACGAATGCTGATTTTCTATTTCTAACCTCTATTTTATCCTTTTTCATTTCTCGTTGGTGTTAAAGGTTTCATTGTAGTATTCCTCGCATTGAGAACCCGATGATGGAATCCATTGTCCGCCATCCCAATACGCATTCTCAATCTCATCCTTGTGCATTGCTTTGGCTTGTTCAAAGCTCATATTAACAGCCTCAAGTAAATCACCATCGTGTTCAAAGTGTGACTTAAGGTTGTTGTACAACCAATCAATACTGCTCTGTTTCATTTCTCGTTAGTGTCTAAGGTGGTTAATCCATCCATCAAACTCAAGAACGGGAAGTTCTTTTCTGTAACATTCAATTGCAAATTCTGCATATTGCTGCGCTACATACTTCTCAATTTCTTTGGCTTGTTGCCA
>Ga0222713_10000475_pt1 | contig 45464 bp, 28 predicted proteins | sample C33_649DmetaG_FD_165061 | JGI IMG/M metagenome (GOLD analysis project Ga0222713, IMG submission 165061) | Estuarine water microbial communities from San Francisco Bay, California, United States - C33_649D | ecosystem: Environmental > Aquatic > Marine > Unclassified | place: USA: California... | reverse complement strand
TTCCCCCAATTACGCTTCTTTAACTTCCCACGACAGTTCTTCATGCCTGGGTGATGGCACCCCTCGTTTGGCCAAAGACCTGTTGTTTCGTGATGTAGCCACGCGCATATTCTGTCCAGAGGATAAAGTTCTGGGTGATTAGCAAGTATTACTCGGCAGCGGCGGAAACCTCCTGGTTTACGCATAATTGGCCGCCAATACCGAAGCAGTCTTTCCAGGTTTCCTCTTCTCGGGCCGTATCCGCGCAATATGTCGCCGGTTACGTTTTCCTGGGGTACAAAGTCAGGCAGCACCCCTTCTGCTGGGGCTTTCTTTTCGAATTCTATTGACATGTTATTTCTGCCTCGCATCTATCGAGCGTAAAACCTCTGATTTAATCATTTTAGACGATATCAGACTCCCGTTTATGGGAATACGAATATTGCCGTTGATGAAATCAGCAGCCTTCTTGTCTAGAACGGCTTTTCCTCTCTGGGTGTGTCCATCTGAAGGTACAACACCATCAAGCATCTCTTTTGGTATGTCCTCTATTTTGAGAATAAATATTTCTTTCCATGACGTTCTTTTGTCCGGAGATGAATCACCATCCCAGAAAAACTTGTGAAACGGCGAGGATGCAATCTTGGTTATTCCTGACGTTTTAGAAAGGTAGGAAAATATATTAACATCCCTAGTGTTACCGTCTTTTCCCATTAACAGTCCATCTTTCTGGCCTGGCTTGGTGCCGATAACGTAGTAAAGCTTTGAGTCACCCACATATGCGACAAGAACATTGTTCATTTCTTGGAACCTTCCGACTTCTTTATTTTACCCTCTACGCCGAAACCCCTGGATATGGAGCTTTTTATCATTTCGTCCAGTTCTTTGACTATCAGTGATTTAATAATTGTTTCAATGTCATCAGAGGGCTTAGCTACTTTGTCGTAGTTTCTGGGGTCTTCTATATTTCTACCCTCCGGGTGGGAAAACTTTATATAACCTATTCCGGCCTTCTCATACTTTTTTCTAATGCTTCGAGCTGTCCTGTATTCTCTAAGCTTTTGCATCGATGGTGTCGATATTGGTTCTTTTTCTGTAAGGGCAGCAACTATCAATGATGGCTCTACAGATGGGGAAAGCCTTTTTGCCCTATCAAGAAAAAGACGTTGATTTGCAAAATCAGATATGTCCAGAGACTCTGCCATCTTTGAAACTTTTGTATATGGGAAATGTATGCCCTGAACATCTTCTTTCAGAAATCCGCCCAGTATTTGAGCCTCATATAGTTCGTGGCCTCTGTCTTTAGATGGGTCGTCTTTACCTACTGGAGGGAGTCTGCCCTCTTTGTCTTTAAGTGCATTGACGCCAGAGAAGTCATCGTCTAGGGAAGCTTTCAAAAGAGCAAGAATGGTTCTTGCCATGTTTTTTTTGGACTCTGGACCGTCGTCATGTATGAGGGCGTCCAGTATTTCGTCGGTATCAGATGAATCCATAGCAACCGGTCTTCCGCCAGTTTCCATACTGTCTCCACGCATATACGAAGTTCTTCCAGATATGCCTGGCTTAAGTATCACTTCTATTTCACCCTGAAGAGTGACTTCTCCGTTAGGTGAGATATCCCCCTCTTCTAGGGGTGCGGTGCTCCATGGGTTGGGGTCTCTCTTTGATGAAGATTCGACCTTTTTATCGTTCGATTTATTTCTTACATAACCAAGAACTGGGCGAAACTCGTCGGGCGCCCCTTCTGGTATTCCGAGCCTTGATTCGTAGCGTTTTCTTATGTATTCACTCATTGTCTTTACCGCCAGAAGGTTTGCGCTTTAGTAGAGATGTTCTTTTTGCGACCATTCCATCTCTTGTATTCTTGTTTTCTTTTTTTGATGCAGTTCTTCTGTCGAGTCTCCGTGATGAAGCTCCGGAAGGGGTTGAAGAAGTTGCAAATGGGCTCCAGTTGCCAAATGGAACATCTTCTGGTGTGTTAGGTATGTCTTTCGTCATTTAAAAATCCATCCCCCCTGTCACTATGTCTGATGGGGTTGCCTCTGTCCATCTGTCGCCATCTGCGATTCTGAGCATTGAATTAAGACTTAGCTCGGCGAGGTCCTCAAGACGTAAGCGAAATGCTTCTTTATCTTCTATTGTTTGCGCCTCGTAGGCATGAGCTACGCTTCCGCCATTATGGACGGTTGATGTCACGCCCATCTCTGAAGCCATATCATTTAGGGCTTTTTGCGCTCCAGGAGTACTCGTATAATGTTTTCCTGGTGATATCGGTGATTTCATACCCATTTCCCAAAGGGCATCATCCACTAGTTTTCGTCCGGCCTCTTCATCGCCTACGGTCTTAACTACCTTGGCTTTGCTCTTTGGTATTTTTATAGCACCCCCAGGTGGTGGCACCATCCATGAATCTACTGGATACAAGTTTTCCAGAGAGTCTGGGTTTTGACCAATTATTTCGGTCATAGGGATAATTATTACATTAGCAGCCCCACCAGGTCTATCCTCGTGCCCTCCGACATAGTGGTTTACAGAAAAATGAAGCGTCCCGCGATGGTGTTCTCCTGGGGTTCCATCAAATTTTTTCACTTCATGGTCACCAAATGGGCGCAAAAGAATATTCCCCTCATCGTCTTCTTCTATTTCGTACTTTTCGGGAACCGCATGGACGAAAAACAGTTCTTCTTGTTTAAACCTTTTTGCATCAGACGCATCCGCCTGCATGTTTTTTTTGCGCTCTTCTGCTGCTTCGTCGCGCAGAGTTTTTAATATTTTTTCTCCGGATTCGGCAAGCTCATCTAGCTCTTTCTTCGCTGATTCGTCGCCGCGTGACGCCGCATACAAGAGAGCGTCAACCTTGCTTGGGCTGGATTCGGTGTCGCCCATTTCACTAACCCAATAAGCTCTAGCGACTATCCATTTCCTAGCTGCTTCTTGACCTTCTTTTGTTGTTCTATCTAATCCAGATATTGCATACGGATTAATGGGCATTCTTTGAATACCTTCTTCTAGGCCCTCTTTGGGACCGCCAAAAGATACTTTTTCGTCGCCTATCTCATACACTTCGTATGAATATCTTTCTTGTCTAGTAACACCATAGTCGTCTGTTGTCGTGGACAGAACTGCCGTTGTTTTTTTGGCAACTCCTGGCTTTATTGAATTATTGGAAAGCTTTGTGTTCTTTGCCCCTGAAGAAAATCTTGAGGTTTCTTCTCCGGTTATTCCAAATGGGTCATCGATTATGCTCCCACGAGTGAAAGACGCTTCCGGGTCATCAAGTGCTTCTATTTCTTCCAGCGAGCGTTCGCCCTTTTTTCTTCTGCTAAGTCGGCCAACGACGTTTCTTGTTTTGTCTTTAGCAGCACTTGCGGCATCTCTGGCTTTTTCTCCAGCGGCACGTACAGCGTCGCTTTCTGCTATCTCTTTAGCTTTTTCCCCAGCTCTCTTGAGGCTGTCTACCGCAACATCTACTGCTCTATCCGGCAAACCATCGGGGGCTATTCTGTCTAATTTAGACAAAACAGAGTCTGCCTGAGCTTTTGTTATTTTTCCATTTTCGACAAGTTTGTCTAGGGTTCTTTCTGCAAGCTCCCTGCCCCCACGTCGAGCTAGCTCTATTGCTATTCCACTCAGGGCGGCCTGTGGTCCATAGCGAAGATTTAGGGTTGCGTCCAGAATTATTTCTGCTACATCCCTCTCTTCTTCTGTAAGTTCAAATCTTTCTATTACCTTGTTGATGGCTGCGTCTTTTGCTCTACGCTTTATTCCCCCTTTGAGAACCACTCCAGCAACGCCTGGGCGCGATTTGCTGCCGGAACTGAACCTTGTTTCTCTGCCGTATCTTCCGTTGTCAACAAAAGAATCCAGCTCATCGGTTCGCATTCTCACTCTGGGTCTTGAATCTATTTGTGAGTGAAATCTTTTTGCTGCAGTCTCTATTATTTCCGAAATTTCTTCGTCAGTAGAACTTTTCAGTAGGTCAATAATTAATGGGTCTACACCATTTATGTCGACTCCTAATTCGTCTTCTGCGCCAGGAACCTGGTCTATCAGGTCTCTTAAGGAAGAGAGAACACTATTGCGTGTTTCGTGCATCATCCCTATTCTTTCCGCCTTGCTTTGTGGCATGCCGAATATTTCGTCTAGGTCATCGGTTCGAGATGATTGTCTTGCTCTCTTGAGCACATCTCCAGATGGGGCTGAACCCCATTTTCTGCCAGAAGAAAATCCTGTGCTGCCCCCTCTTCTGCGTGTTTGCCTCATTCGCCATCTGCGCTCGTCTGGACTCAAATCGTCGTCGAAGTCGCCACTGTCGCCACTCAAGTAAGGCCCTGGGAAATCAACTTTGCCCCAGTCAATTAGAAACCCAGGTGACCCGCCACCATATGGGTCTGAGTAGTTGTTGTTTCTCTGCATATTGCGGATATCCAGGAAATCATGAAGCGTTGAAGCCATTCTGCTGAGACTCTGTTTTTCGTTTAGAGAAATTTCCCCGCTCCGAGACCTCTTATCCCCGGAAATGCCAGCAGCGCGCTTCTTTACTTCATCTATCAGTTCGCTTAGTTGCTCGTCTGTAAGCTCACTTAGGTTTGTAGTCCCAAACTTTTCTTGCATTATGGAGCTGACTTTTCTGGCAGCTGCGCTGTAGTTTGTGTATTCCGTTCCGTCAAGCTGTTCTTGAATTCTTCTAAGCTCACGAGCAGCAGCAGCAGCAGGGCCCCCGTCTCGCCACGATGCTTCAACAACCCTGTCTATTGCGGCTGTTGACTTTCTGCGCTCTCGTCCAAATGTCGGCCTCTTGCTTGGCTTTCTTCCCGACGCACCACCACCACCACCGCCGGATGGGGATGATGGGCGTGGACTTGGCGACACATCTGTATCTTCTTCTTCTTCGTCGTCGTCGTCGTCTATGTTTGGTCTATACGGCTTTTTGCCAGATGGGGCTTCGTCCGGGAAGTCGAAGATATCTAAAACCGAGTCATTGTCGTCGTCTATACGCTCTTTTTCTGGTTCGGACACCCTGGGCTCGGAGTATCTCCCTTCTGAGCGGCGCTTGTTGATGTGCTTGTCCACAACACGTTTAATCTTCTTTTCTGCGCCTTTTCTTTGGGCCCAGTCCTTTGTGTCAGGACTCCCATCTCCTGGTGCGACGCTCTTCACTAGGTCGTCTAGCGCTGTCTCTGCGTCTTTTTGTTCTACAACCTCAAGAACAACAGTGCCGTCATCTCGTATTTCGGCTACACGGATAGCACCACCGGGGATGATGAGCTTCTGTACGCCATCGTCTTTTTCTTTATCAAATGACCAATCTGGGAATATGCCTTTACTTCCCTCGGGGACCCTAATAACAATCTTTCCTGGGCCGGTTGGGTTCGAAGAAGTTGGTATGCGTCCAGTTAGCTGACTATGGTCCAGTTCTGTTAGTTCGCCGCGAAGTATCTTCTGAAGCAGTTCTTCTGGTATTCCATCTGCAAGCTCCATCTCTATTGTCTCGGACAAGGAAGACTTGTCCATCAACTCCAGGAATGGGATTATTATATTTTCTAGCTGCTGCTCGAGGTCCGCTATGTATCTGTTTTTGGGGTCATCGTCTAGACCAAGTTTTTGTGCTCTTCTTCTTCTTCTTGCTATCGCGGCAATAGCGCTCATTACCTGGTCTGGGTCAAGAAGTTTTCCTGTGTCGTTTTCTCCGTCGCCCATCTCGACCAACGCATCGCGCTCTTCCCACGTGGCTTGCTCCAGGAGCTTGTCTCTTTCGTCTATGGCGTGAGTACGCGCGCCATTTTTACCGTTATGAGAATCAAACTTCTTTGCCGGTTTCTTTTTTTTCTTGCCGCCAGTGCTGGATAATCCACCACCATCATCTCCCCCGATTACCTCTGGTTTTGACTTTTCCTTGAGCTTGCCCCTGAGTTCTTTTATTGCGTCTTCCCTATCTATTGAGTCAACACCTGAGGTTCTTCTCTTGATGTATTCGTCTCTATAGACTTCAGCCATTTTTTTAATAACATCGCGCTCTTCGGGGGTGAGACCCTCTGCTTTGCGCGACAATTCGGCATCGACAAACGAATCAACTAGGTCGTCTAGGGTCATCGATGAGGCATCTGTTTTTACTGTTTCAATGAAAGCCGCTTCTGCGCGTTCTTTTACTTTTTCTGGAGACAGAGTTCCTCTATCTGCCATTTTATCGGCGAGCATTTCTTCAAGGCGGTCCATGGCTTCGCGCGATGGCAACACGGTAAACCTTTTTGCCCAGGCCTTGGTTAGTTCGTGAATCATTCGGCGCGCAGTGTCTCTATCTGCTACCTCTTTCCAGAGTGAGTCAGCTGTTTCGTCGGAGCCTTCAAGCGCCTCGTCCATGATTGCCAGGTCTTCGTTGAGTGTTACAAGCATGTCGATTATGTCGTCTTCGGACATAACTTTTGCGCGCTCTTTAAGCCGCTTGATTTCCTCGTTTTTGGCCTCGATATATCTTTCTTTTACTCTTTCAGCTCGCTCTTTGGCAATTCTGCTCCCGGCATCGTAGTAAGTGTCTGCCACAGCTCTAATTGCGTCAGCATCTGACGCAGCTCTATCGGTAAATGTTTTTCCAAACGAAACGTCATCCATGTATTCGAGAGCGGCATCTATGTCGTCTCCAAATATAAGACCAAGACTTCTCAACGCCCAAAGTTCTGCTCCTATTTCCATGGAGCGGTTTGGCGAGCCTTCTGGGTTCATGTCCCAGATGTAACGTCCGGCCAGAAATGCAACAGCCTCTCCTCTAGTCTGAAGCCCCTTTATGGCATCTAGAGGGACACTTGTTTTGCCCTGCATGATTAGGTATATGTCGTCTGCTGTCAGCTTCGATGGGTCTGTTATTTCCCTTTTGCCAATCTTTATACTCCCGCCTGTTGCGAGCATGTTTTTCACGTATTCATGAAGAGCTTTGGCCTGTATGGAGTGCGCTATTTCATGTTTCATCGTATGACGACCGATGCCAGACGGACCCTCAACCATGCAGGCCATGTTTGTAGCAAAAGCATTTGAGTTGACTAAGAAGTCGTGGAGATGGGCGACTCTTTCTGCTTCTGTTTTACCGCCTTCAGCGTATATTTTTAGTCTCTCATTTGTTTTTAGATTGGGCATTTCGCTTTCTTGCCTGCCCATCATGTGGGTTATGTCTAGGTCTATATTCCCGCTTATTCTTTCCCCGCCCACTACGCCATTAATCGAAAAAGCACCATCATCCAGGTCTCTTCCGTTTACAAAACTTATAGTGTCTATTGCGTCTTTGATATGTTCTGGGTTTTTGATTACTTCATCTATAAAAGCTTCTAGTGATGCTCTTTCTGTTTCGTAATACCTAGCAATATCTCCCTTGATGAGGATTTCTTTTTCTTCTTTAGACAACGCCCTATAGCTTGGGTCTGCTTCTAATCTTGCTTTTATTCGCGCTTCGACTATCTCTGGCGTATCCCTGTTTCTTATTACAGTATTGATTACGCCGTTTTCTCTAAGCTTTTCTATCGTCTCTACTAGGTCAGCGTTTGTTGCTCGTTTATCGTCTGACGAATCTATTCCCAGTCTGTCCTGTAGTTCTTTTACGCGCTCGCCCTGGCGACGGAACTCCTCTTCGGCCCTGACCATTGCATTGACGAACCATCTTTCGCCTTCCGCAACACCACCTTTTTCGCGGTACTTTCTGTACTCGCCGAAGCCCATTCGCTTTCCGTTTTCGTCGTACCACGAGACTCTGCCAAAGCGGCTGTTGTCAAAGTCAAAAATTAGATTGGCAATCTTTTTTTGTATTCCTTTGACGCTTCTTCTTTCGTCACCTTCTGGTGCTGCTTCCCTAGCTAGCTCTACCAGTTTCCCAACGAGTTTGGGCAGGCTTACGCCAAAACAATTTGAGCCATTTGCGTCAGTAAATTGATTTGCAGCCGGAGTTCCAGGAGGGCAACGCATTTTGCCTAGCTCGTCAAAAACTATTCCTATCCCTTGAGCTACTCTGCCGACGAGACTGCTTCCGCGAGCTGCTCTACCTAGTGATTCGCCGAGACTTTTCTCCTCAACACCGTCCAGGTCTGGGTTTCTTTCTGCAGGAAGCTCCCTGTTGAAGTAAAGAGGGTCCATTGGCTTTTCTGAGCCATCTATTTTTTCCCCGTTTCTGGGGTTTATCTTGTACTTCTCCATTCTTATTCGTGGAGATTCAGCAAGCTTCTTTTTCATCTCATCAACAGAGACGGGCTTAGCTGTGTCTAGGAAACCAAAGTTGGGTTCCATTTTCGACGAGTTTCTGGTTTCATAAGACGGGAAAAGATATAAAGATTTCCCCGGTCCGGCAACTTCATTAGGCATGTAGCGATATCCATCGCCTTCATGTTTCATGCCAGGTGGGCCGCCCTTATTGGCGCGTTTTTTATCGTCTGCCTGTCCATGGCTGGTCATTCCTCCAGCCATTGCGGCCTTTACCGCCATGTGTGGGTCTAGGACGTTTGATTTGGAAGTCACGCCAATAGATAGCCTGAATACCTCGGCAGCTTCTATAAAGTCTTTTCTTCCGGCAAGTGGGGAAACAAGTCGTGGCGATACCAGCGTCCTTGTCTTGTGTGTAAACGTACCCGCCATTTGGGGTCCGCTTTCTTTAGTTGATTTCTGTTTCGGCCTGAAGAAGCTCGAACTCAATTAGTGAGGCCATCAGCTCTGCGTCAACTTCGGAAGACTTCTTTTCTGAATCTCCGCCCATTACCCAGTTGGCTGGAATTAGGTTTTCTTTGCCCATTTCCTTTGCCCGCTTCATGATGTGACGTTTTGTTGCTTCTTTGTCCTTCGCTCTGCCAAATGCCTGAATTGCGTTCTTTAGGTCCTCTTCGCCTGCTATTGGGTAGGAGCCATCCGCCATCGCGGTTCCCTCTTTAGCCATAGCCTCTCTCTTGTCGTCACTAAACGCACGCTTGAGGGCAATCTCTGCAGCTTCTGCTTCTATCTCTTCGGCTTCGTCCATCTCGTACTTGTCGTAACCGAGGACTTCCCCGTCCAGTGAAACAAAAACATCGTATGACTTGCCGTCAAAGCCGTCGACCTCAACAGCAAAAGCATCTATTCCTTCGAAAGAATCTGCCTCAACTCCAACGATGTGTCCATCTATTGCCTTGACGGCAATGTCGGCGGCCTCAAACAGAGTTATAACTCTGAGGTCATCAAGCGCAGACTTGATGCTGAGAGTGTCTTCGAGCTTATGGAAGCCAAGAAGCTCACCAGTCGAGCCTTCGTAGAAAACTTCGTATGTCTTTCCTGACTTTTTCTGTACGTCAACTACAAAGGTGTCATTAGCCACTGCATATCCAGATGCAACAACAGAACCGTCAATCAGTTCTTCTGCCATTCCCTCTACGTGAATTAGGCCTGGCATTCCCTTTTCGGAAACGCATCCGCCTTCACAGTTATCGCATACAGGAACATGGCCAGCATATGCCTTGCGGTCGATGGCGCACAGGTAACCGGAAGAACCAACGTCAGCAGACTTGACGCCCAGTGAAACAAGGCGACGCTTGTAGGCGCGGTCCATTGCGCCTTTCATCTCTTCCTCGTCATCGAGCTCTTCGTCTTCTGGCATTTCTTCGTCCATGTCTTCGTCTTCGGACATCTCTTCGTCCATGCCCTTCATGCGGTCCATTCTTCTCTGCTTTCGCGGAGAGCTGCCGCTGTTGGATGACATCATTTTTTCGTCCATGGATTCTTCCATGTCCTCTTCATCATCTTCCATGTCTGGCATCCAAGGCTTCTTGCCATACTTCTTTACGTACTTGTCGTACCCGTAAGTTTTGTAATACGCCGTCTTCTCTTCGTCCATGGACTCTTCGTCTTCGGAATCGGATTCTTCCTCTTCCTCTTCCTCTTCGTCCTCCGGCATTTCTTCTTCTTCTGGCATCTCTTCGTCCGTCATGCCTTCTTCAGGCATTTCGTCGGTCATTTCTTCTTCTTCGTCCATTTCCTCGTCGTCAACGGGCACAATTTTTACCTGAGTAGGAATAGCGCCACATTTGCCACAAATCTTTGAGCCAGCCTCGAAACCGCAGGCAGAAGCGTCGGCACCCTTGGCGCATTTGAGTATATTGCCGTCGGCGTCAATACTTAGGGCGTTCTGCATTTCTTTGTCCATAAAAGACGGTCTCCTATATTGTCCGTGCCGTAAAATTATACTCTAAACTATCATTTGAGTATGTATTGCGGCGTATATCCGCTGATGTCAAATACCTTTTTGCTTCGAGAATGTCTCTAGAAGTTCAATTGTTTTTGAAATTCTGTTAATAACCTTAGTTGATAGAACCTCTTCTGAGGCGGTGCTTTTAATTGCTGCCTCAACTTCCATGCGGAGGTAGGCGGGGAGAGCCCCTGCTACTTGTAGTAGAGAATTACTCTCTGACCCAGAAAACATTCCTACCTTTGCGGTTTTTTCTTCGACCACATCTTCGATGGTCTCTTCCGCTACGCCTGCATCTTCCAGCACTTGCCTCATCTTTTCGATAAGCAGTTTTGAAGCTTTTTGCGCTTCTCTAGCTGCCTCTTGGAGGGCTTTGGGCTCTTCGCGCAGAACCTTGAGCCAGTTGGCCAGATAGTGGGCATGGTCTTCTCTAGGCTCTGCAGAGAGTCCGAAGTTTGCCATTAGGAATGCTGCTCCTAATTCTGCAACCAATTCCTCCCGTGCGTACTCCGGCGTCCCAAAGCGGTTCATATTGGGTCTATCTAGTCTGGATGTATGCCCGGTCCAGTGGACCAACTCATGACCGAGAGTCGCATAGTAGCCCTCTGGTGTCTTGAAGTAGGCAAAAGGAGGCATAACTACCTTGTCTTTTGATGGGCTGTAATGTGCGCTTGAGCCATCACCCGTTTCTATTTCTGCCCCAACCGCAGAGAAGGCCTTGTCAACCTTCTCTACACGCGCCGCTTCGTCGAGAAGCTCTTTCGGGTCGTCTTTATAGTCGTCTGGGTTTATGCCTTCAATTTGTTCAAGGTTGAATACCGAATAGGTTCTCCAGTTGACTAGTTTTGTTTCCTCTTTGCCGGTATCTGGGTCTTTTACCTTTTTGAAAACTGGGGCCAGAATTTGTGTACCTTTTTCGCCTTTTCTTACCTGACCACCAACGCTTTGCCACTGGTTATATGTGGCCCATTTGTTGCTGGTATAGCCCTTTTCATCTGCTGAAAGCATCAAAACAAATGGGTTCATGCCGCTGAATACGTGGTTCGATATCCCGTTCTTCGGCATGGAAGTTGTTCTGTGCCAAGGGAACTGCCACGTGTCTCCACCTGATGCCTGAACTTTTTCTATTTGTTCAATCAACTTTGCGGTTAGGTTTTCGTACCATTCGTCCGCTTTACCAGAAGAAAGTCTTGTTCCAGATGGAACATTGAAGTCAATCTTGCTAACAGGGGTGTACTTGGGAAGACCGCCCTCAGCAGAGCGCCCCATCGACATTTCAAGGGCTATAAGCTTCGATGAAAGTGAGTTCGCACCACTAGATAGGCGAGGACCGTCTGACCCAGCTTTGGGCTTTTCAAATCCGGGGTTGTCATCAACAAGAGCAAGCGCCTCATCTCTGAGTTTTGCCATATTTGTTCTATTGCTGCCGATTGTCGCCTGGTATTCCTCGTCTATTGAAGTTGTTAGCTTGTTGATTTTGTCGTCAAGTCTTGCTACCAGGTTTCTTGCATCATCTTCGCCGTACTTCTCGATTGTTTCTTTTCTGTACTTGCGAAGACTTTCAACTTCATCAAGCATGTCGTTCATGCGGCGCAGTCCAGATTCGAGCTTGTCTCCCTCTTCTTCGAACTGCCCGACGATGCCATCGATGTAGTCATCAAGGTCATTAACCAGGTCAGTGAGCTTTTCCGCGTCCTTGGGGTCTAGCCCTTGTTCGATAAGTAGTGGCTCTATATCGTAGGAGACACCAGTTCTATCGTTAACAACGCTTGGGAACATGTCGGCTATGTGTTGACGCAGTGTTATTGCTCTTGCAAGGTTGTCAATCTGTTCTCTGCCAACGTTGTCTGCGTTGGCGGTAGTTATGGCGACAGCACCAAGTCTTGGACCGCGTATTGCATCGTCGATGTCGGCAGACATAGCATCTTTGTCTATGCCACCCCCGGCTGTTCTGTACGTAGGTCTAGCTGCGGAGGAGAAGCGCATTTCTGCTGTCTCCCTGGCTGCAGCAGTCAATCTGTTTTCCTTGGGCTTGGCTACAAAGCGTTGACCCTTTACCGGAGAAGCACCGCTGCTCATTCTTATCTTCGACTCACCGAATGGGTCAGCGAATGCGTCACCGTCTCTTGGGAATATCTCATCTATGGAGAATCTTGCCGAAGAGCCTTCAGATTCGGCCATCTTGTTTAGACCATCAACGAGAGTTGTTAGTTCACTCTCTCCTAGTAGGTCAAGTTTGCTCAAGTTGAACGTCGCTGGTATTCCGCCATCTGCCATTCCGCTTCTTGGAACACCTCTGTCACCTTTGCCAAATACGTGTACTTCGTGGTCCTTGCTAAGCATTTTCCATAGGCTTCTTCCGAAAGATTCGTCAGAAAGACCTGCCGCCCTGGCCGCCTCTCTGATTCTTCCAAAAGCCGTAGATACAAAGACGGATTTATTCGCCTCTCGAACCAGCGCATTGAGGTCGTCGTTTGCCCGGTCAGCATTACCTATGCCACTTAAGTTTTTGATATGGCCTTTACGTAGTAATTCTATTACCACACGTGGGGATACGCCGTCTTTTCTGTATCTGTCGAATGTCTCTTCATTGATGTCAAACCCGACAAGCTCAGAGAGTTTCTTTGCTTTTTCTCTGTTTGTTCCTTCATTTATTCCGGCAGCAGAAAGTATTACATCTCTCTTGAACGCCTTGAATAGCCTTCTGGTTGTGTCTGGAGATAGCGAAGACTTAGTCGAAGACGATGGCTGAGGTGATACTGGCCTCTTAGTCGGAGAGCCAGCTTCTGGTTGTAGAGTTGTTGACGCGGCTTTTCGTGGGTCCCCAAAACCCCATCCACCAACTAAAGGAGATAGGTCTGGGTCGCCTTCGCCACCCCATGACATCGCCTCGTCGTAGTCAGCGTCTGTCTTTCCTGGGTTCTGAGAAAGCCAGTTCTTCTTTACTGCATCTCTCTGGTCTTCTCTCATTGCATAGAAATGTGAGTATGGGTGAGAATATACTTCGGCAGGGCCCATAACTCCCTTGTTGTAGAGATATGCCCGTTTTGCGTCTTGCAAAAACTCAGGGCTCGCCTCATAATCTTTCTCTGACTTGCCCTTATTTCTGGTTACCCAGTCTCTTCTGTTCTTTGCGTACTGACTTATGTTGGCGTTGTCTACATAGGCCTGCTTGATTTCATCAACCCACTGTTCTTCTGTTAGCGGGGACCAGTTAACTTCACCCCTAATTAGGTCGTAGTCCGGGTCTCTTGCATCCAAGCCAGAAACCCAAACTGGTGCCGACTTGAATCCGAATGTCTCGAACATGTGGTCAGAAGCATCCCCGACGTTCATGCCGATTTTTTCAAGCAGAGTCATTGCGGATACTGCTTGCATATGAGAAACTTCGCCAGATTCGATTCTGTCTATAAACTTCTCTTTTGCAGCCTCAGAGCCGGTTAATAGACTCTTGATTCTAAGACGTCCATCTGTGGTGAATTTCCCGTCTTCATCCATGACATCTACGTCTTGGCCTGGTCTGCCTAGAACAAGACTTTGGAAGAATTCTTTCGCCGGAACCGGCCATCCGGTTTGGTCGTTATAGCTCTCTAGGGGGTTGTTGAGTATTCTTGATGCTGATTCTGCATCAAAAAAGTCATCATCTGGCTTCAGATATTCTTCTGGGGCACCAGTCCAACCTTGTGAGACTTCGGTTCTTCTCGCAAGGACAACCTTCCCATCTTTTCTCGCTACTCCAGAGTTTGTCGACCTTTTTATCCCTCCTCTGTTAGCGCCAGAAGACAAGCGACGCTCTCTTCTCGAAGTTGGTGTCCCAGTTGACTCAAAACCTTCATCACGCATTCTTCTTATGTGGCGCATTTCGGCAGCTCGAACTTCCTGGCGGGTCATTCCGTACTGCTCGCCAACCTCTTCAAGAGTTGGGCCGGACATTCTAAGATTGTAGATATCTTCGTCTGATGGTCTTTCTGAGTTAGCCCCAGAACCTAATCTGCGGTTTGCATATTCATCAAGACGGTTTTCAGCCATACTGTCTCCAGCGTCGGCCATAACGTTTTCCATCTCATCGACTCTCTCCGAGAATTCCTGGCTGGAGATGTAGTCGTTCTCTGTCTTTCCTGGATTGCTGTCTAGCCAGTCCCCGAGCTCGTCGTCATATCCTCCATATGAATTCATGTAATAGTTAGCCAAGATTTCAACGTCTTCAGCATCACGCTTGCTTACGCCATTGTTTTCCTGACTGCGTCCCGAAGAAAGACGAGATGATTGATTTGCGCCGAACACATAATTCAGGTAAGCATCTACTGCTCTATCTAGGCGCGAATCTTTGCCTTCTGCTTTGTCGCCTTTCTTAGATGAAGACTTTCTTGCTTCTTTAAGTCTCTTATCCGCATCTTTGCGGCCAGAGCTAAATCTCTGTGCAATTCCAGAATCTGAATTGGAAATTTTTGCCTCAGAGAAAGACTCGCTACCTTTTGACCGTCTAGTGCCATCCAGAGAGTCCAGAGAAATATCGTTTTCCTTGACGTAGTTCAGGACATGTTCGTACGCATCTGCCAGTGAGCCAAACTCTGCATCGTCGGATGGCGGTCCGTAACTGAAACTGTAAGAAGGTCCATCTTCTCCACCACTGAAGTCGGCACGGTAAACAGCCCACGAATCTCTTCCAGCTGGCTGGATGACCATCTTTCCACCATTAAAGTCGGCGATGTATGTGCCCTTGAACATATTGTCTTCAAGTGTTCCGCCATCTTCTAGGACCATATCCTTACCAATAGCGCTTGGTATCGGGTTGCCTCTTGCACCAGACGAGAAACCACCCGGTACATCTGGGCTTTCATCGTCTTCTGATGTTTCCCCGTATATCCAGTCTGTAGGGCCTGGGTCTAGTTCGCGTATTGCTCTCGTAGACGCAACATACTGAAGTCTCTGCTCCTCTGGTGATGGGTACTCCATCTCGTTGGTCTTCTTGTTGAGTCTTGGTCTTGGGAAATCTCCATAAAGCCGAACTCTCCCAAATTCAAGACCTTTTGACCTGTGTGCCGTCATTACCATGACGTCAACTTCTTGAGCATCACCTGAAGTTATGCCAGAGAGTAACTCTGCTGCCTGTTCTGGAGTTGCGTCAACCCAGATTGCATATTTGCCATTTGTTTCGTCCGGTTTACCTTTTTGGACTTTACCTATCGGATTTAAATTTTGCTTTTGCCACTCAAACTTTGCATCCGAATCAGATGAAGGGTATTTGGTGTATGGGAGTTGCAAGAACAGCTTTCCGTTCTTATACAAAACCTGCGTTTTCTTATCTCCTGCCCATTTACCCATGCTGCCTGGGTCTATAGACATCTCAAAGCCATCTGTTATTTCGCTCGGCAGAATTCTCTTGCCGGAGCCGCCACCGGACTCCCCCTTGAGCTTGCCCCCAACAACGACCTGGTCTAGTATGTCGATAATGTTTGGCGTGTCATTGAATAGCTGCACAAGCATTCTCAGTCGCGGGCTTGCATCCTCGGCGCTGGCTGCATCCTGAACCTCTTTCCATGAAGAGAATTCTTCTAGCTCCTCATGTGGATTTTTTACTTGTTTACCAGCCTTGAGCATTACTGCGTGCCACGCAAATCTCGTTAGGTCCTTCTTGAAGTTCTCAGAAGTTCCTACAGTTCTGCCAAGCTGTATTTGCTCCACAACTGCACGGAGCGCTCCGCCGTTGCTTCTTGTCAAGATTGCATCTGGGTCAACCATCGACTCTGGTTCAACAACGCCATTGCCTGGCTTGCCGACTCCACGAATTCTGTTTTTTGAACCCATGTATGCTAGGAATCTGTTTGCATATCCAGCTATTTTGCTGTCAAATCTCCATGAGCCAGTGAGCGGAAGGTCGTATGCGGCTTCCGCTTTTTCTAGACTGTCCGATGCTCCACGGAATCCGTAAATAGCCTGGTAGCTGTCTCCAACGAATACGACTTGGATGTTCTGCTCGCGCATAACTCTTGCCATTACTGGGTTGATGTCCTGAGCTTCGTCAAAGAATATTACGGACGGCTTTCCTTTAAATAGTCCAACACCTTCGCTGAGCTGCGGTCTCGATAGGGCCCACATCTTTGTGAAAACTGAGTTGTCGAGCTTCATTACGCCATCTGGGTCGTTCATGTCATCCCAAATAGCTTTTGCGTGACCCAACAGAACGGGCGGAACATTCTGGATTGTCTTGAAGTGCTGCGCGCCTATTTCATCATCTTCCGAGATAAGGAACTGCTTAACAGCCTCTCTTACAAGTTTTGTTACGTCAACCGCATCAAGAACTACAGGGCTTCCTGTTGTTGAGTCTTTAAGACCATCTGGATGTTCCATCTGCTTAATCTTGAAATGAACAGATATATCTTTGTTGCGCGTCCCCTTGGATTTAACTCTTTCAGGTGCGTTACTGCCCATTCTGTCAGTGAAAGCTTTACCCATCGTCTGCTTGACCCAGTTCCAGGAGATTGAGTCACCAGTTCGAGACTCTGTATTCCCAGGGAATCTGCCCTCAGCTTCAAGCTGAATGTCCTTGTTGAACGCCATGTAGACGATTCTCTTCTTCGGGTCTTGACGCTTTAGTCTTTCAGCAATCGTTACAAGAGTAGAAGTTTTACCAGTACCGGCAAATGCTCTTACAATCACGTTCTCACCAGTTGCTACCGCATCTGCAATGACTGCCTGCTCTTCTGTTGGCGGGAACTTCTGATATGAATAGTCCCAATCAGTTCTTGGCACCGAGCCAGCACCAGAGCTAAATCTTCCGCCCTCTCTGCCAACTTTTCCTTTTTCCAGGTCATCGATAAAATCGTCTATATCTTTTGCTGGGTTACCAGCAGAACTTGCTGCTTCGTATGGGACCTCTGAGAAAAACCGTTCACTACCGTCGTTGTAGGTAACACCAACACGACCATCCTGCGGGTCATATGTCATGTTGCTAGCGCGTCTGCTTCTACGAGTGTCAAACTGCATAAGATTTGCGGCACGAACTGGTCCACCTGACGAGAATCTGTCTACGTCGTAGTCGTCCTCGTCCCACGGCTCTGGAGTAATTGACGGCAAGAAGTCCTGCTCTACCCACTTCATCGCAGAGTCCATATTCTTGAAAGACTCTGGGTGGTAGTACTCATCGCCAGACTGTCCACCATCACGTGCGTAACTTCCAGTTGTTCTTAAAACAAAGAATTCACCGCCGTCTTCGGATATTGAATATGTTGTTTCATTATCTGGGTTAACGACCCACTCGTCGCCCTGCTTAGTTGCTTTTAGGCTGTCGTCTGCTTCAGACAGCCTTACGCCCTTGTATTTCTTCTTGATTGAAGCCATAGCTGCACCCTTGCTTTCGGCATTGTGCAACTCTTCTATGTCTCCTGGGGTTACTCCGTCATACGCATAGACGCCACCCTTGTTGAACCCGACAACAAGTCTTTCGTTGTCGGCATCATAGAATGCTCCAGTCAGCGCTGAACTTCCAGCGGTGTCTATCCTCTTTCTTCCAGAAGAAAACTCTTCTGCAGATGGGCCGTTCTTGCGTTTTCCTGGGCGTGTCTTGGCTTTGAGTATGTTTCTATCGCGGAATCTTTGGAGGTCTTCTTCCGACCATGCCTTCTGCTTTATTTTTGCGCGCTTCTTTTTACGTATCTCGCTAGAAGAGCCGCCAGAGGAGAGTCTTTCTCTTCTCCAGAGTCTGCGCTTCTTGCTTTCTTTAGCACCCTCCGGGTAAAGAAGGGCATTGATATGAGCATACATCTCATTTGTGTCGAGCTTTTCCCCACGGTTAACGGAATCGAAGCGCTCATCAAAGATGAGTGCATCCATTGTGTCGAAAATGTCTTTCTTATCTTCTTTGGCTATCTTGGATGCTTCATCAAACACCCTTTGGCCAACCTTTTGGCTGGGCGTAAGGCTGCTCTTGCCTGCACCGGAAGAAAATCTCTCGTCGTTGTCATCGTCGTCGAGATATTCTTCATCCTCGTCGAGTCTTTCTCTTCTTCTTCTCTGAATCTTAGAGCTAGCAATACCAGCAAGCGTTCCTATTAGTAGTGGATTTTCGATAGTCATTTGACGAACTAATCCAGAAGACAGCCTTGCTCCGCCTTCTTCTTTGCCCACACTGGAGAGGTACTCCTCATATTCGCCGTAGGAACTGAAACCCTGCTCTCTAGCGAAGTTATCTGCGTAGTAATTGGCCTCTGCTTGAAGCTCTTCATCAGTTGGTTCCGGAAGGCTTCTGTAGTATTCATCCATGTCGCGACGGGCGTCGAGTATGTTCTTATTTGCTCCTGCGCGCACCTCGGAAACAATTCTTTCACTAACTCCCAGCTCCTCTGCGAGTTCTGCATCGGTTAGTTCATCTTCGCCAAAGTTTGTTACATACTTGTCAAATATTTGATAAGAAACATCTTCGCGAGTTACGGCTCTCTCGAATCCTTTTCTCTCTTTTGTCTCTATGTCGTCTGCAGATAGGCCGGTTATCCTCTCTATTGATTCGCGACTCAATCCAGCTTTGCGTCCCTCGAATATTGCGTCGCTTCCATCGCGCCCGTCGAGCCTCATGCGTGCTATTTCTCTAGACTCAATTCTTCTTACATCTTCACGAGACATTCCGAGCATTCTGCTCATATCGTCGAGGGTGAGTCCTTCCATTCTGTAGGCGAGTATCTCGCTTGGAGTTGCACCATCTCTGAGGCGCTTCATTTCCCGCATCTCCATTTGGCGAACGGTTCCTCTATCTAGACCGTATGCCCTACCAACCTCGTCCAGGGTTTCTCCCTTCATGCGACGAGAAAGTATCCCTAGGTTTACTTTCCTATCTGCCATGTTGGTAGCCATGACCCTCTTGACGTCTTGGCGTCTTTCTGCCTTGTTGCGCCCAGAAGAGAACCGTGATTCCCCATCACCAAAAACATTTAGTGCCCTATCAGAAAGAAGAGAAGAAATAAGGCTGCCGTAGTCATACGGAGCATTCTCTCTATCCTTCCTAGTTTGCACTGCTTTGTCTATGGCAGAGTCAAGGTCATCATCAAGGGATATTTTGTTGCTTCTATTGTAATTATTTATGTCAAGGAAGAACTCTGGGTCTCCAGGTCTAATTTCTTCCTCTATCAACCTGTCATATGTTTCTATGAATCGTCTTGCTTCTTCTACAGAATCAAAGGTATCTGTCTCGTAGATATAGTCGACGGAGCCATAATCTTCCCCTCGGTACATACCTACAACAGTCCATGCTCCCGCATCTGGCCCATCAAGGCCTATGTCGGAAGATGGAACTATCTCCATATCGACGTTTTCGGTATTAATTCTGTCTGCCGCTCTGTTGCCGCCCAGTTCAGAGTCGAGCCACAGCTCGTCCTCTATTTCTGGTGCATATTTACTGCCAGATGAGAATCTTGTAGATGGTGGATAAGAGTATGGGAAATCTTTATCTTTTATCGTTCCGATGTGTGGCGGCAAAAGCTGTCCAGGTACGAACTCAGAGTTTGCCGCGTCCATGGCATCGCTTAGTTTTTGGAAGCCCTCAGCATCTAGACGAATCATTGCCCTTGGCGAAGTCGGGTCCTTTGGCTCTACCTTGCTGTCGCCAAGAATGTTTTTCCAGTTTAGGGAACTGTCATCTTTGCGAGCAGTGAGAGTTTTGTGGACAATAAGCCCTGAGTTGGGAAGCAAAATAGCAACGACATCGTCGTCATCTAGCGCCAATCCGTCGTCTTTCAAAGACTTCATGACATTTCTATCTATTGTTCTCCCAGAAGAGAATCCCGTAACAGATGTTCTCTTTCTTCCGCCCCATGGTGTCTCGTGGCGACCATTAGGGCCGAATCCAGCATCATCCATCATTTTTTCTAGGTTTGATAGAGCTTCTCTCGAACCTGGTACGGCTCTCTTTTCAGCAAGTACTTCAAGTACTGCAGCCCTTGCGCCGCTTAGCTCGTCGTCAGTAATGTTTTCGCTTGCCTCTTCCCTATCGAGGTAGCCACCCATTCTCTTCGCGAAGTTTCCGTACCATGTCAGATAGTCGACGGATGCTCTTGCTTTTTCGCTAAAATCTTTTGGTCTTCTGTTTAACTCTGTCTCTTCCCATTCCCGAATTGCTACGTTGTGAGAAATTTCCCGAGCGCGCTGCCATTCTTCTGAAGTGTTCATGGAGTTCACTGTTCCGGCTCTTGGGATATCGCGCCAAAAACCGTTTTGCTTTTTGAATTCCTCTACAAATGCTTCGTGTTTTTCTCTTGCAGCTATTTCTTCCGGAAGGTCAAATTCACCGGTAGTTCCAATTGGGGCATGTCTTCTCATGCGCTTTGCTTCTGGAGTTACCGCTTTCCCTGAAGAGAATCTGTCGTTGCCTTTTACTTTGTCACGTTTTGAAATTTCCGAGGAGTATACGGATGCTCTTTGGCGAAGCGAATCAATACGCTGTCTTGCCTTCTTGATTTCCATTGAAGGAACATCTTTTCCGGAGAACCTGTCCGATTGGAGTTTTTCAAAATCTCTTCTTGCTGAAGTCAGCTCTCTTCTGAAATCAGCGACGGTTCTAATCAAATCATCGGTTGACATTTCTTCTGGGTAGCCGTACTTAGATATATCGTTGGCTAGCTGCTGACCCAGGACAGGGCTTGATGCGGATGTTTCACGCCGTATTGCGTTGGCTATCGATTCACCAGACGGTTTTCTACCCCCATCACCAGGACGAGGAGCTCTTGTTACCTGGTTAGTGAGTTTCTTTCGAGGGCGTGGCGGTGCTGGGTCAACGCTTCTATCAAAGCCGAGCTCTCTTGCCCGCTGACGGCTTGCTTCGCGCAGTCTTGCGCCGGCGTCGTCGGTCAACGTGACCCTGCTTGGACGTGGCGGTGCAGGCACCGATGGGGCGTCCCATGCTCTCTGTGTGCCTGGACGTGGCGGACCAGGTCTGTCTGCGTTTACCGCAGAACGAGCTCTTTGCTCATCTTTTGATGGCTTCTTTTTGCCACCACCAGTAAGTTTTTGTGTAGCTTTCTTAAAGCCAACCCACACTGGATTTTTTGAGCCTTCTTTTGCCCAGCCGTCACCATCTGGGTCATTCATTGAAATCTTGGACGGGTCTAGATTTCCAGCTACACCACCAGTAGCAGCGCCGATTGCTCTAGCCGCTCTACTGCGACCCTTTCCTCCGCCAATATTTGGAGCATCAAGACGCCTTCCAGCGCCAATGCCCCTTCGGATTTTTCCCAGTACGGACTTAGTCGCGACATCAAGAGCTTCAATTAGCTCTGGATTGTGTGCCGACTTAACTACAATCCCCTCCTCAGTTACTCTCGCATCTGCTTTGTAGTACTCAAGCACTGGGTCAATCATCTGCTTGAACTCAAAGGCCTCTGTCGGTTCGACCGGTATTACATATTCGGACTTTTCATCAATTATTTGCTGAAGGCTCTCTATCACCCCCATCAAAGCATTTCCTGTATCTGCCTGGAAGTTGATTTCACTTCCGAACCCTGAACCCCAGAATTCATCGAATCCTAGAGACTTAGGCATTTCGGAGTAGTCATCGCCCCAGTATGCATCTCCAGATGCTCCAGGAGTCTCTGGTGTGTAGACGGTCTGGGCACTAACTTTTTCCGGCTTGCCGAACATGAACTCGCCACTTGCGTAATGATAAGCGAGCCTGTATGTAGACGCAGTTCCATCACTCATCACGCGGTCAAACACAACAACATTGTCACCCGCTGACCTAACGATAATGTTAGAACCTGTTCGTGCAACAAGCTCCCTGCGAAGCGCTACGACCATTGGGTTTTCCGGGATAGACGGTCTAGTTGGTTTTACAACCGAACGTGGAGCTGGTCCTGTTGCTGGTGCAGAAGGCATTCCGGAAGGCGTCGCTGGTCTTTGCATGTGTGGCATGCCTGGTCCGCACTTCTCGTCCTCCGATACAGACGAAGCTATTTTCTTCAGCGCATCTAGAACTTCTTTCAGTTCTGAAGAATTGGCATTTCCGATGTCCGCTATTGAGCTAACAGCTCTTTCCATAACGGCGACGGCAGAGTTTTCGTCTGACTTAACAGAAATTGTTCCTGTGAGTTGGTTTGCTCCATGGAGAACAGGGCTCACTTCATAAAGTTCAACTTCGTACAAGACGTTTGCCTGCATCTGCTGGTCGAACTTGGCATTAATTGTTTTATAACCAATAGACCATTCTTGTTCCTCACCAAAAAAAGCAACGCTCGCAAACGCTTCTTTTCCCTTTTCTGACATAAGGTTGAACTGAACTCGTGCATAAAGTCCACCGATGCCGGCCGAGCGCATCTTTCCTGGAAGGCGAGGGTCGTTCGGTGGTACCTCGTATATTTCAAGAACTTTGCCGATTGGGTCGTTCCAGTTGTGTCCCCACACGACTCTTGGCTTCCGGCGCATCAGGCTCTTCGAGAACGCACCTGGCGCACAAACGTCGCCGACCGAGTCCTTGTTACCAATTCCGGCTACGAAGCATTCGACTATGCCCTTGGCTTCGTCAAGATTTATAGCACCCTGAGTGGCAGCTTTGTACTGAATTGCAGGGTTTGCCGAGGATTTTGACATGAGACTCCTTTGTCAAAGAAAGATAATAAACGACAAAAGAGTTAGTTCGTGGGAAGTTTTTGTCTTTTTGCAATGTTTTTAGTAAACTATTTACTAAAACTACCTTGTCAAGTATTGACCGAACACCCAAGCGCGTCTTGTTTCGTCCTCAGCAAGCTCTGGAAGTCTCTTTCCGAAGAGATTTGTGTACAAAGAGACGATATTTGACCTAAAGGCGCTCGCGCGCTGGTCTTCGCCTTGGATTGAGAGAGATGCGAGCATGATGTTCGTGATTTCAGATGACATTTCCGTGTTAATAGACTTAATTCTTTCCATCTGTGATTCAACCTGTGCGACCACGTCGGAATCAATCAGATGATTTTTCGCTGACTTCTTGGAAATCTTTGAACCAGATGCAGCTTGGGATTCCTTGATGATTGCTGTTATCACAGGTTTGATGTCGTCTTCGAACTGTCTATCCCATGTTTCGGACTGAAGTATTGATGGTATGTCTAGAGTCCCAGCAACTAGGGCTTTTTTCGCTTTTGCCCCACTTGACTTTTCCAGTACTACACGCTGCTGTCTTTCAAGAACCCTCTCAATACTGCGGTAGAGAATTTCTTCCCATCTCTGCATTTCCAGCTCTTGCTCTGACTTTGTCTGAATGTCTTGGCTCTCTGCGGATGCAGCGCCTGCTGGCATGGGCTCCATGCCGGTTGACATGCCTGCCGGCATTGCTTCGGGCTGAGGGGGTGTAGGCATTCCTGGTATTGGCGTTTGAGCAAGTTCTCCACCGCCCTGTCCTGCGACCTCTGCCATCGCTCCGGCCATTGTATTCGGGTCAAGGGGCTGACCGCCAACTCCCGGAATTGCCTGCTCTGGGCCTGGTGGCATTCCCGGCATTCCTGGCATTCCTGGAGCGCCTGGTGGCATTCCTGGCATTCCTGGCATTCCTGCGGCACCCGGAACGTTTGCGGTTGCCTTGTCTTCCATTTTCTTTTTTGTGTTTGCAATCGGAATAAGGTTCGGATTTAAAAGCAAAGAATCAGCAAGGTCAGATTCTGTTTCTTTTCTTCCAGACTGAGTTCTGTATTCATTGTTGCTTATCAGACCATTTTGAAATTCGTCCATTAAGTAGCGGTGGCGCTCCTGCTTGTAGAGCATCAAAATTGGAACTTCGCTCGTATCGAAATCTACGTAGTTCTTGTCGTCCAGCTCATCTAGACCCCGTGAAAGAATCTCCAGATGGGGAAGCATCGTTTCCATCCAAAAGACACGAATTTCCTCCGAAGCGTTGCTAAACGTCCTTCCCGAGGCGTTGCCAATGACTGATTCTGGTACTCCGAATGATGCAAGAATTTCCTCCTTGGTCAACTGTCTCATCTGTATGTATGCAGCATCTCTTGGGTTTGCTGATGTGTCTACGTAGTCAACTCCATCGTCCGACGAAATAACAGATGTGTATCCCGCGCGCGATAGATTGCCCCTGAATCTGCTGCGTAGTTCTTCCTTGTCGTCGTCATCTATTTCTCCGCGCAACACAAGCAACCCGCCAGGTCTGCCGTCATTTAGCAGGTAGTTCCTGTTGTAAAGCTTGGCTAGATTTTCTATTTCTACAGCTACTCCACACGCTTCAAGCGGAGTAAGGGAGAGGTATGGGTCGAGCGGGTGCGGTCTTCGAATCCATGTAACGTCTTCTGGCTTCAGGATTACTTTCTGGCCATATGGCATCGTTACTTCATAACCTGAAACAAATTTCTTTGCATCCGGGATGGGTGCAGTTGATTGAGCAGGCAAAAGGTTTAGCCCGACTATTCCTCCATCGCGTCCTCTTACTTTTTCGATAAAGGCTCCACGGGTTCCCAAAAGTATCTGGGAAGAAAGTCTGTACCTAAAGATGAAAGAGTTCTCTCCAATGTTTGACTTTGTATTAAGAATCTCCATCAACTCAGAATCGTTGGAGGCCTTCTTAGAAAGAATCTCTCCGTCTGGAGAGTTGTCTTTTCTTAGGATTATTGGCAATCTTGCTTGGTTGCCAGCTATTGCGTCAATGCATCGTGCCACCCATGTGACCTTCTGCATCCCTTCTCGATAGGCACGTTCAATATCCCACGAATCTCGGTAAGCCCTACCAGTCAAACCAGGGTTTGTCGCTACCGGTGCTCCTGGGCCTATTTCTTTCTTGCTCTCATTAGCAAGAGATTTATTTACCGGAGAATTCCAAGCCATATTCCCTACTCACGACCTAGGAGGTAGCCAAAAAGACCACACGATGTTCCCGCCACCAGCAAGCCGGCAGGGGGGTATATTAACGCAGCGCCAATACTGGTTAATAGTATAAATGAAAGCATGAAAATATAAGCGAACAACGCCCGAGTCATCTTTGCTCGGACAATTTCTATAAGTTTTGGCATGTGCTATACACTAGCCTACTGGAGTGGGCTGCAGTATTAAGGCGTGGTATTGATGAGTGACAACGAAGAAGAAAAATGGAGCAAGATACTCGACTATCTTCAGCCGCGCGTTCCGCCTTTCTGTCCCGAAGAACCATCCATCACTCAAAAGGTGTTTCTCCGCACAAATGCCCTCGAAGCACTTTTTGGTGGAGCAGCAGGGGGTGGCAAGTCGTCTGCTCTTCTTATGTCCGCCCTTCAATATGTAGACATACCGAGTTATTCTGCAATTCTATTCAGACGTACTTTTGCTGACTTATCCCTGCCCGGAGCTTTGATGGACAGATTTAAAAGCTGGATAAATCTTTACGACGATGTTCACTGGAACAACAATAGCTTCGTCGCCACTTTCCCATCAGGGGCAAGAATTTCTTTTGGTTATCTGAACAACCAAAACGATTACCTCAGATACAAAGGTTCGGAATTCCAATTCATCGGGATGGACGAGGTCACCGAAATCAGAGAAGCCGACTATAGGTACATGTTCTCTCGTCTACGTCGACCAGCAAGTGGTCCTCTTTCCGAGGTTCCCCTAAGAATGAGGTGCGCCTCAAACCCTGCTCCCAACTGGGTTAGACAGCGATTCATAGTTGAGGGGATTGGTGATGGAAGAATATTTGTACCCAGCAAACTTACCGACAACCCCGGGATTGATGCGACCTCATACCGTCAGGCCCTGCAAGCCCTTGACCCTATAGAAAGGCGCAGACTGGAGGAGGGTGACTGGTGGAGCACCACCCTGGGAACCCTTTTTGAGCGGGAATCTATAGAAATTATCGACATGACCGATGTCCCCAAAAACGACCCAAATGCTCGAATTGTGCGATTCTGGGACCTTGCGGCTACCGAGCCAAGTCACTCAAACCCAGACCCAGACTGGACAGTAGGAACTTTAATGATGTTTTCGGACGGAATTGCCTATATTTTGGATATCAAGAGGGGCCGCCTCAAGGGGGAGAAGGTCGAACAATTAATAGCCCAAACTGCTTATGAGGATGGGACAAGCATTCCGATAAGGATGGAGCAGGAGCCAGGCTCCTCGGGCAAAGCCCTGGTTGACCAATACGCTAGATACGTCCTCCCTGGGTATGACTTTATGGGCGTGAGAGCTACGGGCGACAAGGTCACCAGAGCCAGGCCATTCGCGGCTGCCGTAGCAAACGGGAACGTAAGAATCATCAGGGGTCCATGGTTGACTTCGTGGATGGACGAGCTGTCGTCATTTCCTGAGGCCTGCGACCACGACGACCAGGTTGACTCTGCCGTTGGAGCATTTACACATCTTGCAGAATTGGGGTTGCCATCCAGAAGAAGGATTGCTATAGTCCTCTAGGTCGGAATTACCGCCGACAAAATACCTACCCACTACCTACAAGAAAGCACTACTAAAAGTGTCACTAGAAAAGATTAACGAGCTTAAAGAACTCGTCGTATCTCTAGATTCCGCCTTGTCGGAATTATTTGAATCATCGGAAGACCTCGCTGAGGCAGGAAACATTCTGTTAGCCCTGAACCTTGTCAAGCGAGACATTTCCATTGTGTACGACTCGTTCTCTGCAAAATTTGGAGAGATGATGGCTGGAGAATCAGTTGTCACCCTTGATGGAAATGCGCTTATTGAAAAGAAGTCTTCATATGAGCGCAAGGCTTGGCAGCACAAAGACCTCGCTCGTGCAGTTGTTGACAGGCTTTCACAAATGTCGGTTGACATGGACACTGGTGAAATCGTAAAGTCGCCAGAAGAAATTGCAATGGACTTGTTGACTTACTGTGCCCCCTCTTACTGGAGAGTCAAGGAACTCAACAACATTGGAATCAACCCTGACATGTACTGCGAAACAGGTCAATTGAAAACAAGCATCATCGTCAGAAAAGGAGACAATCAATGACGAGCGCAAACATCATGCAAATGCTCTCTGAGCCATTCCCGCCAGAGATGGAGAGAATTCTCAAAAAGGGAGGAACATCACTTACTTATATCCCAGTTAGCGAAGTGATTACCAGACTCAACAAGGTTCTCGGTGTTGACCAGTGGTCATTCGAAATCATTTCCTGCGGGAGAGACTCTCTTGACCCTGACTACATCGTTGCGCACGTTCGAATCTCTTGGCATTGTGATGCATCTAGACCTGATGCGATTATCTACCGAGACGGCTACGGTGGGCAAAAGATTAAGCGCACAAAGCAGGGTGACATTGTTGACCTGGGTGACGAAATGAAGGGTGCCGTTTCTGATGCACTAAAGAAAGCTGCACAGACAATGGGCGTTGGTCTTTACTTGGCTCGTTCTGAGGATGCGATGGAAGTGGAAGAGGTAATTGCCGCTTCTCATGCGCCGGTTTCTCAAGAAGAGTCTGAAAGACTGCAGAAGTGGGACAACTTCATGGGCCTAGCGAAGACACTGAACGCCGAGCAAAAAAATCAGCTGAATTCCCACTGGGAAAGCTTTAGCGACGGAAAGCCGAAGCCAACCAAATCAAGCGCGACGCATGACGAACTAGATGAGTTGATTGCTGAAATTGTCAGAATCACTTTCGACTCACCGAGCGCACCAAATGAGTGACTCCGAGCTCGTCCCCCCGCCACATCTATCCGCTTCTTCAATAGGTACTTTCCAACAGTGCCCGCTGAAGTTTAAGTTCAACAAGATTGACCAAATCCCAGATGAGCCTGGAGAAGCAGCGATGTTGGGGAACTTTGTTCATGACATTCTTGAGAACCTCTATGGGTTTCCATCAGAAGAGAGAACCCTTGATGTTGCAAAAATTGTGGCAAAGGATGTTTGGGACTCATCATGGGAACAGCAAGTTTCTTTTTACATACGCAATAAGGAAAAGTTGCGCATGTTTAGGTGGCAAGCATGGTGGTGTGTGGAAAACTTGTGGAAAGTTGAAGACCCACAACTGATAGAGCCGGACGGCCTTGAGTTTGAGGTCTACGGCTCTGTTGGAGGGGTGACCATAAAAGGGTTTATTGACAGATATTCGGTATCGGAAGAAACCGGTCAGATAATCGTCAGTGATTACAAAACTGGCAAAACCCCTAAGCCCCAGTACCTTGACGATAAGTTTTTTCAACTTCACATTTATGCCAACTTGCTTGAAGGAATGGGCGCTGGTGAAGTAGGAGAACTGGAACTTCTTTACCTAAAGGATGGCGTTAAAAGAGCCAGAGAGGTAAAAGAAGAAGACAAAATTAAAACAATTGAGATTGTTCAAGAAACAAAATCAGAAGTTGACAATAGATGCTCATCCGGCAACTTTGAACCGCTCAAGTCGATTCTTTGCAACTGGTGTAGCTATAAGAACATTTGTCCTGCGTGGAACTAAGAGGAAAAAATGATTGACGATTACAGATTTGCAAAAATGGTTGCCGACGAAGTCAAAAACCAACTTCCCCGCGAACAGAGGGAAATACTCCTAGAAAAAGAAAACTGGCACAGATGGAAGGAAGCACTTCTTTCACTTATTGACAACCTCGATGAACAGATTGAGGATATTGACGCCGACGAAGAAGTGGATAGGGAGAGGTTTGAAAACCTTGGGCGCGAAGGGAAGGTTCTCCTAGCAGAAGCATGTCGTGTTTATGCCGAGCGCAAGAAAAAGATTTCTCGTTTTAAGTTCTACGTGAACAAAAAGCTTGACCAAGTTGTGTCAATGGTTGAGACCGGTGAAAAGATGGAAATGCCGGCGATTGCAAATGAGGCAGACACTCTTCGTCGTGCAATCGTAAAACATAGAGCAATGTTGAGAGAGTACGACCTTGAAGAGACTGCAATCGATAGGGCACTGTGGGCAACTCTTGAAAACAAGTGGCTTTTTGATTCAATTGATTCATCAGCTATCTGATGCAAAGAAAGCCATTGAAACGTTCTTCCAAGCAGATAAAGCGCAGCCCAATTAAAAAGCGCTCATCCAAAATGGCAAGTAAGTACGAAAACGAGAGAATACCTCTCGTTAAGAAACTTTTAGCAGAAAGACCGTACTGTGAGGCTTGTCCAATTTTTGCGGAACACGATGAGCTCGTAACATATTTGCGCAGGCAATCTGTTGATGTTCATGAATTGGTTCGCCGCTCTCAAGGTGGCTCCATTACGGATGAATCAAATTTGATGTGTGTCTGCCGCCAATGCCACCGGAGGATAGGCGAAAACCCTGGTCTTGCATTTGATTTAGGCTTGTCAAGACATAGTTGGGAAAATTAATTAATTTTGGTTTTAAAAATTGGTCCAATTCTTAATAGCTGGCTAAACACATAGCGCTGTATCATCTAAATCAAGGTACCTGAATTCCGTATCAATCGGCTAAGAAGGGAGAGTGGTCCAGTGTCTAGTGGATTTACCACGGCAAGGAGGGCGGCGGCCACCTGAGACCCCGAGCTCATTCGCTGCCTACGACCGTCTAGTCTCTGCAGGACTAGCGGTCGTTTGCTTTTTACCAACCAATTATTTTTGTGCTTTAATATCTATTGCGTGCTTTTCATACCTTAGGGCCGCTATAGATGAACGGGCCCGCACCAGAAATTAATAGGTGCGGGCTCGTTCATGTAGTAGGGTCGTTTTGTGAATTTTGTTGGAATCGACCTTTCTTTGACATCCACCGGAATATGTAATTTAGGCTCTCCTTCGATAATCAGTACTAAATCAAAAGGTCCTGAAAGACTTTATTCAGTGTCTAAAGAAGTTTTAAACTATTGCTTAAATATTAAAAATTCTTTTGTGTTAATCGAGGGTTATTCTTTTGCTTCACGGAACAGTCAGGCTCACAGCATTGGTGAGCTAGGCGGGTGCGTAAGAATGTTGCTCTGGGAGTCGAACATCCCTTTTATAGAGATTCCACCAAAATGCAGGGCTAAGTTTGCTACTGGTAAGGGAAATGCCGGAAAGAGCGAAGTCATCTCTTCGATATCGGCAAAAACTGGAATCGTATGGTCAGGTCCTGGTGCTGACGACATGTGTGATGCCTGGGTATTAGAGGAAATGGGACTTGCAAGGGTCGGAAAATCACAATATGATTGGCCGTTGACCAACATGTCTGCACTAGATAACGTCGATTGGTCTTCTTTGGATGAATTTATTGGAAAGGAACATAGTTGAGGAACGCTAGAACATCGCCCATTTCACAAGTTGAAATTGAAGGGGAGTTAATGAGGCTTATGGAGATTTTAGAAGAGGAGACAGAGTCTTTCGAAGTGCTGGCTATCGAATCGGCAAAGAAGGAAGCCCTTTACAAGGCTAATTGGGCGAAGGAATATCTTTCGGCAAAGGGCTCTATCAAGGAAAGAGAAGCCTGGGCCGACTACAAGATGGACGATGCTGCGTACGATTACAAAATTGCTGAGGCGCTGGTCAAATCAAAGAGGGAAAAGCTTCTCTCTCTTAGAACATCAATCGATGCTCTAAGAACACTTAATGCGAATGTTAGGGTTCAAACATCATGATATTTCGCAAGAAAAAAAGAACGGCAGTTAGGTACTCAACATCATCATCTACTGCCACGACAACAAAGTATTCAGTTTTCAGCCCGTCTGATGACGATGGTGAACCGATTCCCCCTTGCCCATGGTCGACGTCACCAAAAACCATCGAGGAGTTTCTCGTTGTATGTGACCAAAGAAGGTTGTGGGTTGCAGAGAATGCAAGACAGCCGTACCAATTTTGGTCGGTAATACTGACGCACGAAATAATTGAAGACATATGCAGAAAATTAATCAGCATGGAGAGTAAGTAATGGACGGGATACATCCTTCTCTTCGACAAATGGCAGTTGACATAGAAACGCTTGTGCCCCTTCCCAAAAATCCGCGCATAGGCGACATACCAGCAATTGTCGCTTCGTATGCAGAGTTTGGTCAAGTGAAGCCGATTGTTGCAAAGAAAAATGACGATGGGACCGCAACGGTAATAGCCGGAAATCATCAACTTGAGGCAGCAAAAGAGCTTGGGTGGAATAAAATCGCAGTTGTCTATCTGGATGGCGACGACTCACGAGCAATCGCTTTTGCTCTTGCAGACAACAGAACCGTCGAACTCGGATACTCAGACGATGAAGCGGTGTTTGAGTTGATAACAGAAGTTAACGAGTACTACCCGGAACTACTAGAGGGTCTTGGGTGGGACGAATTTGAAATAGCAGAATACGAGCAGGAAATAGACAAAAACAGTAGCGAACTGTCGTCAACCGGAACCTACATCCCTCCTGTATTGATTTCCCAACCCGGAGATATGGATGAAAATGACGAGGATGTCCCATCTCCTTCTTTTACTGTTTCAAGAGATTCGGGTGGGGAAAACAGAATCGTTGCTCCATCTTCCGCAAATCAATCAGATGTTGCAGTAAGAGGCTCAACCGTTTCAGGCCAAGGCGAGAGGCCGCAAGCAGTTGTGCAGTACACAATTGTTTTTGACAGCCCAGACCAGCAGGCTAAGTGGTACGAGTTTGTGCGGTGGCTCAGAAACGACGCTGCAGTCGTTGGCTCGACAACGGCTGAACGGTTGCTCGATTTCATTGCTCAACATACGGAAATTTAAAATGAAGGCAGAAGAAAAATGTCTTTGTGGTTATGACGACCAAGAAAAACGCATTGTGTGCGGTCGGCATTTTGACATTGTTGACTTAGAGCGCAAACGACTTCTAATAGAAGTAAACGAACTAAGGGCCGAAGTCCAAAGACTTTCCCAGATAGCTAGGTACTAATGACTCGCCAAAGAATGTTCCTCGATATGTCGTGCGTTGACGCAGCAAGGCAGAGGATTAGACACGTCTACGACACGTTTGATACGGTCTGTGTTCAGTTCTCTGGCGGCAAAGATAGTACTGCTGTACTTTACTTAGCAAAAGAAGTGCATGAAGAACGCGGCCTTGGACCGGTTAAGGTAATCTTCAGGGACGAAGAAATGGTCAGCCCAACCGTGGTTGAGTACACGGAGCGTGTCCGTCAGTACGACTGGGTCGATATGGAGTGGTACTGCCTTCCGTATCCAGCAGAAATATGGATTCTTGGCTCAAGAGTTACGACCCTTCTTTGGAGTAACGCACGCAAAAAAATGGGTCGTCTAGTTAGAGACATACCGCCGTGGGCAATAACTGGCGAACACTTTGGCTTGACTCACGACGTATCACTTCCCGAGCAGACCGATTACTACACGATGCAGGGCAAGAAGGGAAACGTTGCCTTCATAACTGGAGTCAGGGCGAGCGAGTCAATGGTCCGCTACAGGTCAATAGTGCAAAAACTACACGAAAATTACATTGTCACCCCATACAAGTTGAAGGCTGGCATACCTCTCAAGTTTGCAAAAGTTATTTATGACTGGAACACGAATGATGTTTTCAAGTTCATTGCAGAGGAACATGGAGCAGAATTTTGCGAGTATTACGACCTTGCAGCACTAACTGGAAGTAATACAAGAGTTGGGATACCCCTTCATTCAGTAGCGATTAGGCGCATCGGCGATGTTGTAGCTACAGAGCCGGAATTCTACGACAGACTGTTTGAATGCTTTCCACAGATAGATGCGCAGCGCAGATGGTGGACAGAATTCGACATAGAAAAACTCATATCTCAGTATGCTTCGCATAGCTGGGACGGTGCCCTCATGTTTATCAACGACTACCTAATAGGGGAACGAAGACAGAGGGACGCAAAGGCATATGTATCCAGGTTCAGAAAAAAACACCTTCAAGACCCATATGGATACCCTGTCAGTTGGCTAATTAGGAATTTAGCCCTAAACGATATAGACGTAAATTCACCCACACCAGTAGGACCAAAAACAAAAGCAGATTCAGTAAGAATTGCAGAAGCAGGAATTGACACAGTGTATGAAGCTTGAAATCGTCTACAAAAAACCATCAGAACTTTTTGTTCCAGAATGGAAATCAACTTACATATTGCGCCCTGATTTGCTTGCTCTTTCAGCTTCATTGATGGATTACGGGTTTACTCAACCCCTACAGGTGAGAAAATCAACTGGGGAAATAATTGACGGGTCGGAAAGATTTCTCCTGGCCACGCGGGTCAGCAGGATAGCCGACGTCGTGGGGGACGAGATACCCGTAATAGAGCACGATGTTTCTTCCCTTGATGCGATGTTGATGCATTTGCGCTTTAACCGTTCACGAGGGGCACTTTTTGCTAAGCCAATGTCAAAGATTGTAAGAAAACTTGTCATGTCTAAAACGGTAGATGCGGAAAAATTAGAACGAACGTTGTGCATGAAAAAGGAGGAATACTCCTTGATGATAAATAACTCGCTTTTGAAAGCCAGAAATATAAAAGACCATACGTATGCGCGTGCATGGGTTCCGGTCGAAGCCCCTCCTGGGACTACTGATGATTTTGGCATCTCAATAGAGTCGCCACCAAACGCGGATAGATAATAATCAAGTTCTTTTATTAGTACCAGAAATATTAAAAATGGTATACTCTCTGCATAAAGTCCTTTTTAACCGAAGCGGGGATTTATGCCAGGACTACGCTATGGCCCAGACATTACAGATGACGCCGCTGCGGCTATGGATTTGGAGAAAGAACTCCGCCGTAAGCTAAAGGGCCTTAAAGGTGCTAGACGCACTGCTGTTCAAAACAAGCTTAAAGCACTTGATGAGTACACGACTCGTGTGTTCGGGGACAAGAGCACAAGAAACCGCCTAGGAAGGTCATCCCTATCCAGACAGGGCTACGCCTCAGAGGCGGACGTGCGCGCCCTTGGGGCAAAACTATACCGGAAGCGTAAGGGTCCTGGCCCAATAGGACTTGCCGAGACCCCAGAAGGTCGCCAAGGCATTGGTCGCAAGCAGGGCTACAAAGCCCGTCCAGCGATTGATGCAGCAGACAAAGCAGACTACGACAGAGCAACGCGCGAGGGCAAGAAGGCAGGGCGAGGCTCTCAAGGCGGAATTCTTGCAGAAGTTCGTAAGCAGCGTAAGAAGCAGACTGATGCTGCAGCAAAAGCTCGTGCCAAGCGTAAAAGAGAGCAAGAAAAGAAGGCTGCCGCTCGTAACGCCACAAAGAAGGCTGTCAAGAAGGCTGCCCCCGCAAAGAAGGCAGCTCCCGCAAAGAAGTCGGCAGCTCCCAAGAAGGCAGCACCAAAGAGAAATAGATAGTCGCAAAATGGTGACTACTTTCGGAGCCTAATCATGCTGGTGACTCAATCTGACCTAGTCACGTATATGGACATCAAACTGTCTCTTAGACAGCAGGATGCGGCTGACATGATTCTTGCTGGACTCCAGTCCGAGATGGAAGGCTATCTTCGTAGACCTATAGAGGTGGAAGAGTTCGAAGAGGAATACATTATTGAATCTGGATTCCGTGGAGTGCCAATGGGTTCCTTTCTTTCAACGCCAACTTCTCAATACACAGACTCATTTGTTAATACAAATCCAGTAGAAATGTCTGAATATGCGGAGCCGCCACACACCATCTATTTAAGAAACTCACCTGTTGTCTCTGTTGTTGATGTGAAGGTTAAGCCTGTAGGAAGTACCGAAAGAACTTTAGTAGAAGAAGTTGACTACGTTAAGAGAAGATTCGGTATTGACTATTTTTATGCGCTTGACGGAGACAAGGTAACAATCACATACACCGCAGGCCTTGATGGAGCAAATATCCCAATGTTTAAGCTGCTTATTTTAAGAGCCGCTTCTCGCGAAATGCAAAACATGCACGACGACGTTGTCGGACTAAAGGATTTAGAAACACGAAACGTTGGCCCATTGGTGACTGGATTCCTGGATACTGAATTAGCTTCTGTTAGGAAATACAGGAGAAGCAGAGTCGCGTAATGACTAATATAAGAATCCAGGCAGAGGTCCGGGCAGACGAAGTAGATGACCTGATTGATGGAATACGTGAAAGAATCACTGACGTAAGACCAGCATTCAGATGGGCCCACCAGCAGCTAAAAAGAACATTCGCCGATAATTTCACATCGCAAGGACTTGAGGTCGGTGGATGGGCACCACTTAGCGCCGAATATGCATCATGGAAATTGGCTCGTTATCCAGGAGCTCCGACGCTTGTTAGAAGCGGAAGACTTTTTAGAAGTGTTTCAGAATTGTCCGACCCATTGGTGAACAAAATCGACAAACTTTCCGCAACATTCGGAACAGGTGTTCCATATGCGCAATTCCATCAAACAGGAACAAGCAAAATGCCAAAGCGTGAAATAGTTTTTCTGAATCAGACTTTCTTAAATGATTTAGCAGAAAAGATGTCAAACTATGTCGTTGAGGGTGACGAAGGGCTGTTTGCATAATGGCTGATGCACCCGGCTACCCACTAATGCATGGACCTCAATTTGCCAAAGCATATGTCAATAATTATCTTAAAGAAGATATTCCGGTAAGAATTATTGACTATCGAAATGGATGGAATGTTGACGACATCACTCTCCCGTCCCCTGAGGGATACATCGTTCATGAACCAATAGCCATAGACACATGGCCATTGATTGTAAATCTTGCAATATCTACATCTGGTTTTGAGCGTATTGGGTTTGATGGCCCAGACCCCCTATATCGAGTCACCTACGCAATGAGAACATATGTGTGGGTGAAAACTGAAGGCCCAGAAGAAGCAACGATAATGCGAGACAGGCTTACAACAGTTATCCGCGCAGCTCTTCTTGATTATCCGTGCATGAAGGCTTACGACTCTAGAAATTCCTTCCGAGCAATGATTGACGAGGGGACAATGCGGGAGGAATTCTCCGACTTAACACTCCTCAAGGGTGACAGGGTAATGGCTGGGGCTTATGTCGGATACAACATGGACATAGACGAAGTCGTTTCTCGCAAGCCGATAGGGATTGCAAACGAGATTCAACTGACCGTTATAGGTGGGGGGTCATCCGACCCAATACCGGAGCTCACGGCAGACTAAAGGTGTTATTATTTAAATCGAACTATTCTTTAAGAACAGTTGCAATAGTTGGAGTATTACCGTCTGTACAATATGACTTGTTAGACGGCATTGCCCATCGATATAAACAGAGGAAGGTCTTATGCCAGGCGTAGTTATCTCAACAGCAGTAAGAACGGGCCCATCATCAGCGACAGTTCGCGAGTCTTCGCAGGCCTTCTTTGTAGGTCTCGCTGCACGTGGCCCAGTCGATTCTGCAACTTTGGTGCAGAGTATTGCTGAATTCGAAAGCTTCTACGGTGGCTATGTTTCCTATTCATATCTGCACCCAACAGTCGAAACATTTTTCGAAGAGGGCGGTACCCAGTGCTACGTGGCTCGCGTAGTCGGTAGCGGCGCAACTTCAGGTTCGCTCGTCTTGGATGATTCATCCGATGACCCAGTAATGACAATCTCAGCAAACGGCCCTGGTGCATGGAGCTCAGATGTTGAAATTACGGTCACAAACCCAACCGCATCAACATTCGTTATATCGGTTGCTCTTGATGGTGACGTTGTGTACTCGACCGGAACAGTCACGACTGTTGCTCAGGCTGCAGGAAGAATTAACCTAAGCTCAGTTGCTTCTCGCTATATCTCCGCAGATGTAACAGCTGGGGCCGCAACAATCCCGGCCCCTCTTGCGTCTACCGCACTTTCAGCAGGCACCGACGACATTGCAAACGTTGATGACGCTGCTCTAGTTGATGGTCTTGACCTGTTCAACGACGCATACGGAACCGGTGCAGTCGCAATTCCTGACGGTGAAACAGCTGGTCGCGTTGCTGGTGCTAGTCCTTACACCGACTATGACGGAACAACAAAGGCCGAACCTACAATCTCAAATGCGCTAATCGCCCATGCGAACGCATATAACAGAATCGCCATCACTCACGCTGGAGTTGATGACAGCGTTACTGAGGCCGCATCTAAGTCGCTTTACCTATCAACAGTCGATGGCTCTGAGCACGGAGCCATGTACTACCCATGGGTAGACGTTCCGACAACAACTGCTGGTGTAACTCGCAGAATCCCTGCTGACGGCTACGTTGCCGCTAAGCGTGCCCTCGCGCACAACCAGGCTGGCGCTCAGGTCCCAGCTGCAGGTCTGATTTCAGCCGGAAGATGGGTTTCAGGTGTCGCAGCAGACATCAATAAAGCAAATGGCGACACGCTCGACCTTAACAACATCAACGCAATCAGAATTATCCAGAACTCGGTGAGAATCTACGGTGCTCGCGCCTTGTCGTTCGATGATGAGAACTTTAGATTCATCACAACGCAGGAAATTGTCAACCACGTTGTTGTGGAGTCACAGCGCTCACTGGAAGACTTGGTGTTTGGCGTGATTGACGGTCGTGACACAATTTTCTCGGCTATAACTTCGAGACTGATAGCGATTCTTGCTCCACTTCGCGAGCAGGGAGCGCTGTTCCAGGCATTCGATGCAAACGGTAAGAAAGTCGACAACGGCTACACCGTTCGATGCGACGCAGCCCTCAACCCTGTTAGCCAGCTTGCTGGCGGCACCGTTAAGGCAAAGGTTGGGGTAAGAACAAGCAGCGTCGGCGACAAAATTGAAGTCGACATCATCAAGTCGAACCTAACAGCTAGCGTCGTCTAGAGAGGGACAGAAATATGGCAAAAGTATCTCAGCGTCAAGTACTAGCGAGCATTGTTCCGGTAGCACCGGATAAGCACCCCAAGTGGACAAGCTTTTACTTTGCTCAGGTTTCCGGTGGCGAAATTACGGCATCGGTTGAGAAGATTTACGAGGGCGGGAAGCTGCGCCCCACGGTTCTCTGCGCCCCATCAGAAGTCGGGGATATCACCCTGACTGCTCATTATGACGATGACCGCGTTGCGTCTGACTCGGCCACGGGTATCGGCGAGAAGATTGCTTCCCTGCGACCCCTGGTCGGCCGTGCGGAATACGACATCACAGTTGAGACATTCGACTGCGACCTCAAAGTTCCAGGCACAGACCGCGTTTACTCCAAGGCTCTTCTGGTCGGAATTACAGAGCCTGACGGCGACTCTTCGTCAGGTGCTCCAGCAACCTTCTCGTTGACATTTGCAATCTCGGACGTTGAGTCCGGAGCTGGTGCTGCTGGCTGATAATTTCGGCTAGTTCACACAGCACGCAGAACAGTGTGCTAAGTTCTCATCCATGAGCGATAACAACGAACTTTACACAACAGACGAGGCCGCCTCAAACAAGGCAAAGGCTAAGACTCCAGCCCTTCCAGCGAACGAGACTCCCCTACAGAAGCTCTCTTCCGTCATCAAGAAGAAGGTCGAGAGACCTGTTGTTTATATTCCAGTTCCAGAACGTCCGGGCGTAAAGATAAAGATTAGCCCGAATATCACGCAGAACCAGATGAAAAACTGGCGTAAGCAGGCTGGTGAAGACACCAGAAACGGTATGGATGCAACCCGTTTTGCATGTTCGGTCATCGGTCATACAACGATTGGCATACTGTTTGACGATGAAGAAGTGTTTGACGACAATAGCAATGAGCTCACATTTGCTTCTCCTGCAATTCTTGAAATGACACAGACAACTAGACCCCTACCTGACTGCGTCCGTGAGTTTTTCGGCGTTGACCCGCATATTGAAGCAGCAGCTCTCTCAATCCTTGACGCCGCTGGATATTCAGACTCGGTTGACGTTGAGGACCCTACGAAGGGGTCTTCGACGAACTAGTTGAAGACCCTCTGGTCATATCTGCGGCCAGACTAGGTGAATTGTTCGGTACAGACCCAATTAGGATTCTTGACTCCGATGAGGAAGAATGGCTGATTCGGCTTGCCTGTGCTAAAGTTATAAGTAACGACCGCGAAGAGCAGGAACGCAGGGCGAGAGCCTCCGGCTAACGTCTAGCCGCCCTACACTCACGCGATTTTTTTAAAACAAAATCGTCTGAGAGTGTTGGAGCGCCTATGGCTAGGGCCGAAGCAACAATTAATATTGAGGTTAAGGGAGCCCTCCAAGGCGCTGCCGAAATAAAAGCCCTCGATAAAGCGGTTACCGGTCTAGAACGGAGAATGTCAAGATTCTCTTCTGGCGCATCGACTGCCGGAACCCAAATGACGCAATTCATGATTGCGGCAACTCGTACCAGAAAAGTCTTTGACTCAATGGACAAGGGAATCAAGATGATGGGCATGGGCCTATCCAAGGTTCTGGGTCTTGCTATTAAGGGAACCCTCATCCAAATGGCACTTCTATCTGCAGCGTTGGTCGGTATACACGGTCTGTTCGTTGCCGGCAAATACTTGCACAAAGCTTATGCATGGGGTATGACGGCTATAGCTGGGGCTGCGGCTAGTGCCGCCGTAGCGCTCGGGACATTTGCCGCCGCACAACGCGAATCGCAGGCAGCAATGTACGCATTCAAGGGCAAAGGTGCTCCGGCATTTGGTGCTGGGATAAACCAAACAAGAGCAGCAATGCGCGCCCTGCAAAGGGATGCAGATTTAGCTGGTCTGGGTGTCGAGGCGATAAACAAAGCCTATGCAGCAATGTCTAAGTCAATGAACTCTGCTCAGATAGCAAAAACTAGTGGGCTGATGAAAAATCTTATGGATTTTGGCGCAGCAGGAAAAGACCCCGCACAAGCCGCTGAACAGGTCGGTGCTGTTATCGCAGCGCTGAATGACTCCAAGAAGAGCATGTCTGATGTCAAAGCAGCAGCAAAAGAGCTTGGACCAGAAATGGAGAATGCTCTAAAGAAAGCTAAAGTCACTTCCAAAAAAGAACTCAAGTCTCTAATAATGTCCGGAGAGCTTGCAAAGCTTGGTGGTGTTGCTGGTCAGTTCGAAGCAGTAAACCTAACGCTCATAGCGTCAATAAAAAAATACTTCAATCTTCTTAAAGCAGATTTTGGTGACTTTGGCCAAGAGTTTCTTGGGCCAGCAAAAGTGGCAATTGAGAAAATATATCGAATCATCAGAAGAGACCTGTTAAGAGTCTCTGGCTCGCTTGCTGAATTTGGGCGCGGGACAATGATGGACTCGCTCGTTAGTGGAATAGAAAAAACATCAAACTTCTTTGTAAAACTGATACGTAAGTGGTTACCAGAAACAAAAGGTTTCTTTAAAGACATGGCCGGCTGGTGGGACAGGGTAACCAGATGGTTCAAAATCACCAAAGAGAATCTTAGACCCTACATAGAAGGTGCCAAAGCGATTGAAGGCATGTTCAAAGGAATCTGGGAACAGCTAAAAATAGGCATCAAAGACACCATGGGCCAGTTTAATGAGCAGGTCATACTGCATAAAGACGACCTCCGCGAGCTTGGTGAATCGTTTGGTGGGCTGCTTAACGCGATAATGGATATGAGCAGAACTTTCAGAAAAGCATTTTTTGATGCTCTTCCATTCATTAACGACCTAGTAAACGGACTAACTGGTGTCGTAAAGATGCTAAATAGCGTTTTTGGCATGTTCACAGGGATGTTTGGCGGGCAGGGCGGAGCTGGCCTTATGGCGTTGGCAATTATTTTCCGCCAAATGAAAGGACATAAGGGTGGCTATCTAGGTAAAGACAATGCCATAGCCCCAAACACTGTGAACATAACTACACCCGTTGTAAATATTGGTGGAAGACCGATACCAACACAGCCAGGAGGTGGGCCGCCACAGGGTCCACGTCCAATAGGACCTGGCCCGCAACCACCTAGAGCAATAGGCCCTGGACCGGTTTATCCCGCACTAGGGCCGGGCCCAAGACCAATGGGGGCTATTGGTCCTGGTCAAAGAATCATGGGAGCTATTGGCCCAGGCTCAACGGGTGGACGAAACCTACCAGCTGTTCAGACTGGCCCAATTCTCTACACAAATCAAGGACAACCGCTAACTGGTGGCAGAAGATGGCCGTTTGACTTCAGGAATCCTCCAGCTAACTACCCAAATCCTGATGCAAAGCTTGTCGGAAGAGGGAACGGCTACTACAACAAAAAAGGAAAATGGGTAAATAACCCTGGGACATTCAGAAGACTAATTCCTGGCTCTGGAATCACTGGTCGTACTGGACAGGTGTTTGAGCAAGTACCAAACACGGCTGGAGTCAATACCCCGCCGGGCGCTTCAACAAGTACAGCCCTGGTCGCAACATCCCAGCCTCGCATTGTCGCTTCGATGAGCCCAGACAAAATAGCAAAGCTTCAGTATCAAGTATCCATGAGACCGCCAGGCGACCCAGAAAGAGCGATAGCCGAACGCAAGTTACTCGCTGCTGGCGTAACTCCTGGTTCTGGGGCACGATTCTCGTCTGGTGCAGGAGGCCCAGGAACTGGATACACCGCTGGCACTGCCCCTGGTGGCGGAGGTTCGCCATCTGGTGGTATGGGCGGTCCAGGAACAGCACCTCCGGGCGCAGGCGGTTCGGGGACAACCGGAGCAACCTCTCGTGTTAACTTCATGACTCGCATGTGGCGTGCCCAATATAACCCAGCATTCGGCATAGATGGAAGGGAAAATGACCTTTTCCGTTCCAAAACAACCGGGCGCAGATACGCATTTCAGGAAATGAAAACTGTCAAGGATGCTGATGGCAACGATGTAAAAGTCCCAACTGGCCGAATTCTTAGCACTAAAAATGGCCAGCAGATAGGCACTATTAACGAAGCAGGCCAGGTGTCTACAAAAGGCTTTTCAGGCAAGGGCACTGGCGTTGGCTCGAGAATGAATATGCTCAGCCTTGCAAACAGGTCCAGAAGAGAAAGCGCCCTTGGTTCTGCAATTCTCGGAAACGAAAAGCTTGGCATTGGCGGCATAAACAACTCAATGACTGCCAAAATGGGCGTTGGTATGGGAATGTCAATGGCTTCTCAGTTCATGCCAGAAGAGATGCAGGGAGCAATGGCTCTTGGCGGAATGGTTGGACAATTCAACCCGCTTGCTGGTCTTGCTGTTGGTCTTGGCGGCGCGGCGCTTAAATCGCAGAGCGGCTTAGCCGGTGGTTTAACTGGTGCTGGAGCGGGTGCTGCAATAGGAACAATGATTGCTCCAGGAATTGGTACGGCAGTAGGTGCTGCTCTTGGCGCAATTACCGGCGCTGTAATGGGCTTCAGTAACGGAATGAAGGTCCGCGCAAAAGAAGCCAAGGCCGCAATGAACGGATTCCTCGACAACATAATGATGAAAGAGTTTGTTGCCGCCGGGCAAAGAGCGGCAGCAGTTGAAAGAAGAGTTGCCGCCGGCGGAGACATATCAAACATGGGGGCGGCCTTCAGCGGCGTAGCCGGAGAAACTGCTGCCAAATATGAAAAGCTGCAAGGAAAGCTACAAAAGGGAGGATTCAAGGGCAAGTACGCCAATTCAACCATGGAGCAAGCCGGGAACTGGGCTAAGGGTGGAGCAAAAATTGGTGGAGGCGCTGGAGCGCTAGTCGGTGGAGCGATAGGAACAATAGGCGGACCACTTGGCACGGCGATAGGGGCCGGAATAGGAGCAGCGATAGGTGGAACTATCGGCAGTCTTGTTGGCGGAATAGCTGGCGGGGTGAAAGGTCTGTTCAATAGAGGTGGGCGTAAAAAGCAACTAGAAAAAGATAAAGCAGTTTTCAAGGATGCCCTAAAAGACCCAGCGTTTAAGGACTTGTTCTCTGAAGAAGAACTTAAGAAATTGGACAAAGACGAAGCTTCCGGTTTTAAGGAATTGCAAAAAGGTTTGCCGGACAGAATCGATGCGATGAAAACCATCGACGAGCAAACTACAAACAGAATGAAAAAGCTACAGGATGCAAGCGGAAAATCCGGCGCAGAACTAGAGCAGCTAGCAAAAAGTATGGGTGTAAACCTCTACGACCCAATGATTGATTTTACCGACTTAGTAACAAAGCTCGGATTGGCAACCAGAAAAACAGCAGAAGAAATAAAAAATCTGAACATTGACTCCTTTGTCCAGGGCATTAGCGCATTTGATGAGGCAATAAAGCAAATTGTTGACCCACAAATATATGACGAAGCTGGCTTTGCTCTTGCCAGTGCTGTTGAATCTGGCGCAGGTGATAAGGCTATTTTAGAAAACCTCAAGAAGTTCCAAGAATCTTCGCTAGCAGTGTACGACAGCCCGATTCAGGCTCTATACGGTCAGCAGCAACAGCTTGGTACAAAGGACGCGCCAGGAGCCGCATTCCAGCCCGGCGGGTTTATGTACGGAATCGACCCTAACAAATTCTTTACCGACAGGGTTTCTGGCGCTCTTACCGAACAAAACAAGCGCACAGAGCAGGGATTCGTTGGAACTGCATCATCCGACATATCCGCGCAAATGGCAAATATGGGATTCATTGCCAACGACAAGCAGATAGGCGGTCTCATATCGGGCATGAGTGATGCCAATAGGCAGAAGTTCTTGCTCGATTATGAAGGAGGAAAGATTAACTTTAATAATCCTCTCGCTAACAAAACCGATGCAGAAAAAAACAAAATGATTACCGATGCCGGTTTTAAAACCGAATCTGAGTTCATGCAAGCTCAAGCCAGCAAGGTATTTGCTCAATATGGACAAACAGGAAAAATATCCCTCAGTGAAATGGACGAAGGAGCAAATCTCGTTGCAGACAAGATGGATACCGCTAGCAATACGTTTAAAACGGCTGTTGACAACTTCTCGTCAAACATATCGGCGTACTTTAGCGGCACAAATAAGCCTGAATGGATGACTCAGAAATTTATTGACATGGTTGCAAAGGAGGCGGATACAGCAACGCCACGAGGCTCGTCCGTTGGAGACACAACATCATCCCGTCTATCTCAGACGATGGCCAGACACAGCGCAATAAACGGTCAATTGACTGGGAATAGAACAATTACGTCTTCGTATAGAACCGGCAATCTTGGCTCCATCAACTCGGACCATGTCACTGGAAGAGCAATAGACCTAGTCGGCCAAAATCTAGGGCAGTACGCTGTATTGACTCGTCAATCTGGAGGTTTTGCGGAATTCCACGGAACGTCTGGTAGTAGACATCTTCACGTGGTTCCAGGGCCTGGAGCAATCGGCGACACTATGACGCCTGCGGTGAATTCATCCACCCCGATAGTCGTTCCTGGAAGCTCTACTAGCGGAGGAAATACGTACACATTCCACATCAATGGTGGCACCAACTCTCCAGAGGAAATAGCTAATGTTGTTATGCAGAAAATAAAGCGTGCCGAATCGATAGCTAGGGAGCGTTCGTAATGCCTGTAAACCAAGCTATTCAAAACACATACTTCTATAAAGAGGTTAGAAAAATACAAAATGGGTCTGGTGTTCTTTACCCCGGATACCCCGTCTATCATCTTCACAAAACTCAAGCCGATGGCGTTTCTTCTGTTAGGGCAGATGATGACGAATACTGGATGCCTATGCCCTTAATGCAGGCTTACGTCCAATATACGTCAGGCGATGAACTTGTCGAGCAGTCAAGAATAAAATATGACAAGAGGGCGTCCGTCAGGCCGTCTCAGTCTCGTAGAAAATACACAGAACCTTTCCCCGTTTATACGCATAAGTACGTTGGCAATAGGCTTTACGTCGCCACGGCCCAGCTAAAAGTTTTTCCTCTTGCTGTTGATTTGAACCCGTACTCCTACAGAAACATACAGGTATGGATTGAGAGCACCCAGACCTATACAAGCGTTTATGACGACAACGGCGATTTGGTTTATCCAGGGTACTGGTATCACCCGTTTGAAAACAAGTTTTATGCATTTGCCAAACTTTCTGCTGCCGGTGTCAGAGATACGCAGTTCATGCTAGATGTTTTGTTTACTAGGGATACGTCTGGCCAGTCAACAGATTCTCTTATGGCCGCAGCCGCTGAGTCAATAAAACTCGCACAAGTCGACGAATTAGTAGCTGGCGGGAAGACGAGAGAGCAAGCCATAGCTTTGGTAGATGCAAAATCTGATGAGGCACTCCAAACGAGAGCGGCGATGTCAACATCAACGCCGAGGGCTGTTAATTCACGTTCCACTGGCGCACCCATGAACATATCCGTTTCTCTTGGTGACTCTGCGCAAGTAAATAGGCCCCAAGCCCTACCACAGACCCCTTCTGTGCCAAAAATGATTCAGGTTACGGACGGGATAACTGAACCACTTAGCCATGAGTTTGTTCATAAACCTAATCAAATTGCTTATAGTTCGATTGGCTCAAACTGGTCAACAATTGAACGTGTGGCCAATAGACCCATAATGGATTGGCAAAGTTATAAGTTAATGCAGGCGTCTTTTACATTTCTTGTTTCCTCAGATTCTTCTGGGACCCTGGATGATGCAATAGATGGAAAAGTCATAACAACATCAGTAGACCAACAGTTAAACAATCTTAGAAAAATAGCCCTTTCCCCTTACCCGGTTATTTTTATGGGCCTAGATGAAATTATGTCTACACAG
>Ga0222713_10000472_pt1 | contig 45582 bp, 19 predicted proteins | sample C33_649DmetaG_FD_165061 | JGI IMG/M metagenome (GOLD analysis project Ga0222713, IMG submission 165061) | Estuarine water microbial communities from San Francisco Bay, California, United States - C33_649D | ecosystem: Environmental > Aquatic > Marine > Unclassified | place: USA: California... | reverse complement strand
CTACAAACGCTCGCTATGTCGTTGATTCTGGAGGACGTGCGCGTGGACGTGTCCCCGACCTCAAGTCACTACTAGAGCGCGATATCAAGAGGGTTCAATTATCAGACAACGAACAAAAAACCGTTAAATCAATTCTTGACGGTCTTGTTTCTGGTGCTAATGCCCAGGCTATTGAATCCGTTACACCAGAAAAACTTCACAGCCTTGTCTCCCGTCTATTCAGCAATGGTGAGCCAGCCATGGCGACCAATATCCTTGATGCTGTTGACTCGGTCGGTGTTTCAACAATGTTCAAAAACCAGATTGCCCCACTCTCTCGTAGGTTTGGGTCCCTGCCACAAAACCCAATAGACATAAGCCTTTCCAGTGACGAAATGGGAATTATCCGTGATGAACTTGCGCGCCTGCAACAAGTGTTTCAGGCGAATACAAATGCTGCTGCTGGATTCAAATTATATGACGCACTAATCGAAGGTTCGCAAGGTAGCGGAATTCGTTCAAACTTTTCTGTTAGTCCAGCACAATTTGCCGAAATATTACAAGCATACGAATTTGCATATAAGCAACCGGGTTTACCAGCAATGTCAGGCTTCACGCCACTTGAGCAAGCGGCGGCTAGTCCAAAGAATAAATTTGACACAACCGATATGGGTCGCATTTCCGGAATTTCAAGCGAAACGCTTTTCAACAATGGCGCACCAATGTCGATGGGGAAAGAGGAGCAAGAAAAACTACTCGCCTGGGCTCAATCTTCAAACATCGGCATAGCAAAAGAGATATCCCTGAGTTCACGACTAACACTCAATGAATGGAATGGCCTGCAAGCACTCCGAAATCTGTCCCCACAATCAATGCGCAGTTCAGGAACCAGCAATTTTACAAGAATTGATAATGGTGCTGGCTCTCCGCTAAGGCAAATGATTCCACCGGAATACAAAAATATGTCACCAGTGGAGAAATTGGCATGGATTAATCAAAACAGCGCATCTCCAGACAATAAGAAGGGGATTCGCAAGCAAGATGCAATTGATGAAGCAAATAATATTTTCTCCGTGTTGTCCTTGGCGGACAGCAACGCCGAACAAAAACAAAAATTTGAGTCGCTCGCATATGACGCACCCGACTCCCGTGGCTCACTACCGTCTTTCGCTAGGTCCTGGGATTCGCTATCAAGTTCCTCGAAGGATGCTCTGAATTTCCAATCACAAAAAGTTTACGATTTGGACTTCTTGGAACTGAATCCACTTCAAGCCGTTGATGTCATACGGATATTGCGCCCAGAGGCAAACAAGAAGAAGACGGGCCCGCTAGAAATAAATGATGCTGACATTAACGCTTTGTGGCAAGATGCAATAACTGCTAGCCAAAAAACACTAGAAGCGGTGTCTCGCAAGTTGCGTTCAGGAATGCTTTTGGAAGAGGAGGACCCGCAGGCTCCGGTTGGCGTCGAGCGTGCTAGTGATGGACCATCATCGGTAGATAACTCGTTGGCATCGCTGCTGAGTCGTTCTTCTCTTACGAAACGAATTACCGAAAGCGAGAAACGTAAAGCAAGGACATCATCAACCCCAGATAACCCAGTGGCTGCCAAGCAGCAAAGACAAAATCGAGCAAATAAAATATCCGAATTTATTGCACAAATGGATGACGCAATTGCCGCCGGGTATGCAGCACGCAACGATGACATGCGCCATAGTCTGATTTGGCGCGACCTCAATAAATTATTTGAATCACCAAGCCCAGATGAGGGTCGTGATTTATCAATTGGTCAATTAGACGATGCCCTATCGCTACTTGATGATTATTTGGTCAGTGATGTTGTGGCGGATGCCTTGGCCAACAGGGGTTCCGGATTCGGGCCGCGAACAAATGCTCGCTCAAAGCAAGTAGTACTCAAAAATATTGCCAACGCAGAAGGCATTAGGGATGGCTTGCAAAAAATAAGAGAGTCCTATGCCGACGACCCATTTATAGACAGAACCCCCGGTCGTGGCGCAAAGTTGACTCAAGTAATTGAACCACAGAGGCAAAGGCCTTCATCGGCAAAGCGCAACTCCTTTAATCGAATTCCAGATGTCGAAAAATACTTTGCTGCCCGACGCAACGAACAGCAAAAGCCCGCCTCAATGAGGAGTCAAAAAGATGGCCGCGCAGAGATTAGGGCAGAAGCAACACGTTTTAAAGAATTAATGGACTCCCTCGATGTCGAGGCACAGAAAGCCGACGATGCCAGAACAAAGCAAGCACTGTTAATGCTGAAGCAGATTATGCGTCGGCAAAAATCTGGATTACTTACTGACAAAAGAACCAATGCTGGCGCACTCTTCCTTACACAGCGTGAACTTGATGAAATAATTGAAGCACTATATGTCGCACTTGACCGACAACTGGGAAGGGGTGGTGATGTTCGTGTATCCCTTTTTGCAGAGATGGCAGAACTGATGGCAAAGGCAGCAATGGCAACTTTTGTAGATAAGACTGTACAGCCCATAAATTCACGTACCATAAAGAAAATTAATGAACAAGGCGATGAGGTAGAAGTTGCCCTGTATGAATAGTCAAAATTGCAGAAATAGCAGCATTAATTTGCTGTATACTCGAGTGGCCAGAGCAATAAATCCAATTTTATCTTTCCCAACAGAATGTCGCCTTGCGACTACTATCCAATACAACTGAACGTTGCGCCATCCCAAGCAAGGAGTCAACAAATGAATTATGACGAAAAAGCAATCGTTAAAATCGAGAAGGACGGAACGGTTGCCAAATGCGCCAAAGGCCTTGCCGGTGGAGAGTGTGGCTACAAGGCAGGCGCAAAAGTATGCGGCAAGTGTGGGGCTATGGCTGTGGAAGTCAAGATGGTTCCCGTCATGGACATCGAGGACGACGAGATGATGGACGATGACGAAATGGTGAAGATGATGGCTATGCGTCGCGCCCAAAAGGGCATGGGAATGAAGCCCTATGAAATGGATGCGACCGAAGATGAAGCGTCCATGGATGAAGAAGAAATGACATATCAGAAGATGATGATGCGTCGCAAAAAGGCTGCTCAAGCCGCTGCAGCCATGGTTGAGGATGACATCATTGAGGATGACATGGCCGACGAAGAGGACGATTCATTGAGCGCTTATCTTGAACCGGCTGCAAAGGGCTATCGCAAGGGAATGGGGATGCCCATGGCGCCAGATATGGACGAAGAGGAATACGAAGACGAGGAAATGGAGCCCATGGCTACCCCCAAGGGCTGGGGCAAGCGCATGATGTCCTACAAGGAAACTGACGACATGGACATGGACGACGAGGACATGGAAATGGAGGATGAAGAAATGGAAGACGAGGAGATGGAAGCAATGCCGATGCGTCCTGGCGTTGCTGGTGGGCCTGCACCCGACATGGAAGCCATGCGTATGGCTCGTCTTCGCAAACTTGGAACCAAGTCAGCCGACATCGGGATGAATGGCTTCATGTGTGCGATTGACCGCAAGGTTTACCCTGGTTCAATTTCTGTGTGCAACGACTGCCCTGGCGGTTGTGTGGCCGAAAAGGGTCTTCCGGGCCTGCTCCACGTTGAGGGTCTTGCAGAAACGATGTTCAAGGGTGACGTCATTGACTCAGGGTACTCGGCTGAGGCCGACATGTTCGTTGTTGACGTTCAGACGAAGTCCGGTCACGTAAATGAAATTTTCATTGATGGAACAACTGCTGAAGTTCTTGGCTTTCATCGTTTAGATGACAGCGTCTTTGAGCAGAAGTCTTTGATGGACGATATTGAACTAATCAATTTCAATGAGGCTGCAGAAATTGCTGTCAAGTCGGTGCCAGGGACTATTGTGGCCGTGGAGCCGGGCGTTTTTGAGGGCTTTGATGCCTTCCAGGTTGAAATTGATGGCTTTGACGCCAAGTCCTATGACGTGTATGTTGCGCTTGATGGCGAGGTTCTCGGATGGGACAAGTGGGAGCCGGATGATGTTGATGAGATTGAGGCGGAAGCCGCAGAAATTGCACTGAAGCGTGCATTTTCCGAGGAATCACGTCAGCAGATGGCTGAGTCTGGCGAGGCAATGGAAGATGGTTCATTCCCAATCGCATCCGAAGAAGACCTTCGCAATGCTGTTATGGCCCATGGTCGCGCCAAGGACATGGCCGCCGCAAAGCGCCACATAATGAAGCGTGCACAAGAAATGGGTATGGAAAAGTTAATTCCTACCGAGTGGACTGCTGGCGAAAAGGCAATTCAGGTCACAGATGGAAGCACCGACGAGTTCCTGAAGAGCCTGGTTGAGTTTGAACTTCTTCAGACCGAAGTCGACGACAACAAGTAAGCACTAGGGATTGGAGCCCGGAATGGCGGGTAGGAAAATCCCTCATCGTCACATCATGCGAAAGGCGTATAGCCTGCGCGCCCGTGACATTAATGAGGCATGCCTATATTTCAAGGAACTGAGGGGGTTCTCCGCCGCTCAGCCTAGTCTTGTGCCCAACATCGCAATCAAGGCACTTCCGCCAGCCGCCAAAACAATTGGTGGCGGGAGCAATCGAGAACAAACGGGGGAATTAAACGAAGAAGTACCCCAGATAAAACTTGACTACAACCCATCGGCAAAAAGAAAGCCTGGGCAACTACTTAAATTACACACGACATTTCGTGAATTAACCTCGCCCAACGGTGCAAAATTCGGTTGGGTTGACCCACCTGGTCCTGCCACAAAAGAAGAAGCAGAAAAAGCCAGGGAGGAGTTGCGTCAGTACTACGTCAATCGTCCCCCCGTTCATCTTGTTCGCTACGAGACAAGCGAATCCGGCACTCCATCGGGGAAAGTAACCGACAAAATTCGTTTCAAGGCTCTTGGAAAAAGAATTTCCGAAGAAGCGGGCGAAATTGGTCAGGCGGCATTCCGTGCTGCTGGCGGAATCATTGACGCCAATGGCAAGATGCGGTGCCCCCCGGGCACACCCAATGCCAACCAGTTCACTGATGTCGATATGTCCAACTGCATGACAATAGGCGTTGGAACAATTGTTAGAGGTTTCCTCCGTGTCGGGAAGCGCCTAAACCAAATGGCGGAACTTGGCTCCGACGTCCAGAGATATGGCCGCTTTCTTACCCCATTCGAGCGCGAGCAGCAAAATAGGTTTGAGCGTGCCCGGCGTGACCAAATTGGAAGTCGCGAACACATCCAAGCCAGAGGTGAGCGTTTCAATCAAGTTCTTAAAGAAGTCTTGGGAGATATCCCAGAAGATATTTCATTGGAAAATGCCAATGCGGATGTCATGGAGGGAATATACAACGACCTGACGGCTCGCTTTATGGATGAAGGTCTTACGCAAAAAGAGGCAGAGGAAGAAGCATTTGCCTTTCTTTTTGGTCCAAACGTAAACTACTCCGGAGAACAAGAGGCTGGGATATTCGCCGACGTTCCAGGTTTTAAAATTTGTCGTGGCGACGACACCTCTGGGTGCAGTATGCGGTGGGATGACACGAAGTCATTCAGGGAAAATATGAAAACAGCCTCTGCTGTTTATGACGCAGAAATTCGCAAAGTACTAGAGAGTCATATTGACCCGGAATTTCTAAGTAGCCTTACGCCCGAACAACGACAAACTGTACTAGATGACGTAAGGAGGCGACACCATTTGGCACAAAGGGAATCTCTGTCTACGGTTGCCGTATGGAGTAGGGATTATCCGGATGCAGCCAAAACACTAGGCAATATTACAGCGCTTACGGTAGGTAATGAACTAGGACCCGGCGAAAGTATTGCGGAATTTGCCGAAATCGAAGGTGCGACAAGTCCTGCAACACTTATTGATGGACGGCTTTCTACCACTGTTAAATTCAACTCTGTTGGGCTAGCACTGACCCACCTACTTGGACCTAGCGGCGCCAAGCGCGTAGCAGAGGATGGCAAGGGTGGATGGTATGTAGTACCAGATGAAAGTTTTAGCGAACCACAACGCTTGGCCGAGATGCTGCGAGTTGCCGAAGAAATTAGTAACGCGATGGTATTCGCAGAATCAGTTGGTTATGCCAACGAAGTGAGTTCAGCAAGACTCCAGGCAGCACTTGGTATTGATGGCATCAGGGGGAAGGCTCGACATATCGCGTACCACGAACTTGGACATGCACTTCAATATAACGCTACTCAGCAAAAGATTTTGGATATATATGAGCGAGATGGGCGTATTGTCTTGCCGAGCGGAAGAGTTCTAGAAAGTCCCCCAGAGACATGGACTAACGACGAGTGGATGCATGCGGTACTCAGTGAATTCATGAATTCCCCCAACGCCTATGACTTTCCGCCTGGAGGTGCGTATACGCTCGAGGGAAGTCTTACTAATATATTTGCTGGCAAGTACTATCAAGATAAATTAAGAAACGCGGAACGTCTCCTCGAGGCAGGCAAACCTGAAGAAGCAGCCAAAGAGTTGCGTAAAGCCCTCATGGAGGGAAGCACAGAAATATACGCACAGTGGGAAATGGGATTACTTGCTGGAGAAGAGGTAAGAACCAGCATTAAATGGATGTTGCCAGAGAGTCAGACGTATAGGCGCCCCAGCGACATACCGGGCAATGTCCCTCCAGGATTCGGCGACCCTGATGCTCCAATACCCCCCAGGGGTTCACCAGACATAGAGGTTGACCCGCCTCAAGCCGACCCACCCGGAGTGCCAACCCCCTCAGCCCCACCAACTCCAGATGTAGATGAAACTGGAAAACCCAAAGAGGTTCCTGTTGGTTTTGGTGACTTGGCTGGTCACATCTGGATGGACAACGAAACACAGTGGCATCCAGAAGACTCCTCGAGTATTCCACTTGAACAAAATGACGACGAAATTCGTCAGTTTATTGACGCTGCATTCGGCCTAGGACCAGAAGAGGGCGGACCGGACCCCAATGACCCATTGAGTGGCATACGCCATAAAACTGATGCATATTGGAAGATGAGCCCAGAGCAACTGGATGCACGCTACGAAAAATTAGAAGCGGAGTACCAGCGCCTACGTGACAAGTCGGCGACAGAACCGCTTACCGCAGATGAACAGGCTCGCATGTGGCTTGCCATTAAGGGAATGCGTCAAATTCTTGACCAAAACACTACGCGTTCAAAGATGTCCGACGACAAGGTTGCGGACTATAACGCTAAGGGCTACAACCCACAGCCGGGCAAATACATGCGTCGCGCTGACTCTAGTCTCCGGCCAAACCAAAAAGGTCTTCGCCAGAGTGCACTAAATAAGAGGCGCGCTCGTGGCTATGACGACATTACCGAAGTTGATGATGATGAACTTGCCCACTGGCAGCGCGAAATCGCCGACCATACCGGCGACCTCACAACAGGACGAGATGGCTTTGATTCATCCAATAGGCAATATGTCCCCGGGAAAGTACGTAACAAGGAGAATGCCCCAGACAAGGGCGATAAGAAGAAGCGTCGTTCCCCAGAATATGAACCAACTAGCGAGGAACTTGCATCAGCAACGCTTTCCAGTGCCCCAGACCTTGTTGGGCGTCGCAAGATAGACGAAATAGCAGAGCGCAATGGGCCGCAGCATAAAGCCATCGCTGAAGCAGACCAGCCCATTGAACTCAGTAGAGAATGGCAAACCGCATCTGGGTTACTTGCTGATGATGTGACGGAAATTCGTGCATCCGTTGACCGCTCGGCACGTGCGCGCGAATCACTTCGCGAGGGCGCTGGGACAATGAGTACGCCAGACCAGGAAAGTGTTGACGCCCTGCTGGAGAACCAGATGCGCGACAAGATATTCCCAACATTGGATGGTCTTGAAAGTTCTGTTGTCGAAGACGAGATGACAATTGTTTCAGCAATTGAATTGGATGAGCCCCTAACGGTTGGAAGCGTCATCGAGCACTCATCTCCCGTGCGTGGCCTGCTCGTTGACTCGGATGCTGGCGATTCACTAAAATTGACATCCCCCGAAATGTCGCAGCGCGTTGTTATTGTTGCCCCCAAAGGCACTCGTGCGATGCACACAAAGAATGGTCATGACGGTGCAACGGATGGCGTTCTCATGCCACCAGGCTCACTTGAGGTAACGGGCGAAATGCCTGATGGCACACCAATTCTGACGCCATCAAAACAAAAATCAAAAGATGAGATACTCACAGATTTGATTGACAAAGTTGAAGCGATTGACGCTCCCATGGGCTCCGCAGCAGCGGAAGAAAAACGAATTCTGCGCGACACACTCGTAGAAGAACGTGGAAAGATTCCCGTGTCATCGCGCTCTGTCCGTGGAAGAAGTGCCGATGCTGCGGTGTCAACGCGGAATAACAAAAAAGTCAAGGCAGTACACGAGACAATGGCAGAGAGTGGGAGTGATTACTTTGGGACCACTCCTGATTTGGGTTCAAGAAGCCTCGATATGCTGGATGCCCAGAGAAGAAGGGCGGAACGCATAAGACAGGGAAGAGCACAGCGCGAGACGGCCCTGGGGAGACTAGAAGAACTACGAAACAAATATGATGCAGGCGATTTGCCAGAGGAATATTACGAACTCCTAGACTCCATAAGTTCGTCAACAATGGAAGTTTTATTTTCTGATAATGCCATTGATGAAATCAATAATACGGTATTCAGATTCCATGAACGTTTCGACGATAGGCCACGTATTTCCCTCACAGAGGACGAATACGCAGATTTTGTAGTAAGCGGGAAACTACCCTCTCCGGCAGAGAAGCGGCCAGACAGTATTGGCTCCTCTCTACAGCGGGCATTTGAGGATGCCAATGGCGTATCGGGGAAACTACCGGACTCCGAGCGCTCGCACTTTGGATACCTGTCTCACCAAACCAACGAGCAGCAAACTCAGGAATACCTTGATTCGCTTCCGGGCGAAGGCTTCATAGGTAGAAGCGCAGAGTTTTTTTCTGGTACCGATGACATGGACCAATACGCCCAACATAAACGCGGCGGTAAAGTCATTGAATTGGTTCTTTCGCCAGAGACAGCAAAACGTACTGCCTATACACGCGGCGATATACTTGACGGCAAACGCCAACCAACACCACTTCTGTCAACCGATAGGGACGAGGTTGCTGCAGCACACCTTGCCAGTCAACAACATGGAGCAACCGAACTTGAATCATTGGAAGAGTTGATAGAGGTTGCCGAAGCGACATCAAGCGAAAAACTAACAGGTCTTGGCTCTGGCCGTAGCGGCATGCGTTCCATGCGAAGTGCAAAAACACCCGCCACACATCAGGCCGTTATCGGTGGCCAGGTGACCACCGACGATGTCGCCACCGCAAAGATTCCAATTAATAGCCTTGAATTAGAAAAATTGACAGCAGAAGAAATTGGTGGTCGGGAAAAAATAAAACAACTCCTGATGGATTCGGGCATTACCGGAGACTTAGATTCCACAATAGACGGGTTGCTGGATGGAACACTTCCAGATAATCACCCAGCAGCCAGATTTAAAAATGCATTTTTATTGTTGCGTCAACACAAGACAGCAAAACGAGCAGTTGAACAACATAAAAAAGATTTTGGTGATTCAGCAACTTTAATAGTTACAAATCCACACGGAATAGCACTCCATGACATAAATGCCCTTACTGCGATTACCGGTGCTGTGTCAGGTGAGCCGAATGAAGAACTACTTTTCAAACGCTTGCGCTACGACATGAACACCGAAAACATTAGGTCACTGACCATGAGGGGCAGCAAAGGGGGAACATATAACGATGAACCCCTTCGGGCCGAGTATATGCGAACTGGGAAACTGCCTCTTGCAAGAGACGAAATTGAACGTCGCAGACGAACCCCCGATGTCGGTAGGGGCGGAGACAACACCCCGACGACGGGGGATGATATACCTGAGGAAGAAATACCAGATTGGGTTATTGATTTTGCCGACAACCCTTCCGACATAGAACGTGAACTTTCCCGTGTCGGCAAAGGTGGGAAAACACGAATTGATACCAGGCGTTCACAACTGATTGACGCCATTACATGGGACGACGATAATCGCGAACTTATCGTTACATGGAAAAACGGAGTCACTGAAACATATTCTGGAGTTGACCCAAAGTATGTTTTGCTTATTGAACGCACGCATAAGGATGACAGTGATGGGACCAGGGACCCAGTTTTTATTTCGGACGCCGTAATGTTTGCCAAGTCAAGTGCAAGGGGGCGTGTTACTACTGGCGGCGAGCATGCTGACGAGTCAACTCTCCGTACGCCAGAAATGGAACGGCGCAGGGAGGTTGGACTTCGGTCTGCGCGAGTTTCTTCAGAATTCACAGATGTTGTATTGAGTGATGACGAATTGGCAGATTTGGATGAACTTGGCAGGCGTGGGAATGTGATGGCTCGCCGTGTTTCCGATGACCTAGATGCTCAATCTGCCAAGCCATCCGATGGTCCACTATTGGGCCGCACGTCAACACGCGAAATAACTGGAGCCGATGGTGGAGTTCGCTCAACTACCCCAATTGCAAAACGCCAACGTCGTATAGGTGAGGTATTTGACGAGGTCCAGCGCAAGGGGCCAGGCGGTCTGCATAATGCCAGTGATGACGATTTGGCAGAACTCGGCTTGACCAGAACAGACAACGTCGGTATTGATGATGGGCTACCTGTTTATCAAGTCAGTGACAATGAGACTGCCGCAGCCTTGCTCGCTCTTGGCTATAACGTAGAATTGGGTGATGGGGCCCGGGCAATAGAAACACAACGAGCCGCTGAAACGCTCCAGGAAGACCTAAACGAGTATCTAAAACTACGCGACGACCTTAGCCCCAAAGAGCGTGCCTCATATCAAATCAACGGCTGTCGCATGTACATCGGCGGAACGAACTTTTTCTGCAGCGAGAGCATTGGTACTGAGCGCCTAGAGATGCCTCAGGTTAGTGGGCGCATGCAGGGCGATGACACGCTTGCTGCGCGGGCTGCAAAGGCTGGGCTCGTCAAGACCAAGTGGGAAGCGGGTAAGAGAAATCCGGATGGAACAAAGGTCGAACTTACCCCAGAGGAGATGGCCGAGTTTGAGGCCCTCAAAGCCCGCCATCCAGCCAAGGGCAAGGAAATAGCAAATCCACTTTCGCCAGAAGAAACTGCACGCTTCTACGAACTCGTTGATTGGAATGACACAGAGGTTGACTTCGTTGATGAGTGGATAGACCAAATGCGCGAAGCCTACGGGCGCGAGGACATTGTTACCCAAATTGACGGTGTTAACCCGTCGAACTATACGGCATCACAAATTGAACTACAAGCAGACAAAGTCGGGAAAATGACCAATGGCGTACTAGAGAACTACAACTCGTTTGTAACTTTTGCTGAGTCGCAGGGAATCAAGCGAGGTTCTCCAGAATTCATGGAGATGCGGTCAAAGTTCCTTAAGGGCGAACTTGATGGACAAATTCCGCTTTTGGATGAAAACGGTGTGCAGAAGATTGATAAAAAAACTGGAAAACCAAAGTTTGCCGAAGCGTGGTGGGCCAAGGGGTCAATTATTACAGCACGAGATGGCTATGTTGTGGATGGCCATCACCGATGGGCGGCAATTCGTATTGTCAACGAGGGTCTTCCACCAGAAGAACAATTAACGATTAATACGCGAGAGGTTGACCTCAACATCTTTGAAGCGCTTAATACCGCCAAGGCAATGATGGAGCATGTGGGAATCAAGAAAGCCAAATTGGGAGAAGAGGAATACTTTGTTCCCAATGCCGATATTCCATCAATAACCCCAGATGAATTGGGCTCCGTGCTCACCAAATATACGGATGACCTGCCAAACACGGTGGCCGAACTTAAAAAACGTGGTCTTTATGCCCCCAAGGGTGCTATTGAGCGTGCCGAGGGACGCGAAGAGTCGCTGGCCGAGGGCATGCGATTCTACGAAAGTTCAGGTTCACCTATCTCCCGCGATGTTCGTGGACGTGGCGCGCCGGATGTCACTGACGCAACCTCGCGTCCTCGCAGCATGCGGTCACAGCGTGCTGAAGCACCCGAACCCAAGCCCGACCCTGAATCTGTCAAAGCATTCAAAAAGATTCGCGAAATGGGTGAAGGCGGCCTACACGATAAGTCCGATAATGAACTACAAAAATTAGGGCTTAGGCGGACTGGCACTGTCTCTGTTGCCGATGGTCAGCCGGTATATAGGGTTGATGATATTTCTACCGCAGCAGCACTCATGGCTCTTGGCTACAATGTGGACCTGGGCAGCAAAGCACGTGCTAAACAAAGCAAAAAAGCCAACGAAATATTACAACAAGAACTTAATACCTATCTTAAAAGTGTGCCTGATATGACAGAAAAAGAGCGTGCTCAATACACCATTGACTCGTGCAAAATGTACATCTCTGGAACAAATATATTCTGTGCTAAAAATATTGGTACAAAGAGAATGAAGATGCCACAGGTTTCTGGGCGCCTCAAGGGAGACGACACCAATGGCGCACGCGCAGCAAAGGCTGGTCTTGTAGATACAAAATGGAAACCAGGAAAGCGCACCCCTGAGGGTCAAAAAATTGAACTAACGCCAGAGGAAATGGCTCGTTTTGAAGAACTCAAGGCCAAGCATGCCAAGACAAACAAAAAGGGTAAGTTTGTCGCCGGAACACTTAGCGATGAAGAAAAAGAAGAATTTTACTCATTAGTGGACTGGAACGACACAGAGGTGGACTTTGTGCCACGCCTGATTGAACACCTCAATAAGAGATGGAAAGCAAAAGGACTAGATGGAGATGCTGTTGTATCTCGTCGCAATATTTCCGTTGAGGAACTTACCGCCTCACAGTCGCAGATTCAGGCGGAAAAAGTAGCCGGAATGGTAATTAGCATTGAGGACAATTACGAATCATTTGTGTCTTGGGCTGAAAGTCGCGGAGTTAAACGCGGCAGTGAGGAGTTTAAGAAACTTCGCGAGCAATGGCTGAACTTTGAACTTAAAGAAGAGATTCCACTATTTGACAGAAATGGAAATCGAATCCTTGATGATAATGGCAAGCCAAAAACAGCATTCCCTTGGTGGATGGATGGAAGTATCATCTCCTCAAAGGATGGTTATGTGGTGGATGGTCACCATCGCTGGGCAGCAATAAAATCTGCCAACTTGACACTTCCAGAAGATGAACAACTAACTGTTCATACTGAAGAAATCCAAGACAGTATTATTGCCTCTTTGACTATGTCCAAAGCATTCCAAGACCACGTCGGAATCAAGGAGGCAAAGTTGGGAGAGGAGGACTTCTACAAGTTCAGTCCAGAAGTTGCGCCAATGAGTGCCGATGAATTCACCCTCATGCTGGAGGACCATGACGCGAACGCTGATGAGCGAATTGCGGCAGTGTCGAAGGCAGGTACATACGTGCCGGTTGGGGCCGTTGAGGCAACTTCGCCGGAAACTGTTGCAGAAGGTTTCCGCTTCATTGAGCGCACGCGGAGGGGTGGTGCGGCGGGCAAAACCCCCACTGCCGGTGCGGACGGTACTAGCGCCCCACCCAGCATGCGCTCATCTCGTGGAAGTGCGGACATGGAGACAGTTACAGACCGGATGGCGGTGGCGGGCTCGGTTGCCTCAAGAAATCGTTCACTACGCGAGCGGAGGTCGTTCAGCGATGAATATCCAGCCCTATCTAGGCATGGCATCAATCCAAAACCATTCGTGGCCGAAGAAGACGCAAGTTTAATTCAACAAGAGTCGCAAAGAATAATCGCTGGAGCGAATCCGAAGGAACTAGCAGAATTAAATAGAATTGTAGGCAATGCATATGAAGAACTTGATGCCGAGGTGGAAGCGGTAGAAGCAGAAATAGTCGCAGAACTGGGTTCTCAGGAGGCATTCGACGCACTGATGACTTTTGGGCCGACCCCAGAGGAGTGGACGTCACTTTCTAGCGAGAAGAAAGAACAAATTCGGAAACGCCTTGATGAACTTGACGAAAAGCGCCGAAAAACTGATGAACAAATAGGCGAACTCCTATATGAACGAGCAGAGGCTCGTCGTCAAAAAAGAAATGCTGGAATTTCGGCTGCTCGCGATGTCATCAGGAGAAGAGCCGAAACCCCGACCACAATGCGAAGCCAGCGCACGGGGAGACGCTACACATCCGAGGAAGTCTTGGACGCAGCCTCCAATGTTGCCCGTGGCGTAGCAAAACAAATAGATACAGAGAAATTGACCAGTGACTTAGTGTCTTCATGGAAAAAGGGTGGGGTTTCTGGGGTGATGAGCAAACTCCGCAAGAGCATTCGTGAGGGTTGGTCGTCATGGGCTATTGGCTACGCACTCGATGAGGGATACATCTCCAAACAACAGGCTAAATGGCTCCGTTCGCTAGCCAAGCGACTTGGGCCGAAGAAACCGACGAGTCGCAAATCAGGGAATGAGCAGATTTTATATAGAATAGAGTTACCACAAACACAGAACAAGATGGTGCTGTGATGAAAACTCGCGCAATATTGGTTGGCTCCTACAATGATAGAAAATTATTTTATTTACTAACACCGTATGGAGAACAAAAATTAGATGGCGCCCTTGTCTCTAGGTCTGACGCCATTGAGTATCTGCCTTTTATGCAATTTATTACCACAACTGCAGATATAAAAGAATTCAAATTTTCAAAGTTTCACCGATTTCTGTGGAGCCCACCACCCCGAAATGAAGATAGAAATCGCTGGTCTCGCATGTTTCTCTCCAAAACCCAACCAATAGATGATGAATTGCTGGTTGGCGCCAAGGTTGTAACAGAATTGGTTCCGGGGAAAAAATCAAAAAAATCTGCAGAGGAAAGAGCGTACGCATTCCGACGCAAAATGATAAACCCATCTAGCCCACATCTTGATGGAACACAGTTACGGCGCTCCTTTATTGAGCCACTTAGGTCAGCAACCGGAGCAAAAGCACTTGGGCCCTCACTGAGTGTCAATCGTTCGGTTGATGGCGATGGCGATGGTTTTGTTAATGATGGATTACCAACCATGCGCCCCTTTGTACCTGGCTTTGACTTTGTACTCGATGAATCAGGAAAGCCGCAAAGCATGCGTAGTATCCGAACGGCTAGGGCAGACACGGTAAAGGAGCGCTCAATCTCGGGGAAAACCATGCTCGAACGTGTACAAGACATCAAAGACCACGTTGCGGTTCGCCACAACGGCGGCAAGTCGCTCAAAACTAAAGCCGACGCACAGAGGGTATTGACAAAAATCATTCCCGGATTCGGAAGAACAGACAGAGGTCGTTCGTATATAGATTTTCTTGATGAGATGAGACCAGACGACGAACTCCACCCATGGCAGGAGGCATACATATCTCAATTCGTATTCATGTTAGAAGATGAACCATTGCGAAATACTGTTAGGTGGAAAATATCTCGTCTAGATAGCAGTGCTGCTGACTCCGGGGTTAACGGACAAACTTCGGCACCACAGCGAACAGCCAAGTGGGAACCAGTTGACGAATCCTTGCTCTTGCGCGGTAGCGGCCCACGAATGCGTCCTAGGAAAATGTACGAACAACCTGGAATTGAAATTGAGTATAGTCATGACGACAATTTTGCAAACCGAGTAGGTTGGGGCTGGATATTGCGCCAAGACAAAAAGAATTTCAATGTTCTATCGGCTGCGATTTCTAAGCAAATGCAAGTTGACACAGTGAAATTGGTGAACCTCCGAGATGTCGCCGAAATTGCGCCACTCGCACTGGGTATGCGGAGAGAAACATTGGACGCTATCTCTCAATTGGTCGCCTCGTTTTCTTTTTTTCAGGACGAACTTGTTTCGGTGGCGGTAAATGCGAATCCTCAGTTGTTAAAAGTTATCGAAAGAAATCTTCCTTTTATACTTGAAACTGTCGACAGCATTAATAGAGTTGATGCAAACCTACTTGGCATATCCCTCGAAGACGTGCAGCAGGAGATGCTCGGAGGAACCCTAAATGATATGCGATATTTCCTGGATAATTTAAGCATGGCAACAACGATGCTTACAACCCAGGGTCGGTATAAGCAAACAATCGATGCAGTTAATGGTGTTGTTGAGAAATGGTCACCTATTAATCAGACATTCACTGGCATACACGAAATGACACATGCCCTGCATTTTTTGCGAATGCAAGACAAACTCCGTCAACGAGCAGCACAACTGAGGTCCGATTATTTGTCTAACCTGAGTAAACAATTTGCGCAGGAGGGGAAAACACTCCCAGATAAAGAAACCTTAGAAAAACAACTTCCGGTTGAATCGTTTTATCTAGATGTATATAAGGAAAGTTTGCAATCGTTTGCACAAAATGACCCAGATGGTTTTAGGCGTCGCCTGCTGTATTGGGCATCTTCGCAAAACGACGTGCTCCACCGCACAGAATACGAACCAGATGGTGTTACCCCACGTCCTGGGATAGACGCTCTACTCCCGTTCTATCTCGGACAATTTGCGCAAACTAGCAATTTAATCTCAAACTATGATTCCGTTGGTGGGGCACAACTAGGCAGACTCCTTGGCCTCCCGTTTCCAATTTCAAGACAAGAAGCATCTGAACTGGATAAAGATATTTCCAGAATACTAAACAAGGCAATTTACTTCGGCAATCAGCCAGTTCGGATGAATGCATCAATAGCACGAGTACTAAACGAGATATCGCAGACTACTGGGAATGCGCGACTCGGGGTTGCAAATAAAACTGGGGATGTATTAACTCCGTATCATTTGTTCTCTATGCTTTCTCCAGACTTGTTGCAATGGGAAGCCAGTAGTCATCGGAATGATTTCCGCGGCGTAATGCTAGGGACTGGCTCCAACTTTCCGTCGGCTTTTGTTCTAGATACGTTGGGATTCCCGGATATCAAAATTTCGGGTTCGGGAGAAATCGCTGGACTGACTGCAGAGGAAGCACGGCCAATTGCTGATGCGCTTCTCGGAGTCGGCCCAATGATGGATAGAATTCATACCTCAATATCGTCATTGGCCGGGGGGTCAGTCAGTAACTTTGACCGCATTCGGGCCGCTACGGAGAACAACAACTTAATAAAACCAAATGAGGTGCTGCTCCCTAGGGCTTTTAGACGCTTTGGAATCAATACATTTGAAGATTTTGAATCGGCAGACATGGATACTCTTATTGCCGCAACAAATGCAGCGATTGATGAGGTCGGCAACAATCAGATTCAACGTGCAAAAATTCCTAATGCCTTTGGCAAACTAACTGATACGACAGGATTGATTTTTGAAATGTTGCCGACTTCAATCCTAGAATTAGCGCCATTTTCTGACGCAGAAAAAGAGCAACTTAGAGAAATCAGTGGGCGGGTTGGGCTTCCTGCCGCACCCGGCGCCATTCTGCGTAATGATTCGCCGGGGTATTCTTCTTATCAGGCAACGCTAGTAAGCCAACAAACCTTGCTTTCGTCGGATGGATTCTCATTGGCGGAATTTGCTGCAGAAACAGGCTTGTCAGAGATGCTTGGGATACCGCTTGCTCAGGTCGCAAAAGGAGGAGGCTTTACTCGTCCGCTTACCAATGAAGAGATGCAACTTGTCTATAGATACATGCTCTGGATATTTGGTGGTAGTTTCCCTGGCGACAAACTTGCGCGATTTGATGAGGTCCCTCTATGACCGACGAACAGTGGTATCAAGAAATTATTAGACTATTTGGAACAAATGTAGTCTCACTAGGCAATTCTCGCTATACACCGGATGAATGTATCGGTTTCGCTCGTCAACTAATAACGGGGGAAGACCCCCATCGCGACAAGCGCGTATCGTACGACAGCACCAATAAACCATCGTCGTCACTTGTATTCAATAGGTCTGGAGATACTCTGCCAATGATGTTTGTTGTTCATAATGTATTATCTATTCCACCTTCGCAGCGCGAATTTTTCTGGTCGTCTCAACGCGGAGAGCAGATACTCTCATCTATCCTTGCGACTATTACGGAAGGCATTTAGTTCTGATGAAATACAACTACAAAGCACCGCAGGACATCCTTCTGGATTTGCCTCAGGAGAGAATCACGGGAGATATCCTCAAGGGCCGTGGCCCTCGACGAGGAAACCTCGAAAGACTGCTTCGGTACTGGCGTCCAATTATGAAAAAGCCTGGGGGATTTCGACGTTGCAAGGTCATTCTGGCCGACCATCCAGAATTGTACCCCCTCAATAATATTTGCGCGTGGCTACATCATGAGACGACCGGCTTGTGGCCCAATGAGGGTTGTCATCACCCAGGAATGAAGAATTGTCGTCGCAAACTCAAAAACGTTGTTAGCGGTTCGGTGTGGTCTGATGGGGACTGGAGTAAGCGTATGGCCAGTCGGTTCGGTAAGAAGAAAAGTGCCGATGAAATTCTATTTTCAGAAATGTATAATATTAAACAAGATTTTGACGATGATATGGGTTTTGTTGTGACAAATGATGATGTAAAACATGCCATACTTGTCCTAAGGGATTTTGTTGACATGGAACCATCATTCTGTGGTTTTTTGCGTGATGAAACTAATTGGGAATTTGAGGGCCAAGATGATTCTGGCCAATTTGTAAAGTCTGCGTTTCCAACAACTGACGATTGCGGCTGTGACTGACTTATGAGAACATATCGGTTTGAAAAAAAGAGCAAGTGCTGCCCCAACTCAACATCCATCGTTGAGAGGCATGTCATTGCAGAAAAAGCCGACCACGGCAGTGGCAGTCTGTACTATTCGTCTTTTGCTTCCAGGCCAGAAATAGTTTCATTCAAGGCCATGGGCATGGCCACTGGGGCCCGATTCAAATATGAAGTGAAGCGAGTCGGCTTGGTTGGCTCATCTGGGCGACTTGGGCAAACACTTCAGGCCGCAGGCTCATATGCCCTCCCCGGAGATATTTCGCCGCTTCGCAGCCCAGTCCGTTCGGGTATTTTTACAGCCCTGACGCCAGGCATGCCGGGAGGGGGTCGGGGACGACCCAAAATGCGAGACCGTACAGCCCGCTGCCCAGAGGGGTATCAATACGGAGGCCGGTTCACAGATAACGAATTTTCAACTTGCGGGCAGAAATTATTTGACCTCCCTGGGCCGTTGGGGTCTGCGATTTCGGCAATCGTACGAGCCGTTCGTCGTGGTGAACGTGCAGTCGCAAGCACACTTGAGAGCACTCCACTCGGCGCCGGAGAATATGGAGATTCAATTATTGACTCTCGTCGTCCCCAAATTCCACGAGTTGGCGATGCAAATGTTCAGGCACGACTGGGTGAAGTAGAACGCTTGGCGCGAGACATGGGTGCGCCAGGAATTTCGGCAACACGATTAGTCCGACGAGATGGTTTTGTCCTTGAACCAGTTGTCAGCCCGAAAATTCTTCGCGCTATTCCAGACAACCGCGACATGGAGGGTGGCACATACCTGCTGAGAATCAATGATGTTCCGTCTATTGGCCAAGACGAGTTGGGTCTTCTGTCAAATACTGGAGTTACCAACGTAACTTGGGTTTTGCCAGGAGGTTCAACCTTGAGCCTAGAAAAGGTTCGCCCACTGACCGTTGGTGAGCGCCGCAAACTTGGCCGCACTGTCAATGCAGCCAGTGCCATTGATAACTCCGAAAATCCATCTGCACGACTTCAGAAAGTTGTCGAACAAACAGGAGATGGAATAAAGTATAGTGAAAAGTTTGTTGGAGTGAGTCGTCCACATGAACTGGTCAAGGGGAACGGTGGTCGTCGTACCGAGAAGTGGGTTCAGCAACTTCTCAAGAAGAAACCAAGCGCGAGCCTCGGCGAGACTAGGGAATCCTCGTCTATTGCTGAAATATCAGACAAAATCACCTCGCTATCTGCTGCGGTTGACCATATTGCGGCAGGAGGTTCGCTTTCCCGAATCTCGCCGGAGATTCTTCAACAGGCGTTGTCGCAGACAAATCTCTTCAAGCGACGCAATCTTGGTGGCGGGCTAGAGCGCTTTGATGGACCGGCAAACCGTTCGTATATTTTGCGTCAGGGCAGGTCGTCCTTTGGGCACCTGGATGATGCGTTTGCCTCAGACTTCCAGCAACACCTTGGGCTCGAGTCGCCCGATATCTACCGTGTTGCCACCGGCCGTAAAGCATCATATCTCATTGACAGTACAGACAACGTATATCCCGGACGTGAAAAAAACAAGGACGTAGCGTTGTCTGAAGCGTCTCCCAAAAAGATGGCAGCACTACTTCTTTCTGACTTTGTTAATGGGACAGAAAACAGAAGTCCGGCAACCATTGATGTGTTCAAGGGAGCCGACACCAATGACCCAGTTGTATCGGACTTTGGTTCGGAGTTAACGGCATTATCGGAAATAAGTATTGTTGCTAGACAAAAAAATTCTATTCAGAATATGGCAAGTATCACCGACGACGGTGTCTATGGTCGGTATTTTAAAGAACTACAAGCGCAGCAACGACGGATATTCCTTGAAGAACTACGACAATTACTTGCTCGTGCCCGAGCATTCAATTTTGTAAACTACAAAGAGCGGCTTTCCCGTGATGGCCGCATGAGCGAAGCAGAACTATCCCACCTGGATATTATTACTGCGATTTCAAAGCAGAGACTCGACACACTCGAGCGCCAGCAGGAAGTTATGGTCGCAATCCTTGGAGGTAAAAAGTGAAAAAATACGTCATCCTTACTGATACGGCAACAAGTAAGCCGTACGGGATTGTCGTTACTGATGATTCATCCAATGTTGCCTACGGCGCCACTAAGCGTGCCGAAGAGTGGGCACTGTGGGCGAACTCACAAAAAGGCAAATCACTTATTGACCTCCTGCCCATTGGCGTTTCCACATCACAACAACGCAATTTGCCATCAGAGGACAGAACTTTCATTTCGGCGCTAATGGCCGCTTCTGAAAATTCTCCAGAACAGACGCTTGGAAAGCGCAGTTTTGTTGGAACCCATAAAACCAATACCAAATCCGCAACGCCATCCGGTCGTGACTTCCAGATTCGTTCGTTTGATTTGTCTGCTCGTCAAAATGCAATCCATTTCAAAACACTTGCATTCAAATACGATGTTCAGGCACGTTCGTTTGCTGCCTTGCTCCGTTCTGGCTCATTCGGTTTTGATATAAAAACAGGCCTAGTCCGTGGTCGAGATAAAACAATTTCGGCCGCTGTTACTCAGAATATTGCAGACTCTGTGGCGCCAAGAACAATTCAGCGTCGCACTGGACTTCAGGATGTTGCCTACAAGTACTCCATCAAGGCAGAACGATTCGAGGACATTGAAGAAAAACGCCTTGGTGGTCGAATTGGAAAAAGAATTGGACGTGGCCTTCGCGCTGCACCAGATGGTTTTGTCTTCATTGACGTAACAGGGCGGATTGACGCCGATAAAGATGGCATCGTCTTTGAGGGACTTCCCCTTGAGCGCCCCATTATTCCGCGCTTCCTTGTGCCACAGAATCTCGGTAGACAAATTTCGTCAATGCTCGAGGGCGAGTCGGAGGAGAACGAAACACTCCGTCGTGCCGGAAAACTTGGTGATGCCGATATCTCCAGGGTTGAGGGTCGCATTCGTGAACTACTTGGAAATGACGCAGCATCTTTAACTGGAGCGGATGGTCGGACATTTACTCCATCGGTGCCGGGTCGCGCCACCACCGAGCAGTCGCGTAGGGCAATTATCTCCAACCGTGTCGGTCGCCTAAGTCGCGTTGGCAAGGGTGGCAAGAGCCAGATTGACACACGTGATTCACGTGCAGTTGAAAAACTTACATGGGATGACGACAATAAGGAACTTATCGTTACCTATAACGGTGGCCGCGTCTACACATATAGTGGCGTGGATGACAAATGGGTGCGGGAACTAGAAAATAACCCAGAATTCCTGGGCCGCACGCTGAACGAAATCAAAAAACAGGGCTATCCATTTGTCCAGGGTGGAGACCATGCGCCCGACCGCACCTTGCGCACCGGGCTACAGCGTGAACGCGAACTTGCTGGCATGCGTTCACGTCGTGGTGGGGAGGACGTAGACACAAGCGAACTCGTTCCGGAGGCAAATCTAGAAGGGGCAGACCTCTCCGACCAGGACCTACAGAAGATTGATTTGTCATACGCCAATCTCAATGGTGCAGACCTGAATCGCTCAACTCTTTCTGGGGCGAGTTTTCAAGGGGCAAACCTTTCTGGCGCAAATATGGCAGGCGCAGAAGCAGAGGAATCGGTTTTCTATCGTGCAAATCTACGCAACGCCGATATGACTGGGATTTACGGTCGTCGTGCAGATTTTGAGAATTCTGACCTTCGCGGAGCAGATTTGAGTGGCGCCGACTTAATTAGGGCAGACTTTAGGGGTGCTGATTTAACTGGGGCGAATCTTCAGGGGGCAAACCTGACGGGTGCATATCTTGACGGCGCAATATTGAAAGATGCCAATCTAGATGGCGCAGAATTAGATAAAGGTTGGGAACAAAGTGTTGGTATGCGTTCGCAACGCACGCCATCAAGATTGTTGATGCAAATTGACAAAGCGTTTCCGCCAAAAGGAAGTGACTCAGTTCGTGAGAATTTCCTCAAAGACTCAACAGTCCGTTTCCACGGTAAAAGACCGCGTAAGACAGAACTAGAAGCAGAATTGGATGGAGGGAAGAAACTTGCTGGTGCAGACCTGCGTCTCATGATTGACGAATCCACGAACCTTAGCGGCGCGGATTTGCGAGGCGCAGACCTATCGGAGCAGGACCTGGGTGGAATTAACCTACAGGATGTCAAGGGTACGTTCATTGACCTTAGGGCAACCGACCTTTCGAGAGCAAATCTCCAAAGGGCCCAACTTCCACTGGCTGACATGCGTTTGGCCGACATCTCAAGAGCAAAGTTTGCAGGCGCAGACCTAACGGATGCGGACTTGAGGGGTGCCGTAGCGAATGGGGCAGATTTCCGAGGAGTGAACTTGGATGGTGCAGACCTGAGGGGCGCCATCTTGACCGATGCCCGTTTTGATGGGGCGAATATTACGGGTAGAACAAAAATTGATTCAGAATACCGCGCCATGGCATTGGAGCAAGCCACTCGCCCCTCTTCGCCTAGCACGCGCTCACGTCGTCGGCCAACAAGGGACCCTCTTGGCGAAGAAGGTTTTGATGACCCAGAGGTAGACGAAGAACTAAAGGAAAATATCAAACTTGGTCTCGCCATCGACCCAGATATCTATGTTGACAGGGACGGAACCTGGCGCCGACGCAAGGGTGGAGCAAGGCCAAGTCAGCGTAGCGGTCGTAGCGCTATGTCGAAGTTGGCCGACTTCAACACTAGGTCAAGGAACCCACTAGATGTTTTCCCCGGTGCTGAAGTATTTGACCCGGATAATGATGACCATGCCGCAATTTACGAAGAATTTAGTGATGCTGATTTCCCAGCAGCACGAACACAAGACTTCCTAAATGCTCGACAGGCACTTCTTGAGAACCACCCGATGATTGAGGGGCCGGGTTCCGATATCTACATGGCGGGCATAGACGACATGGCGATGGAGATGACTGCATCATTCTGGGACCGAATTGGACGACTTCCTGGTCAACCCTCTTCGCGTAGCAGTCGCAGAGACCGGCGTGATACGGTACTTAGGGCTACGTCGCGGTTGATTGACTTCAATAGCAAGTCGAAGCGTCCACTTGACGTCTACCCTGGCGCGGAAGTCTTTGATGTCAACAACGATGACCATGCAGAAATCGCCGATATCTTCGAGGACGTCGATTTCCCAGCAGCACGAACACAAGACTTCCTAAATGCTCGACAGGCACTTCGTGACGAAATGGGTTCTGATATTGATGAAACAATGCTGGACTTGTTGGCGATGGAGATGGCTGAATCGTTCTGGGACCGAATTGAGCATATGTCCCCATCCATGCGCCCTGACGATTCTTCGCGTAGTCGTCGTGCGTCCTTTGTACCGGCAGGCAATTTTGTTAGTGCCGTTGAGACTCTTGATGACGTAGATTTCAGCGTACTACGTGGGCATAAAGAGTGGTTCAACCAGGGGCCATATCGTGGCACTGGGTCTACTGCCGACGATTACGTCCGGGGGCCATATCGCAGTCCTGGACCGAATGAAGCACGTGGCGATGGATTCGTCTATCTCGCTGATGGTCGAGTAATTACGCCCAAAGAGGTCAGGGATTTCTTCGGATACGATAATCCCCAGAGCATGCGCTCGGCATACACCGGTCCTGTAATTGGCAATGGTCCATTGCCGTCTTTCAAGGACCTAGACGGAATGACACGCATTAGTGGCCCACTTGGGTCCAACGGTGGCCAGTGGTACAGGGACGATAAGACAGGACGTAAGTTCTTCGTAAAGCCTACCCCAACGCCAAATCATGCCTATAACGAAGCGGCCGTTGCTGCTGTCTACCGTGCTGCTGGCGCTCATGCTCCAAACGTCGCCGTAATCGTTGATGGTAAGGGCAAGCCTCACATTATCAGTGAGGGCATAGATGGCCTAGAGACGCTTGGCCGCCCAGATGCACGGCAGCGTGCAGTTGCAAAACTTGACATGGGCATCGATATGGCACTCTCCAATTGGGACGTATTCGGAGGTGGGGAGAACACCAAGTGGGATGCAAGAACCGGTGCCGCTATTCGTCTCGATACTGGCGGTGGTGGGCTATACCGCGCACGCGGAGGTGACAAGCCATCCTTCAATCCAAACGACCCATGGATTGAGCCAGCAACAATGATTTATAGCCAAAGCGCTCAATCCAAGTACCTCTACGGGAATGTTTCTAATGACGATTTCGTAACATCAATGCGCAGAGTTGAAGGTCTCGACTTGGTCGCTATTGATAAGGAAATGGCCAACTCTGGCGTCCCAGCGGCAATGCGCAAAACATTCATTGACACATTGGCCGCTCGTCAGAAAATGGCGAAGAAGTACGCAGATGACTTTTCTCAATATACGCCCGAGGCTCGTGTCAATGTTGCTGGCACAAAGATTACCCCTGGCGGAGAAAAATTGGCAGCGGCCCCAGGGAAGCGTGGTTTGTCTATCTTCTCGTTCAAGCGTGGCAACGATACGCCCACGACACGTTCGCGTCGCAGCGATGCCGCCATCGCCGCCGGTTTTGATGACCCAGAGGATGATTCAGCAGAACTAGAAGAAGAAATTCGCCAAGGAATGGCAGTTGACCCTAATCTGTACTTGGACAGTAAGGGTAGGTGGCGTGACAAGAGGACTGGCCGCCTTGTCCGGGATGTGGCTCCAGAATCAAGCCGGAGTCAGCGTTCACGTCGCGGTGGCGACAACGAAAGGGACCCAATCCGGGCCGAACGCGATTTTGAAGACCTGATTGGTGATGATGGTTTTGACCGCGACCCCGAAGATGTGCCGCCCGGTGGGAAGCGTCGCCGTCGGGGAGCAAATACGAATAATTTCCGCAGCGCACGTTCGGCACGCCCACGTTCCGATGAACCAGGTCTTCGTAGTAACGAGATTGCCGGTGACTTGACTATCGGTGAGTACGACGCCCTTGATGATGCAGTGCGCCTATTGCAGCGCGATGATAACTCACCGGCCGTAGCGGCACTACGCGATGCAATTCAGAACGCAATTGCTGCGAACGACATGATTGTCATGAGTCGTGGTGATTTTGCTAATGCAAAGAGGGCTGTTGACAACTGGATGAATAATCCAGACAATCTCCCTGGTGGATTTGTCTCTGATTTGCAGGGCGTTCTAGATGAGATGGAGATTGCCGACGCAGATGGCAATATCTGGACATCAGCAATGCTTGAGGCAGAGGGAACCAGACTCTCAATGCCATCCGCACGTTCGGCACGCCCACGTTCCGATGAACCAGGTCTTCGTGATGATGAAATTGCAGGGGACATGACCATACTTGAATATGGCGCCCTGGACCAGGCTGTCTGGCTAATCAATCGTACGGCTGAAAATTTCAGCGATGACGACTACCGCGGCATAGCAGACCTATATGCGGCACTTGCAAATGCAGCCGCTGGGAATGACATGATTGTCATGAATCGTGATGACTTTGCTCGCGCGAAGAGGGCTGTTGACAAGTGGATGAGTGACCCAGACAATCTTCCTGGAGGAAATGTTTCCGACTTGCAAGGTGTCTTGGAAGAGATGGAGAGTGCTGACGCAGATGGCAATATCTGGACATCTGCGATGCTAGAGGCTCAAGGCACGAGACTGTCAATGCCTTCTGCTGAAGAACTCGACGAATTTATGCGAATGCGCAATTCTGCGTTGGAATCATATTTTGGTGAAGGCATGGGTACCGACGGGGGTCCCAGCACACGTTCCTCGCGCGGCCCCTCTAGTCGCAGCAGCAGACCAACTCCCCGAGCAGCGGTCCTCGAGCGGGTCAAGGAAAACACCGCAACAATGCGTGGAGCCTATTACGACCCTCAGCAAAGAACCGTTACTGTTGTTTTCAAAAACGGGAAAACAGAACAATTCAATGTTGATAGAGACGCCCTGCTCGGCATTCTTAGACGCAACGGATATGAACTGTCAGACGGAGCGATGCGGGAACTGCGGGGACGTGGTCGCTTCTCCGTCATGGCACCTAACGAACGCATAGATACACCCAACAAACCTGCTGGTGGACTTCGCTCATCGCGTGGTGTTTCTCGTGGGAGCGTGTCGGAGCGTCAGCGTATTGCCACCATCGAGCGTGGTACAAGCATGCGTAGCGGAATTGCGATTATCCCAGGACACACAAAGATTGATGATTCTGATGGAGAAATCTGGGATAGTCTTTCTGACGAGCAGCGTAAAGAGGCCATTTCTCGTATAGCGAAACTCGAAGATGCTGCAATTCGTCGCCTCAGTGGTGGTTCGCTATCTGTGGAATTTGATGCGAATGGGAACGTAGCCAATATCGACAACTACGCAGTTGGTGCTTTTGAGTCTGCTGGTGGAATAAATCGAGATGTTGGTATCTTTGGTGACAGCATGGCGCCACGACTTGCCCTCGATGGAGCGACTGTTCAAAAGGAAGTCACTGCTGAAGGGCGTAAGGCAAAAAAATTCGCCAAACTTCAAAAGTACTCATTGGTTACCGGAGTTCGTGACCCAGAGACTGGTGAAATGACTTTGGGTCTCACGAAAGAAGGCGCCGATACCTTGGCGACCAGAATCGTTAGCGTACGCAAACTCTACAACTCGCGCCTAGACGATTTGGACAAGGATATTGATGCCCTTAACAAAGCAATTGCCCAGGGAACTGACGTAGAAAAAAACAAACGTTCTCTTGCTGCGAAAAAAACTCAGCGCGAAAAAGTTGCTATTGCTTATCGTCAATTCCTCGATGATGCGGCAGCACTATCCACCATTGCGAAGGGACGACTCGCGGGCAACGACAATAATTCAACTAATGCTGACGGCGGCGACGCCATGCGGTACATTCCAGAACAACTGCCTTCAACGTACAGGAAGGAATTGTTTGAGCCAGATGGAATAATCGGGTCACGAGCAACACTTGACGCAATGTTTGACGACTGGATGGAAAGCGGAGCAGCCAATGTTCCAGATGTCCCACGGACCAAACGAGGTACAGTCAGCAAAAAGAAAAAGGAATACAAGGAACTAGTTAAGCGTTTCAGGTCAGGCGAGTTGGACAAACAAATTTTCGCCGATGTTGGGAATACGTGGAAATGGAAAGACAAGGTCGAACTCCGGGATGGTCGCTTGCGCGGTAAAGGAAAGGATTTTGATGTTCTTGGTGATGTTTCCGAAGAACAACTAGATGCCGATAGTTCTTCATTGCGCAGAATGGGGTTCCATGTTGCTGATATATCTGAAAAAACTGGCAGCAAGCGCAAGGGCTCTTCTTTCTGGGCTAGGACAATCATCCCCGACCCAAGTCAATGGGTCAGGCGCTACAACGCCCGCAATGACCGTAAGCGTGATGCCGCTCGACGCCTCACGGCGCTAAAGACGGGAACTGGCGGTACGGTAACCAGTGGCACGCGGGAGAAGACGAAGAAAGAACTACGCATCCTCGCTCGTTATAAAGCCTCGCGTTTGGGCCTACTGGCTTCTGGACGTAATGACGCCAATGGTGCGGTTGATTCTGCCAATAAGACGCTCGCCACGCGCAAGAGCGTCTTCTCCGGCGAGGATTCGGCCACCACACCAGAAGGAATCAAACTACTTTCGGAACTCCGTAAGTTGTTTGCAGAGGCAGACACGAAAGAGGCTGCAAAAATTAAGAAAAAGCAAAAGGGTCTCAACCCTGGCGACGACCCAATTCTTGCACAAATTCTTAATGTGCTTGATTTGAATCACCGCCCAACGGTTGTGACGCTTGATGAACTAACTGAACTGTCAAAGGTTCCAGGGGCACGTGTTATTAGGCGTGGATTCGGCGGAAAGACATTCGCTGAGGACTTCATGGACGACAGCAGCGAACGTCGCGTGACACCTGGTAAAGGCGGTTCGGCACAGGGTGTCGGCGAGTACTGGGCCATTGTTATGGAGGATGGACGCGACACCCGCGCCGCTGTAACAAACTGGGAAGGTTATATTACGGCTGACAATCAAACGGACCCGGCGACTGGAAAACGGCTCAAAAATACAATTCCTGGGCCAGGTGGAGCCGTAGCGACATTGGCACCTGATGCAAAAGTAATTACGTTGAGGGAGTTGGAGACACTTCAAGATGAATTGGCAGATGTTTCTGGTGGCATTAACTTGGCGTTTTCTAGCCCAGACCTTCCCGAACGATTTGCGCAAAAAACTGAAGGCGATGCACTCAAGAGACTTCTCGAACTCATCGAGGAAAACATTTACGCAAAATACCAACCAGATGACCCAGCATGGCAAACACGTGGTGGGAAAACAATCATGGAGTTGGTCAATGCTGTCCGCAATGCAAAAAACCCAGAGGACCGCAAGCGTGCATTGGCTGCCCTTGATTACTTTGCCCGTGGCTCCACCCGTGGGGTGCTAAGGAATCTTCTCGCACCACTTTATGGATACGACGCAATTCGTGCGAACAATGGAGTTATGCTTGTGTTTAACCGTGGTGCGGTAATTACATACGGTGGAGTTGGTGGTCTGGAAATGACTCGTGCAGTTGAAAAGGCGGTCATAGATGGCGTGCCACTGAGCGCCGATATGGTTGCCAAACTACATGCTGGCGAAAGAGTAGACTGAGGTACATATGGAACTGACAGATGACCAAAAGCGCTTTATGGAACAACACGACCTTCTGAGTGCCTTAATGAATTACCCACCATTTTCTTCAATGCCCAAAAAGCGTCGACAATTAGTGGAAATGATTACTGGCGAAGAATGGGATGGCGTTCAGACAGGAGAAGAAGTTGTTCGCTCTGCAATTGCGCGTCAAGATGAGGCCATGAAGGCATTTGAGGTCGAGTTTGAGGAGGCATCCCTATGGATGGCCAGATACCCACTAGACCCAAGTGAGGCAACTGCGGTTGCTCTTCGCCTAGACGGTGTTTCTGAAGACGACATCGAAGTTCACTTGTCTTCCAGATAGGAAAAATATGGATGCGGTCACATCAGTAACCGCGGCGAAGATGAGGGCGCTGCGAGAAGCGAAAAAACTTGGCTGCTCGGGCGCTCATCAAACTGACGACGGCAAGTGGCACCCATGTGCAAGTGCAGAAAAGTTGCGCTCCCTTAGGCCCATTGGGCAATTAACCAGAGCGCCAATTTTCGTACCAGCAAAAACCACACGCTCACAACGAGGTTCCAACAATATTCAGCGACAATGGGAGCCATTGGGTTCTCGTGGCGTAGTAGCGATTGACACTATTGCTGGTGGTGGTTTGGTATCTGGTGTCGTTGGAAAGTCGTACCAGCCAGCCGCGCCACGGGATGAAGACCCAGACGTTTTTACGGATATTGAAGCCGCGCGCGATAGGTCTCGCCAACTTGGATGTATTGGAATTAGTCGCCGCATATCACGTTCGGGTCGGACAATCTGGATGCCATGCACGAATATGTCGGACCTTTCTAATCGCACTGGACGAACTGCTCTTGGGCGCAGGAACATGAAAAAGCGTTCTGAGCGATTCATCATGGATGCGATACGCAAGGCAAAACCCAAGGCGGAGCGGCGACGTGCCAAAAGTATCTATGAGGACCTACACGGACCGTCAACACCAAATGCATTTGAAGGCATTGAAGTAAAGAGACTCGGGCCAAAGGTTGGTCAACGTATCGGCCGTGGTTTACGTTCCGCCCCTAATGGTTTCGTATTTGTCGATGTTACTGGGGCCATTGATGCGGATAAAGATGGCATTGTGTTTGAAGGTACGCCACTAGAGCGTCCTGTAATCCCCAAATTCATAGTTCCAGAAGGAGCGGGTCGGCGCATTAGCAAACTCTTCGAGGGAACCGCTCTTGCCAATGAGGATAACCGTAGACGATACGGCACCGCTGGAGTGGGAGAAATTGACCCTGAGACATTCTCTCGTATTGCTGGAATTGTTCCAGAGTCAATTGCACCACAACGCGATACAAATGAACGGGATAATGAAACCCTACAGAGCATGCGAAGCATCTTTGGCGGTCTGCGAAAACCAAAACCAACTACGCAAAAACGCAAAGAGCAAATGGAAGAGGGACAATCGGGAGGTCTTCCGACGGAAGCAGCAACTGGCGAGGATATTTCATCAACATCGCGCAAAAAAGCGAGGAAAGAAGTATCAGGTGTTTTGCGTAATATTGATGAGGTAACTGACGAGTATGAGTTCTATGGATACTCCGACCTTAAAGAACTTGTCGCTCAGATGGTACCAACCTCTCTCGAGGAATTAGAAGAAACACTTCGCGCTAATCCATATACTCGCAACTATGCGCGCCGCCTAATCAAACGAATCGCTGATGCTGAGCCGAACTTTGAGGCTGCTCAAGTTCTTCGAACTATGCTCCAAGATGAGGTTGGGAATACTCCAGGAGTAGCCGCAGCACTTCGCCAATTCGGTATGCCACCAATTGTGGTCACTGATTTTCAGCCAGATATTGAAGGAATGGGTCTGCTAGGCATCAGTGGCGGTGGGCCAGAGGCATGGAACTTTGTTATGGGTGGCTATGCGTCGAGCGGTTTTATTGCGTTCAATACAGAAGCCATACCAAATCCAGGAAATTTTGGGGATGCAGCACGAGCACGTGGTTTTGAGTTTCGCAATATCGACGTTGACCAGATGTTGCGACACGAACTGGCTCACGCCTGGGAGGTGATGGCCGCAAAACAAAATCCTCGTTCACTAGAGCACTATGTTGAAACGCTCGCCGAAATGCATGAGAACCTCAAGCGTGGAACGCGCAATGTGACCGACTTCGAGGGTGGAGCATTTGAGCCCGAATACCGGCGTATCGGTTGGGGAACCAAGCAAGAACGTGCATCGGCACGCAAAATAAGTGAGTATGCAGAAACTGCTCGCGTCGAATGGTTTGCAGAGTCTTTTGCTGCATATACAGATGACAATTATGCCGTCCGCGCTACCGTTGACAATGTATCAATACAAAATATGGCTGATGTCTTCGGCATAAGCGTCAATGAATTCGTCACCCGTTTTGGTAATGACCGTGGCCGCGGCGGTCGTAGCAGTTTGTCGGCAGAGCGGCTAGAGGCACTCGGTGACCGATTGCTGGGCATGAGAAGTGCACGAATGAAAGAGGCCATTGACTGGTACGACGAGCACCCCGATTATCTAGAAGACGCTCCATTGGAAGTGCTTGTTCGCATGTCCCCGGATAAAGTTGACGCAGCATTTGGTGCAACCATTCAATCAATGCGCTCTGCCTCGGATAGTGCAGCACGGGCACGTGTTAGCAACGACCCCGATACACGCCTCGGTCAACAGATTCTTGATGCAGTCTTCGGACGTGCAAAACGCAAAAACATGGACCCAGATAGGCCCACTCTTTGGTTCTTGGGTGGTACAACCGGTTCAGGGAAGTCTCGCATGCGTCAGTCTGGTGTATTCATTGGTGTCCCAACACCAGATGAAATTCCCGATATTGACCCAGATGAAATTAAAAAGGGTCACCCACGATGGGATGGTGGCAAGGGCGCCTTGGAAATCCATCGTTGGTCCACTCAGTGGACAAGGTATGGACGCAGACAGGCGATTGAGCAACAACGCGACCATGTTGTTACGGGAACTGGAGTAAGGACAGAACAATTGTCCGAGGCAAAGCGTGCAGGGTATACGACAATTGGTCATTTTGTCTATACGCCTGTTGATGTTGCTGAAAAACGAATGCGTGCTCGAGCAAAGGGCGGTGGACCGGACCTTCCCCTATATAAAGCCCAGGGATACTCCGACGACCTGCGTAGAACTACTACTGATGCGATTCTTCGTGGCGATATGGATGAGTTTTATCTTTATGATAACAGTGTTGATGGGGCGAATCCTTCACTGGCAGTTCAACGCACGCGAGATGGGCGTTACCAAATTCTTAACCAGCGGGTCTTCGAGGCGTTTCTTGGCAAAGAAAATGCACGGCGCGTAGAACGATACTGGAGCGCTATTCCCCGTGACGACGACGACCCCAACGGTCCATCAACAATGCGTTCAATGCGCAGTGCAAAATCGCCACCACGAACCGAAACGTTCCGTAAACAATTCATTCGCCCCAAGGACCTCGCTGGGCGCAATATGCGTCACTCGTACCTTGGTCGTGCCCAGATTGACACAAATATTGACCTGTCGGAATACGATTGGTCGCATTCTCAATGGGTAGGTATTGACCTTAAGCCAGCGCAAAAAATACTGAAACCCTTCAATGGTCGCTTCATGCTGGTCAGTGAATCAACATGGGACGGCGTACGTTTCCCAGAAGGCACAACTTTCACAGGGGCCAAATTTGAACGCGTAGTATTCAAGGGCGGTGACCTGCGTGGCGCAGATATGTCTGGCACAGAACTATGGGGGGTTGACTTTTCGCCGTCCACCAACCTAGATGGCGTTAGATTTGATAACGCAATTTTTGCTCGTGCGACGTTTCGCGGTTCCGACCTCCGTAATTCAGGAATTACAGTAGAGCAAATTCAATCATCGGGCATTGAGTGGGACGATGCTACGAAATTCCCGCTAGAGGTGCAGCAGTATATTGACTCGCTCCAGGAGGGTGCGCAAAAGATAAAAGACCCTACGACTGGTCTCACTTCTTTGAAAAACCTGCGCGAAACAACAACACCCAACATCAAGATGGCCATTGATGATGTTCGCGCAAAACGTCGCAGTCAGCCGCCAATTCGGCCAAACCTGGATGACATACGAACCGCGACAGAAGTAGTTAAGGGCATTGAATTGAGTCGCACTTCGCTACTGGAAGAGGATGCCGACGCCCTGACTGGGAAGTCTCTTGCATCTGGATTTGCGCGTTTCACCTCTTTTATTGGACGCAAACTACGCAATACCAAATTTATTCAAATGGACATGGAAAACGCTGACTTGACAGATGCAGAACTAGTCCAAACCTCATTTACTTCATCGATTCTTCGCCGTGCACGATTTATTGGAGCGAAGATACGTGAAACCGTGAGTTTCCGTGGGTCAGATTTGACAGATGCAGATTTTACGGACGTCGATTTCGGCAAAGCAGGGAAGATTGACCTTCGTGGTGCTCTCCTTATGGGAACAACGCTAGGGAAAATGCCACCGAAAAATATTTTGTGGGACAACGAAACGAACTGGCGTGGCGCCAAGTGGGAGATAGACGTCCTGCCGCGCGAACTCCAGAATGCTGGAATAACACAAATAAGCATGCGTTCAATGCGAGGTGGAACAGCAAATGATACTCGGAACGCGATATCAACCTATAACGACACAATTATTAATTGGCCATCGCTTTCCAAAAATGAGCGTCAAGAGTTTATTGATGAATTTACCCTATCGTACAAAGACCTTCTAGATTCGCGAATGAATGCAGTTGAAGCAAATGAGGTCCTTAGGAGTGAATTAGAAACTAGCAAGACGCTTGATAAGCAAATTGAGCAACTTACATCATTGCTTACCAATGACATTTCGCCACTCATGGATGACATAAAGAATAATAACTATCGCAAGTTTGCCGATTCATTCCGAAATGCAAAACAATCTAACCCCGAGTTTATGCGTGGTCGGTCGGCGCGGGCGGTATTCAATGATGCTCAAGCGTTAATGATTCGTCGCGATGCCTCGCGAAACAAGGCAAATGGACTGCGCACGTACCGCGATAATGAAATTGAGAAATCTAAGTTAGTAGATTCAATGCGTTCGCTATTGCTGGAAGATTTGTACACAGCAGATGCGCTCAAGAAACCAAGTGGCTCACTTCCTCGTGGAGCACGCTCAACGGAGCCATTAATCCCCAACAGTCAAACCCTTCGTTCACAACGAACTCTTAATGATGTTACTGATGATGAGATTCGTCAAATCGCAGAGGGAGGAGGTACGGACCCGAAGGGTATGGATGTAAAAGCACTGACGGAAACACTCAAAACCGCACGTGAGGACTTGAAAAAGAATGCAGGGCGACCGATTTCCGCTGCACCCGGGATTGGCAACGAAGAGGGTGCAAGAATGCGCGATTCAATACGAATTGAGGTAGCGCCCAATGGCATACCCATGTTAATTGCGCAACCGTTTAAGGCTGTTGTGGATGAAATACCCGATAAGCGTGATTGGTCGACTGTTCTCGCCCCATCTGCCGATGATATCGGTCGTCTCGTGGATGCAATTCGAGAGGCAAAAAAGTCAGGTCGGCGCGCAGTCCAGCGATTATCGCGTGACGAATACGACAATGCTATGGAAGCAATCTTCGGCGGTGATACATGGTCTAAAATTATAAACAAAATAAATGAATTACTCGGTTCGCCAGATGACAATTCTGGTGACAACGACGTTTCATCTTTTGTAGATATGTATCTTGGAGGAATTCAAAGACCGGGAATCATGGCAACGGGAGAATTTGCCCCCCATGACTACTTCGGCCACTTCGGGATTGGCCGCGGTTTCGATAGACATGGTGAATGGGCTGCTTTTTTGGCGACTGACTCAATAATCCGCGACCATCCAGAATTTGATTTCCTGACACCACAACAACGAGAACGCGCTCGCCGTGAATTCATGACCAATGGAGCAGGGGGCGTAGGACGCCTAGTTGCGCAAATGACAACTGACTTTCAACAAACATACAGAGAGTCACCATTTTCTAGTTCTTTGACAGGGGATGCCAAGAGACGGGCAGGCGAACTACGAGAATTGTTTGAAGAAATTAAAATCGAAATAGAGGGGAGCGATGAACGCGGGCCATTGGCGACCCTAACCCTTGATGAAATATTAGATACCCTTGGCGTGTCGCGGTCAACTACGCGGAATGTTGAACAAAGCGGTGCGCCGACCATGCGTTCTGCACGTTCTTTGCGCAATAGTATCCCCTTTGCTGAAGCAAGCAACAACATGCTGCTATCAATTGCACGGAACGAAGCCACCATCAAGGCGGAGCGGTCTTCCATGGACACACCTAGCACTAGGTCGCGCCGTTCAGTAATTCTTAAAGAAGTGCCCGATGATGAGATTGAGCAAATCAGCGAAGGCACGGGCCAACAACCATACATACGAGGGACGGTTGGTCCGGCAGGAGACTTGCATCTCACGCTCATTGCGGCAAAGAGGGCCCTCAAGAATGACTTAGGCAAGCCAATATCTGCTGCTCCGGGAATTGGCGATGAAGAGGGTGCAAGAATGCGCGATTCAATACGAATTGAGGTAGCGCCCAATGGCATACCTATGTTAATTGCGCAACCGTTTAAAGCAATTGTAGATGAATTGCCGGATAAACGCGATTGGTCGACTGTTCTCGCCCCATCATTGGATGATGCGCGTAATCTTGTCAAGGCGATTCTTCAGGCAAGGAAGTCGCGTAATCCATTGCCCATAAAATTTGAGAATGCGGAACGTTCCAAGATTACCGACCAACTTTATGGATTAAGTGCATTCCAAAGAATCATAGATAAAATTGTTTCACAACTTGGTTCTTCCGATAATGATTGGACTCAAGATAATGATTCTTTCGTAGGTGTATATCTAAGTGGAATTCGCAACCCTGGGCGAATGCAAGCAATAGAAGGTTCTGATGGAGTACATGATTTCTTTGGGCACTTTGGTATTGGTCGTGGCTTTGATAGACATGGCGAGTTTGCAGCCGCACTAACTACCGATTCGTTATTGCGCGACCACCCGGAGTTTGAGTTTTTCACGCCCGAGGAACGAGAGTTTGCTCGTCGTGATTTTTTTGAAAGGGGGGTTTTAGGAATTTCCCGCATCTATGCTAATGCTCAACTTGAGTTTGAACAAAAACATGGCATTTCATTTTTCAGTGACAGAGATATGTCCCCAGAGCAACTGGCAGATAAAAGAGAAATTGACCAGATATTTAAAACAATATCTGAAGAACTAACCGGCGGCATGTTTAATGCAAATCCATCACCGCAATATCTTACTTTTGATGAAGTATTGGATATTCTTGGTGTTCCACCATCAACTACGCGTACGCCAACATCCATGCAACCACCTAGTATGCGGTCAACGCGCTCAATGCGACGTAGCACGCCCTTTGTTGAAGCAAGCAACGATGTGCTTCTATCAATTGCACAGGATGAAGTTGCCATTAAGGCGGAGAGGTCTTCTTATCTCGGTCTTCGTTCCGCTCGTACACGTAGGCCAATGACAAATGACGAGCGTATTCGCTTCCAGCCCCTAGACCTGCAGCCAGACCAGAAAATCAAATTACAACCAGGCACAACCCTTATATACGCCAATGAATATGATGAGATTATTAGGACCGAACTTATTGGCCCACAGGTGGCACGACTACGCGGAACACCTGGCATAAAACTCTATATTGACCCCAATCCCGATAATCAAGATGAAGTTGACCGCACCATGCAGCGGTGGGACAGGGATTTTGGACCAGTAGGAAGTCCCTCGCGTCAGGCTAGCGGTCGCCGTAGTCAGCCAAATCGCGAAGAACGTTCACGCAACCAACAACAACAGCGCCAGGTTGAAGAGGACCCAGTGGAGCGCATTCTGCGTGAGGCCGAGGAGGCGCGCACAAGGCGCACAACACGCAGTCAAAGAAGAGCAACGCCTGACGAAACCGTTATTCCAATTGAAGTTGACTCAGCATCACGTCCGATTGTCGCAACTTCCACAACCCCACCCATGCCACGAACCAGACAGTCGACTACACGACCACAACTTTCGTCCCTGGTTCCACAAATACGCACAAGTATTGGTGCAGATGGACGACTTCAGATTGACCCGCGAGATAAAAAAAGGCTTGTATTAAATCAATCATCAATTATTGACAATCTTAAGTCGTCCGACATTCCGGCAAACTACCAACTCACGCGACGCATAGAGCAACGCATTCTGGATGACATTAAAGAATTTGAAACAGATAATGTTCGTACACTCACAGAAGACGAACGTCGGAGAATGACCAACGACATGCGCTTGAAGTTATTCAAGCAAGATGTTCGTATGGCTATCATGCGTGACCAACTATTCCCGAATGACGATGGAACGCTGTCAGCAGAACTATTGCGCGATGGTGAACCTAGTACGTTGTTCGGGCAATCCTCAATAGCAAACCTTACTGAGGGTGAGTCAATATTTGTTACAAATATTCCAGCAACTGACTGTTCTACTCCAACAAAAAATGCCACTGTCTCACGAATTGGTGGCATATTAGTGATGACTGAACTTACGGACCGAATGGCGGAGCGCCTCAAGAAACATATATCTACAAAAAATACGCGTGATTCCGCATCCGGTGCAGTTGTTAGTACATTCGAGGAACTATTGGATGTGAGCCATCTTCCGGGTGGCGAGGCATACAGTCAGTTGGATGAAACTCGGGATGCTATTTCTCGTTTGGGTGAAGCAATAATGGAAACTCGTGCAGACATCCCAAAGCCCCATGTAATACTGAAGCAAGATTATGCTCTTTATCCACCAAAATCTGGAATAGAAGAGAAAGACATCGCAGGTTTGGCCTATCTTCAAGAAGGAGTAATATCGTTTTTTGGGACAGCCCGACATCATATTGGATTTCTTCCATTGATTCACGAGTGGGGACATCACATTCAGGGTCAATTGAGGCGTAGAGGAAAATATGACAAAGTTGACGATGGGGACTGGAGAATGGCAATGTTCCTAGACAAAACTGCTGTTGCCGTTGCAGACATCCCCAAGGGCGGCTTTATTACCGCTCCAGTTCCTGGTGGTCCAGTCACAACTTCACTAAAGAATACTCACGTGCCCAAGATTAATTCTGCCTCTGTGACAGACTATGGAAAAACCAACGAAGATGAAGATTGGGCAGAATCTGTCGCCCTGTTCCTGGCAGACAAAAGAGTGGGTTGGCTTCTCCATGAATCCGACCCCAGTGGTAAGCCCTTGGAAGGCGGCAAAAAACTTACGTTTGCCCAGTTGTATCCCCAACGTGCCCAAATACTCGAACGAGTTTTGTATGGCAAAGAAGCCACTACACCACAAGTGTTGTTGAATCAACCAGGAAACAGCAGCACCCCTGTTCGGTCCATGCGCTCCCAGTCAACCCCCGCATATAACCAACGCTTCAAGGATAAGTATGGCGCGCGTGTCCCCGATGGTGATGGTGATTGTTTTGTTGCTGCTAGCGACATGCTTTCTAAACTCCGCAAGGAGCCTTACAACTTTACATCTGAGCAAATTCGTTTAGTTCATGGAACACCACTAGGTACTGGCGGAGAGGCTGAGGGTATTAGGTTCCCGCATGCGTGGGTAGAGGTTAATACCAATGGCTGGAAGCAGCACGATGAATTGCGTCAGCAAACCAATGAACTACGCGACGCAATAGAGCGGGCAGTTGATGAACAGGAGCAGAACCGCCTAACCCAACAATTAATGCGCCTTGAGTCCCAACTCGCAATGCAAGACATTACTATTTTTGATTACTCAAATGATAATGAATTCATTGGACCACGAGTGCTGTATTATGCCATAGGTAACATTCGCGAACAAGATTCACGCTACTATTCACCCGATGAAGCCGATGAGCAAATGATGGAGAATGAGCACTATGGCCCGTGGGAATGACAAGAAAACAAATCAACCACTTGGCAATATTGAAAGTATCTTTGCTGTGTCCAGTGCACAGATTGGCAGGCGTGGCATAACTAGGCCGCGACCCAACGGGCGTGTCCGCCGAACAACACAGTCAAATTTGGGTGAAAAAAATGTCTGAAAGTTCACGTATTCGTCGCAGTAAAAAAATTTCCGTAAGTGAGCCGGAAAAGTTTGACGTTGTTCACCAAAATCCCGACGACCCGAACAGCCCCATTGTCGAGTTCAGTTTTCGTGATTCCAAAGGCTCTGTAATTCGCGCTTACATGCGCGAAGAAGAGCCCCAAGAAAATGAAAAGCCAACAATCATTACGTTAGGTTAAAAAATGCAACAAGTACCTCGTGGACCCAAGGGCGAATACACACCAGACCAGATAAGGCGTTCAATAAAATATTCATATGAATTATTGACGTCAACGCTTGGGCCTGAAGAAAATACTCAAGAAATTCTTGATGCACTAAGTCAGCCAATTTCACATACAGACAATAGTAAAAACAACAAAAAACAATAAAGTTGTCAAAAGTGCAATTTGTTGCAATGCACCAGCAAATGAGTGATGTACATTAGTTTGAGAGTTTAAGGGCTGGGTGCTTACCTAAGCCAGATAACAAGCACACCCAAACAAACCCACAAACACAACTGGAGTCAAAATGTCACAAGACACTTCCCGTATCAATGAACTGCAATCAGTTCTTCGCGAAAAGATGGCAGCAAACAAAGCAATCGCCGATTCTTTCAAAATCGAAAATGGCACTGTCCTCGTTTCAACCGAGCAGAAGTCAGCGTTCGACAAGAACATGCGCGACATCAAGGAAATCAAGGGCCTCATTGAGGGTCTTGAAGGTTTCCAGGCTGTCGGCGCCTGGGGCGCAGAGTCGGCTGGTTCCGTAGCCGCTACTGCTGCTGCTGGTGGAGCGTTCCCCCGCACTTCCTTCAAGTCAATCGGTGATGAGTTCATCAGTTCACCAGAGTTCAAGTCCCTTCAGGGTGGTCGTAACGGCGCCAACATGAGCGCCCCCTACGTCACCAACGCCGTACTCACCGCTGGTGGCTACAACGTGAAGGACGTCTACTCGGCTCTGCCCACCGGCACCCCCGGCTCATTCGGCACCATTCAGCGTGACCCCATCGTGGTTCCCCCAATGCGCACCAAGCGCGTTCGCGACCTGTTCCCAGTTCGCACCACCACCGCGGCAGTCATTGAATACTTCCGTATGACCGGCTTCACCAATAACGCCGCTGCTGTCGCTGACCGCAATGGCGCCAACACCGCCTTCGGCGCCAAGCCCCAGTCATCCTTCACCTTCGTCGGTGAGCAAGCCCCCGTGCGCACCATCGCTCACTGGGAAGCCGCTCACCGCAATGTGTTGGCCGACGAGCCACAGTTGCGCAGCATCATCGACAACGAGTTGATGTACGGTCTGCGCCTCCAGGAAGATGCCCAAATCCTCAGCGGTGACGGCACTGGCGAGAACCTCACTGGTGTGCTCAGCACCGCCGGAATCCAGGAATATGCCTGGTCCGATGGCGCCACCACCCCAGTGGCCGACACCAAGGCTGATGCGATTCGTCGCGCTGCCACCTTGTCGTTCCTCGCATACTACGAGCCAACCGGTGTCGTTCTTCACCCCAACGACTGGGAAGACATCGAACTCGCCAAGGACACCAACGGCCAGTACTTGGTCGCCGTGTCTGTGGCACTCGGTGGCGAGCCCAAGTTGTGGCGCATCCCCGTGGTTGAGACTCCCGCCATCCCCGAAGGCACCGCTCTCGTCGGCGCATTCGGTACCGGCGCTCAGTTGTACGACCGCGAGCAGGCCAGCATCCGCATCAGCGAGCAGCACGCCGACTTCTTCGTCCGCAACGCCATCGTGGTGTTGGCCGAACAGCGTCTGGCTCTTGCTGTCAAGCGCCCAGAAGCCTTCGTCAAGGTGGACTTCGACAACGCTCCCGCCTGATAGGTGACGCTGAATAGCGACATCCTGTGAAGTAGGTATTGACCCCCGGTTTCGGCGAAAGCCGGGCCGGGGGTCTTGCTTTTATGAGACACAATCGGAAGAAAGATATGCCTAGGAATACATCATCCTTTGATGAAGATGACTACGACTGGTCGGACATCAAGAACCTAAAGAACTACAGAGGCTCCGTTGAGGACATTGAGGAGATTCTTGACTCGGGTGAAGTCGCCGCAAAAAAGAAGAAAAAGAAGCCTGGCAAATTTGGCAGTGAGGACTAATTATGGACGATTCACTTATTGATGGAATTCTATCTGGTGAAATTGAAATCAAAGCAGATGATGCTTGCCCAATTGCTACTCGTGACATTAAGGTCAATCTCCGCAATCGCCAAAAAGCGATTGATGACGTTGGTTACGGCCCCCTCAACCCCAATATGGCGAATAATGACTTTTGGAAGAAGAAAGCCAGCAAATGGGACGTATCCCCAGGGTCAGCAAAACAGCAAATTTGTGGTAACTGTGCAGCGTTTATCAAGACACCAAGAATTCTTGACTGCATAGATAAGGGCCTCGGTAACGAAGAAGGAAATGCCTCCTGGGACGTAATTGAGGCAGGTGACCTTGGCTACTGCGAGGCACTTGACTTTAAGTGCGCATCACGCCGCACTTGCGATGCGTGGATTGTTGGCGGACCAATCACCAAAGAAAAAGATGCTCCAGAAGAAAAATCGCTTCAGACTGACGGTCTGTCTGAATTTTCTGAGTGGCTGAAAGAACTCAACGACGACGAAGTTGATGCACTCTTCCCGCTCAATGAAGATTTGAGTGAATCCGAAACTAAATGGCTCCTCGACATGGATGCATCCTCCGTAAAGAGAGGCCTACTGGAGCGTCGCCATGAAGGCGGCATTCAGCAAAAGGCTGACAAAAAACCGCTCCGTGACCCTGATGGTGGACTAACCGCCGCGGGCCGTGCTCACTTCAAGAGGACCGAGGGAGCAAATCTACGACCTGGCGTTAAGGGGCCAGCGGATACCCCGATGAAGATGCGACGCAAAGGCTCCTTCTTGACTCGCTTTTTTACCAATCCTCGTGGCCCAATGAAAGACGAAAAGGGCAGGCCAACTCGTCTTGCCCTTTCTGCCGCGGCCTGGGGTGAGCCCGTTCCGCAAACAGAGGAAGCAGCGAAGAAATTGGCTGCTAAGGGCCAACGACTTCTTGAGAGATACAGGCGCTACAAAGAAGCAAACAAAGGCAAGAAGGAACTTTCCCACTTTGACATAGAGGTAAAGAAATTGGGCCAGCCCGTTGCTGAACGTTCAGGAACTGTATCTTCGCAGGGCGGCGGAACAGTAGGTGGTGGGCCATCGACGCAAGCCAACTATGACCCAAAGGCGCGTGATGCCGATGGTGACGGAACCGTCCAAGAAGGAACCGACTACGCACGCTCCACTCAGGATGATGAAAAGGATAAAGCCAGGCGTCAACAAAGAAGAAGAAATAGTCAAGACAAGGCTAGACAGCAGCAGCGTAGAGACAACCAAGATAAGGCCAGACAGCAGCAGCGTAGAACACAGGGTCAACAAACACCGCCATCACAACCACAAGTGCCCGGAACAATTGATGTAAGTAAACGCAAACCAGTCACCCTGCCAAGTGGTGAACAGGCAACGGTGCGCAGTATGTCGATTGGTACGGATGAGGGCCAGGTTTTGATTCCAACCATAGGTCCGAAGGGCGAAAACTGGGACCCGGACACCGATGCTGGATATGAGGCTGCCGTATCCCACTATGAGCGAACCGGTCAGCATCTTGGAATATTTGGCACACCAGAAGAGGCAACGGCCTATGGTGAGTGGTTGTCTGGACAAGAGGCAGCACGTATCGGGCAACCCGGACGTAGTCGAACCTGGCAAACAGATACTGGCTCTGCAGATACTCGCGAACGCGGAATTACTCGCGACAACCTCGAGGGCATGGGTTTTGATGGAGAAGCATTTAAAAAGTTCATTGATGCTGAGTCGCGCAAACTAAAGCCAGGACAAAAGACCAACTGGAATCCAGGTCGTCTTCCCAATGGTGGAAAAATTGCGGCTGATGGAACATACATTCCTCCGGACGCGGTTCGCGAGGACGACAAGCGCGCAAGCGACTATTACCGCGAACGTCGTGAAGCACGAGCAAATACTCCGCGCCCCGAGACTACGCGAGAAGGGGATGTTGTCCCTGATAAAAATCGCGACAGAATCCCTCCGAGAAATACGACTACACGTACTGGTTCCGCTGATTCGATGGAGCGGAATGCACCACGCGCACCACGTACTGGAACTGCTGATTCGATGGAGCGGAATGCACCACGCGCACCACGCGCACCACGTACCGGTTCTGCAGATACGCAAGAACGTCGTGCCGAAGCAGAAGAGCGTCGTCGCACCGGCAAGGGTCAAGGATTCGACAAACTTGAAACTGAGGAAGAGGTCAATGCCTATCGTGAATCTTATGGGCTTCCGCCAATAAGTCCCAAGTCACCAAGCACCAACCGCTCAGGCTCTGCAGACACCCAAGAACGTCGTGCCGAGAACGCCAAAAAGAAGAGGTTCTACTGATGATTGACCCATACTGGTATACGGGAAAGGTTCTTAATGTCGTTGATGGCGACACCATGGACCTTATGGTTGACTTGGGCTTTAGTGTTCACCATAAAATTCGTGTTCGTCTTTATGGTGTCAATACACCGGAGTCTCGCACCAAGGATGCCGCAGAGAAGGCTCTCGGCCTGAAGGCAAAAGAGTTCACCAAGGATTGGCTCCATAATCATGAAACTGTTTTCATCAAAACAGTCGTGGATAAAAACGAGAAATACGGTCGTGTTCTTGCTGAGATTTATTCATCTGGCGACATTGATGCCCCAACTACCGCGTGCCTCAACAAGGACATCATTGGGGCCGGATACGCACGTGAATATTTCGGCATTGGCGACAAGACATGGAATGAATTCAAGACAAAGTAACGGAAGGACTTAATCATGGCAGAAAGAAATGGTGACCTTATTGTTTATCATCGCTCAGACTGCGGTTCTGGCTACGTAAGAATGTACGGCTTCGGCGGAGATGGGCCAGGTCAGTCTTGCGGGAAATGGGGATTAGAAGATTGGCAAATAGACATCATTCATCAATATGACTGGAACTTCAAGGCAGAAGACCTAAACCAATTAAAAATATATCGCGATGGTGATTTGTTTGGCAATGGCAAGTTGTCTCCAGAGGAATTTCAGTTAGCGGTGAATTATGTAGCAGGATGCCACACTGATGTGTACGGGAATCTACTCAATGATGATGGAAGTAGACAAGATGGGAAAAATCCTCAAGATAGTCAAGGTTTTTATCTAGCATTCACCGTCAATGGTAGGTGTCCAGATAGTACGAGAAGAGATTGTCCTGAAAATCACGCGCGTTGGGAGAGTTTGGCAAAATCAATGGGAGGGGACATGAGCGCTTTTGGCGGTGGACCCGAGACCTGGAAATCAATTCCGTACAACAGATAATGAAAGTTTGGATTGACCAAGACCTATGTACTGGCGATGGACTCTGCGCGGAGATAGCCCCCGATGTATTCGTAATGCTTCAGGATGGTCTTGCCTATGTGCAAGAAAAGGGGAAAATCTTTGCGGAGTCAACAGGAAATTCGGGTGGTTCAACAGGTCTAGCAAACGTCCCCGATGACCTCATTGAGGATGTCATTGAGGCTGCGGAAGATTGTCCTGGGGAATGTATTTTTATAGAATCATGAGGAAGTCTATGCGCAAAATTCCAGCGGTCATCAACTTGTCACCAGAAGAGGGCAAGTTTCTCAGAGATATGATTGAGCACCACAAGATGGCCCTCGTTATGGCAAAAGACGTCCTGAGAACGACAAATGACTATGACGTTATGTCTTTGGCTTATTCCATCATGCAGACACAGACCAACGAAATCGCCCTCATGCAGGAGATGCTTCGTTACAGGGATTGACGCTAACAGTCTAAAAATTACCTGCGATTTATCTGACAAATTCCATCATTGGTGCTAGATTTGCGCTGCTTGGGCATAGTGCCCCTGCCCAAACAAAAGGCAAATAATGAAGCGTCTAGTAACTCTGGGCACAATTGCTCTGGCCCTTACCGCTTGCGGTGGAACGCGCACGGTTTACGTCAATACAACCGAAGCACCCGACACTACTGTCAAGGTCGTCAAGACCACGGACGCTCCGATTGCGACTCCGGCTCCGACGCAACCTCCCGTAGTTTGGACGGAAGAGGATGAGTTCTTGTATGACGTTGAGACTTCCTACTACGGAACCATCTATGTCTCCGATTACGAAATGATTGAGACGGGTCGCCTCGTCTGCGACGCACTCCTGTCGGGTTCGTCGGGCGAAGATGTTGCGTGGGCGATTGTTGGTGCTGGTGGCGATACCGAGTTCATTACGGTAGTCGTCTCGGCAGCAGTCGCCAACTTCTGTCCGTCGCAGATTTACAAGTTTGAGAAT